>Ga0134124_10003248_pt1 | contig 13079 bp, 9 predicted proteins | sample KB304_FD_96880 | JGI IMG/M metagenome (GOLD analysis project Ga0134124, IMG submission 96880) | Terrestrial soil microbial communities without Nitrogen fertilizer from Kellogg Biological Station, Michigan, USA - KB3-0-4 | ecosystem: Environmental > Terrestrial > Soil > Unclassified ... | reverse complement strand
GTGAGCACGGTCGCGGCCGCCTATCTTCAATTGCGCGAGCTCGACCTCGAGTTGGAAATCTCGCAACGGACCCTCGTAACCCGTGAAGAGTCTCTGAGAATCATCAAGCTGCGTGCGGACGCCGGCGTAGCGACAGCGCTGGACCTTCGCCAGGCTGAACAGTTGGTCTACTCAGCGCGCGCTGCCATTCCCGACCTGCAGCGTGCTATCGAACAACAGGAGAACCTGATCAATTTGTTATTGGGCCAGAATCCGGCCCCAATTCCGCGGGGCAGGGAATTAGTCGCCCAGGAGCTCACTCCCACCGTACCGGCGGGCCTGCCTTCCGTCCTATTACAACGCCGTCCGGATATCCGTTCCGCCGAACAAACTTTGATAGCGGCTAACTACAGCGTGGAAGCGGCCAGGGCAGCATACTTCCCGCGCATTTCGCTCAGTGGGTTTCTGGGCGGTGACAGCACCGCGCTCTCCAGTCTTTTTACCGGTGCCGGAAGTGTCTGGGGAATCGCGCCGCAGGTGACGCAGCCCATCTTTACCGCCGGCCGGCTTAAGTCAAACGTGAAGTTGAATAAGGCGCAAAGGGAATCAGCAATCGTCAGTTATCAGAGCACAGTACAAGGCGCATTTCGCGAAGTGTCGGATGCACTCATCGCCTATCGCAAAAACCGTGAAGTGCGGGCCCAGCAAGAGTTGCTCGTGCTGGCGCTTCAAGAGCGCTCGCGTCTCGCCTATTTGAGATACGAAGGCGGGGTCGACAGTCTGCTCAACGCGCTGGATGCCGATCGTGATTACTTCGAAGCCCAGCTTCAACTCGCTCAGGTCAAGCTCGACGAGTTAACCGCCGTGGTCCAACTGTACCGAGCGCTCGGTGGCGGCTGGCAACAGTAAAAGAGCGGCTGCAAAAAAAAGCCGGCTGAAGCGGGTGGGAATTCGCTTGCCGGCTTTAATAGACGACCGCCAGGGTATTGGCCCGCGAAGGGGAACTAGTGAATCACGATCCCGACACTCAGACGAATGTTGTCCTGTCTCGATCCCGGTATCACAAAAGGTGATCCCACGGTCTGAAACGGTGTCGGTGTCAACACGATGCCTGTCTGCTGGTCGCCGCGATTGATAATATTCCAATCTGCCTGGACCGCTCGGATATCGATCTTCTCATTGAGGCGGATGTCGAGCCCGCCGCCGAATGCCATCGCGAAGCTGGTCTCGTTCACTCTTAAATCAGTGACGCCGAAAATGGCGGACAAATTCGGACTGTCCACATCGACTTTTTGATTGGCAAAGCCGAACAGCGCATGCGCAAAAGGCTTGATTCTCGCCTCGGTCGCGTTGTCCTTGAATTGCAGACCGCCGAGAAAATTCTGGACAGTCGTATCCACCGTGCCACTTCCGGCAGGCCTGGAAAAGTTGTCTTCGCGTAGATGCAAAGAGTAATCGCCTTTCACGCCGACGTATTTATGAAAGTTGCGCGTGACGGACAGTTCGAACCCGCGCAAAGTGTTCCTTCCGCTTAATACTGCTTCGACCGCCGGGTTTCCGGTGTCGCCGGCCAGCGTGTCAAATCCGAGAGCGGAATAGCCGCCAAAGAACTCCCACTTTTTATAGTCGTCCTGCGCCATGGCGGCCGGCGCCAAAGCAATCGTTAGTACGGTGATCGTCAAAAATCTTCTCATTAGAATTCCTCCGTTTTGTCGTGTGGTTTTCTGTCTGGAGTAAGTTAAACGTAACAACCGCAGCAAAACTGGATAACTGTCAATTTTGACAGTCCCGGCGCCACCGGCACGCTGATTATCATCAGTCTCGGAACGCGAGTGCGTTACGGAACCGGTTGTATATTAAGTTGTATTAATTTACCTGGTTTTTGTGCATCCTGGTGTCGCGGTGTTACGCAGATTTCAAGACTGGTCTCCGCCATATATCAAAACCACGTGTATTGCCAGCCGACAGTAACGGTATTCAGGTTACCCCCGATGCGGGTAGTAACGCCCTTTGTCCAGGCCAGCTTCATTGATTGCTGCTGTGTGAAGGGAAACGAAAACGTTGCGCCCACGCGCGAGTTCTTCTGCCGATCGTTATTGGCAATTCCATCGATTATGGTGCTTCCTCCGGAATAAAACGTCGCGTTCCCCGATAGCCACATTCTCCGCCGCAGCGTATAGATCACAGCTCCTTGAACGGATGGTATTACCTTCTGCTCCCGGCGCGAACCGCCGAAGAAATTGTTGTTGGCAGTGAACAGCCAGGCGCCACCAGTCAATTCCAGCGTCCAGCGCCCTAACGGTTTCGAGAGACCGATCTCCGGTTTGAATGCCCAGCGATTTGAACCGGGATTTATCAAACGTCGCGGATCGTATTGTCCCGAGGGAATTACGATCGTTACACCCGCGCCGACAACAGTCTGACGTTTGCGCACGGCAAACTCCTTCGGGGCCAGGAGGCGACCGCCCTTCAGAATCGTTGAGAACCTCAGTCGCATGTCTCCCCCGCCCGAACGTCGCACGGCTAACTCATCTTCGAAGACTGTTCCTTTGGCCGTCCCCCAAATATATGGGAACAGCAGCGCTACATTCGCCTGGCGACCGGCGAGACTGAATGTTCGTCCATATGCAAAAGATCCGGCGTTGAGTTTGACACTGACATCACGTAGCGGAAGGCTTGAATCCATAAGCACGTCGCCACTTTGATAACCATAAGTCAGCAGCAAAAACTGAGTGCCCCTGGGCGCGGGCGAATACGCTCGCGGTTCCATCTCCTGCGCTGCCGCGTTCTGGGCCAGAGCGAGGGCCATAAACACGAGCAGCGAAGCAAAAAGTGATGAACCATTGGGCAGTCCTCGGTCTCGAACCCCAGGCAGGGAACCGGCTTGGCTTGCAACACGCACCTTAAGCGAGATTCTTATCACCGCAAGCCCAATAATATTCACGATTACGCCCCCCACGATCCTGTAAGAACTGACAGTATCAAGCGCTTTCCAACCAGTACATGATCACAACGATTTGGGGGCTCGGCTCCACGGTTTATCTCCGTGGACTCTGCCCCATAGAAATTATTAGCGGTTAATGATGGAAAAACTTTAGGAGGAGAAATGAGACACAGACATTCAATCGCGGTGCTGTCAGCGCTGGCGTTTGCCATAACGATGATGGCAGCAGTCAGGGCTGCCGCGCAAAACGCCGGCAACACGCATCCGGTACAGGTCCCGCAAGGCCAGAAGCAAAAGGTCCAGGGCGTGGTGAGTATTCGCAACGGCGATACTTTCAAAGTCCGCGACATTGACGGCGCCGAGACTACGGTGCTCTTAACTTCGACCACCAAGGTCAGCTCGCACGGTATGAGCAAGAAGTCATATGCGGTGACCTTCATCATGAAGGGGCTGCGTTTGCAGGCGCAGGGAAAAGGAGATGCTGACGGTGCTTTGGTAGCCGATTGGGTCAAGTTTGATGAGCAGGATCTGCGATCCGCCCAGGCGCTCGAGCAAACGGATCAACTCGCGATGGAGAATCGCAAGCGGATTGAGGCTGCTGAAGAAGCTGCCCGAATCGCCGCAGAGAACGCCCGTATCATGGCTGGACAAATTGCCGAAAACACAGCGCTCGCCAATGAAGCCAAAGCCAAGGCCGAAGCAGCCCAAGCTACGGCGGACGCGGCTTTCAAGGATGCCGCCTTGGCTAACAACCGCATCAACGGACTTGATGACTACGACACCATTCGCACCATCCCGGTGCTTTTCAAAGTCAACAGCAGCGTAATCGACGCCGCCGGCAAGCAGGTGCTCGATGAAGCAGCAGCCTGGGGCAAGGGAGAAAAGGCCAAAGGCAACGCGAACGGTTGGTTGGTCGAAGTCGTGGGATTTGCGGACACCACCGGCAACACGGCGAGGAATCGCAGCCTCAGCGAAAAACGAGCGCAGGCAGTGATTCAATACCTCGTGCAAGTGCATGGTCTGGATCTGCGACGGCTGGTCCAACCCTTTGGATTTGGTGAGTCCAGGCCGGCTGCCGACAACAGGACTGCCGAGGGCAGAGCTAAAAATCGGCGAGTCGAAATCCGAATCCTGCAGAACAGGGGAATCGCAAATAAGACAGCGGCAGGGCAGTAATCGCTTCCATTTATTGACGTTCTCCGCTGCCGTGACCGCGCCGGAATTCGGCGCGTTTGAGAACACACCGACGATCAACGGAGCACCGCCCGCACGGTTGCTCCGGATTGTCTTGTCTTTTCCAATACACGGGCCCAGCGACGGTCTGACCTTGCTGGAATAAGTGGACACCGGGCCGGTGGCCGGCGCTGAGTTAACTAGTACTCGCCTTCATCACGCTCTTCGCCGTGCCCGCGGGTTAACTAGTCGGTTAGATCCGCCAACGTGAGTAGGACGCATTCAGAAATCCAGCATGAACAGTTCAAGGCAGTGAATCCATTTCCCCCGGGGGTAGAAACTGTGAGAAGAGACAGTGAAATTGAGCAGCAGGTCCTTAGAAGTTTCACACTTGCTTTAGGGATGACCTCAAGTGAGATTTGCGTCGAATCAAACGAGGGCGTGGTCACCCTTAACGGGACGGCGCAAAATCGTCGCCATAGATCGGTGATTTATTCAGCGGCGTGTCTGGCATCAGGAGTTTGCCGCGTGGTCAACAACATCGGGATTAAGAAGCGCATAGACTCAATTCCCAAACGCTCACGGAATGGCCTGCCGATCACGATCAATCGCGTGATGGCAGCGCCCCGGGAGTAATCGAGCAGCTGCGCGCGGTTGAAGGTCTCTCGAAAGGGACCCGGCAGCGGGACGACCTCACCGCGGTCGTTATCAAGGGACTGGAGTGAGACGATACTTTCAGCGCGAAGAGTCTTGCCGGCCAAAACCGCCGTTGCTACTTGAACGCCCCTGACAACAATCCGGCAACTTCTGCGCCACCCTTCACCTTTACAAACTGCGTCATGATCGGCAGGAACTTCACCGCTGTCTCCGGTGACATTCCCAACTGTTTGAACGATCCTGCGACTGACGCCACCGCACCGGCTTTGCCCGGCAACATTGAACCCATCGAGCTAAGCGGATTCGATGAATTCTCTGTCGCTTTGGGCGCGGCTTTTAACAGACCGTCCATTCCGGGTACTGCATTCGAGACTTTTAGAAAATCGCCAGGCTTCAGTTTGGACTTGGCCACCCCAAACAACGCGCCCGCACCACCGACGGCTTGTTGCGGACTTACTGAAAGCTGCTTAGTCAGTTGGCCAATGAGTTCCGGGTTCGGAGTCTTGTCCAATGGATTCTTTGTTGGCAGCCCCGGCAATTGCGCGTTCGCGATGCCCGCGTACACGAGGCAGGAGGCGACCATTACCACAACTCTCACTGTGTGCTTCATAGTACTAATCCTTTCGTTAACTCAACCACCGGTGAATACCAGTTGACTCCCAGGCGTACCGACGTCTGAGACACCCACCCTGGAATGTGCGGGATATCAGTAAACTAAAGTGGCTGGTGGTGAAGTAACACTGTCAAAGTTGACAGGTGGTCAGGATTGAATCTGGTGAACGAAATTTCCTTGAAGGCGCAAGCATGCCAAGCCGGTAGTAGCAACGAATCCGGCAAAGCCCGGCGCGCTTTTACAAAACTGCTCGAGTTGCCGCCGGCCGCGCTCGAGGCGTTTTGCGAGCGGTCCACTGCTCGCGGTATTGACCGATTATCGCAATTGCCTCATCCGCATTCGCCACGCAAATTGGAATATCGACATCTTCCGCGTTAATGAGCGGAGTCTCGAACGAAAGCATCGAGCTACGCACCCACTCGATAAGTCCGGGCCACAGTTTTCCGACCAGAATCAGCGGGGTATGCTCAAGATGCCGCACTTGAAGCAATTGCCAAATCATCGTGGTTTCCAAAACAGTGCCGATACCACCCGGCGCCACGACAAACGCGTCCGAGGCGAGTACGAAGTGGTGAAGTCGAGTAAAGAAGGTGCGATGCTCAAACGCCAGTTCGACGAAAGGGTTGACCGTCTGTTCGAAAGGCAAGTCGACGCGGATGCCGACGGATCTGCCTTTGTCGTCGGCCAGTCTTACGCCTTCGTTGGCTGCCTGCATTAATCCCGGCCCGCCGCCGGTAATGATGTCGCAACCCATTTCCGCGAGCGCCGTCGCGACTCGTTTCGTCTCTTCGTAAGCGATCGTGCCCGGTTTAGCGCGAGCCGAACCAAAGATGGTCACGCGATATCGATCGGTCTGCGTGGGCTTGAGCCGGGTCAAATTGTTGACGACATCCCACAGTCCCATGACTGAGTCGACCAGGACTTTCTTTACTTCTTCCTCGTCGTCGAGACTCACAATGTTGGTGTGCTGAGTTGTATCGGTTGTGGTCATAGTTTCTCCGGTCACAGTCTTAAAACTTTCGCTGCTCTCAAATCTCAATCACGTCGCCCAGCTCGGGGCAATCCGGTTTTATCCGATGGGCGGAATGAATCAAGTTGGAAAAAACCCCGCGCGCGCGATTCTCTCCGTGAGTCACTATCAAACGCGGTTTCGAAGGCGCGACCGCCGCAAACCATTCCAGCAGTCCTTTTTGATCAGCGTGCGCGCTGAAGCCGCCCATGGTGCTGATCGTGGCGCGCACCGGAATCCGTTCGCCAAAGATCCGAACCTCTTTTGCGCCATCTACAAGTTGACGGCCGAGAGATCGGGCCGACTGAAATCCGACCATGAGCACTTCCGTTCCCACGGTGGGCAGATTCTGCCGCAGGTGATGGATGATTCGTCCGCCGGTGCACATGCCGGCGCCCGCCATAATCATGCACGGGCCTTGAATGTCGTTGAGGGCCCGGGAATCTCCGGGTTTGGGACACGCGCGAGCGACACTCAGATTCAGTTTCAGTTCGCCTGAGGTCACCATCTCTCTGGCTTCCTGGTCAAAGAGTTCCGCATTCTTCCCATATATTTTGGTAGCTTCGATTGCCATCGGGCTATCCAGATAGATTGGAAACCTGGGCAGCGTGTTGCGCCGAAATGCGCCGGCGAGAAGATAAAGCAGCAATTGTGTCCGCCCCACGGCGAAGATCGGAACCAGGATTTTGGCTTTGTTTTCAATTGCCCGCGCGATTATTTTTCGGCCTTCGATCGCCGTCTCAATCAGAGATCGATGTTCGCGATCGTCATAAGTCGATTCCATGATCACGGCATCCGCCTTCTCAAACGGAACCGGATCGTTAATAAGTGGCGCGCCACGCGGACCCAGATCACCTGAAAATACTACGACCTTGGTTCGGCCGTTTTCCTGCACCGTCAACTCAATACTGGCCGAGCCGATTACGTGTCCGGCATCAACCAGCCGTGCCTCGATGCCCGGAGCCACGTAAAAGGATTGATTGTATTTAACCGTTTGCACCAATGGCTTAAGGTTACGAACGTCTTTCTCTTCGAACATCGGATCCAAAGGGGGTAGGTGCTTGCGTGCCCGTTGCCGGTTTTCACGTTTGAGGTCGGCTTTTTGTAAGGCGAGGGAGTCGCGCAAAATAAGCGTCGCAATATCAATGGTCGGCTGAGTCGCGAAGATCGGGCCCTCGTACCCGTTTCTGGTTAAGATCGGCAGACGGCCCACGTGATCAAGATGGCCGTGAGTCAACAGCACGGCGTCCAGCCTGCCGCCCTCGAGCTTGTCAGGGCGACGGTTTTTCGCCTTTTCCTTTTTGCCGCCCTGGAACATGCCGCAGTCAACCAGCACACTCGCGTGTTTTGTTACGACGTGATAAGCCGAGCCGGTTACGTCACCCGTTGCTCCATGAAAGTGAATTCTCATCGTTGTCTGCTCTTCTGATAAAGTCTCAGAAGGGCCACCTCCACTCGACCACTTCCGGATTATCGATGCCGTGCTCGTGCGCATAGCGCCCGCACGCGATCTGCTGGTTCCGGATCTTCTCTTTAGCGTGTGCGCCAATGGCCTGGAGTCTCGGCACGCGGTCAATCACATCAATGGCCAGCGTAAAGCGATCAATCTCGTTATCGATTGCCAGATCGAGCGGCGTGTTGATGTTGCCGCGCTCTTTATAACCACGCACGTGAAGATTACGGTGGTTGGCCCGGCTGTATGTCAGCCGGTGAATCAACCAAGGGTAACCGTGAAAATTGAAGACAATCGGTTTGTCGACAGTAAACAGGCTGTCGAAATCGCGATCGCTCAAACCGTGAGGATGCTCGCGGTCGGACTGCAGCTTGAACAAGTCGACCACATTGATGAAACGGATCTTCAGATCCGGGAATTCCGTGCGCAGCATGCCGGTCGCTGCCAGCGCCTCCTGCGTCGGGACATCTCCGGCGCAAGCCATTACGACGTCCGGCTCGAGCCCTTGGTCATTGCTCGCCTGACTCCAGATGCTGACGCCTTTGGTGCAATGCGTGATGGCGTCATCCATGCTCAGGTACTGAAGATGCATTTGTTTGTCGCTGACGATCACATTGATGTAGTTTTCGCTGCGCAGACAATGGTCTGCCACTGACAGCAGACTGTTCACATCCGGCGGCATGTATATCCTGGTTACTTCCGCCCGTTTGTTCGCAACCACATCAATGAAACCCGGGTCCTGATGCGTAAAGCCATTGTGGTCCTGCCGCCAAACAGTCGACGTAATTAATAGGTTTAGCGACGCGATTGGCCGGCGCCATGGCAGTTCATTACAGATCGATAACCACTTGGCGTGCTGGTTGAACATCGAATCGATCACGTGGGCGAAGGCCTCATAAGTAGAGAGGAATCCGTGACGTCCGCTGAGCAAGTAACCTTCCAACATTCCCTCGAGGGTATGTTCGCTTAGCATCTCGATTACGCGCCCGTCGGCTGACAGCTCGCCGCCATCGTTGTCTTCGGGAAAATACTCTGCGATCCAAAACTTTTTGCTTGCCTCATAAATGGCATCCAGCTTGTTCGAAGAGTTTTCGTCAGGACTGAAGACACGGAAGGCATTCATATTTGCCTTCATGACATCGCGAAGAAAGACGCCCAGCGGTCGAGTGTTCTCGGCTTCAATCTGAGCAGGCTTTTCAAACTTGATTCCGTAGGCACGAAAGTCAGGCAAACGCAGATTCATTTTCAAGAGTCCGCCGTTGGCATGCGGATTCGACCCCATGCGCCGCGAGGCGGATGGCGCCAGCGCTTTTAGTTCCGGAACCAGCGAGCCATGTTCGTCGAATAGTTCCTCAGGTTTGTAACTGCGCATCCAGTTTTCGAGCATCTCGAGATGCGCGGGGTTTTTCTTGACCTTGGCCAGCGGCACCTGATGCGATCTCCAGAGGCCTTCGAGTTTGTGTCCGTCTACTTCCGAAGGCGCAGTCCATCCTTTCGGTGTGCGTAAGACGATCATTGGCCAGCGCGGCCGTGTGGCAACACCGCTGGAGCGCGCTTCCTGCTGCGCAGATCTGATCGCCTCGACACAATGGTCCAATGTGGCGGCCAATGCCTGGTGCATCGATGCCGGGTCAGACCCTTCAACGAAAAGGGGTGTGTAGCCGTAACCCTTAAACAGGCTTTCCAGCTCTTCGTGGCTAAGACGCGCGAGCAGAGTTGGATTATTGATTTTGTAGCCGTTGAGATTGAGGATGGGCAGCACGGCGCCATCCCGGATTGGATTCAGAAACTTGTTGATGTGCCATGAAGTGGCCAGCGGCCCGGTTTCGGCCTCGCCGTCACCGACTACAGCAGCCACGATCAATTCCGGATTATCGAAGGCGGCGCCGCAAGCATGTGACAGCACGTAGCCAAGCTCGCCGCCCTCATGGATCGATCCCGGTGTCTCAGGCGTGCAGTGACTGCCGATGCCTCCGGGAAAAGAGAATTGTTTGAAGAGCAGGGCCAGCCCTTCCTCGTCCTGACTCTTATCCGGGTAGATCGTTGAGTAGGAACCTTCCAGGTAAACCGGGCCTAACACTCCGGGCGCGCCATGACCGGGACCCGCCATAAAGACTACGTCAAGATCGAACTTCTTTATGACCCGATTCAAGTGCGTATATATAAAGGAGAGTGCAGGACTGGCTCCCCAATGTCCGAGCAGGCGGTTCTTGATGTGTTCCGGCTTGAGCGACTGGCGAAGAAGGGGATTGTCCTGTAAATAAATCATCCCCAGCGCGAGGTAATTACAAGCGCGCCAAAACGCGTGGGTCTTTTGCGCCTCATCGGCCCCCAAGGGCGCCCCCGGCACTGTAGAGCGCGCCACACCGAAGCTGCTTAACTTGCCGACAGCAGACTGAATCGCAACCATCATGCCTCCTAAACGGTCCGGAGAAGAGTCAGTCAACCTTGGGGGGACGAGATCAAATCGAGCGTCCAAACAATGGTTTAGGCGAGTCTATGTTTAGAGGTAGCGGCGGAGTACTGTAAGAAATAACAGGGTTTGAACTCAAAAATTTCGAGTTTGCATATTTGTGATTTGATTGGTATCGGCGAACTTAAGTCACCGCGGTCCAATTAACTTAGAGCGGCAACTCGGGCATGAGATAGAACATGAGTGCGATGATCGCGTAGACGGTAATCAATTGAATGCCTTTGAACCAATTTGATTGCCCGTCACCGCAAACCATGGCGCCAATTAGAACGGCCATGAAGAGCGAGCCGATTTCGGCCCGTCCAAATGACAGCGTCAGTGGTTGTGGGGCGATAAAATAACTCGAGAGTACCAGCAATGGCGCCACGAACAGAGCAATTTGGATGCAGCTTCCCAGTGCGATTCCCACCGACAGGTCCATCTTGTTCTTTCGCGCCATGGCCACTGCCGATCCGCTCTCGGCCGCGCCGCCCACAATGGCGACAAAGACAATGCCGATGAACACCTGCGACATGCCGAGCGCTTTGCCGGTGGCTTCCGCCGCGCCGACCAGTTTTTCACTCATCCACGCAGCCAACACAGATGCGACCAACAAACTGCCTATAGCGCGCGACACTCCCCATTGCCCCTCGTGATGGCCCGTGTCGTTTTCCCTCTCGACACTGGCCAACGCGCTGGCGTGAGTTTTTAGTGAGAACAAAACATAGAGCGCATAAGCCGCGAGGAGCAGTACAGCGATTCCCAGGTTCAGTATTTTTTCCTGGCGGATGATGCCACCAGGTGCGAAGTAACGACTGAAGGCACTCGGAACCGTCATGCTGATGGCGGCGAGGAACATCATCGAACTATAGGCCCGCGCCGCGGTCGTATTGAACCGCTGCTCGTGAAACCGCAAACCGCCCACCAAAAACGCAGCGCCTAACGCCAGCAGCAGGTTTGCGAGAATGGCGCCCACCAGCGAGGCTTTCACCATGTCGAGGTAGCCGGCTTTTAATGCCACGAAGGCAATGATCAACTCAGGAGCATTGCCGAACGTCGCATTGAGTAATCCACCTACGGCATCACCGGTGCGCGAAGCTAACTGTTCAGTCGCCTGGACGATCATGGCGGCCATCGGGAGGATGGCCAGCGCCGCTGAAAAGAAAATCACCGGCGCGGGGACCTGACCGACGTGCTCGAGCACCACGCTTATCGGCACGAAAACCAGTAACCAGTTGATCGGGTTTTTCAACGCCAGGGTCAACGGAGCATTCAATGGCAGCGTGGAATCGTGATTCATTTTCGTTTAGACAGAAATGTTGCTCTAACTAACCGACAATCGTAATGGTTGGAATCTTATTTGCCGGACGCTTTGGGGAATACTGTAAGAATTGACAGGTATCTGATGCTTGTTGGAGTTTGCTTGGCAGAGTGACCCCTCGCTTCAGCTGTTAGGCGTTTCAGAAAGGCGAGCGAAAGGAGGATCCAGGAAACTTGCGCGTTGAGCTCATGGACGCGACGTAGCCCGGATCGTGGGCTTTACTCAATGCGGCGCCTGACCGTTTGTGTCTTAACTAAACTAAGGTCCGGCTTACTCAAAAAGCCTTTAATCCTTCCGCCCGAAAGAAACTACACGCCCATTCAGCCAATTCACTCGAGGGAGGTTCGACATCCGCAAGCTTGTAATCGAGCCCGAGCTCCTTCCACTTGTATCGGCCCATCTGATGGAAGGGAAGCACCTCGACGCGTTCGACGTTGCCCAGGCCCGCAGTGAACTTCGCAATCTCCTGGAGATCGTGAGTCTCATCGGTCAAGCCGGGCACCAGTACGAAACGAATCCATACCGGTCTTCTGCGCGCCGCCAGTCGCCGCGCGAATTCGAGTGTTGGGCCAATATCTTTTCCGGTGAGGCGAGTGTGCTTTTCCGGGCCCCAGGTTTTGATCCCCAGTAACACCAGATCAATTTTTTCGAGCTCTTCGTCCGTCAGACGATCGCCGAGCCAGCCGTTCGTCTCGACAGCGGTGTGGATGCCCATGTCTTTGGCGGCCGTAAAGAGCTTGACCGCAAACCGGTCCTGCATGAGCGGTTCGCCGCCGCTCAAAGTGAATCCGCCTGACATCACCTTTAAGCCATGACGGTATTTGCGAAGCTCATCGACGGCCCGGTCTACCGTCACGGGCATTCCGTTGATCATGCTCCAGGTGTCAGGGTTGTGGCAGTACACACATTTCCAAAGACAACCCGCGGTCCATCCGACCACGCGCACACCGGGCCCATCGACGGTCGAGCCCGTGGTGAACGAGTGAATGAAGCCCATGTCGCCGCTCTGCAGGGCTTTTTTCACGGTTGATTCCGGCACTTCGCGGCTTTGGTTCAGGCGCAGTTCGAAGGGACTCGTACCTTTCAGCGGCGAAGTTGTTAAGGGTTGGCCTATCATGTTTTGTTTCCCCGATGTGAAGAGCGGCACAGGGCGTTGCCTGCGGACTCAAGCGCAAGATGCGCGTGCCGCAATCAAACGCCGGCGCCATGGAAAGTGCGATTGACCACATCCATTTGCTGATCCCGAGTGAGACGCACAAAGTTAACGGCGTACCCGGAAACACGAATCGTCAGGCTCGGATACTTTTCCGGATGGTCCATCGCATCCAAAAGCATTTCGCGATTCAAAACGTTCACATTCATGTGATATCCGGTGACGCTGAAGAATGCATCGAGCATGTGGCGCAGGTTGATGATCCGATCCCCGGCTACTCTCCCGAGACCTTCCGGAACCAACGTGGTCGTGAGCGAAATTCCGT
>Ga0134124_10003247_pt1 | contig 13079 bp, 13 predicted proteins | sample KB304_FD_96880 | JGI IMG/M metagenome (GOLD analysis project Ga0134124, IMG submission 96880) | Terrestrial soil microbial communities without Nitrogen fertilizer from Kellogg Biological Station, Michigan, USA - KB3-0-4 | ecosystem: Environmental > Terrestrial > Soil > Unclassified ... | reverse complement strand
CTCGCGGCTGTGCATGAGGTGAAAACCCCTCGACCGCAATTGGCTACAGAGACCTGTACGTGCGATTTAGGGAGGATTTCTGGGCAAAGCGCGGCCCATACGGCTTCACTGAGTTGCCATAACTGCCGACGGTGTCCCGGAAACCCCAGCGAAGGGCTGAGGGGCGAGACTCCGCGACAATGCTGGTCCACCATAAAAGACCAGTACATGGAGTAACAGAACCCGGCATTGGGTGCAGAAAGTTGACCATGAAAAATCCTTGGAAACTGTTGGCGGCGCTCCTGGCGTTGTGCGTGCTGGTTCGAGCGCGGGGTGCGCGTGCGGAGGACGTTCCGCCATCGGGCTTGTGGGACGCGGGCATTGTCGTCAACGGCGTGCTGATTCCATTCCCCATCGAGCTTGCGCTGTCGGGCGACGGCGCCAGTGGTGCGTTCTTCAACGGCGACGAGCGCGTGCGTTCGACCAGCGGGTCCTATCGAGCAGGCTCACTGGGACTTCGCTTTGCTCACTACGCAAGTTCACTCCAAGCGCGCTGGGTCGACGGCAGTTTGACGGGCGCGTACGGCCGGAGCGGGCAGCCGGCGTACGCCTTTCAAGCGCGTCCACACTCGCCGGCGCCCGCCTCGACCAGCAAGGTTCCGTCGATCGCCGGGCAATGGGAAATCGCGGTCAAGAGCCCCAAGGGCGAATCGACGTGGCGCTTCTTCGTGCGCCAGTCGGGCGCGGAAGTGACAGCGAGCATTCTGCGCGTCGATGGTGACACGGGTGCGCTTTCGGGCAGCTACCAGGGCGGAAAGTTCGTCTTGAGCCATTTTTCTGGGGCGCGCCCGCTGCTGCTCGAGATCACGCCCAACGCCGATGGCAGCCTCGCACTCGTGCAGAATGGCAAAGCGGAATACACGGCACTCAAGAGCAGCCAAGCTCGCGCCAAGAAGCTGCCGCTGCCAGCTGATCCGTCTCGCTGGACCAGCGTCAAGGATCCGAATCAGCCGCTGCGTTTCAGTGCGCTGGATCTGAACGGCAAGCTCGTCACGGAATCCGACCCTCGCTTCAAGGACAAGGTCGTTTTGGTCAACGTCATGGGCAGCTGGTGCCCCAACTGCCACGACGAAGCGTCGTTCTTGGAGGAGCTCTACCGAACCTATCGCAAGCAGGGCCTGGAAATCGTCGCGCTGTCGTTCGAAGACGCCGAACAACTGCGAGATCCAGCAAGGCTTCGAGCGTTCATCGCAGCCTACGGGATCGACTACAGCGTATTGCTTGGCGGAGAGCCGAGCGAAGTGCACGAAAAGCTGCCTCAGGCGCTGAACCTATCGACCTGGCCCGCCACATTTTTCGTCGCTCGCTCGGGGCTGGTGCAAGGCACTCACGCCGGATTTGCCGGAAAAGCCACGGGCGCTGCACACGAGGAGCTGAAGGCGGAGCTGCGCGCAACGGTCGAGAAATTGCTCGCCCAGAAGCCTTGAGCGGCAGCGCGCCTGCTGAACCTCACGCGCCCGAAAGCGCGCGACGAGCGAACTCGACCAACGCCACCGCTGCGTCGATATCGACACGGCGAATCGAAACGCTCTCCACGTTGATTCCGAGCGGAACCGGCCCGTGCTGACGAGAGGCAACCTCGACAATCAATTGTTCACAGATGGCGATCGACTCGGCCAGCATGTCCTTTGCGCCAAGCAGGCGCCGCTCGATGGCTGGGTCGAACGAGATCCCGAGCCACTTCATGAATTGCAGCGCTTTTTCGCTGCCACAGGGCGTGAGCGTGAGCAGTATCGGCGCGGGCAGAAGTGCTCGCGCTTCGGCCTCGCGCGCAATGTCGGCGAGCAGCGTCCCGCTGGCGTTCAGATCGTAGACCGCTTGCGAGACGAAGAACGAGCACCCCAGTGCCTGCTTATCCAGCATGCGCAGGTGCTCGTCCCCTTTTTGCAGGTGTCGCTCCGCGATGCCAATGCCGCCGAGCAAGAGCCGCCTGCAGCGCTCGGTGTACAGCTGATAGGCCCGCCGCAAACTGAGACGGTCATGCGGTTGCTGCGTGCGCGCCGGGCTTCCGACCAAGGTGACTGCAGCCGGTTCGGCCGCCGAATCCGCGGCCGAAAGCCAGGCCGCAAACTCGGCCTCTTGGTGGTTGGCAACCGCTCGATAGACGACGATCTCCCGTCCGGCATCCGCCAGGTAATCGCGAGCATAGGCGAACGGATCGAGCGTCGGAAGAAACGCGAACGGTCGCGGTGAGGGGTCACGGCTCGATTCGTCTTGCAGGTCGTACAACACCACGGCATCGATCGGGAGTGCACGGAGCTGCGCCCTTTGGCGCTCGGCAATCCCCGAAAGCTTCTCGAGATCGTGGGCCGCACGCGGTGGCGTCAGACCGTAGCTCAGGATCCCCGAGCGCCGTGCGAGCACCTTTTCTCGGAAGCCAGCCATCGCCCGTGACTAGCATCGCTGGCTTCCGGCCCGCGCTACAAAATCGAACCGTCAGGGCTTCGGTCGCGTCGAAGCCTTGGGCGCTGCTGCGGGGCTCGCCGCGTCAACCTTGACGAAGCGCAACGTGAAGCGATCACTCTCGCCGATCGCAGCGTATTTTTCGCGGTCCTTAGCGCCTAGACAGTAAGTGGGCGGCAGGGTCCACACGCCGTCCGGGTAGTCTTTCGTGTCTTTCGGGTTGGCGTTGATCTCGGACTTTTCGCTGAGCTTGAAAGGCGCCGTAGTTCCATCGCTCGCGGGCGGGGCAGCGGGTGGAGCTGGCGCGGCAGGGGGCGCGGCAGCAGCGGGCGGCGCTGCGGCCCGCGGCGGCTCCGGAGGGGTGGGAGGCGCTGCAGCAGGAGGCGGCGCTGCGGCAGGGGGCGCAGGTGGTGCCGGTGGCGTAGCAGCGGGAGGCGTAGCGGCAGGCGCTGCCTGCGCTTGGGCACGTGGAGCTTGCCAAGCGATCACGGACCCGGTGCCCAGACTCAAGGCCAGCAAGTGGGAGCGAAGACGAAAGGTCATCATGCTAAGTCTCTTTTCGGCGCACGTTCGCCGCAACGAGCGCAACCGCACTCGGTACGTGCTCGCTGTCCGCAGTTCGGGCCGGCGCTAGCTATTGCAGTTTGTGTTGCAGAATCTTGCCGCTTTTACCTCGCCGACAATTCCAGCGCAAAGTCCTATTGTCTTTTATAAGAGACACTCTCGACTCATCCGTGCCCGTCGCGCGGTCTGAGCGCGCAGCTCCCGCTGTGGGCGGAAGTCGCTTCTAATCCTTGGGTCTTGCATAGTAGAGTACGCGCCCACTCACGATTCGAGCAGGAGCGCGCGTGCCGAGGCTGTCCGTAAACATCAACAAGATCGCGACGCTGCGAAACACCCGGCGGTCCGAGATCCCGAGCCTGGTTCGGCTCGCCGCTCAAGCGCTCGACGCCGGCGCGCATGGCATCACCGTCCATCCGCGCCCCGATCAGCGACACATCCGCCCGCGCGACGTCGACGCGCTCGCCGAACTGCTCGCAGGCTACCCGACGGCCGAGTATTGCATCGAAGGCAACCCATTTCACGACCTCCTCGACCATTGTCTGAGGGTGCGACCCGTGCAGGCGCTACTCGTGCCGGATGAGCACACCGCCCTCACTAGTAGTTGTGGTTGGGATCTCCTGCGACTCGACCCGTCCACGCGGCGCGCGCTCGGCAATGCCATTCGGGTTCTTCACGGAGAGGGGATCCGCGTCAGCCTGTTGGTCGACGCGGTAGCGGATGTGATGCCACTGGCGCGTCTGTTGGGCGCCGAGCGAGTGGAGCTGTACACGGAACCCTATGTTCGCGCGGCGGCCAATGGCAAAGCCACGGCGGTCCTCGAACGCTACGCGCGGGCCACGCACGCCGCTCGCGATTTCGAGCTCGGGGTCAGCGCCGGGCACGACTTGAACCTGCAGAATTTGGGCGCGTTTCTCAAGAGCACCGGGCGGCTCGACGAAGTTTCCATCGGGCACGCGCTGATCGCGGACGCCCTGGAATTCGGCATCGCAGGCGCAACTCGTCGTTACTTGGCCGTATGTCAAACCCGAGAGCACGCGGCAACGTGGGATCTGGCATAACCGCCGAGTGAATCCAGCTTCTGCCGTGCGCCGTGAACTCGGACCGACGCTCGCGTTGGCAGTGCCGATCACGGTCGGGCAGGTCAGCCAGATGCTGATCGGCTTCACGGACACCGCATTCATTGCGCAGCAGGGTGCGGTTCCGCTCGCAGCCGCAGCGTTTACCCAAGGCGTGTTCAACGTTTTCTACGTGGTGTGCGTGGGCTTGCTGGTAGGACCGGGAATTTTCGCCTCGCGCGATCACGGCGCCGGAAATGAAGCGAGCTGCGCCTCATGGCTGCGACATGGCCGCGCGCTGGCGCTGCTCGTGGCGCTCACCGGCTTCGCCATTCTCGTCCTGATGACGACTCAGTTCGAGCACCTCGGGCAACCGCCGGAGGTCATGGCCGTCGTACGCCCATTCTTCCTCTTGGTCGCGGCGTCGCTCGTGCCCGCGCTGATCTTTCAAGTGCAACGTCAGTTTGCCGAGTCGGTCGGTCGTGCCTGGGGACCGATGATCATCATCGTGTTCGACGTCGGGCTGAACGCGTTCTGCAACTGGGTGCTGGTGTTCGGGCACCTCGGGTTCCCAGCGCTGGGCCTAGTGGGTTCTGGCTACTCGACGCTCTTGGCGCGTGTGTTCGCGGTGCTCACGATCGCGATTTGGCTGCGTTTCTCGAGCCATTTTTCGGCGCTGCGTGAAGCACCGTGGTCGGGCTGGGAGCGAGCTCGTTTCTTTGCTCTGGTTCGCTTGGGAGCCCCGGCTGGTGTGATGCTGCTGTTCGAAACCGGGGCGTTCGGAGCTTCAGCGTTGATGATGGGCTGGCTCGGCGCGGTGCCGCTCGCCGCGCACCAGCTGGCACTGAGCTGCGCCGCGCTGACCTTCACGGTCCCGCTGGGGATCTCGCTCGCGCTCAGCTTGCGTGTCAGCCGCGCGCGCGGTGAGGGACGCGCGGCGGCCGTGCGCGCCATCGCCCTCGGGGCATTCTCAATCGGGCTACTGCTCATGCTCTGCTTTGCCGGCATTTACGCCTTCGCAGGCGAATGGATCTCGAGCACGCTCACCTCGACTCGTGAGGTTTCGGCCTTGGCGGCACAGCTGCTGCTGATCGCCGCCATCTTTCAGATCTTCGACGGCGCACAAGTGATTGGCGTCGGGGCGCTGCGTGGGCTCACGGACGTGCGGGTCCCCGCGGCCCTCACCTTCGCGGCGTACTGGCTGTTCGCACTGCCGCTGGGCTACTTCTTGGCGTTCCATACCTTCCTGGGTCCACGAGGCCTGTGGGTCGGGCTCGCTGCCGGTCTGACCGCCGCGGCGATCTTGCTGATCTGGCGGTTCGTGCACAAAACCCGACCCCTCACATCCGCCTGAGCGGGCGCCAAGTTGTCTTGACAACTTGACCGATAGCGGGCAGCGTACGGGCTCGATCGTGCTCAACCCCGCCTCACCCCTGCCCCTCTACCACCAGCTCGCCAGCTTGCTGAGCGAGCGAATCGAAAGTGGCGAACTAGCGGTCGGCGAGCGCTTGCCGTCCGAGCCGGAGCTCTCGCGCGAGCACGGCATCGGTCGCCCCACCGTGCGCCAGGCGACCGAGCTGTTGGTGCAGCGCGGCCTGATCGAGCGCCGCCGTGGCTCGGGTACGTACGTGCGTAAAGCGGAGCAACGTGTCGACTTGTTCTCGCTCGCGGGCACGCTGTCGAGCTTCCAAAAGGGCGGTATTGAAATCGACAGCAAGCTCGTGCGTAAGGTTGCCAAGCGCCGCGTCGGCACTGATGCCGAGAACCCCTTTTCCGAGCGTGATGCCTATCACTTTCTACGCCTCAGCCGCGTGAAAGGCATGCCGGTTCTGTGTGAAGAACTGTTCCTGGATCCGGCGGTCTTCCCCGACTTGCCGAATGTGCCGCTGTCCGGTGCGTCGCTCGCCCAGGTGGTAGAAGAGCGATACTACTTGAGGCCGACGCACGCCGAGCAGAGCTTTCGCGTCGCGCACGCGCCGCAAGCCGTGTGCAAGCTGCTCGAGATTTCGCCCAGCGAGTCCGTGCTGCTGGTCAAGCGCACGCTGTTCTTCCCCCGCGCCGAGCGCGCCATTTTCTCCGAGATGTACTGCCGCACGGGCGATCTCGTCTTCTCCCAAACCCTATCCACGGAGCCAAAGCATGGCTGAGCCAATTCGCGCCGATCGAGGCTATTTTCAAGGCTTCGGTGGCGCTTACATCCCCGAAATCTTGCACGCCACCTTCGAGCAGCTAACCGTCGCTTTCGAGGCGGCCAGGCGCGATCCGAGCTTCTGGGCGGAGTACGTGGAGCTGATGGGCAGCTACTCCTGCCGCCCGACTCCGCTCACCTTCGCCGAGAACCTGACGAAGCATTTTGGCGGCGCGCGCATCTACATCAAGCGTGAAGATCTGAATCACACCGGCGCGCACAAAGCCAACAACGTGATGGGACAAGGGCTGCTCGTGAAGCGGCTCGGTAAGCGGCGAGTGATTGCCGAGACTGGCGCGGGCCAACACGGCGTGGCCACCGCGACCATGGCCGCCAAATTCGGCTTCGATTGCACCATCTACATGGGCGAAGTCGACGTCGAACGCCAGCGACCCAACGTGTTCTGGATGGAACAGCTCGGCGCCAAGGTGGTCGCGGTCAAAGAGGGCTCGCGCACGCTGAAAGATGCGATCAACGAAGCGTTCCGCGATTGGGTGTCGAACATGGATGACACGCATTACGTGCTCGGCACGGCGTGCGGCCCTCACCCATTCCCAGAAATGGTCACCTACTTCCAATCCTTGATCGGGCAAGAAGCGCGCAAGCAGATCCTGGAGCGCGTCGGGAGGCTGCCCAAACGGGTGTACGCCTGCGTTGGTGGCGGCTCGAACGCGATGGGCATTTTCAGCGGCTTCTTGGACGACCCCGGGGTCGAGCTGGTCGGTGTCGAAGCCGGTGGGCACGGCGCGGACAGCCATCAGCACGCGATTCGCTTGTCGAGTCCCGACGCGAGTATCGGCGTCGCGCAGGGCTACAAGACCTACTTCCTGCAAAATAGCGACGGGCAGATGAACGAAACACACAGCGTCGCCGCCGGGCTCGACTACGTGGGAGTTTCCCCGATCTTGGCCGCATTTCGTCACACCGGCCGAGCGCGATTCGAAGCGGCGACCGATGCCCAAGTGATCGCCGCGCTCAAGCTCACGATCCGTAAGGAAGGACTGATCCCCGCGCTCGAGTCCTCGCACGCTTTTGCTCAGGCCTTCGCCGAAGCCCCGACCCTCAGTCCCGATGACGTCATCCTGATCAACCAGTCGGGCCGCGGCGACAAAGACATTTTTACCATCGCGGATGCCTTCGACGATCCGCAATGGAAAGCGTTCATCCAAAAGAAAGCGGAGAGCTACCGTGCTTGAGGCCTACCTGCGAAAAAAGCGCGAACAGCAGGAAATCCTGCTCATGACCCACATCGTGCTCGGCTATCCGAATTTCGATACCAGCATGCGCTTGGTCGAAATCATGGTCGAAAGCGGCGTGGAGCTGATGGAACTGCAGATCCCGTTCTCGGAGCCGATCGCGGACGGACCGGTGATTTTGCGAGCGAATCAGCTGGCGTTGAGCGGCGGCTCGACCGTCGCTCGCTGTTTCGAGTTCGCGACCGAAGCCGCGCGCCGCTTCCCGATCCCGTTCCTGTTCATGAGCTACTACAACGTCCTGTTCAAACACGGCACGGCGTCGTTCGTCGGACGAATGGCGGAAGCCCAGTTGAAGGGGGCCATCGTGCCCGATCTGCCGCCCGAGGAGGCCGACGAATATTTGCAGGCGATGACCGAGTCGCGCCTGGACCCCATCTTCATCTATTCGCCCAACACCAAGCCCGAGCGCATGGCCTCACTCGCGAGCCATGGTCGCGGTTTCGTCTATTGCGTCGCACGCAAAGGGGTGACCGGCGCCCAGACCGCGTTCTCCGATGATCTCGGGGCATATTTGGCGCGCGCTCGTGCCGCGACACAGTTGCCTCTGGCCGTCGGCTTTGGTGTGAAAGATCGAGCAGATGTCGACTTTTTGCGCGGCAAAGCCGAGATCGCCGTGGTCGGCAGCGAGACGCTTCGCATCCTGGATCAACGCGGACCGGCAGGGGTGGGGCCCTTTTTGAAGAGCCTTCGCTAGCAAGAGCGAGCGGCGCTTGGGCCCAGCCGGCCCGAAAAAATCACCGTGATCTCACGGCAGATCTCGTCTCGCGGCCTCGGTCGTGCATAATCGCCCAGTGAGCGAACAACTGATCGAAATCCGCGGCGGCTCGAAGCTCAGCGGTGGACGCGTGTCCATCGCTGGCAGCTCGAACCAGGTCACCAAATGCATCATCGCTGCGCTGCTCACCGACGAGCCGGTGCTGATCAAAGGCGCCCCGGACGTCAACGAGCGCGCCATCGTCGAAGAAATGTTCTCGGCGATCGGGGGACAGGTCGAAGTGCTCGACGAGCACACGACGCGCCTGCGTGCCAAGAACGTGGATCGCTTCGAGATCCCCGCGGAGATCTGTCTGCGCAATCGCATCGCGATTTTGGCGGCGGGCCCGCTGCTCCATCGCTTCAAGCGCGCCAAGCTGTACAGCGGCCTCGGTGGCGATAAAATTGGCAAGCGCCCAGTCGACTTTCACCTCAAGGGCCTGTCCGAGATGGGCGCCGAGGTGGCCTTCGACGGCAACTGTTACGAGCTCACGGTCGGCCCCCAAGGCCTGCACGGTGCGCACATCATCTTGCCGTTCCCGAGCGTGATGGCGACCGAGAACTTGCTGATCGCCGCGTCACTGGCCCGCGGACGCACGATCATCGAAAACGCCGCGATCGAGCCGGAAATCCTGGAGTTGGTGAAGATGCTCCAGAAGATGGGCGCCGACATCATGATCAACTCCCATCGCACCTACGTGATCCAGGGCGTGGAACGCCTGCACGGCTGTGAACTGCGCTGCATGCCGGATCGCAATCAAGCCGTGTCGTTCGCGGTCGCCGCGCTGGCCACCGGTGGGGACGTGCTGATCGACCGCCTGCGCCATGACTCGGTGTACAGCTTTTTGAATTTCATCCAGCGTATGGGCGCTGAATTCCGCGTCAACTCCGAAGGGGTGTTCGTGCGCGCGCCTCAGGGCAAGCGCTTGCGCTCGAGCCACATCGAGGTCGAAGTGCATCCGGGCTTCATGACTGATTGGCAGCAGCCGTTCATGGTGCTCTTCACGCAGGCCTCCGGCATGAGCGTGCTCCACGAGACCATCTTCGAAGATCGGCTGGGTTACACCCAGCTGCTCAATCAAATGGGCGCGAACATCACGCTGTTTTCGTCCTGTTTGGGTGAGGCAGCCTGTCGCTTCAAGCTCAAGAACCACATCCATTCGGCAGTCATTCAGGGCTCGACGCCGCTTCACGGCGGCAACTTCGCCCTGCCCACCGACATCCGCGCTGGTATGTGTCTGGTCGTCGCAGGGCTGGTCGCTGAAGGCATCACCCAGCTGTCGAACATTCAAGAGCTGCGCCGCAAGTATGACAGCCTGGTGCCCAAGCTCCGCGACATGGGCGCGGACATTCGCTTGATTGACGCGCCCAAGACGACTTAGTCACTCCGAACCGCGCATTTTCCGCACCGCTTCCAGGCCGAGCTCGTTGGCGGCAAGCAATGCGTCCCAGCGGGCGTTGGCTTGCTCGTCGATCAGCTTTCGCGCCGGGTCTTGATCGAACCAAGCGATACTCTCGCGAATACCGTCGTGAAAGCGTGTACTGGCTACGTACTCGGGCACGAAGCGCTTGATCTTGCTGTTGTCGAAGACGGCGCAATTCGCCTTGTCCCCCAGCAAACTGCCGGCAGACTCAGGCACGCCCGCGGCGATGAATTCACAGGCCAAGTGCACGAACTTGGGCTTAGCGACTCCCGCGGCATCGGCTACGGATTGATACAGCTGGTTCCACGTCAGCACTTCGTCGGAAGTGATGTGAAAGGCGTGGCCGATGGCCGCGCGGTGCCCGAGCAGGCCCACCAAGCCGCGAGCGAAATCAGTGCTGTGAGTCATCGTCCACAACGTCAAACCGTCCCCCGGGACGATCACGGGTAACCCTCGACGCATGCGGTCCACGACCGTGAACGTCTTACCCCAGGCGTTCACCGCCAGCGGGACCAGAGTTCGGTCGTAAGTATAAGAAGGTCGCACGATCGTGATCGGGAAGGCCGACTCACGATGCACGCGCAAGAGCGCGTCTTCGCAGGCGATCTTGTCGCGCGCATACTCCCAGAACGGATTCACGAGCGGCGTCGATTCGGTGATCAGGTAGTGCGTGGCTGGCTTTTGATAGACGCTGGCAGAACTGATGAAGACGTACTGGTCGGCGCGGCCGTTGAACAGCGCGTGACGCTGTGCGATCTCCTCCGGCTTGAACACGATGAAATCCACCACCGCGTCCCAGCGCTGCTCGCGCAGGACGTGGGCGGTTGCGGGATCGTGGATATCCCCACGAATGACTCGCGCGCCCGCGACCTCCGCGCGTCCGCCGCGGTTGAGTAAGGTCACGTCCATCCCGCGCGCGATCGCGAGTTCAGCGCACGCGCGACTGATGATTCCCGTACCACCGACGAATAGGATCTTCACGGCGTCAGTCTAAACCTTCGCGCAGCACAGGGCTATCGCCCGTCGAGTAGCCGCTCCAGCACCGTCGCCACGCCATCCGCCTCGTTCGATAACGTCACTTCTCGGGCTGCCGCCAGTACGCTCGGATGCGCGTTGCCCATGGCGATGCTGCGGCCTGCCCATGCGAGCATGGGTAGATCGTTCGGCATGTCACCGAAGGCCCACACCGCATCACGAGCGATGTCCCGCTCCGAGCAATACGCGGCCAGAGCAGCCCCCTTGTTCGCTCCAGCCGCGCTGATTTCCACGAAAGGGGCGCCCGAGTGGCTCGCGAGTGCGCGCTCGGCGTAGAGATCCGACGACCGTTCGATCATTTCTTCCGCGGAAAGCCGCGGATGCCGCGCGATCAATTTGTTGACGCCGCCGTCGCAGAGCGTCAGGGCGTCGGCGATCGGCAACTGCGGAGGTTCCGTTCGCTTGCTATGCAGTCCGTAGCTCGGCTCCCAACCGAATTCGAGGCCGACTTCAACGGCAAAGCAGATCTCCGGCAGGCGCAGGCGAAGCGCTGTCACGAGTTCGCGCGCGATGAGCGCGGAGAGGCGTTCCTCGCGCACGACGAGCGCGCGATCCAAGTCGTAGGTCAGCGCCCCATTGACACAAATCACGACGCCGCCGAGTGCAACCGCTCCCTCGATCAGCGCGACGTGCCGCGGCGGTCTTCCCGTCACCATCAGCAATTCGATACCGGCGGCCCGCGCACGCTGGAGCGTGGCTTGGGTACGCGCTGAGATGCGGCCGTCGCGACCGAGCAGGGTGCCGTCCAAATCGGTCGCGATCAGGCGCGGCAGGGCGCCAGGTGCAGGCATCTCGACGCTTGTATCACAGGAGTGCCCGTCCGGCCGGGGCTGATCGTCGCTTGCGGCGCCGACTGGTCTCCCATAGGAGACACAGATGAACACTCGGTCGTTGGTAGGCAGCGACCTTGAAGGTGTTCGAAGACAAGGCTCGCGAACCGAACAGCGGGAACGCGCGCATCACATCCTGGAGTCCACCCAAGCAGCACTGAGCGCAACCCCGCTGCGCTGGGGCAACCAGGGTCAGCGTTCGGTGGGCTCCCAGCGCTTGCTGGCAGCCGCAGAAAAGGGCGACCTCCAAGACCGCGCCTTGTGGCCACCGATCGCCAAGGCGCTCGGTGGCGGAGGCAATAGCACCGCGCTCGTCAGTACCGCCGAAACCGTCGCGCTGGCCCTGCTCGACTACTACGAGATCGGCGTCCGAACGTTTTTGATCCGCGGTTTCGATCCATACAACGACGCGGTCGACTTCGGGCGAGAACTCATCCCCCGGGTGCGCGAAGCGGTCCGCCAACGCGACGCCAGCGCACAGCGTGACGTGCAGCACGCCGTCGGCGCTTAGCTCGCCACTTGCTGCGTTTCGGCCATTCGAGATGTCACTCCGCTCTGCCGCCTTGGACTCGCGCGCGTGTCGTGGCAAAGCACTCGGATGAGCGAAGCCAGCGCAGACATCTTAGTGGTCGTCCGAGGAACCGAGGTGTTGGTCGAACACGGCGACGAGACGGTTCGCTTGTGCTCACGCGAAACGGCGCTGCGCTTCGCTGGTGCACCGGTTTTCGTCGGACGGAGCGCTGACCAGCTCTGGTATGCCGCACCGGCGCAAGCAGATCTGGAGCTGCCGGCAGAGCTCGGGTTTCGCGCGGCACGCTCGCTCTTCGCCGAGTTTCCAGAAGCGACCGTGCACATGGTGGGCCGCTCGATCGCGTGCGTCGAGTTCGAACAGAATCACCATTTTTGCGGACGTTGCGCGACGCCCACGACTCGAACGTTTGCAACGCCCGGCGCGGAACCCAACGAGCGGGTCCGTGTCTGTCCCAATTGCGGCTTGACCTCTCACCCGCGCATTCCCCCAGCGGTCATCGTCTTGGTCGAGCACGACGGGCAGCTGCTCTTGGCGCGTGGAGCGAACTTTCCCCCAGGTCGTTTCAGCGCCGTTGCTGGTTTCGTCGAGATTGGCGAGTCCCTCGAGCAGGCTGCCCATCGCGAGGTGCAGGAAGAGGTTGGCGTTCGAATCACGGATCTTCGCTACTTTTCGAGTCAACCTTGGCCGTTCGGACACTCGCTGATGATCGGCTTCCACGCCCGCTACGACGGGGGCGAGTTACGGCCCGACGGCGTCGAAATCGTGGAGGCTGATTGGTTTCGACGCGACGCGCTGCCGCAATTGCCGCCTCCGATCAGCATCGCGCGTCGGCTGATCGAGGATTTTTTGTTGCGCGACGCCACGCCCAAAAACTAACTCCCACGAGTATCCGGCTCGGTTTCGCCGCTCAGCCGAGCGAACAGCTGGATATCCTCCGCAAACACCGGTTGCAAATGGCGCATCTCGGCGAGATTGACCCAGCGCAATTCCGAATGCTCGT
>Ga0134124_10003246_pt1 | contig 13080 bp, 11 predicted proteins | sample KB304_FD_96880 | JGI IMG/M metagenome (GOLD analysis project Ga0134124, IMG submission 96880) | Terrestrial soil microbial communities without Nitrogen fertilizer from Kellogg Biological Station, Michigan, USA - KB3-0-4 | ecosystem: Environmental > Terrestrial > Soil > Unclassified ... | reverse complement strand
TACGCGGTCAACTCGGAGGCCCACAGCAATTCCAAATATGGAAGCTCGACCCAGCCGGCAAGAAACTGGCTCAAATAGATTTCAATGCAATCACGCCAACCGGCAACTCTCAAGAGAAATACCTTCGCATTTACGATCTCGCGACATTGAAGAACGGGAATATTGGTCTCCTTGCCGGGACGGAGAGTGGCAAGATCGGATTTCTGGTTTTCAATGGCGACAGTGCTCAGCTTGTCACAAACCGCATCCTTGAGCTGCCTGACGCCAACACCTTCGTCAGCAAAGTTTTTACAGCCGATGATGGTGATTTGATAGCAATAGGACGCTCGGGCATCCAGCCCATGATCCTGAAGTTGCGCCCGTCCGGGGAGCAAGCCAACCTGACATTTCTCGCAGGTGATGATCTTAATGTTTTAACTGACGGCCTGGAATTAGCAGATCATACGTTTGCCTTCCTGGGAGAGCATCTCGACGATACGGGCAAAATCAATATTTGGCTCGGAAGAGTAACTCTCAAAGGCGAGGTGCTGAATAAAGCAAGTTTCGCTGGTCGTGACGGAACCATCATCTACGACAACACCGCTCGCAACTACACAGTCACGTACGTTTCAGCCGGAACAAAAGGGTGGAATGTTTCGCTTCGAACTTTTACGGATGATCTGACGTCTGCTGGACAATTTGAATTACAGTCAGGACTTAAGCAGAGCATGCGGGTGTGTGCTGTTCCGGTAGGAGATGGAAGCATCTTCGTTGTTGGAGCCAGTGCTAAAAATCAGTTATGGACGGCTCAGGTAGATAAGGCTGGAAAGATTATCTCGAGCTCGACATTCGAAGAGCCCAACGCGCGATGGCAAAGACTGTGGAACTATGACCTTCTCTCGACGTCGACGGAACTGGTTATTCCTTTCACCGAACTCCTCGTCGGCAACGAAATGGAACAGCGACAAGTCATGAAGATTGTGCGGTTGCGGCGGCAGTAAGTTGCTTCAATCATGCACGACTTGAGTCGCGGAAACTAATCGAGGCGGCCGTAACAATGACAGCAAAAGCTTTGCTGCGAACAAAACGGTTCCTTCTACTTCCATTAGGCATGTATCTGAGCCTCTGGGCAGTGGCGGCTATTTATGCCTGGTACAAAGGTTCGTTTGATCCGGCACACTCGGAATTCGCGGGTATGCCTCTGATTATCCTGGGCCTTCCCTGGACCTTTATCTGGCACAATTTTAATCCAAGGATTATCGAGTCTGAGTACAACAACTCCATCGTCGTTACCAGCATGTTCGCATTTTTGAATGCCATCCTCATATTTGTTGTCACTCTAATCATATTTGTAATGTGCAGCAGATCGAGATGAACCAGTTGTTAAGGACATAGTGCGATGAAAGCATCCAGAACAGAATGTTACAGACAAGCAAGCCGGTTGAGATTCTCGGTGCTGTGGCTGAACTGTGCTGTTCTAAGCGGCCTTTGCGTCTTAATAGTTGGCGGATCGTTTTTACAAATCTCATTTGCTCAGACTGAACGTGAGTCGTCCATAGGACGAGAGGTTTCGGTGCCGCGCCATCTTAAAGATGGAGAAGAGTTCACACTGTCTCTCGAAGCACTTATCAAACAGGGCAAGCTGCTCTTCAATGCGAACTGGACCGAGCAGGAAGGTGGAGGTAGGCCGCTCACCAAAGGCACGGGTCGTCCACTCTCGGATCCTTCACGGCCACTGACAGGCACTCGCGCTTTCAATCGCATCTCGGCTCCAGACGCGAACTCGTGCGCCGGTTGTCACAATGCACCTTATGGAATCTCAGGCGGCGCCGGCGACTTCGTGACCAACGTCTTCGTGCTGGGCCAACGCTTCGATTCCGTGTCATTCGATTCGTCTGACAAGCTGCCCACACGAGGCGGTGTCGATGAGTCAGGCCAGGCTGCGTCGCTTCAGTCCATTGCCAATCTGCGTGCTACCACTGGGATGTTCGGCGCCGGATACCTCGAGATGCTCGCGCGGCAGATTACCGAAGAACTGCAACGCGTCCGCAGCTCGATTAAACCGGGCGAGACTAAAGGGTTGGTCGCCAAGGGGATTCATTTTGGAAAGTTAACTCTTACTAAGCAGGGATTGTGGGACACGTCGCAGGTGGAGGGCCTGGGCCGTTTGAGCTTACTCACGACCGGCTCAAACAATCCACCCACGCTCGCAATCCGTCCCTGGCATCAGGCCAGCAATCTCATTTCACTGCGCGACTTCACCGACACTGCGTTTAATCAGCATCACGGAATCCAAAGCACCGAACGCTTCGGTCTGGATACCGATCCAGACGGCGACGGCTTCAAGAACGAAATGACGCGCGCCGATCTCACGGCCGTTACGATTTACCAGGCCATACTTCAGGCGCCCGGCCGCGTGATCCCTCGTGACCCTGCGATCGAGCGCGCCGTCGTGCACGGCGAATCACTCTTCACTCAAATCGGTTGCGCCGCTTGTCATATCCCGAGACTGCCGCTCGACAACCAGGGCTGGATTTACTCAGAGCCAAATCCATTTAATTTGCCGGGCAATCTGCGCAGCGGTGAAGTGCCCGATTTGAAAGTAGATCTAACCAGCAATGTTCTGCCGCCGCCGCGACTGCGGCCGGATGTGTCAGGCAAAGTATGGGTCGAAGCCTTTACAGATTTTAAGCTTCACAATATTTGCGAGCCCGGCGACGCTGAACCTCTCGATATGAACCAATCGCAGTGGTCCAAGAAGTTCAAGGAAGGTAACTGCCGGTTTTTGACAAAACGATTATGGGGCGCCGCAAACGAACCTCCTTTCTTTCATCACGGTCTCTTCACCACGCTGCGCCAGTCAGTATTGGCCCATGCAGGCGAGGCGGAGGCATCGCGGAAAGCATTTAAGTTACTGCCGGCAGCGGAACAGGACGCACTTATCGAATTCCTGAAGACGCTCCAGGTTCTTCCACCAGGAACGAGGGATCTGATCGTGGATGAGAATTTTCGTCCCCGCTCATGGCCGCCACCGGCTCAAACTCAGAGCCAGATCGCAACAGGCACGAAGAAATGAAAATACTGACTTTACTTATCATTCTCACGCCGCTCATTGCGGTAGCACAGACGACCGCACCGCGAACGGCTTCTGCTCCCATAGAGATAGTGGTCTTCTCAGATTTTCAGTGCCCATTCTGTGCGCATTTCGCGACCGCAGTCAGAGAAGTTCAAGCTAAAGGCATTGAAGGCGTTCCTACCACGATTAAATTCAAACACTTTCCTCTCAGCATTCATCCTGCTTCTTTGCTGGTCCATCAGGCCGCAGTTGCTGCTGCCGAGCAGGGAAAATTCTGGGAAATGCACGATCTGCTGTTCACTCATCAAGCGGCGGTTAGTCGAGAGAGTCTGTTGCTCTATGCGAAAAGCCTGAAACTGGACCTCGATCGTTTTAGAAGCGATCTCGACAGCGAGCGCACCAGGCAATTGATCGAAGCCGACAGAATTGAAGGTGAAAAGCTCGGGATACAAGGAACGCCCGCGTTCTTTATAAACGGAATTCGATACTCGGGAACGCGCTCGCTCGATCAACTGAGGAGTTTAGTTACTTCAGAAGGACGTCGCGTGCAGGCCGTGGCTGAGATTACGGACACACTCATGAGTAAAGGTCCGGCAGATGCGCCTGTAACGCTCGAGTTCTTCGCGGACTTGGAGAGTCCGGTAACGCCTCTCGCTCTCAACGTGTTGGACCAGATGCTCAAAAAGTATCCGAAGACCGTTCGCCTGCAATTTCGCAATTTTCCATTGTCATTTCATCCCCAGGCCGCATTGGCTCACGAGGCATCGATGATCGCTGCCCGATACGGTCATTTTTGGGAATTTGCAAGTTACATCATTGAACATCAGGACGCCTTGAAAGAGCAGGATTTGATCGCTCAGGCGGGCCGGTTGGGTCTCGATCAGGGGGGCTTTGCCGAATCACTTCAGCAGCACAAGTATGCGCCTCGAGTGGAGACAGATCTTATCGCGGGCATGAAAAAAGGTCTCCGCGGCAGTCCAGTCGTTTTTGTAAATGGCAAACGGATCGATGGCGTGCCCAGCGTGCAGTTGCTGACCGAATTCATCCAGGCGGAATTGACCGCGCAAATGGCTAAACAGTCAGAAAGAAGATAGCCATGAAAATGAGAATGCCTCACTCCCTGCGAGTTGCTGGTGTCGTGTTGATTGTTTTGTGCGCGGCGCATGGTGTTCTGGCTCAGCTTAATCAGGACTGTACCGTTAGTGTTCTCAATCGCACGGTCCAGGTTAATGCGGATGGCTCATGGGTGCTGCCCAATGTGCCGGCTAACTTTGGCCAGGTCAAAGCTCGTGCTACCTGCGTGCGCAACGGAATAACGATCTCCGGTGAATCCGATTACTTTACGATTCCCGCCAACGGCGCAGTGAACCTGCCCGCGATTATCCTGGGCGCAGCAACACCGATCCCCAATGCGTTGGGCATCGGGCCGGCGAACCCATCCTTCACCTCAGCTGGACAAACGATTCAACTCGCAGTCACGGCAACCTTTCCTGATAACACTACAAAGGATGTCAGCGCCGGCAGCACAGGCACCAACTACACCAGCAGCAATCCGGCAATCGCTACCGTGAGTGCGAATGGATTGGTGACGGCTGTTTCAAGTGGAACCGTGGTCATTCAAGCGAGCAACGACGGCGCTACCGGCATTATTAAGGCAACTGTTTTGCTGTCGAATGTCGACACAGACGGGGATGGAATACCCGACGACATCGAGGCTACGCTCGGACTTGATCCGCACAACCCTGTCGATGCGCAGGAAGATTTCGATCGCGATGGTCTGACTAATCTTAAAGAGTTTCAATTAGGCACTGGTCTGCGTGTTTTCGACAGTGACGGCGACGGCATTGGCGACGGTCTGGAAGTCGATAGCGGTAGTAATCCTCTGGATCCGAATAGTTTCAATCTCGCCCAGGTGTTGAAATCGATTAAGGTCGCTCCAACAACTGTCGCCTTGACTGTCAATACCATTATCGGTGTGGCCACACAGCAACTGACCGTCACCGGGACGTTGACAGATGGCAATTCAATCAACCTCACCGCGAGGAGTCGCGGCACTAATTACAGTTCCAGCAACCTCTCGGTCGCGAACTTCGGTGCGACTGATGGTTTGGTCTTTGCCGGTAATGATGGCAATGCCACTATCACCGTTAGCAACAATGGTAAGACTGCAACGGCCCAGGTGATCGTGAGCAGTTTCTCACCGACAGCGCTTTCGTTCATCTCCATTCCCGGTTTTGCTAATAATGTCGATATCTCCGGCAACATCGCCTATGTGGCTGCTGGTTCGACCGGCTTACAAGTCCTCGATGTTTCCGATCGACGAGCGCCGCGGATCATCGGCTCGCTTGATACTCCCGGCAACGCCAATGACGTGAGAGTAGTAGGGAATCGCGTTTACGTTGCGGATGGTTCTGCCGGTCTTCGCATCATCGACGTTACGAATCCTGCCAGTCCCACATTCCTGGGCGTGCTTGATACCTCTGGTGAAGCCAACGATGTAGTCGTGGTCGGCAATCTCGCATACGTGGCGGACGGTCCGTCCGGTTTGCAGATCATCGATGTGAGTGATCCGGTTGCGCCGAGATTGGTTGGAACACTCGACACTCCCGGCACTGCCAGAGGCGTCGATGTGAGCGGCAATCTGGCTGTAATCGCAGATGGGAATAGTCTCAGAATCGTCGACGTTGGCAACCAGAGTAGTCCGGTTTCGCGCGGCAGCCTGGCTACTACGGATGCGCGCGACGTTACGGTTGAAGGAACGATAGCTTACCTCGCCGACTTCAACGGCAGCCTGAAGACTATCGATTTCAGCACGCCAACGGCGCCACGACTGCTGGCAACCACCACGCAGTCACTGGGCGGCATTCTGACGGACGTCGCAAAGGTGCGCGAGTTTGTTTTCGGCGCTGACGTCTTCTTCGTGAATGGCGTGCCGATCGTGAATGTCTTTAATCCGGCAAGTCCTTCAGTGCGCGCACGGCTCGATTTCCCCGCGCGTGATGACAACGGCACGGGTATCGCGGTTGATAATCAATTCGTTTACCTGACTGCCGATCGTTCGATTCAGGAGAATGGAGTTAATGGTGATAGCCGGCTATACATCGGACAATACGTTGCGCTTGAAGACAAGGCTGGTATTCCGCCGGTAGTAAGTATCACCTCTCCAGCCGCGGGCGCGACGGTGATTGAAGGATCAGTAATCCCGATCACGGTGCAAGCCACGGATGATGTACAGGTCGCTTTGGTTGACTTCCTCGTTAATGGCAACGTTGTCTTCACAGACTCCGCCGCGCCATATCAATTCAACGTGACCGTTCCGGCTGGTGTCACAAAAATCATTCTTGGCGCGACCGCAACTGACATTGGAGGTAATACCGGAACGGCTCAAGCTGTCCAGCTCAATGTAATACCTGATCCGCTGACGACTGTGATTGGCCGTGTCCTCGATAAGAATGGACAGCCGGTGAATGGAGCGACGGTTACGACGCTTGGCTCGTTTACGGCGACATCTCGCAGTGACGGAACGTTTTCGATTCCTTCTGTGCCAACGGTTCGCGGCACGATCACGGTCTCGGCTGAAATAATTGTAGACGGTAAGAAACAGACGGGCCGCTCTGCCGCTACTAATCCAGTACCCGCTGGGCAAACGAACGTTGGTGATATTGTCGTCAAGTCCGGCGGAGTCGTGGGTTATTACGATCTGACACTAAACCAGGGTTCGTCGAGTCAGGTTGGACCAATTGTTGCCGCTGGATTGCAGGCCGTGAATGTAGGCAATCTGGCGACGGCTGACCTGAGCCAATTCGACGTTTTGTTTGTCCAAAATCCTGATAATTCCGGATACTCCTTCGCTTTCACTAGCAACCTGGCAAAGATCCATCAGTTCATTTCAAACGGCGGGGTGTTTATCTTCCACGATCGTGCCGTCAGCACGGCTGCAAGTGTTCTACCAGGATCCCCGGGCACCATAGTGCGAGACTTCGCCGACGGTGCGAACATAAATATTGTGGACAATACGACGCTGGTGACCAATGGTCCCGGAGGCGTAATCACCAATACCTCGCTGGACGGCGGGAACTTCTCCAGCCACGGTTGGATATTATCGACCACCATTCCGGCAGGAGGACGAGGTATTCTGAGTACGGGCGATGCTACTCACCTGGTCCTTTACTCGTATCCGTTCGGTCAGGGAAAAGTGATCTACTCCACGATTCCGCTCGACTTTTACCTGTCCGGTTCAGGCGGGATATTTACGAATATGCGGAACTACGCGGCGAATGTGGTCGCCTATGGCAACGACATCAGATAGCGGTGTAATGAACGGCTCAGGGAACATGGAGGCGCAGAATGAATAGACATCTAAGGGTAGCTCTCGCTTTTGCGAGCATAGTTCTGCTGGTAATGACTGTTTCGGCGGCTCCTGGTCCAACCGGCGTCGTCAAAGGATCGGTGAGCGGAGATAGCGGTCCAGTCGTGGGTGCTCGCGTCGTGATCGCCAGCGGCAACGACTCGAGTTATACAGCCAGGGCGACGACCGATAATGAAGGCGCGTTCACCTTTCCGAATGCACCTCTAGGCGACGTAGAGGTAAAAGTTTATAACGCTCAAGATAGTCTCATTGCGACTGGAAAAGGCGTACTTAAAGTCGAGGGTGAAACAATCACCCTGGTTCTTAGAGTTCCTTGATCATGGATCATGAAGAGTCTGAGTCAACTCTGAGACCGCCGTTACTTCCTCTTCAGGTTACCTCGAACAGCTCTCAAGCGGCCCGCATGTCAGAAGGAACGAACACTTTTCGCGATATTGAGTTTGCGATCGATCACGGCCACGCTTTAATGAAGGCCGGAGACGTGCGCGTTTTCACGCAGTAAGAGCGAAACCTTCCACAAGGAATACCTCCCTCCGATAGTCTGCCTGCTCGCATTTTTTGTTGCCGACCTCCGGCATGTCCCTTGCACTCTGATCGAGGACAACTTTTGCTGTTTAGAACCGCTGTGTCTCTTCATAGCAACAGCTGCCGTATCACAAGGCAGTCGAAGAAACTCAAAGAGCTCTGCCGCCAGAAGAACATCAGGGTACTGGAGTAGCAGTACACCATGTGCGCGTTATGACTGACTCAAAGGCGCCAACCATCATCTGTGTTGCCAGTTTCTTCAAGGGCAACGATTTCATCCGCGAGTGTAAACGGCTGGGCGCTGCGGTTGTGTTGCTGACGCGAGAAAAGCTGCTCGACGCCGAATGGGCCCGTGACTCGCTCGATGATCTGATTGCCATTCCCGGGAAGACAAGTGTGCAGTCTTATTTGGCCGCCGCGACATACGTCGCGCGGCAACGGCGGGTGTTGCGCGTCGTCGCACTCGAAGAGTATGACATTGTCACAGCGGCTCACATTCGCGAACATCTGGGTGTTTCGGGCATGGGCGCTACCATCGCGCGTTGCTTTCAAGACAAGCTGGCGATGCGCCGCAAAGCCAACGAAGTCGGGATTGCCCAGCCGAATTTCGTCTCTTTGGTCAACTACGAGGTGCTTGATGAATTCATGAAGCGAACCTCGCCGCCGTGGATGTTGAAGCCTCGCATTGGCGCGTCCTCGATGGGCATAAAAAAACTTCACGACCCCGAGACAGTGTGGCGCGCAATCGCCGACCTCGACGCGCGAGAATCGTTCCACGAAAGATCGGCTTTTCATCTGCTTGAGCAATTCCTTCCCGGAGATGTCTATCACGTCGATTCTTTGGTTGCAGGAGGCCGGGTGCTTTTTGCCAGCGTCGAGCGTTACGGCAAACCACCGTTCGACGTTTCGCACTCTGGCGGAGTTCCCATCTCATATTTGGTGAAGCATGGTTCGCAGGAACAGCGTGCTTTGCTCAGGATGAACAAGAAGTTGCTGAATGGCTTCGGTTTCGAGCACGGTGTGACGCACGCTGAGTTCATCCGCCGCGCAGGCTCGGAGCATGAGAGCGACAGGTACGTTTTTCTTGAAGTCGCAGCACGCGTCGGTGGCGCGTATACGGCGGATACTATCGCAGCGGCGACGGGAATTAATCTTTGGTGCGAATGGGCCAAAATTGAACTCGCTACGCCTGAGCGGCCCTACATCCTCCCACCCGTTTGCAAAGAATATGGCGGCATTGCTTTATCACTAGCGCGTCAGGAAAACCCCTGTACTGCCAGCTATGACGATCCCGAGATCGTGTATCGCGTGCGCAAGCCGTGGCATGTCGGCCTGATAGTGCGCTCTCGTGATCATGGGCGAGTCGTACATCTCCTCACGGAATATGCGCGGCGCTTCAGTGAGGACTTTACCGCCGTTGCTCCTCCCGAAGAGACAGCTGAGCAACATCTATGAAGCACGCTACACGAAATGAAGAAACGGAATTCACGTCACTATGATCTTAACCGCACAGCTCAAATCTGAGAGCCAGTTTGCCAGGGCGGCCGCACATCTAATCGCATCCATTCGAGGATCCCTGCCTGGTCCAACTCTGATAATCCTTGGTGGCATTCACGGAAATGAGCCGGCTGGCGTGCTGGCTGCGGAACGCGTGTGGCTTCGCATGCAAAAACGCAGAGCTGCCTTGCGTGGAGAGGTGGTTTTGCTTCGAGGAAACACACGGGCGCTCGAGCAGAGAGTTCGTTACATCAATGCTGATCTGAACCGGCAATGGACGACTGAGAATGTTCGCGCCGCCGAGTTGGAGCGAGGTACTCCCGAAGTGTCGGAACTCCTCGAACAACGCGAATTGCTTACGGTAGTCAGGGACGCGATCAACCGCGCACGAGGCGAGATTTACTTTGTCGACTTGCACACCACCTCGGCCCACGGACAGCCATTTGCCACGGTCGGCGATACTCTACGGAATCGCCACTTTGCCATGGCCTTTCCCTTGACTATTGTGCTTGGGCTGGAGGAACAGATTGATGGGACTCTGCTCGAATACGTTAACAATCGGGGTGCGATAACAATGGGCGTCGAGGCCGGACAGCATCAGGCCATGACTTCTGTGGACAATCATGAGGCAGTAATTTGGATCGCGACCGCGGCGACGGGAAACTTTCGTCGCGAGGATCTGCCGGAACTCGATCAAAGTCGATCCGTGCTCAAGCGGGCAAGCGGTGGGACGAAAGTGGTGGAGGTACGCCACCGGCAGGCGATTGTGCCGGAGGATCACTTCAAGATGGAGCCGGGCTTTAGGAATTTTCAGGCCGTGCGGTGCGGGGAGGTTCTGGCCAGAGATCGTGCGGGCGCGATAAAAGCCTCCGAGACAGGATTGATTCTGATGCCTCTGTACCAGGCATTAGGTGATGACGGCTTCTTCCTTGTACGTAGAGTTGAGCGGTTCTGGCTCACGTTGTCAGCATTGCTTCGCAAACTGAAGGTTGGGCACTACATACATCTTCTTCCCGGAGTTCGCCGCGATCCACTCAACGAAAACTTCTTGATTATCAACACACGTATCGCGCGGATTCTGCCCCTTCAGGTATTTCACCTGTTGGGGTTCCGCAGATTGCGCTGGACCGACAAGTATCTGGTCGTCAGCCGCCGCTCTTATGATCTAGTGAGGCCGTCGAAGTTCGTTTTCTAAGTGGAGCTTATTCTGGGATTTCTCTGTGCAACCTCTGTGTCCTTTGTGTCTCTGTGGTGTGGTTTTACTCGGAATTCATCAACCACTGAGACACGGAGGACACAGAGGTTGCACAGAGAAGAGCGCGATCGAGGCTCTTTGTGCAAAGCCAGTCGTTGCAATATTCATTATTGTGAGGGGTTAGTGCCTTCGCCCCATGGCCGATAGGTGACCAGGTCAGGGTGTTCCTGAACAAACGAGTGCGCTATGTAGCAGTCCCAGCAAACGGGCTTGAGGTTGGTGAGCGAGGTCAGCAGATCCTTCCCGACCAGCTTGCGCCATGTGAACAACTTGCCTTCAGGACCTATCAAGGCCGGCTTGTGATCGATCAGCTGAATCTGTTCGAATTGCTTGCCACAATAGACGCATGCTTTGGATCGATACCACCGCATCATGACGCCACGAACCAAACATTCTTCCGGCGCCAGGTCAAGCTGGACCAGGCATTCTTGCCCGCAACTTTGGTGGAGCGGCCAGCGGGCGCAGTTTTGCAGCCGGACGTCTGGCTGACCGAATGCAGAGGTCAATGCAGCATGTACCGCATCGACCTCCACAATTGCCGCCTCACCATTTCCCGGGCAGGTGATGATGCGCGAGTCGCGGTAGCGAGCATACGCGCGCACAAAATAACGAATTCCGAGAAAGAGGATTGTTGTCACCAAAGCGATAACAACCACATACATAACGAGCGTCATGTTGCACCTCCTACCGAGTTCGTTACAGACCTGTCGTCTGGTTTGCGCGTAGCCGCCGAGTTGATCTCTCTTGGCCCGCAATCAATCTGGGCGTCTTCTTTTCAGCTCTGACTGATTCTCCTCGCGCTTCAGTTTGCCAATTAACTAACTAGGCAACACCCGTACCCGGTCATTGAGACTCCGACTTTCTTACAGTCTGTGGATCATTGGCTGGCGGGTTGGGAAAACTAACGCAGCCACTTGGGGAAAAGCCCCCACTTTGAGAAGGCAAACAAAGTCGCCTTCGTATTGTCGGCGATTCGCGCAAGGCACAATTCTTGCCAATTTCCGTTCAGAAAGCCATTTGAACAACCGAGACAGTAGGGACTGACTGCTCACGTGAGTTGGAAGAAGTGGAGGTGGGGCCACGGTGAAGGACGGTCGCGATACCGGCTTGGTCGTTTACGACCTGGCCGAACGACATTCCCCGGAGATACAGATGGTCGGTCTGCATCACGTCTTCTCGAATTTGGGCTAGTTGTACGGGTGGGCAAATCCGTATCTTTTCAATTTTATGAGATAGGAGGTCAAGTCATGATACCCAAAACCTTGCTGAATCCCCCCACTGGAGTTCTTCCATTTGACATGTTTCATTCATTTGGTCCAATCCTCGATAAGCAGGCCTGGACACCGCCATATGATATCTACGAAACCGACCGGGAAATCGTGCTCAAGGTCGAGTTGCCTGAAATGCACAATGAAGACGTCCGCGTAACCCTTGAGAACGGTGTGCTCACTGTAACGCTGCCTAAGAACGCAGCCGCGACACCCCGTCAGATCGAAGTGTAGGTGCTGTAGATCCGACAGAGATCAAAGCGGCTTCGTGAACAATCGCAGCGAATTAGGCTCAAGAAACGCGGTCGGCATAACCAAGGGGCATCGTCGAATCGTTGCTTTTGAACGTTGGGCTGATGTTCCTTCAGTCCCGAACTGCCAGTCACTCCTCTTCATCAAAACACGTAAAGCAAACTCGCTTGAACGCCTCGTAACCCAGGAGCTCGACTTCGGGCGCTAAGTAAGTGGACTTTACTGGCTCTTCACGGAGTAGATCGGTGCTGACGTATTTCTTGTTGTCGTCGGGAAACACTGTAGTGACGACGGCGTCATGGCCCATCTCGTTCTGGGTCATGAGCGCGCCGAGAAAATTGGCGCCTGATGAAATCCCCACCGCGACCCCGAGGCTGGCCGCGAGTTTCTGAGCCATCAGGATCGCGTCACCATCGTGGACGCTGACCACCGGATCAAGTTTCTCCAGTTCCAATATCGACGGGATAAATTCGTCAGAGATCCCCTGGATCCGATGCTTTCCGACCTTGTGTCCAACGGAAAGCGTCGGAGATTCAACTGGCTGGAGCGGGTGCAGTTTGATTGCCGGGTTGCGCTGGCGAAGAAATCTTCCCGCACCCATGATGGTGCCGCCTGTTCCTACGCCGGCGACAAAAGCGTCGGGCCTGAGCGAGCGAGAAAAAAGCTGCCACCAAATCTCAGGCCCGGTTGTCTTCTCGTGGGCCTCAACGTTCGCCTCGTTTGCGAATTGGGCCGGCAGAAAAACATGCGGCTCATGCAGCGCCAGGTCTTCGGTCATGCGAATGCTGCCGAGAAATCCACCCTCGTCCTGGCGGACGCGCACGACCTTCGCTCCCAGGCTCTTGATTAAGACGACCCG
>Ga0134124_10003243_pt1 | contig 13083 bp, 7 predicted proteins | sample KB304_FD_96880 | JGI IMG/M metagenome (GOLD analysis project Ga0134124, IMG submission 96880) | Terrestrial soil microbial communities without Nitrogen fertilizer from Kellogg Biological Station, Michigan, USA - KB3-0-4 | ecosystem: Environmental > Terrestrial > Soil > Unclassified ... | reverse complement strand
GCGAAGATTTCGCAAATGGCCGCACCGATGCCACGCGTTCCGCCGGTTATGAACGCGCGCTTTCCCTCAAGCAACAGACTCACTTAGCTATGTTTCTCCTAGAAATTTGACGGGGACTTAGTTTAAACGCCGCGGCAGATTAAACCGTGAAAAGGGCGTTCAGTCAATTCGGCGTGAACTTTTGTAAGGAAGATCATAGGTCAGTTTCTCCCAATTTCACCTTCATCAATCAGGTTTCCGATGCGTACGCCATAAAGGTTGAGGTTGAACTATGGAAGGATCTCAACCCAAACCAGATTCGAGAATATTGTACCGTTTTCGTTGCCCCAGAACGGTTTCTGTTTGACTCCTGAACTCGGGATCTTTGAGAAGTATTCAACGTAGATCGAATATTTGCCGGGCTTATTCATATTTAAGAACTTGAGGTCCGACACGAGATTCGTGCCTATGAACTGCCTCGGCGGTAGTTTCACAAAAGTGCTTTCGTCCAGAAGATCAACGAAGGTCTGATCGTCCGGAAACCCGACTGGGTCAATCTCTTTGCCAGCCGCATCGCGAACATGCAAAAGGAGACTTGCATTGTGTCCCCAGCCCAAAGAACCCAACAGGTAGATGTTCTTAGAGGTAATGTTGTTCAGCATCACGTGCAGCGTGATTTTCTCGCTTCGCCTATACTTCGCTTTGGGCGAAATCAAAGAAATCTTAAGTCCTTCCTTCGTACTCGAATCGTTGTTTTCCTTTTGCTGATTAGCGGTCGTTCGGATGGTGCCCAGACTCAGCAGGGTTACTAGAATTACCCCTAAGTGTAAAACCTTCATGGCATTTCCTTTAGCGAAAGATGTGTTACTTGTTTTGTTTCGACTTCTTGTATGGGCTGTTTGGCGGAGGCTTGTGTCCCAATTTCGCGTCACGACAGAAGTTTTGAATCGTTGTCTCGCTTAGCGGCAGCTTCAAAGCAACACCAAGGGCAAAGTTGCTGGCCGCCCTTTCCGCCTTCTCTCCCCCATAGTCTTTTCCGTGATTAGCCTGAGCTTTATGAAATGAATCGTGAACTATTGAGCCAGTCAAGCCATCGATTTCTCCACCTAAGACCATCGCTGATGTCATCATGAAAACCCCCTTCCTTATATCCATGTGGGACCACGCGATATTATCAGTCACAGTAAGTCCGTTGAGACTAGTAATTTCTTTAATTTCCCTTGAGTCTAATGTGTAAGCCTCTGTAAGGCCTTCTTGAATCCCATCGTTGATCTTATTGATTGCGGTGTCAATCCGATTCAGAATCGCGGTTTGTTGTTTCTGGTCAAACTCCTTGGAAATCTTTATGGTGATGTCTTTACCCAAAAGGGTCCTGTTGTATTTATCAAACTGCTCTGAATCCAAGCCATCGGGATCGATAGATTTTAATGGATTGTTTAGTGCATAAGTGTAACGATTCCAGTGCTGTGGCTGTTCAAGGACTCCTTTAGCAATCTATTGCCTTCATCTCGGTCATCAGTGTTTTGACGTTCAATATTTATTTCATACGGGTCAGCTCCACTGAAACGACCAAGCCTACTTCCGTAGTATCGGGCACCGAAGTAATCTAGCCCCGTCTCAATATCCCGTTCTTTGGAAGTGAACTGCTGCCGCACGCCATCGCCCGCTGCATATCCCATCGTCGTGTTGCGGCCGCCGGCGCCGGCAGAGAGTTCTTCACCGAAGGGTAGGTAGTCGTGGCGTCTCACATTCGCGAAGGAGCCGGTCTGGTCGAGGATGATGCGTGGCGTACCGAGATGGTCCGGTACCAGCCAGTTGATCTCGGTGCTACTCGAATTCGAGCCACTCGGCAAGGTTGTTACTTCACTCGCTGATAACGCACGGTTGTAGACTCGGACTTCGTCGATGCGGCCCTGAAAATTATGTAAGCCTAACTGTCGACTGCCGATGCGAAAGTCATTCCGCGAACCATCTACGTCGCCGATGGCGCCAGAGCCGGAATAAGTGTGGAAGAGCGTTCCATTGATATAGGTCTTCACTACACCGCTGTCGTAAGTCACGGCCACATGTGTCCATTGATTCAACGGCGCCACATAACCCGTGTTGATCCAGTTCCAGCCCGGATTGGTGTTGGCAAAGGCCCACTGAATCGTGCCGTCTTGAAAGCGAGCCAGCTCATACTCGCCTTCCTTGTTGATAATGATGCCGCCGTAAGTAGCCAAGGAGCCCGCACCTGTAGGATAGATCCAGGCGCTCAAGCTGCCAGCAGTCGTTAGCGCCAGCGATGACTGCGCGCCCACCTGCACGTAATCATCCACGCCATCTAAGTTAACTGCCGAGCCACTCTGCCCCGTGGTCCAGGTGGCGCCTGAGCTTAGCGTACCAGTGTTGTTGTTGCCGGAAGAGTCTGCCGTCGTTGCGCCGGTGTTCTCATCAAACTTCCAGTTACCTTTCAGACCCGACAGAGCTGCTGTAATCAACAACTGCTCGTCGCGATAGCCGTATTCCTTCTGCGGCGTACCTACAGCGCCGTTAGCCGCATACTCTGCCACGAGCTCGCCATCGATACCATAGATCTGCCACGTCTCCTGATCACCGATCTTGCGCCTGACGCGTTGCGCATTCGCGTTGTAGGTGTAAGTAGAGGAGCCGGCAAACTTGTCTTGAATCGCGACGATGTGATTGTCACCGTCGAAAGTCGCCGTGCCGTAGCCGGTATACGTATCTTTGATCTGATTACCGGCTTTGTCATACCTGATTCGTTTCTGTTCTTCTGGTAGCTGGGGCGCAAGATCGCCGGGAGAATACAAACGGTTTCTTGCGGTTTCGACTTCAAAGGCCGTGTTGTTGATGCCAGCGCCCGACGTTTGTGCCGCATTGATGGTGCGATTACCCCAGCGATCGTAATCGTAAGTCTGAACCGATTGCTGCGACTCTGGATGGTTATACTTGACGAAATACTCCGTTACCGACTTCAGCCGGTTCAACGAATCGTAGTCATAGCGCTGCCGGTGAATGGCCCAATGAACATCCTGTTCGTCCTCTGGCGTGTAGGTATTGGCAAAGAGCACATTGCCGTTGTTGTCCGGACCGCTAGTCCCGTAACCTAAACTGCTGTCGTAAAAATACTGTAAGCCACCACGATTCATGCTGCCGTTAACGTCCGGGTTAGTTGAGACGCGCACGTCCCACAGTTGACCGCGGATATTGTATTGCAGCTTGTGATAGAGCGGTGTTTGGGTCCCAAATAATTCCTGCGTGACTTGACTGCGCGCGTTGTAAACAAATGAAGAGGCATAACTGCGCGTGACGCCATCACCCAGGTTGCCGTTAACACTGCTGGTGCGTCCCGCCGCATCGTAAGCATAGTTGACCGTGCGGCCCGAAGGGTAAGTCTGCGAGGTAACCTGTCCCGCGAGGTTGTAGTTCCGACTGACTCCGTAACCTGAAGACCAACCGCCCACTCCATCACCGAACAGGTTCCATAACTGCTTCACGCGGCCCAGCGCGTCGTACTCGCCAACGGCTGTGTGCGACGGCTTCGCGCCCCAGCGATAAGTCAGCCACAGGCGACCTTTGCCATAGGTGGCGTTGTCGTACACATACTGGATGTCCCCGGTGTTTGGATCGGGCTGGCCGTTGATGCGATACAAGACTGTGGTTAGCCGATTCAGTTCGTCATAACGGTTTTCAGTGACTACGCCACGCGCATCCGTTTTGAACCTGAGATTTCCACCGTCGTCGTACTCATATTTGACCGACCAGTTACTGTGACTGGTAACCGGATCAGTGAGATTCAACGCGCTCAGTGTCTCCTGTTCCGGATTATCAGCACGAATCAACCGTTTCAATGAGTCGTACATGAAGAAGCGCTGCTGGCTGCCTTGCGTGACTCTCGCGAGATTATCTAGCGCGTCATACAAATAGCTGGTCTGATAATTGAGGCGATTTGGATTCCCGTCACTCGGATCTTCATAGACGTCAGTCAAGCGGCCCAACGCATCCGTCACGGTCTTGCGCGCTTTGCCGGCCTGATCCGTGACCGTTACCGTGTTGCCACTGTAAGTAGTGGTAACCACCGCGTTATCCGGCGTGGTGATCGTAAGCACGCGGCCCAGCTCATCAAACTGCTGCATGGTCCAGGCCGGACTTTCATTCTGCGGCCGGAATGGATTGGAGGTCTTGTATGGTCGCCCCAGCGCATCGTACTCAGTCTTAGTGACGATATAGTTACCGCCACCTTCGTACTGGCTCTGCGTAATCGTACGCCCCAACTGATCGTATTCGACTTTGCTCACCAGCAGATTGTCATTAACCACATCTCGATCGCTCGAAACCGTGACTGTGCGAAGCGTATCGTCATAAGCAAACGTGGTTTGATTTTCAGCACCGGTACCCACAGCGCGACGAATCTGCTTCGGCCGATCGAGAGAACCGTCGAACGAGCCGCTGGCGACAACGCCGTTCGCATCTTCGCCATTTACTGGCTGACCCAGGTAATAATCGATCTGCGCGTACGTGGTGTGACCGAGCGCGTTTGTAACTTTCGTGGGAAACGCAAATGACGTAAATCCGGTCAACTCGCTCGGCGCGATATTAGATCGCGCCTCATTGTCCGGAGCGCCAAAGCGATCGTCATATTCAATCGTCGTCGCGATGTTGTTCCCCAGTGTGCTGCGTGGATCGAACACTCGCACGAGGTTCCCAGCCACGTCATACTGCGAGTAGCTCGAAACTGAGCCGGTTACGGAGCCATTCGATAACAGGAAGCTGGTAGCAGCGGTGGGATTACCGCGTTTTGTATAGCCGGCGCCAAAAAGCGAGTCAAGGCCGCTGATGTTTGCGCGTGCTAGCAATCCACAATGGAAACTGTGTAAGCAATCGGCGCCATCGAGTGTGTAGTTGTCGTATTCGATTGTCGAACGCGCTCTCTCGATATTATTGCCGTCGAACACTGAGACCTGGACCGGCAGATTGCGAATATGGATGGTCTGATTCAGATCGACGTTAGTCGCACTCGGATTAAGCGTGTCGTAACTCGAGGTCAGAAAGTCTCTGTGGGTCCGCCGCACCAGCGCACCCGGATTGCCAACGCCAAAATCGTATTCAGAAACGTCCGTCTGGTTGGTGTATTTGTCGTACGCGAAGGTTTGCTTCGAGACCTTGTTTGCCTGCGCCGGCTCGAGCGTATTGACTACCTGCGTCACCTGAGGATTGTTGGTTTTGGCGCCTGCATTGGTTTCCGCCTGATTCAGTGGCCACGAGGCTCCTGCTAAAGGTTGTTGCCACGTACTCGTTGAGCGCTGCAGAATCGTACTGCCATTTGCAGCCACGATTTCTGATTGATATTCCTTACCATCTTTCCACGGCGCATACTCGGTTGGCCCCTGGGCAAAGGAGAGTATCGGATTTCCTTCGTAATAGAGTCGCCTTTGACTGATGTGGGTGACGCCGTCGCTGCCGAATTGATCGACAACAACGCAGCCCGAACAGGGTACGCTTTCGGTGTTGCTGAACGTCATCTTGTTCTCGAGCGTTGCGCCGTCAGCGTAAACACGCTTGGTCGTGACGCGGCGATACACGTTCAACTCGCCCTCACTACCACCGGTAACACCGCTTGCATCACCTGCGACTCCGGACCCGTGGTCGTACTCGTATGCTCCACCAGTCGGAAGTACAACTCGTGCTAATTCTCCATATGAGTTGTATTGAAACTGGTATTGCTTACCGTTAGGCAGCGTTACCGAGCGAACTATTTTCGGATTGTAGGGTGAACTCCCGGAGGAGCTGGAAATGGGAAACAGCTGCGTGTAGGTTTGCGGAGAATAACCAGCCCGTAAAGAACCTGAATCGCTGAGAGAGGCATAGTTTACGCGAATGCTACGCGGTGCGCCTCCGAAACCTTTGTAAACGATCTCGTCGTAAAGCACGGTCGTGGTGGCATAGGCAATCGATACTTCGCGATTCAGCGAGTCTTTGATTGTGGTGGCGCGCTTAAAAGCATCGTAAGTAAAAGTAATGGTGTTGCCGTTGCGATCGCGAAGCCAACTGACTGTGCCGTTGTCAAAACGATACCGTGTTCCGTCGCGCAGAAACAGGTAACCTGAGGGATAAATTAAATCATTACCACCACTGGGCACGAGGATGTAGTCAATGATGTTCTGGTCTGAAATGAATGTTGCGGCGCTGCCGTCCGCAGTCACAAAAATCTTTTCGCGATTGAATCCCGTCTGATCACAGATACCAACACTGGCCGCGGCCCCGCCAGTCTTGGAATCGCGCAGCTCAAACTCAGTACCATCCGGAGCCGTAAAGGTAAGCCGCGTGAGGGTCTCGTTTGCGCGCATGGTGGCGTCAGGACATACTTGCGCGTCGAACTGCGCCACTCTTCCCTGCAGCACTCCCGGACCATATCCGGGTTTGATTCCAGTCCACCAGTTTGCCGTCGGAAAGTGAAGGTAGGTGGTCTGAGGTTCAGGTAATGGTGGGCCGCCGCCCTCTTCGTACACAATCAGATATATCGCCGTGGTATGAATCCGCCATTTCTGCTCGATTGGCAGCGTCATCGTATAGCCTGCCATACCTCGTCCGCCGATACTCAACAAGGGCAAGTGAAAGTTAAGCGCGCCGTTATAGGGATTTATATTGTCGAAGTCGCTCAAGGCATAGGAGCCGGCGGGAGTTCCGGGCTTGAGGGCCAGAGGTGTCTTGCCATCAGTGCTGTCCGCGTGAACAAGCCCGGCATGAGCGGCAAGCAACAGAAAGATTGTGAGAGCTCGATACCTTGAGAATTTGGGAGGAGTCATAGTAATCCCCCTGTTTTTTGAGTTTGAGGAATTAGCTTATTGCGCGGTTATGGTGATACGGCAACGCCAACTTTCATCATTCGTGGCTCGCAGGATGTAAGTTCCTGGTGTCAGGTCGACTATTTCGCGCCATGCAAGTTTGCCGCGCCGGCTGAGTGGAACGTTTACGCGCCCGCCGGTTTCGCGTTCAAAATAGAACTCAACTTCATCGAGCCCACTTTGGTTATCAATTGCGAGGAGAAATCGACCTTTAGGTCTGGTGAGCTCGGACGGCTCGAATCCAGTAGGCGTGACGGTTATAAGTTCTGCCTGAACGGGAGCTTGCGGCCCCTGGACCATCGTTGCGGCCTCGCTGGGCGCGCGTTTCAAGTGTGCGAGGATCAGAGCTGCTGAAACCAGTAGAAACAGAATCGAGAAAAGCAATCTCAAACGCTGAGGTTGAAGTGTGAGCGGCAATAATGGCATGACGCTGTCCTTTGACGAAAATTTAGCCGCGGATTTACGCGGATGAACGCAGATTTAAGATTGCCGAGAGGGCATGCTGGACGAAATCGGTGCGCACTTCGCTGTAATAAAGTCCCTGTCGCAGGCCGCCGAGAGCGTAGTCGATATTGGGGAGTATCGCGCGATCGCGCTCCTGGATAATGAGCTGGTCGAGGAATCCGAAGCCGCGCGTAAGCGAATCAAAATAAACGTCGTAACGTGTTTTGTCAGCGATTTTTAGGGCGGCGGCGATGCCTTCGAGGTAGACGGCGGTGGTGTAGCCCGGCGTGTCCGATTGATGGTCGTTGATGAAAGCGCCGGTCTTGTCCTGTTGATAGCCGAGGAGCCAGTCGGCGATCTCAAACACGAGGTTGGCAAAATCGCGATCACCGGTGACTTCCGACCACTTGCTGAAGGCCTGCAGCAGCCACGTGACCTGACCAAAGTTTCGTTTGTAGCGAAAGCGATGACGGTAGTATTGAAAACTACGGCGCAACCGTTCTTCGTCGATCGCGGTCACGTTTTGCTCGCAGGCGACCGCGAGCGCGAGCAACACCTGACCAGGAAAGTAATCCTGATAGAGCTCTGGTGAGGGATCGTCAGCATTGTTATGAGTGGAGATTCGCCCGTGCGGCAACTCGACCGAGCGCCATAATTTCTCAGCGAGATCTTTCATTAACTCACGACGCGGATCGTTGCTGGCCAGATTGCTGAGCGCGAGCAGGAGGAACGAGGTCTCAGCTACGGTATCGAATGTCTGCGGCAAGAGATTATCAATCACTTTCTCCGCAGCCTCTTTCAGATCCTCACCACCGAACGCTTTGTACGCGCGCGCCAGCACCCATGCGCCATGAGCTTGCCTCGCGGTGTCAACCGACTCAAATAGTCGATTGTGAAAAGGCTGGTAACCGGAAAAGAACGAGCCATCGTCGCGCAGCTGCTTGAGGAGATAGCCCAAATGCAACCTGGCCTGTCGCTCGATTAATTCATCGATTGGCGGCAGATCATGACGTGGCGCTGCAAAACCGCCAATGGTGGCCCACACACCTTCACTGCCTGCAAACCACGTTGCGCAATCAAACCGGCACCAGTTGTATGGCGGCTCAGTCAGCTCAGCTTTCTGAATCACTGACTTCGCAAAATCGACCGCATCGAGATTCCAGAAACTCGCCACGAACGGCAACAGCAACCCGACTCGTTTGCCCTGGTAGACCATCAACGTCTGCTCGCCGTGTCGATAGTAGTTCACAACCTCTTCCGGCGGCGCGTGGCCGATCTCAAGCGGATCGAAGAGAAACGAAACCGAAACAGCTACCTCGTCGCCGGTGAGCGCTGATCTATCCTCGAATCGCTCGTCGTTGAGCGCGGCGCCGGCAATTTTCTTCAGATCGTCATCGAGACTCGCCACGCGATGTCCCATGCAGCCGCGCAAATGGCCGTCGATATAAATCGTGAGGTAGATAGATTCAACATTCTTCGGCAGCAGATCACTCGCCAGCGGCGGCGTCGTCTCTGGACGACCGAGCAGATGGGCCAACACGAGATCGCGCGCACGCTCAGCAATGTGACCACAAATCTTTTTGTCCTTATGCCAGGGAACTTCTTCAGGAGCCGGAACTCCCGTTGGCTGCCACTTCTCACCCGGCTCGACCACCTTCAGCACTTCGTGACGAAACAACTCGTACGGCTCAAACGACACGAGCTTCGCATTCTTGATACGCGCGTGCTGAAACTGCCGCCAGTCGTTCACAATGCCCGGCATGCGCGGCAACGCGCCGCCCATTCGTTCGCGTCGCTCCAGACTCCGCACGACGATCCCGTAGCGATCGTTGTCGAGCTGACCCGGAGTGCACAGCTCGAGCGCACTGAAAAACGTAACCGCAAACGCGCTCTCGTTGACGATCTTCAATCCTTCTTCGCCCGCCGGCAGACCAGCCGCAGTGCTCAGCGAAGCCATCACGACGTCTTCCGCCGGCGAGCGCGATGTCTCGCCGGGAAAATGCCAGAACCCGCCACGCGCGTGTCGTCGATAGACACTCGCGCGCGATCGAATGCTCACCCACGCGCCGCCCGCTGAGTCATATTTCTTGTCTAAAGACTCAGGTGGACGCAAAAGTTTTTGTGACGACAGATATTCAGAAATCACTACGCGCGCGAGCTCCGCAGGATGCAGTTGCTCGGGTGCTTTTTCTTCGGACCACTCGAACTTTGGAAACCACTTCGACGGGTTTGCGAGCGGTTGTTCTTCGTCGTCCATGTGCGCGATGAAGTCGGCCCAGATGTCGTAGACGGACTCCATGTGATAGCCACGCTCCTGCATAATCGCGTAGCCGTTTTGCCAGCCGAAACGCACGAGGCAAATCGCGCCTTCGACGCGCAGCCCTGCTTCTTCGAGTCGCTGCGTCCCCTCGGTCACAGACATCCCCGAGCTCACCGAATCGTCGATCAGAATCACTGGTTCGCTCGGATCGATTACGCCTTCGATCAGTTTCAACGAGCCGTGCTGTTTGCGCTCTTTGCGAACGAGTAGACCGCGGTAACGATTGTCCTGAAGTATGCATGACTGGAGGACTGGAACACCCGTTAGACCATACGTGGCGATCTGACGACCGTCGAAGCGCTTGAGTAGTTCGAGAACACAGCGGCCGGCGAGCTCGGCGCCGCGTGGCGAAAGCGTGACAGCGAGCGAGTCGAGCATCCAGCGCGCTGAGGCGCCGTCGCGGGAAAGGATGGGCTGCGTTTCGCTGCGATAGAGAATCCCGCTGCGCTGGAGCAGCTCGAGCAACTCCGCGCGCGCGGCCTGAAAATTCTCCGGCAGCGACGCAATCGTTGTCGAATGGGCTTCGCGAAGCATAACGTCAATGCTTAGCCACGGATTAACACGGATTCCATACACGGATTTTCATTATCTGTGAACGAAGTCCGTGTCATCCGTGGCTAAATAAATGGATTTTCGGGGATAGCCAGGCTGAGATATCGATTGTCGAGATGGATCATGAGATCTTTTTCAACGAACTCTTCGAGCGCGCCCTCGACCCACGGCGCATCCTCGAACCGCGTCGCAATGTCTTTACGACTGCGCGCGTCTGCACAATACTCGTAAAGCGTCGCGTAATCATCCGAATAAGTAGTCGCGCGCGGTGAGCAGTTGCGCCCATCCTCGATCAGGATCGTCGCCCATGCCTTCTTGTAACGCAGGTAAGGCCGCGGACGCTGCTTCCAGCGACTCTGCCAAACGTCGACCGCCTCAAAAATCTCAGCATACTCGCGATCCTCGAGAGTGTTGCCCATCTCGTGCTCGAAATAATAAGAAACACGATTTAGATCGAAACGATCCTTCGGGTACAGATAGTCATAACAAGCCGACGGCACGAGGCTGCTAATCGACTGCGACTCAGGATCGGTGTACATCGGCGAGCCACGATCCGCGCGCGCCTTCGCAATCGCCCACGGCGCCTGGAAATGAGGAATCTTCGAGATCACATCACACTGCGCACGATAATCCTCGGCAGTCTCACCCGGAAATCGCAGCAGGATGTTGTAGAGATTGTTGATGCCGTAATACGTGGACCACTTGATCAACTCGAGATTGCGCACGCCCGTCGTGTGCTTCTTCATCAGCTTGAGAATGTGCGTCGAGAAACTCTCGACACCGGGCTGAATCGAAAACAGCCCACCCTGGCGCATGTGTTTGAGCTGCACGCGCGAAAGGCTTGGGCGCACTTCGTAGTGCAGGCGAATGTCGGTGTTGGCTTCGCTGAGCTGGCCGAACAGCCTGTCGATGTATTCAGGCTCGATGATGTTGTCGATGGCGTTGAAATCGAGAATGCCGTAGCGTCGCGAAAGCTCGTCGAGCTGCTCGATCACGTTCTCGACGCGCTTCGACCTGAATTCCATACCCGCACGATTCAAACCGCAGAACGTGCAGTGGTTCTTCACTCCCCACCAGCAGCCACGCGCAGTCTCGATCGGCAACAGCACGCCGTGTGCGTCGTCGTGATATTCGTAGCCGCCCTGCTTACGCGCGTAGAAATACTCGTCGAAATCAGGTGTCGGAGTCTTGTTCATGTCGGAGAGATTCGGCGCGCGACCGTTGTAGGCTACCTGACCATTGTCACGCCACATGATCCCCGGCATTCCCTTCATCGATTCGCCGCTGTAGATGCGGCGGATGGCTTTGGGAAACGTCTCGTCGGCGTCGCCGCAGTGAATGTAATCCACTTGCGGGCAGCCTTTCATGATCTCTTCGGCGATGTCGTCTTCAAACGTGGCCCCGCCCATCATGATCGGAATTTGCGGGTAATGTTTCTTTATCGCAGCAGCAAGGGCGATGCTCGCGAGTGTCTGTTGAAAGACAACGGAAAAGCCGATGACTCCGAAGCGGCTCCAATCGACGCTCTTGATACACCAGTCGATGAAGGCCGGCGCTGCGTTGTCACGTAGATCTCGCAAGTCGTCGAGCGAGCAGCCCGCCCTGTAGCAGATGCCTTCAAGATTTCTGCGATAGATCTCGAAATATTCGTCGTTGTTGGCGAAGTCACCGAAGGCAGACTTGGTCCAGAGCCACTCGCCCACCATGCTCGGATAGACGTCGGCCAGCGTTTCGTTGATACGCCAGCCGACGAACGTTCCGAAGTACATGAAGAGCGAAAAGGTTTGGACCGGAATCCCTGCCTTTTCGAGTGTCGGCTTCAGTAAAGCAAGCTGAAACGATGGAAAGCGCGCCGAGAGCGTCGGCATGCTGATTAGTGCTACCGGTTTCATTCCCTGGATCTCGTCGAGAGCCATCCACAGATTACACCGACTAATCTGCGAAATCTGTGGATGGCTATTCTTTTTTTTAATACTTCTTCTTCGGACTATCCGGGGCCACCTCAGGTACTGTCCCGCCCCCTGACGATTTCTTCTCAGGCGCGATCTCGGGTATGGGCCGCGGCGCTTTTTCAGGCGCGATCTCAGGTATCGGTCGCGGTGCTTTTTCAGGCGCGATTTCTGGGCGTATCTCCGGCGCGATTTCCGGAATCGGGCGCGTCTTCGAAGGTGCGACTTCCGGAATCGGCTTCCCGTACGGATCGGGCGCGATCTCGGGAATCGGACGAACCTCGGCCTTTATTTCAGGCGCGACTTCCGGCTGTATCTCCGGCGCTATCTCCGGTCGAATCTCGGGTTTGATCTCGGGCGCGATTTCTGGAATCGGCCTAATCTCCGGCGCGATTTCCGGAATTGGTCTTATCTCCGGTGCGACTTCGGGTAGTGGTCGAACTTCTGGTTGGCTGATAGGTTTGCCAGTCTTAGATTTGTCTGCCATGGATATTCTCCCAAAAAGTTATGCCTTGATTGCTGCATAAGTTGATATGTTGAGGCACGGAAGCGCGCATGATTTCAAGTGAGAGCCACAACGGGCGAGTCCGTTGCGCCAGGGAAAAAGGTTTCAGTTACGAGGGAACGCGCGCAGCGTAATGCTAATCGGTGGTCCTGTCAACAGAAAATAGTGAGATTGGCCTTACCTGAACCAACTGATGATCGTGAAACGCTCGCCACTGGTCACTGGCAAAACTTCGTGAAACGTCTCGGCGGTGAACGCGACCAGCAGACCAGTTTCGCCTTCGAGACCGAAAGTCATGGTCTGATCGGCTGGATCGTAAAAATTCAAAACACCGCCACTAAAACATCCCTCGCGCGGTTCCGCTGAGTGATCGTTCAGGAACACTACGATCGAGATCCGCCTGACGCGCAGATGATCGAAGTCGAGCTGCCGCGTGTTGCCGTCCTGGTGACGCACGAAAAAGTCGCCCTCTTTGTAACGCAGAAACTG
>Ga0134124_10003242_pt1 | contig 13088 bp, 1 predicted proteins | sample KB304_FD_96880 | JGI IMG/M metagenome (GOLD analysis project Ga0134124, IMG submission 96880) | Terrestrial soil microbial communities without Nitrogen fertilizer from Kellogg Biological Station, Michigan, USA - KB3-0-4 | ecosystem: Environmental > Terrestrial > Soil > Unclassified ... | reverse complement strand
TCAATGTAGCTTCCTAGTAAGTATCCATCAGCTTCTGAAACGACAAAGTCTCCATTGATATCTGCCCTCATCATCTGAGCAAATACATCTCCACTTAATAGGATTTTCTGTATAGTAAGAACGTCAAGCGAAGAGTTCAGGGCTGTAATATTCCAAGCACCCCAATCAGCCTCATTAGAACCGCTGTCTAAGATAACTAGTTTATAAGAGCTTAGTCCGACAATAGTGTTAAACTGAATCGTAGCACTTGTAAATTGAGCTAAAGTTGGATCATTTGGATTAGCAACCAATACACCGTCAGATGCAGCAACTACTATGTATCCATCATTTGGATTAACCAATTGGAAACTAATACTGAATAAGTTAGCAAATGGCTGAGTAAGAGATTGATATCCATTCTGTACAGTAGTTTGATATCCGTCAGTTACGATATTTGTATGAGCTGGAAGGCCAACGTTCATGTTGAAACCAATGAAGGTATTCAATAGGGCCAAGTCATTTTCGTCAATGATTCCATTACCATCAACGTCACCTAGAATCATAGAACATAGTCTAGAATCTGCAATACGATATGATGTAAATGGGGCCGCCGCATCTGGCCTGATAATGGCTCCAATCAAATCACCATTTAATAGGCTAGTGGCTAAACCACTGACAGCAAGATCAAATCTTACAGTATCGGTTGGATCATCAACTACTCTGATAACAATTTCGTCTTTAACTAATGTGGCGCTGTATAGTACCGAGTTAATAATCTGTTGGCTGGTGTCAAAAAACTTGATATTCTTATCTGAAATAGATCCTAGTATAAGTGGCTCAGATGATTGCTCAAGATTGACGATGTCAACGTTATTCATCAAGGTAACTTGAGGAACATATTGCTGACGAGAGTCAACTGGGTTACCAGTTCTCTGATCTGGTACTGGGCTAGACACATCTGTTATAGCGGCAAGTACCGCTCTAAATACATCGTTACCAACAAACTGTTTACCGCCAAATACATTATCTACAGTAGCCAAACTAACTGGATCGGTAGTAGTTTTTGGAATAGTTACACCATGACCTTGGTCATAAGCTTGACCGTCAGATACTTTAGCTGCATCAGTCCAAACCACAAACCATAAATCCTGGTCTGGGATATCAACCCACAAAGACCCTGTAAATGTAGTGATTCTAGAATTGTCTATTAGGTTACTGCCAGTTGCAACTAAAATATCGCACTGATTAGCTGAGCCAGAACGTTTGATAGTTAAGGCATAGTACTGGCCAGGAACCATTATGTTTCCGGCAGCAATTGGACTATTGCTAAATACAAAATCAACTGGCTGTGGAACCGAATCCAAAACAATACCAGCCGCCTGAAGGCTATTGTAGTTATAGCTAATTTGAGCAATTGGGATATTTGATGGAGAGAAGTCAATTGGGAGATTTGGTAGGAAGTCTGTTGGACAATCAATACTGGTTTGTAGAGGGAAAATACTTACAACAATATCTCCGTTCCAAACTAAATTGTCCTGTTGTCCAGATGCTAGATTTCTAACTGATAGAAGTAGGGTAATTTTTTGAACGCTGTTAGTAGTGGCCTGGAATTTCTGACCAATTTGAGTAGTTACATCTCCATTTAGAATTGGAAGTAAATCAATAGGGTCAGAAAATATATTTAAACTATCTATATTGTAGAGTGGCAATGCATTCTGCAACATCTTTTCAACAGATACCGCACCGATTGATGAATCTAGAAAGAAGTCTCTGAAGAATAGATTAGGCTGCTGATCCTGAGCAATCATGATAACGTCTCTGGATACAGTCATTGGCAGAGCTTCAGAGATAACAATCCTACCACCCAGATTGAATGATAGATCTGGGTCACCAATAAAATCATTAAATAGTAATACTAAAATTTGAGTAAAGTGTCGACGACTAACCTGCACTTCATTACGCTTAAAATAGAAAGTCTCAAACTGTAGATTGGATTGGAAATCTAATCCGATGACACAAACTTTGATACGACGATGGCCGGATACTTTTGAGCCTGTAAGAGCAATGGTTAGTTGGTTTCCAAAGTTATTATCAGAAGGCTGAGTTTGAGTCTGGATTGCCATACCATCAAGAAATCCAATAGCCTGACTAGAGTCAAACAAAACATTAGCCACTAAGTTCTCTGGAAGAACTCCATCACCAATATGGTTGTTGATAATAGAAGCGTCTATAGTATCATTGGCTGTCTGCTCCGAGGATAGATCGGTTTCATCTACCTGTTGGGCATCATACCAAATTGGTCTCTGTATGGATACGGGGGCTCGCTTTGTCATTACTTCTCTCAGGTAATATACTTAATAAACACCCTGGAATTGGCTGGCTTCAGGATATTGATAAGGTTTTCAAGTACTTCTTTAACTTTAGCACTACTACTTACTATACCAAAAGAATCGAAGATATTCACAGTAAAATCAAATGCGCCAGTTGCTCTATTGATCAAAGTGGCAAAATCTGTATTTAGGGCGTTTAACCTGTCAAAATCTATCAGTAAAGTAGTGTACAAATCTTTAGTGACCGGGAAAACGGTACTTAGGTTGTTGCTAAAATTGGCATCTAGTGGCTCACCATATGGGGCGTAAATTGGTCTGGAAATATTGCTGACCCTAAAATTATCTAGTAGAGTGAAAATTGGGTTGTTCTTTTTGTAGTCAGAGCCAATGTATATGTAGTTAATGGGGTCCTTCAAAGAGATGCTTCCAACCAAGGTATAGCCGTCTCCAACAACTGCCGAACCCCAAACCATTGGGAATTTTCCAAATTGTAGTTCATTTTGTCCAAATACGACATCAGTATACTGATATCCGTCCAAGAACAGCCTCATTTCATCATTTCCAATACCGCCATTGATCTTATAGCTGCACTTAACGCGGTGCCAAGTATTCTTTGCCCAGCGAGTAGGCCCGCGCACCGTGAAGTCTTGCCCGGAAGCTTTGATGGAGAAATTGATGTAGCCGTAGAGGTCTTTAAAAATTGAGATGCGGTCGCCCTGAAGTCCGGTCGGCAAATAGGTTACAACAACTTTAGAATTTTGCGCAGGCAATTTTCTGTTAAGTCTAATGACTTGGGTGTTGATAGTAACATTTTGGTTGGTCGTGGTCTGATAGGTAACGATAACATTTACATTTGGCTGAGGTGTAGCTTTGCCTAAGAAAATGGTTTTCCTATCGGCACCAACAGTTCCATTTGCAAAATAATCTGTATTAGTTAGGTCTCCTACGATCTTAACAGTAATTACTTGTAGTATTGGTTGCCCCACTGTAACAATAGAAGTTCCAGTAACCATAGCTTCTTCTTGAATGGCGTGCTGCGTATCAGTCTCTAATTTACCACCCGCAAAATAATCAATCCTTGGATCACCAGCCGCTAGAGTGACGCTCAGAATTTGGGAGGCTGGTGAAGATATCTTGACAGAAACATTATTAACGCTGGTTACAGTTTCAGTAACGGCGCCAAAAGCATCAAAGTAATATCTAACATTTGGATCGTTAGCCGTATCAAACAATGGGCTCATCCAGAACTCAATTGTTCCTTGTTTTTTGGAATCCAGAATACCATCATTAGACATAATAAGTGGCTCGTCCAATATTACTAAGCTTTCATTGAAGTTATCGTTTACCGTAAAATCAGAATGGAAGTGCTTGTGGTCATTATTGGTGCTGGCATAAAATGATGCATCGTTAGTGAAGGGGAAGCTATCAAAGTCAATAAGTACCAACGTATTGGAGTCTGGCTTTGGCGGCCTTAGAGAGTTGAAATCTTTAGTTACCGAGTGCTTATTAAGAGCAACTGTCTCACCAATTCTAGTATCAGTTAGCATAATAGAATAGATTGTTAACTGGTCTATAATAGAGTTGGCTTGGTTACGTCCCTGGAAATCACTACCGATGAATAGTTTGGTGTTCAACGGATCAAATTTGATTCTGGCATAAGTAGCGTACTCTAGCTCATAGAATCCTTGGTCAAGGAAATACTGTTGACCTGGCAAGGCACTTGCTTCCAGAGTAAAATATCCGTTTTGCAGACCGCTACGATACTGAGTAGTATTTAGTACTTGGTAATTGCCGCCAGTAAATGCAGATAGTGGAACTGGGAATGAAGCCACAGTTCGCTGGATAGTAAGAGAATGTCTATCAGCAGATATTCCAGTGACTAAGTAGAAGCCTGCCACACTTGCTGGCGTATGAATAATTAAGTGGTTACCTATATCTAAACCACTAAACGTGTTATTCAGATCGGTTACTACATTATTTGTACCATCACCAGAAAGCGTATAGCCTCCATTGATATGATAACTGTATTTAACAACAGGAACAAATCCGCTGGATTCGCTGTGGGTAATTGGATACTTCTCTTTTACTTCGATAGCTAATGCATTTTTGCTAGCATTGAGCGGCTTAACATTTACCCAAATATAGTTTAGAGAAATGAATGTATTATTGAAATCTAGCGTACCATAATTAGTGAATGTAATAGTCTCGTTAATGGTGTTGATTCCAGAAACACCATTGATAGTTACTTGGACTGGAGTAGTAAAATCAACATTAGTACCGCTAATAGTAACTTGAATGGTTCTACCAATTTGTGCATTAGATGGAGCAGCGGTTGGTAAATAGTTAGAAACAAATACTCCACTCATTAGGGTAGAGTTGGCAGGACCAATCGTAGTGCTTGGAACAATTACTCTGGTAATAGCCGCTTCATCCAAATTAATTGGTGGCGGCAATTGTGTTTGCAATACGTTCTCCATCTGAGAACTCCAGACATAATATTGTCTCTTAATATCTTTGAAGTTCAAACCCAATGTTCTTATCAAAATCAAATCATTAGCCAATACATCATTTGAGACAGTTAGAATATTGTTGAAATTACCGTCTTGACTAATTGCATACGATGGATTAAGCGCTCTTACTCCAGGGATCTCGCGCTCATTATTAGAGTAGATATGGAATGTCAAACCAGATAAGCTAACTGGGGCAGCATCAGTAATAGTTAATGTATTTCCAAGAACCTGTGTAATGCTGTATACTAGGGCAAAAGATGAGTTATCAATTCGGATCATAAATCCGGGCTTTACACCAAGCAAAGTAAAATCAGTGCTAGGAGAGAACAGTGATTTAGATCCAGAAGTTGTTTGCAAATCAGTGCCAGAATCATATGTATGAATCGTGGTAACTGCTATATTTGGAGCAACGTTAATTTCTGAAGATACAGAGTACTGAGTTTGATTGACAGAGAATCTAGCATTATTCAAAGTAATTGGCATAGTATCACTAAGAGTTAGCGACTGTCCATTGATTGCTAAAATAGTATAACCAACTGGAGAGAATCCAGTTTCGTTAATAAAGATAGTATCGCCAATAAAAATATTGTACTGACTAAAATTAATACTGGAAGTAACTATCGTAGAGTTTGCTAGAGTAACTAAATCATTAGCGCCAATAATGTCACGAGCTGCTAACCCAACTATTTCTTCTGGGTTGACAGTTCTAAATTTCTCATGTAGATATGGTTGTAATTTCTGTCCATACTTAATGATATTTGGAACTTCCAAACCATCAATGAATAGATGCATTTCATCGCGATTATTTCTAGTATTCAACTTCCAAGAAGCAGCTACCATATGAGGAACATTATTCTTCCAAGCCGAAACATCCGCACTAATAGAATACATCTTATGATCTCTATCATAAACTCGGAAGTTCATGTATCCGCTGACATCCTTAAATATGGATAATCTATTGGAGTCTTTGGTTACACCAAAATCTAATATGTAATGCTCCATATCTGAAATAAAAGTGATACCTTCATCAACACCATATCCATCAATTTTTGGTCTAAGTGTTAGGTTTACCTTACTAGTTCCAGTAAAGGTACTCATGTTAGATGGCTTGATAGGGCTGATAGATTTTACATCATAGAATTTACCAGTAGAAACAATCTGAAGTTGATAAATATGGTTGTTGGGTGCCACATATCCATCGATTACTTCAACAAACCAACGATAGAAGTTACCAGAGACATCCTTGTCGTAATAAATGAAGATACCATCTTTGTTTTTATTTGGCCTACCTACAACATTAGACTTCTTATCGAGAGTAAAATTATTCGTTACATCTAAAGATGGATGATACTCTGATCCTCCAATAAATACTCTATATGGATCAATTGCATATCCATCCCTAGTTATACCAAATGTTAGAGATGCATCATTATCTATGCCATTCCACTGTGGTGAAATCCAGGTCTCAAATGTTCCTTCTTCTAGTCTTAGATTAGAATTAACCGGCATGGTGATGGTTTGACCTGGCTGATCGATAAGAACACCATTGCCATAATGAGCTGGTAGAAGTTGGAAACTTCCTTCAGTATCAATTCCTACTGGGAATAATAGACTACTACCTAGTGACCAAATTTCGAATGCAGATTCGATAACATCTGGTTCTATGTGGGTAATGATCTGTCCGATGTTTTTAATAGCAGCTACGGTTGGGCCCTGGATAAAAGAGGATAGCGCTGCTTGTAGAGCCTCACGGTATCGTTCACGATTAAGGCTTAGATCAAAATTTGATAAGTCTGGAACATTGACAAGCGTTCCGAAATTCTTTAGCAGTGCATCACGGAGCGCACCGACCTTATAGGATACATAAAAGTCTGAACCAGTAGGCAAGCTCAAGTTCTTACGGAAATCAATTACATTATCTCCGTACTCATAGCTAATTAGAATTTCATCGGCAACATAAGTGTAGTCGGTAAAGAAATCTCCCTTATTGTAATCTACAATTATTCTTTGGAATGGTACAATTTCAAATGAGTATGCGACTTCGACTAAATCTCCTATTTGTGGAGAGCCAACTCCAGGCAAAATCAACTTCAATGGGTTCCCCGGTACGATAGTTCCGGTATTATTCCATAGTTGTTGCATGTCTGAAACTCTAGTCAGATTAAACGTGTACTCAATGCCCGATGAGATATACGGTATATTTTCATTGATGGTAATAAAGTAATTTGAACCATCAAATTGAACACTTTCAAAAGACTGCTTGTTGATAGTCCCAACAGTAATATTGAAGTTGCTACTAGTGCTTACAAAACCAAAATTAATCGGATTGCTACTATTTAACAGGTCATTATACTCGTAAACACTTCTGACAAACTTAACAGCATTAGTTACACCCGGTACAAAAGTAGATTGTACAAAAGCCCCTACTTGATTTTGGAAAATCTGGTAAGGCGCGGATGTAACATTATTTAGAAACGCCTCATCAGATATATCTAAATCTTGTGGTATAATGGCCCCATCAGTGAATGATAAATAAGAGAATTGTTTATTCTTAGGATTCAATACACTAATACGATAGTAGATATCGTCAACACTAATTACGTGTGGGAAATTAGGAACAATGCTGTTCTTTTTGTATGTAACAGTTCCAATATCATTACTTTGGGTTTGAGATACTGCAACATACACTATTCCATTTTTGTAATCAATAGTGTATTCCCCTACCGAAGTAAGTCTGTCTCTATTTATAGATTCACTGAATTCTTGATTGTACCAGATTTCTGTGGTAAATACATTACCATTAGTAAAAGTTACGCTGCTATTAAATGAGGTGCCAATTCCATCTTGTGAAGAATTTACGATAGTATTATTAACTAATAGAACAACAAAAATACGTAAACCACCAACATTCGTCGTTGTTGTATTAATTCCCAGTAGTTCATTAGTTACCGTTAAGAACTTAGAAGGCTCTCCAGTTTGCTGCAATATTCTGGGCGGCTTACTAAATCTAAAGTATACCTTATTATCATTCCACCTATCTAGCAAATAAATTTCACCAGATGTTTCATTGAAAACTTGGAATACATTAGTAATCGGTGAGTGCTGTGTTGTTAATGAATTGAGTGCAGTAAGTCTATTTTCAACTCTTTCATTAATAGCTTCAACGTGAGTATTCGCCTCGTAATCCACACCAGGGATTAGAACCTGTTCATAGTTGAATGTAATATTTCCTGGCTGATTAACCAAATTACCCAATGGTAGTGCGACTAGCTCTACCAAATCGCTATCGTATACATAATCTGTTTCTGGAGTGAATGTAAGCTTATAATAATATGTTGCTAAAGGTGGGGATGGGCCCGTGCCATCATTGGTACTATCAGCTCCATATACATAGACTGTTGCAGTAGAATAGTCTATTGAGTAAACCCCCGGTGTTGAAGGGAGAGCGCTTAAACTAAATGGAATTTCTGTGAGGAATGCTGGATGAGGCATACCAGTACCAGAATTGGGATCATTAAAAGTAACTCCGCCAACCAACAACGTCTCGTTATTTTGATCGGTGATTGGAGCATGGGCCAAACTGAAAATATTGATGATAGGAGGGAGGACCTCTCTAGCGGCCTGTAGTGTTGTAAATACACTTACCGTATCAGTGCCTACTTGGATGCCAAGTCCTTTATACTCATATTCAACTACAATATGGAAAATTTGATCTAATGAGAAATCTGGATCGCTGAGGATGGCCTCATTGATCTTAACCTGATTTGATTCTAATAGAAGATAACTAGAGGCGAAATCTTTATCAAAAGTAGAATCTAATAGTTGATATCCTAACTTAGAAATATCGTACTCAAAAACCGGATTGGCAGTAGTTAGAGTAAACGTAATTTTGTTTACTTTAGTAACTGGATTACTGCCTAGGTTAAAAATGAGAGTATTGATATTAAACGTACCGTTAGTGTCGCTAGAGGATGGCGTAACAATTTCGGTAGCTAGTTGCCTTTGCAAAGTAACTGGAAAAGATGGGAAACTATCAAATTCAAATGTAGTTGTTACTAGGGCTTGTGATACTCCAAATCCTACTCTAAAAACTTCATAGGCCGCTTCTTCAAATAGTCTCTCAAATGGAGTTTCATTTTTGGTATGAAGCTCATCTACTATGGTAAATGATAGGTAGTTTTCATTTGCAAGCTGTCTAATATCGTAAAGTGCTCTAGCAAAATTAACAGCGATAGACTGAATATATTTGTTGACAACAGTGGTTGAATCGCTGGCTTTATAGATATTGTTCTGATAGAATGACTGTAAATAGTCGTTAACTGGATTATCTATTGGGAGAGGCCCAATGATAATCATCCTATTAGATACTCCGTCTTCAGAAATTTTGGCGCCCCCATTAACTGAAATAAACGGATTATTGGTAGTTGATTGAAATTGTATGTAGTAAGCCGCATAAGGAGTTAGCGGCTGGCAAACGATGGATAGAACGTCGCCATTAACAGAAACTTGAAGTACCTCAGAGTCTGGAACGTTTTCTGTTTGTGAAATAATAGAAACGTTCGCAGGCAGCAAGTTAGTAGTTAATGTTTCAGTAAATCGAACATCAATACTGGTGCTACCATTTATAGTTAAATTAAGTACTCTAAGGGTTGCGGTCATCTTGTTTCAGTGTTTATTACTATGCTGTTGGATTGGAAGTACTCATCTTCATTAGCGGTGATGCTTAGTACTTGGCCTGGCAAACCATTTACGTTGAAGAAAAGTATTCTGGCTCTATCTATACCCTGCACGCCCTGAGCTATATTTATTAGTGTAATCTGATCGATAGTTTGTCCCAACGTTGTGCTTGTTAGGGTAGCTACTAATTGGTTACGTAAGTTTTGGAGGACCGTAGTAGACGTAGTTAGGAAATTCTGGTTGATAACTACATTCATAGTCAGGTCGATTAAGATCAACTTGGCCGATCTGACCAAAACGTCTGCATTGATTGGGCGGCTATTTTCTACCGTAAAAGTAGTATCTGATATCAGTTTGTTGTAATTGTACTGTATCAGGATTCTTTCATTTTGTTTTGGAGCTAGATAGTTATAGAAAATTGTATATCTAGCGCCTACACTTGGCTTGGTAAATGAGGTGGTCGTGAACTTAGTGGCTTGAGAAGACTGGAAACCGCTATTTATGTAAATCTGGTTAATCAGCGCAAACTTCTTATTTGTATATAACGAACCCATTCTAGTATATGAAAGATTTTCAGAGTCATTATCGATTGTATAATAGAAACTTACTCTAATTAAATCTCCAACAGTTGGTAAGTTATTAGTTGAGCCAGTTAAAGTGTTATTGGTAGTAGCTGGCAACACGAACTCTAGATTAGATAGTAGCGGGTTAGCTCGCATAGTATCGGCAAAATACAGGTTATTGGAAATAGTAGTTCCCACTACATCAAATTCAGCCAATACATCTGTGACGATATCACTTCCTGTTGAGAAGGTAGTTACCTTTTCAGCCTTAACTAGCTTGGCAATTTTTACATTACTTGGAATGCTGGCGGTTGAGCTGAGGTTCAAAGCCTTACGCAAAGCTTCTTGTAAATTCTGTTGGAGGCCAGTACTGGTTGCCGTAAATATGACATCCGTGGCCAAGGTCATGCTGGTTCCAACGATGGACATAACTCCGGTATTAACTACCTGATCTGAAATGATTCCAACTATACGAGTAGGCGCCTTACGTAGGTTATCAAAATTGAAGAACATAACATAAACTAAGTCGTTAGCTACAGCATTAGATGTCTTTGGAATAACTAGACGATTATTAGTTTGATCTATAGTTCCAGAATAACTCCACAACTCTTTGCCGTCCAAAACTCTAATTACAGATATTTGGTCTGCAGTAATACGGCTTAACGTATTGGTAATTGTAATGTTATTGGTGCTAACATTGTATCCAGCGATATCATAGTACCCATCATTGTTTGGTACTGTTGCGCCAGTAATTTTGATACGCTTATTAGTTAGGTCCGGAAGGCTGGAGAAATTAACAGTAAGACTATTTAGATTTGCTTGGGTGGAGCTAATTGGTGTCAAATACCCATCTGTAACATTGAATAGGACAGTGTCACTATTTTGTTCAACTACAGAGAACTTTAATCCGCTACCTTGCGCAGTGAATTTAACTAAAGGCACGGTGAAATTGCCAGTTAATGGATCGGTTCCCAAATTATCAATACGTGTTTTGATAATTTGATTACTGAAACTAAATGGCTGGAAACGTCTAATATCATTTGCGTAGTAAATTATCAAAACACGATCGGCCGAGACTGGAGTATTGAATCCACTGAAAATGAGCTGATAGTTTCCACTAACGCCGACAGTTACAGTTCCCTCATGATCAGGGTTCCACAATTCTTTACCATCACTCAATCTAATAACAGAAAGGACATTATCTGCAAATAGAGTATAGTCTGAACTTGGCAAGTTTAGTTCTACAAAGAATTGATTGCTTAAATTAAGCTGAACAATCTGGTTTTCTCGTCTAGATACATTGGCAATACTAAAATTGTTGAATCCATTATTGTTAGACAATGCGTAACCGTTTCCAACGCGACTAGCAGGGATAAACGTAACAGCAGAAGAGAATAGGTCATTAACGTTGGCAATATAAGTAACTCGCAGATTGATTCTATCGGCAGTGGAATCAATAAGTGTAGACGGTATAGTTACCTGTGTCCCGTTACTACTTCCTTGAATGGAACCGCTCTGGAAAATGTTGCTACTATTTAGATAGACAGTAACTTTATCTCCTACTTGTGCTGGGGTATCAGTTGGCAAGATAATAGTAGTGGTGAAAACAATATCAATTCCGACAACGCCAGCTAGATTCGAAAATACTCCATCATTCTGTGATGTCTTGTATAGTTCAGTTCCGTTGTTCTTCCAAACGACAGAATCTACTGTGGAAGTAGCAAGTTCTAAATTATTTACTACTACAGATAGTCTATTAACAAAGGCACCTGATCCAATGGTCTGGACATACCCATCTACTTGTAAGAAGCTATCGGTTGAAATGATAGTGTCTATAGGGTGGCTAGTAGTTCCGATATAGAAGTTATTGCCTGAGCTTAAAGCAAATTCAACTACTTCATTTTTAATAGAAGAAGGGTATCCCCAATCAATGCTATCGGTAACGCCCCTTGGATTTTGTGTATCCGTTAGCCCATCGAAATCGGAAAATCTATCGTAATTAACAACCCAAGTATAATCTACCTGTAGAATATCGCTCGGAGAAGGTAGTGTATTTCCAGACACTTGAATTCTGCCGGTCGTATTAAATGGAGTGCCATTATCTAGATTCTGGTTGGTGATAAGATATCTTTCACCTGTATTGGCGTTGAACACTCTAGTTATATTGGTGGCGGGAGTGTGAAGTAGTTGAATGATGGAGCGATCACTAGTTACAGTACTGTTCTCGTTAGTAACACCTAACTGTTGCTGTGCATTTGTTATCTTTTGAACTTCAGTAAAGGTCGTTGGATCTTGTCCATTTGACTGGCCTTTGATAAGGTCTTCTTGGTATTCAATCTGGTTGTTCTTCCAGATGAAAGTATCAAAACCAAATGGACTTCCGCCATATACTCCAGTATCCTTCTGTAGTTGATAGTTGCCTGAACCACGACCATATTGATCAATAGTAAAGGGGATAAAATTGGAGCCGCTTGAAGAGCCAGTAACCTGAACAATAGAGCTGACAGGTTGGGCTGGTAGTTGGCCGGCCTTGATGTCTCTAACTCTTTTCTGAGAGATGCTTAGATTGGCATCAGCCGCAATCTGGCCCAGTACGAAGTTATTCTTTGAGCTAGTCGGGTCATTACTGTTGCTCTTATCTTGATAGATAAATGTATCAGTGTTGGCAACGTTATTGGTTCCCAATACTACCACATCTACTTTACCGCCAGAACCGGCAGCAACAACTGTTAACACGCCATTGATATTTTCTGTTACCGTACCATCACGAGTCATCAAAGGATCGCCTGGTTCAATAACTACCGCATCTTGAACGCCTGTAACGCTCAGGGCGGCGTTTAGATAACCTAATTGGGTTCCCACGCTGGAACCGCTAAAAGTAGATAGGACACGATTTCTAAAGGCAGCATCAGTTTCCTGGTCCGTACCACCAGCAAAGCTAGCAACATTAGTTACATTGCTTATGCCAGGAATATTAACTTTGGATAGGGCGTACTGACCAATGTTACCGGAAGAGCCTGGGGCGGAAG
>Ga0134124_10003238_pt1 | contig 13099 bp, 28 predicted proteins | sample KB304_FD_96880 | JGI IMG/M metagenome (GOLD analysis project Ga0134124, IMG submission 96880) | Terrestrial soil microbial communities without Nitrogen fertilizer from Kellogg Biological Station, Michigan, USA - KB3-0-4 | ecosystem: Environmental > Terrestrial > Soil > Unclassified ... | reverse complement strand
GTCTCCGTCTCCTCGTGGAGGACGGGAGCGCCTTCCGCGTCCTCGTCGGCTTCCACCGGAATGTCCCACGAGATGTGGAGGCCGGTGGCGTCCAGGATCACGATGGCGTCGAAGTCGTCCACTAGGATGTAGCCGATCAGCGGCTCCGCGCCGTCCTCGAAGCGCTCCGCGCCTGCGAATCCCATCCAATCGGTCGAGCAAAACGGCTTCAATTCGATGTTTTCCATGTCTTCTCCAGAGGGGTAGGTGGCGGGCCCGGAGGCCCGCCGGGTCGGCTCAAGCCAACTTGTAGGTGTTCGGGCCGCGCGAGCCGGTCAGGGTGATGGTTTCGTCCATTTCGAGCTTCCCCATGATGCGATCGAACTGGACATAGTCCACGTCCGGGTAGCGCCGCGATACCGTCTGCCAGATCTCCAGGTGCTTGCGCGTCCGGAGGTGGAGGGCGTCTTTGACGGCTTGGATGAGGAGGGCGTCGGTGGTCTTCGTCATGAAGATAACCATATGGTTTCTGCTTCCACAAGTCGAGAACTTTTTTGGCCCCGTGGAATCTTTTCTTGCGTTCGTGGAATTAGGTGGCGAGCCCGAAGGCCCGCCCCTCGTCTCAGGCCTTGACCTTGCGGCTCGGCCACTGGTGGAACAGCTTCCCGAGGACGCTGACGTTGAAGATCTGCTGCGTCTTCCAGTTTTCCGTGGTCCCGTCCGCCTTCGTGACGTGGAGGACCGAGTACCCCCAGACGTGGTTCCCGGTGAGTACCGCCGCGGTGTGGTCGCCCACCTTGGCTTCGAGCTTCTGGATGAAGCCCGTGTACTGGAGGCTGGCGCGCTCGCCTGCGTCGTCGATGAACGCGGCCACCTTCTCCTCGTTGCGGGTGAACTCGTTGGAGACGACCGTGGTCAAGGAGCGGATCCGGGCGAGGAGGTTGTCACGCAGCGCGCGCTCGTGGCGCGTCATGTTCATCTTGTAGTCGATGATGGTCCGGTCGGCCGCGTAGCGTGCCAGGGTGCGGTCGGCCAGATCGGAGGCTTCCTTGCGGGCGTGCTCGACGGCGTTGGCGCGGAGCGGTTCGACTGCGGAGGCGATGGCGGAGGGCTTCGTGTTCGTCATGAAGAGAACCATATGCCTTTTGCTTCCACAGGTCGAGAACTTTTTTGGACCTGTGGAATCTTTTTTGTATCGCGTGGAATTAGCTGGCTCGCAGCATCGAGCCGAAACCGCCCTTGGTGGCGCACTCCGGCCCGAGGCCGGTGGCGATGGACTCCGGGACAGTGAGCTTTCGACCACAGCGCCCGCAAGCGCCCTCGTGCCAGACCTCCAGCCGATCCGTCCGGGGCGTCCCGTTAGCGCTCGGGAACAGCACCTGTCGAGCGAACCAGGCGAACGCGATCACGCTCGGGGCGTCCTTCGTCGCAAAGCTCTTGCCGGCGCCGTGGATGAACCGGCCCTCGCGGATGTAGCCAATGTAGCGGTAGTCCGCGGTGTTGTCGGAGCCGGCGAGGACCTTCACGAACCAGGTGTCAGGAGCCGTGCTATGCGGCCGCTCGGGCGCCTTTCGGACCTTGAAGGTGAACCGGGTGCCGGTCGCGGCGCTGACGAGCGTTACGGTGGCATTTCCTGCCAGCGTGTACGGCTTGATCTGCTCGGCTTCGAGCTTCGCCCCGGCGCTCATCGCGTGTACGCATTCTGGCAAGCGCGCTTGCGTTCGAGGAGCACCGCTGCGTGCTCCATGACTTCGAGGTCCGCGAGCGCCGCGCGGAGGTCGTCCGCTTCGGGCTCTTGCTGTTCGTTCTCCGTCGCCTTGTTGTCTTCTTCCATCTTGCCCTCAGGTGGGAAGGCCCGGCCGGAGCCGGGCCGACTCGCTCAGCCCCAGAAAACTACCGCGTAACCCAGCGCGCGGGCGACCTTGACGCCCCAGGCGCGCATCTCGCCGGCCAGCTCCTCCGCGGCCTCCTCGGTCGTGGTGAAGATCTTGCCGTCGATGACCTCGACACAGCGCGGCTCCGTTGCGGGGCTGTATTCGAGGTGGATGCCGTCCGCGAGGTCGATGACCAGCTTGCGGTTTTCGTTTGCGTCGGTGTGGGTCGTGATGTCCATGTAGCTATAAGTACGGCCGATGCTTCCACAAGTCGAGAACTTTTTTGGCCTTAGTCAATCTTTTTTCGTCTTCGTGGAAGACGATGGGCAGCGCGGGCACCCCTTAACCTTCATCGCGCGGTGGATCCGGTCCGCGTGGCCCGGGTCGGGCGTCCAGCCCCAGTTCGTCAGGCAGTGAACGCACCAGGTGCCGAAGACCTCCACGAGGCGCTTCCCCTTCCCCTCCATCTTCCAGCCGATCCGGTTGTTCCCGCGGTAGCCGTCCCAGACCTGGATCTGCTCGTCCACGGGCTTAAGCTTGATGTCGCTCACGGGGTCGCGCCGAAGAGGGCAGAGACGGCCTCCGCGGCCTCCGCGTCCGTGTAAAACTTCTTCCCTGCCAGGGCGCTCATGGAGGGGAGCGGCTGCCAGCCCTTGGCCGTGTACGAGGCCGCAAAGGTCGCGCCGCGCTGCTCTCCGACGCCTTGGTTGGCCGCGAGCTGGACCACGAGCGTTGCCACGAGCTTGTTGCGGCTGATGCGCACGTCCACGTACGACTTCCCGTGCAGGAAGTTCGCGCCGCGTTGGGTCTTGGGCAGATTGTCATCGACTACCTTGATGACTTTCGAGGTTTCGAGCTTGATCATTGGGCCATCTCCGGAGCTAAGGGGCCGCCCAGGACCACGATGATCCGGGGCGGCCGTTTTCTCAGTTTTGTTCTGACTTTAGGAAACGAATCCACCGCGACGAGCGCGGTTCATCCTTGCCTGACATCTGCCACTCCTCGTAGTCCAGATCAATCATGGCTTGGATCTGTTCGTTCACGCCGAACGACGAGTTGCCCATCAATTCCCCAAGGCGGGAGGCCGTCTCATCGTCCAACGTGATGCACAGGATTCTCATTCTTCTCTCCTTCTTTCCGTGGCGGCCACCGCGGCCGCCTACCAGAAGAACCATAGTGGAAGTGCTTCCACAAGTCGAGAACTTTTTTGGACCTGTCGCTCTTTTTTATCCCCAGTGGATGTTTGTGGCTCCGCGCGCGGCGGACTCCGACACCAACCGCTCGAAGCGGTCGAGATAGGACTCCATGCCGGCCTCGTCCTTGCCGCCCTCGTACAAGCGCAAGGGCCGTAGTGCCACGAGGTTGCCCTCAGCGCGCGGCGCGCCGTACTCGATGAGCGCTTGCCTGGTGAACGGTTCGAGACTGCCAGCGCGGGCCCGGATGATGGCCCGGCGAGCCTCGGGAATCGTGACGGAGCCGAACAGGTCCGCGTCGCTGATGCGAAGCGCACAGAGGAGGAGGCGAGCGTTGCCACTCGCCAAGTTCATCTCCGGCCGATCGGACGTCTCGACGGTTTCGACGCCCGAACCGCCGCAAGCCGGACACGCCGGGTCCGCGGCCTCGCGAAGCGCTTCCGGGGTCGCGTCGCGCATGAAGCCTTCGGCCATCTGCGCGCAGAGGCAGTGTTCCTGTTTGGAGCCCATGGTGGCGGCGCAGTCGGAGGAGAAGGTGGTGCTCATGACGGGTTCTTGGGGGTTTTGAGGGCGGAGCGGTCGACGCCGAGCAACGACAAGTAGATGTCGAAGCCAATGGTGCCCATAGCGGCCGGGCCGCTCTTGTTTTCCTCGGGTGCTCTTCGCGTCTCCATGAGGAGATAGTACGGCCGGTTGCTTCCACATGTAAAGAACTTTTTTGGCTTCCACCAATCTTTTTCTTTACATGTGGAACTTCACCATCATTCGTCGATGCAGGCGAGGAGCTGCGTGTACATCGAGTACAGCGCGCGCTTGACGTTCGCCTTCTGGATGGTGTCGATGTTGGACATTTGGGACGTCGAGTTGGCGACCCACGGCCCGTCCGCGCTCGCGTACTCGCCACCCAGGAGGTCGCTCACGTGCTTGGCCAGCATGCGCTCGAAGCCTTCCCGGATGCGGAGGAGGTCTTCAGCTTCCGCCTTGGTGTTCTCGTCCTGCTCCGCCTGGTTGGCCGGCGCGTCGTATGGAGGCCGGCGCGGCGCGATGTAGGACTCCATCCCGTGCGTCTCCCGGAGGAATGCTTCAGCGAACATAGCGCCCTCGCCCTTCCAGATCATGGCGTAGCCGCAACCGTCCTTCTCGACGCTCGCCTTGAACGCCGCGATGTTGTCCATCATCAGCTCCTTCTTGCGCGAGTAGACCTTGGCGATCATCTCGTACTTGGTGATCGGAGGGGCCTCGGGAGCGGGCTGGGGTTTCGGTTCGGAGGCGGGAGCGACTTGCTTGAACTTAGGCTTTTTCATGGTATTCCTCAGACGTAGATGGTGGTGAATCCGGTTTTGTGTCCGACGGCGTGTTGCGTGCCGTCCGTGAAGATGGCGATCTTGTAGCCGGGGCGGCCCGCCGAGACGACGCTGATGATCTCTTTTTTCTCGCCCGCGTCGTTGGCGCGGATGACGTCGCCCGTCTTGAGGTTCGCCGTCGGGATGAGCTTCATGGTCTTCTTGTCGGCGATGTTCATTTGGACACCTGGCGAGCGGCCTTGCGAGCGGCGAGGATCTCCCCGAGGCGCTTCATTGCGGCGCGATGAGCTGCGATGCGTTCGGCCTGCGGTGCTTTCGTCTGTTGCATGCCTAAGTAGTACGGCTTTTGCTTCCACAGGTCGAGAACTTTTTTGACCTTGATCAATCTTTTTTGGCAACTGTGGAATATTGCGCCAGTTCGAGATTCAGCGGAAGATGTTGGCGCGCGCTACCTAGCGCCGTACCTTCTCGACTCAGGAGAAACCAATGCCCAAACGCTTCGCCCTTTCCCTGCTCCTCCTTGCTGGCCTAGCCATCGCGCTTCCGGCCGCCAGCGCGGAGCCCTACAACATGGTTGATCGCCTCGTAGCGGCACAGCGAGGGCTCCTAGCGCCTCGGGAGGAGAAGACAGATCCGGTCGCGCTCGCTCGGTCCATCGCCAGCGCCTCGAAGGGCGACCGGATCTTGGCAGCAGCGATGCTAGCCACAGCCTACGTTGAAACGGCCCTCTCCGACCGCCTCCGCCGGAACGAATGCCGGCCGAAGGAGTGCGACCGCGGACGCGCTTGGGGCCTGTACCAGATCCACAAGGACGGCTACACGGCAGACGTCTGGGGGTCGCCCGACGTCGATGTCCAGAGCATCGCGGCCGCCCGCAAGATGAAGAGCGCCTTCTACACAGCCAAAAACGCTCACGCGCCGTTTCCCGCAGGGATGTTCCGCGCCTACGGCGGGAGGCGCGTCACCGCGACTGTCCCGCGTGAGGCTCTGCGCGTTTCGACCTTCAACCAGGTCCTAGGCCACCTGTGAGCCGTCGGGCATAATCTATGGCATGTCCAAGCCAGCGATCGTGCTCCTTGTCGACGATGATCTGATGGTCGTCCGCGCGCTCGTCCGGATGCTCAACTCTGCCAATTATGACATCATCGTCAGCTACACAGCCGCGGACGCGCTCATGTCCATCCGCGCGATTGGAGCACAAGTCCGCCTCGTGCTCGTTGCTGACCTGAATCTCCCCGACGGCAACGGCATGAAAGTGGCCGAAGAAACAGCGCGGATCAGGCCGCAAACACGGACGCTCTTCACGACCGGCGGAACGGCTCCGCCGGGAGAAGAGCACCGAACGTTCCTGAAGCCGTTCAACGTCTTGGAGCTGCGGAGGCGAATCCTGGTTGAACTCGCCTCCCTGCCCTGACTCAGGCCTCGCTCGCCTCTGCGATCATCTCGGCTTGCTCGACGGCGTTTTTCACCATCGCCAGGCCGATCTTCTTGAGGCCGCGGAAGCGCTTCTCTGACACAGGGACCGGGCGACCGAAGCGGATGAAGGAGCCGTGGACCTCTGCGCCGTCCGGCTTGACGAGGCCGGCCTTGATGGCGTCCGCCAGGAGCTTGTCACCCTCGGTTCCGGAGGCGGAGGTCACCGCGTACACGCCGCCCGCTTTCCGGACGCCGCACTTGCGCTTGGCCTCGGTCTTGAGCACGGTCTTCTTGATGATGGTGAAGCCCTTGAGCGCCTTGAGCTCCTCCTTGGTCTCATCGCCGCGGGCGATGTACTCGACGCGCTCCGGGGCGAAGACGCCGAAGATGCGCGCGTTGGGGAGGTCGCCCTTGCCGCCGCACTCCTCGCACATTTCGATCTCGGCCACCATCGTCTCGGGGTCGAACTTCTTGGGCTGGTGCAGCCAGTAGTTGTACGTCCTGTAGTCCCACACGCGGCCGTCGGTGAGCGATACCTTGCCGCCGGTGCCCGCCTTGATCTTGCCCTTGCCCTTGCAGTCGACGCAATCCTTCATCTGCGCCTCCAGCTCTGCGATCGTCCGTTCGCGGACCTCCTTGAATCGGGTGAGCGAGCGCGGAGCCTCGGTGGCGAAGTCGCCCTTGAACGCTGCCAGCATCGTGTCGATGACGGCGCGGAGCGCGGTCATTTCGCTGATGCACTTGCGGCAGGCCGGGCACTCGCACCAGCCGACGCACTTGGTGCAGCTGTGGCTCTCGCCCTCGTCGTGGGCGACGAAGACGACCGTGCCCGGAGCGGAGATCTGGCGCGCCATCGAGGCGTTCGGGAGGCGCTTGGAGATGCCTTGCGCGATGGCCTCGTCACTCCAGTCAGCGATGCCCTTGTAGAATTCCGAGCCCACCCAGATGAGCCAGGCGGAGGTGATGCCCTTGACTTCGGGCTCCTCGAATTCCGGAGGCGTCGGACGCGGGCCCGTTCCCGGTTCGGCGGGAGGGGGCACCGGTCGCCCGGCCTTCATCGGAATCTTCTCACCCTTCTTGCCAGGCTTTTTCTTGCTTACTTCGACCGTGTCAGTGGTGGCTTCCATGGAGCTAAGCCTAGTGCGTATGCTTCCATGCGTCGAGAACTTTTTGGCCGACCTGGAAAGATTATTCAGATTGTGTAGACTTAATGGGGCAGTCGCACTGGAACCGAGGCTTGTCACAGTCCTCGCACACGCCGCAGAGCAGATGCCCGATCGTTCCCGGCCGCGCGCAGTTGACTCGCTGGAGGTCGTCTAGGACCGGCTTGGAGCCAAAGCGCGTCTCGTACTCTTCTGGCGTCATGTGAACTTGAGCAGACCGTACTTCTTGTCCAGCTCGAATTCGTCGATCAGCACCTCCGCGGCCTTCTGGTTTCCCGTCTCCTGGTTCAAGATCGCGAGCACGAGGCTGATGGACTCCTTCGGCTGTCCCTCAGTTATAGCATTGAGGATCTCACGGACGCGGACGCGCGCCTTGGCGAGCGGCTCCGACTCCTTGGGCTTGGGCGGAGCGTCCGCGAGCGGGACTGCCCGACGTGGCACACCGCGCTTCGAGACGGGCTTGGTGGCCGGAGGGTTGGCCGGCTCGGGCGGAGGCGCAGGAGCGGGCGCCGGGGCGGCCGTAGCTGCCTGGATCTCCTTCATCCGGACGGCAGCCCGCGCGCGCTCCTGCTTTGGAGCCTTCTTCGTTGCTTGCTTCACGGCCGCTTTGGCAGACGCCACGGTCATCCCCGCGGCGCGCCCGACGTCCAAGCCGTTTCCTGCCTTCCCCGAGATCCGAACCGCCTTTGCCAGTTGCTCCGGCGTTGGCTTCTTCGGGTCCGCCGGGCGGTCGTTCCGGAAGGTGTACTCAGAGCACGCGGCGTTCCTGCAGAACGCATACGGGTCCGAGGGCTTTACCTTCGCGGCCGCTGGGCTTTTGAACAGCGCCTTTCCACAGGCTGAGCAGTTCGGATGTTGGGGGTGAGACATCTTTTACGCGAGCTTTCCGTGCTTCTCTGGCCTGGTTGCGTTGTATTCCATCTTCAGGTCGAAGTCCTTGGCGGACGACTGCCCGAGCATCGCTGCAAGATGCAGCAGACGGATGTGGGTGTCGGCAAACTCGCTCCCGAGGCCCTCCGGCTTCCCATCCACGATGACCGACTTGACCTGCTTGGCGAGAACCGCGCCCGTGGCCTCTGATACCTCGGAGTGGACGAGCGCGAGCTTGGCCAGCACCTTGATGGCGTTGAGGCCCTCGTAGCGCTCGATGCGCGGAACCGAGACGACGAGGTTGTCCAGGAATTCGGTCGTGGGCTCGCCCTTCCGGATGAGCTCCAACTCGTTGCTCAGCACCAGGTGGATGAGCGCGATGGCCGCCAGGCGCTCCTCGATCACGGTCGGGTCCGCGTCCGGATCGAGGATGGATGGATCGTTCCAACCCTTGCTCTCCGCCCAGTTGTGGACGTTCTCTTGCATTTCTTCGAATTCCATTGTTTTCCTTTCGTCTGAGTCCGTTTCGGTGCCCGCCGTTCGCTGTTTCCAGCCCGGCACCTTGGGGTCTTATTGGTGTCGCCTTATGCGTGACGCCGTATTGCGCGGTGTTTCCGCCTTACTAGACGGGGAGGCCACCGTGTGGCGTGCATCGAAACGGACTTAGAAGCCTCAACCATAGCCTCAATCAGTTACAGCGTCGAGAACTTTCTTCAAGTCCCGATGGAAATTTTGACCAGACTGGAGATATTGACAGTGTCCGTCGGGTCGCCGTTCAGCTCCAGCTCGGTCGGGACGTCCTGCTTTTCACCGTTGAACTCGATCGTGCGCGTGCGGATGCCGGAGAGCTTACCGCCTCGGTTGATGCCCTCGTGCGTCTCGATGCGGATGAAGTCCCCCACGGCGCCGTGCAGGTCATCGATCCATTGGCCCTTGGGCCGCTTCTTTGCTGATGCCATTATGCTTTTTCCTTGCTCTTTTCCCAGCATTCGATGCTGCAGAACGTCTTTGACTTCGGGACTTCGGTCTTGCAGATTCCACAGTTGGCCGCGCGGAAGAAGCTGGATTGCCCGCCCTCGCGCGCCTTCTTGAACAGGCCCAACTGGGCCGCCGTGCAATAGGGCTTGTCACTTCCCCTCGTCAGGAACGTGTCAAGCAGTCCCATCGCCTTGGCCCTTCCAACGGCTCGCCGTCACCCCGCTTTGGCCATGGTACTTACTCCCGCGCGCCGCGCCATAGGGGCGTTCCGCGGGCCCGCTCATGATCGAGACGGCTATCTGGCAGATGGACTGGCCCGGGTAGATCTTGATCACGTGAGGGCTCAGGTTGTACATTTCGAGCGTGATCTTGCCCTTGAACCCTGGATCGATGAAGCCCGCCGTCGCGTGAACCATGAGCCCAAAGCGACCGATTGAACTCCGACCTTCGACGCGCGCGCAGAAGCCATCTCCCAAGCCAACCGTCTCCTCCGTCGTCGCGAGCACGAACTGGCCCGGGAACACCTCGAAGTGCATGCCGTTGCCGCAGATCTCGCGATCCATCTTCGGCGCTTCCCGCGCAGCCGCTGCCATGTCGATGGTTCCGCGGAAGGAAGGGCGCGTCCAAAACATGAACTCTTCGCCCAACGTCAGGTCGACGGAGGCGGGTTGGATGGCCGCCTTGTTCAGCGGGTCGATCACTAGATCACCCGTTTCGAGCGCTCGGGCAAGGTGGCGGTCAGAGAGAATCATCGTGTTGGGAAGTCTACTAACCGATTGGCCTCCCGTCGACTGAATCGATTAGCTTCCACGCCATCAGAACGTCGGACAACGACTCTTGAAACGGCTTCGAGCCTTGGCCGCCGGCTCTAACCACGAAGCCAGGCGACCACGTGACGACCGCGGGCCAAGAGCGGATCTCACCATCGTAGCAGCGCATGTCCACGCTCGTGACCTGGCCACGACTCGTCGCAACCGACTGAACGCCCGCGAGCTTCGCCCCGGCGCTCCCGAGGAGCAAGAGCGCTCGCGGACGAACGATGCGCAGCATGACTTGGAGCCGACTCGCGCACGCCTTGACCTCCTCGGGCTCGGGAGCGCGGCCGCCCGGGGGATGGCAGCCGACTACGTTGGTCATGAAGGCGTGCTCGTTGCCAAGCCCTGCCTGTTTCAGAATCAGGTCGAACATCTGGCCAGGGCCGCCGACGAAGGGCAGGCCCTCAGCATCCTCGGCAGCGCTCGGGGCCTCACCGATCACGAACAACGGAGCGTCCGGACTACCTCGCCAGTGGACGATGCGGGCGCGGCTCCGGGAGAGGTCGCAACGCTCGCACCCTTTCCACTGCTCTTCGAGCTTGTCGAGTAGCCGAAGGCGGATCACGGGCCGTCCGGGTACGCCTCGTTGATGTCGCTGCCTGCCATCACGACCTCGATGACCAGCTTGTCGGGATCCCAGAACTGAAGCAGCTTCCGGCCGTTGTTCCAGAGCACGACGCCCGGAGCCTTCGTCACCGTGATGGCGTTGTCCGCGCGGCCGCCACCGCCGTGCATGGCATTCCAGTGGGCGTCGATGTCCGACAGCAGGAATTCCACGTGGTCATCGTTCTCACCCGGCGTCTTGTAGTGGAGGAGCGCGCCGCGCTTCGGCTTGAGCCCGCCATCCGTGTACTTCACGAGCGCGCCGAGGTCGATGCCGATCTGCACGCACCAGGAGATGGCAGCGCCGTTGACGTACTTCCTGTCCAAGACGGGGCTGGCCACGCCGGCCTCCGCCCAGATTCCCAGCGCGAACATACCACAATTGGTGTGGACGGTCACGACGTCCTCCGGCTGGTCGACGCCTCGGGCCACGAGCTTCCCGAGTCGGTCGCGGTCGTGCTTCAGCGAGATACCGTCGTAACTCTTCACGAGCCTGATGATCTTGTCGCCGGGGAGTTCGCCCGGCTGTGAATTCTTGCCAGCAATGGTCATTTTGTAACGATACTTGCGAGCGACACAAGCTCCAATTTGGGACGGACGCGCGTGGGCCCGTACGCACAGCAATCAACCGGCAGCTCATCCGTCTCCGGGAGCGCAACGAAACCCGTGACGCCAGCGCTCTTTTCCACACGAATTAGCGCGTTGATCGGCCAGCACGGATCGCGCGGTGTTGGGTCTGTCGTCGCCATCAGCTCTGCGTCTTCATCCACCAGAGCCTCGCCGCACCAAGCGCAAAGTTGGCGCGCGAAACGATCGCCGATGACGAGGCCCAACCCAGCGATGTGGGTTTTGACCGACGGCGCGACCTCGCCAGCGCACTCTTTGCAAATGATCTTGCCGTCTCGTACACGATGTGTTTCGCTGCTATCCCTGTGGCAATTTTGACATTTCATGCCGGCCGCCCTCGTCGCCCTGCGGCATGGCCGTTCTTGTATGCGTCCCGCGCCAACGTGTTTCGGGTGGACTTGCTTCCGTCCTGTTTGGCCTCCCTGGCTGTCGCTGGAAAGTCGGCCTCCCAGTCTTGTTCCCAAGTCGGCTCTTGGTTCTTCGCTAGCTCCTCCGGCGGGCAAATGTCGCACTCCACGTGTCCTGGATAGCCCCGAGCGGGGCAGCGCACGCAGACTCCGAGGCCGTGCGCGCCCTCGCCGATCTCGCCCGAACAGAGCATACACTTTTCGATCATTTCGGACCTCCCATGGCCAGCAGCGCGGACAACTCCGCGGGGTAGCTGAGCGACCTGAATTTGAGCTCCTTGAACTTCTCCAGGACCGCCTTCTGGTCGCGCGCGCCCACCAGCTTGCGGCAAGGCAGCGTCCGGCGGACCCTGGTCAGCTGGTAGTACATCCTGATGTTGTCGGCCGCTTCCTTGATCAGCTTGCAGCGGCGCGGAGTCTCGGGCCAGAGCGCGTCTTCGGCCTCCGCGGCTGCCAGGACAGCCTTCAGCGATCCGTAGTGGTTGAGGAGCGTTGCGGCCGTCTTGTCGCCGATTCCGACCGCGCCCGGGATGGCGTCCGACGTGTCACCGGCGATGGCCTTGAGCTGCGCCAGGAGCGTCGGAGGAACGCCGTGGCGCTTGATCACGTCCGCCCATGCATAGGCGGTGTCCGTCTTGAAGCCTGGCGAAACGACCGTGATGCGGCCCTCGGGGTCGATGAGCTGGCGCAGGTCCGAGTCGCCTGTGTAGATCACGACCGTCCCGGCCGCGGTGTGTGCGAGCCGTCCGATGACGTCGTCAGCCTCGCATCCGACGCCCCAGTGCTGGTCGACTCCGAGCACGTGGAGGAGCTTCTCCAGGACCTTCTGCTGGCGGGTCATCTCGGACCGGATCCGCTCGCGCTCGGGGTCCACCTCGTCCTTCTTCTTGTAGTGGGGGTACAGCTTGAGGCGGAAGTTGCCCTTGCCCTCCCACGCCACCGCCGTCTTGCCGCCGTAGCGCGAGTGCACGCGGCTCGCCGCTGACAGGAAGCCGTACACGCCGCCCGTTCCGACGCCATCGGCCACTAACTCGCGGAAGGCGTCGGAGCAACGGAACAGGAGGTGTCGCCCGTCAATGATGAGGTTTTCGGCTTTCAAAATGGTACGCCTTCAACGGTCGCAAAGTTGGGTCGCTCCGGTTCGCGCGCGTCGTCGTGCTCGCGCTGCAGCTGGCACTCCTGCTTGTGAAGTTCCCAGCCTTCCTTCTTGGCGCCATGCCAGGCCCCAAGAATCGTCCGCCGTCGCTTGTAGCGCCAGCGCGAGCTGTCAGGGTCATTTATCCAGAACCATTGGACGATGTCAGTGAAGCGGAGGCCCGTCCTGAACTTCTTGTAGGACGTTCCACAGGCTGGGCACTTCATGCCCTTTCCCCACTGGCTTGACATCGCTCAGTGGAAGGAGCGACCTGCCAGCGACCACACCAGGAAGAAGAACGCGACCTGGAAGATGATGCGGCCGACCTCGTTGATCTTCGCGTTGCTGACGGGGATGAAGTACAGGATCAGACCGAGGAGGGCGATGATGACGACTAATACAGATATTGTGGGCATTTGTTAACCTTTCAGAATTTTGTCCAGGTAGGCCGCTAGTTTAGGACTCTGCGCCCGAGCGCGAGCGATCTCTGACTCCAGGCGGATCTTCACGGCGTCCGGGGAGCCGTACGAGCCCGCCTGGTTGTGGATCCACTCGCGCCCGATGAGGCTCACCGGGTAAGTCTTCGTGGTGCGGTTGAACACCTGGCGCTCCTTGTCGTGCTCCAGGTCTTCCAGTCGGAGCTTCCCGGAGCGGATGCGGCGCTCTGCGTCCACCAGCTTCGCGATTCCGAAGGCGTCTGACAAGTCCTCCGAGGAGGTCCGGCTTTGCTTCTTC
>Ga0134124_10003237_pt1 | contig 13100 bp, 11 predicted proteins | sample KB304_FD_96880 | JGI IMG/M metagenome (GOLD analysis project Ga0134124, IMG submission 96880) | Terrestrial soil microbial communities without Nitrogen fertilizer from Kellogg Biological Station, Michigan, USA - KB3-0-4 | ecosystem: Environmental > Terrestrial > Soil > Unclassified ... | reverse complement strand
CTCGGTCGCGTACAGGATGTTTCCGGGCTTGATGTCCCGGTGCGTCACGCCGCGGGCGTGCGCGAACGACAGGGCGCGCGCGCACTTGAACGCGATCTCGAGCACCTGCTCCACCGGCAGCAGGGATTCCGGCGCGCAGAAGCGCTCCATCGTCCCTCCCGGGACATACTCCATCACGATGTAGCCCGAGTCCTCGCCGATGCCCGCGTCGAAGATCTGCGCGATGTGAGGATGCTCGAGCTTGCCGGCGAGCGAAGCCTCGGTGAAGAAGAGCTTGCGGAAGACGCGGCCCCGCATCGGGTCGCGCAGCGCCTCCGGGAAGATGCGCTTGACCGCGACCTCGCGCCCGCGGAACGGGTCCTGGCACAGGAACACTTCCGAGGTGGCGCCCTCGCCGAGCTTGCGAATGACCGGATAGTTGGCGACGTGCTCCACCGGGGGGTCGCCTATCTCGGCAGCCGTTTGCGAGCGCGGGCGATCGCGGCGCGGACCTGCGGCGGCGCGGTACCGCCGATGTGGTTGCGCGCCGCGACCGAGCCTTCGGGGGTCAGCACGCGTTTCGCGTCGGGCCCGATCTCTTTTGAAAACTGCCTCAATTTGGAAAGCGGCAGGGCGGCGAGATCCACCCCGAGGCGCTCGGCCTCGCGCACCGCGCGCGCCACCACCTCGTGGGCGTCGCGGAACGGCACGCCCTTGCGCACGAGGTAATCGGCGAGATCGGTGGCGGTGGCATGGCCTTCGAGCACTGCGGCCCGCATCGCGCGCGGCACCGGCTGCATCCCGGCCACCATGCCGGCAAAGACGGAGAGCGAATCCTTGACCGTGTCGACCGCGTCGAACAGCGGCTCCTTGTCCTCCTGGTTGTCCTTGTTGTAGGCGAGCGGCTGGCCCTTCATCAGCGTCATCAGGGCGACGGTGGCGCCGATCACGCGCGCGCTCTTGCCGCGGACGAGCTCGGGCACGTCGGGGTTCTTCTTCTGCGGCATGATCGAGGAGCCGGTGCAGTAGCGGTCGGGCAGTCGCACGAAGCCGAAGCGCGGGTTCATCCACAGCACCAGCTCCTCGGAAAGGCGCGACAGGTGCACCATCACGAGCGCCGCGGCGGCGCAGAACTCGATCGCGAAGTCCCGGTCCGACACCGCGTCGATCGAGTTCTCCGCCAGAGCCTCGAAGCCGAGCTCCCGCGCGACGCGCTTGCGGTCAATTCGGAAGCTGGTCCCCGCCAGGGCCGCCGCGCCGAGCGGCAAGCGGTTCACCCGGGAACGGATCTCGCCGAGCCTTTGGCGATCGCGCTCCAGCATCTCGACGTAGGCGAGCAGGTGGTGGCCGAAGGTCACCGGCTGCGCCACCTGAAGGTGGGTAAAGCCCGGCATGACGAGGCCGGCGTGGCGCCGTGCCTGCTCCAGCAGCGCGCGCTCGAGAGCGACGATGCGCTTCACGATCTGGTCGATCTCGTCGCGCAGCCAAAGCCGCAGGTCGGTTGCGACCTGGTCGTTGCGCGAGCGGGCGGTATGGAGCCGCTTGCCCGCGTCGCCCGCGAGCGCGGTCAGGCGGCGCTCGATATTGAGGTGCACGTCCTCGGCGTCGAGCGACCACTCGAACTGGCCGGCCTCGATCTCGCGCCGCACGCGGCCGAGGCCGCGCTCGATCGCGGCGAGGTCGCGCCGCGGCAGGATGCCGACCGCGGCGAGCATCCGGGCATGGGCGAGCGAGCCTTCGATGTCATACTTCGCGAGGCGCCGGTCGAAGGCGACCGATGCGGTGAAGCGCTTGACCTGCTCGTCGACCGGCTCCTTGAATCGACCCGACCACTGGGCTTTTTCTTTTTTTGGCACAGAATACGGTTGAACACCCCTACGCGACTATGGCGAGTATAGGGCAATCCGCCTATCCGGACCTGCTGCCCGATTTCCGCAATCTGGGCGTGATGGCGCGCGTCCTCGTGGCGGTCAACGCCCTCGCGGCGGCCGGCGTGCTCTTTGCCGCGCCGCATCCCGGCGGTGCGCTCCAGCAGTTCATGAGCACCGCTGCCTACCTCGAGCCGCTGCTGCTGATCGCGCTGCTCGCGCTCGCGTCGCTGTCGCCGCTGCTCGCGCGCCTGCCTTACTGGTCCGGATACGCCGCCGTCGTCGGCATCGTGCTCGTGCTGGTCGCGCTCTACAACACGCTCGTGATGCGGCTTCCGGCCGATCCGCCGCCGCTCGGCGCGGCGCTCGCCCTCGCCGCGCTCGTCGCGGCAGGGTTGCTCGGTTACCTCAGGCTCCTCGCCAAGGCGTACTCGCCGGCGCTGGTCGAGGCGCGCCTGCAGGCGCTCCAGGCCCGCATCCGGCCGCATTTCCTGTTCAACAGCCTGAACGCCGTGCTCTCGCTCATCCGGCGCGACCCGAAGCGCGCCGAGCGCGCCCTGGAGGACCTGGCCGACGTGTTCCGCACGCTCATGTCGGAGCCGAGGCAGTTCGTGCGCCTCGCCGACGAGATCTCGCTGCTCGAGCGTTACGCCGGCATCGAGCAGCTGCGCCTCGGCGAGCGCCTGCGCATCATCTGGGAGCTCGACGCCGCACCCACCGACGCGCTGCTGCCGCCGCTGGTGCTGCAGCCGCTGCTCGAGAACGCGGTGTTCCACGGCGTCGAGCCTGGCACCGCGGCGGGCGAGGTGCTGGTGCGCATCGAGCGGCGCGGCGACCGGGTGCTCGCCCGCATCGAGAATCCGTACGTCGCCGACCAGCAGCGCCGCGTAGGCAACCGGATGGCGCTCGAGAACATCCGTGAGCGGCTGGCGCTGTTCTTCGACGCCGAGGCGCGCATCGAGACGAGCGCCGACGGACGCCGCTACCGGGTCGAGATCGAAATGCCGTACCGATCGGAAGGAGCATGATCAAGGTCTTCATCGCCGACGACGAGGAGCCGGCGCGCGAGCGCCTGAAGGAGCTGCTCGGCGACATCGCCGCGGAGCTTCCCACCTCGGTGGTGGGCGAGGCGCGCAACGGGCTCGAGACGCTCGAGCGGCTGCCCGATAGCGGCGCCGAGCTCCTCCTGCTCGACATCCAGATGCCCGGCATGGCGGGTCTCGAGGTGGCGCGCCATCTTGCCTCCCTGCCGGAGCCGCCGACGGTGGTGTTCGTGACCGCCCACGACCGGCACGCGGTGGAGGCGTTCGAGCTGAATGCCCTCGACTACCTGCTGAAGCCGGTGCGCGCCGAGCGCCTCGCCGCGGCGCTGAAGAAAGCGAGCGTGCCCAACCGCGAGCAGCTGGCCAAGGCCGCGCAGAACGCGCGCGAGTACATCTCGGTCTCGGAACGAAATCGCATCGTGCTGGTGCCGGTGCGCGAGATCATCTTCCTGCGCGCCGAGCAGAAATACGTGACCCTCCGCACGCGCAACCGCGAGCATCTGATCGAGGAACCGCTGGTGTCGCTCGAGCGTGAGTTCGCTGCGAGCTTCGTGCGCATCCACCGCAACTGCCTGGTGGCCCGCGCGGCGATCCGCGGCTTCGAACGTGGCGCCGACGGCGACGACGAGCCGCACTGGGTCGTCGTGCTCGACGGCCTCGAGGAGAAGCTGCCGGTGAGCCGGCGCCAGTGGCCGGCGCTGCGCGAGCTGGTAGCGGAGAAGTGAAGCGCGTCGTCATCGCCACGAGGAGAAGCCGGCTCGCGCTTTGGCAGGCGCAGCACGTCCAGCAGCGCCTCGAAGCGCTGCACGCCGGGCTGGCGGTCGAGCTCCTGCCGCTCTCCACGCGCGGCGACGAGATCCTCGACCGGCGCCTCGATCAGGCGGGGGGCAAGGGCCTCTTCGTCAAGGAGCTCGAGAACGCGCTCGCCGAGCGGCGCGCCGATCTCGCGGTGCATTCCATGAAGGATGTCCCCGCCGAGCTGCCGCCCGGGTTCGTCCTTGCCGCGATCATGGCGCGCGAGGATCCCCGGGATGCCCTGGTTTCGAACGCCTATGAAACCCTGGCCGCCATCCCGAAAGGGAGAATCGTCGGCACGTCGAGCCTGCGCCGCGCAGCCCAGGTCGCCCAGCGCCATCCGCACCTCGAGATGAAGCTGCTGCGCGGCAACGTCGAGACGCGGCTGGCCAAGCTCGATCGCGGCGAGTACGACGCGATCATCCTTGCCGTGGCGGGTCTGGTGCGCCTGGGGCTCGCGGCGCGCATCCGCTCGCGCCTGGACGTCGACGACAGCCTTCCGGCCCCCGGCCAGGGCGCGCTCGGCATCGAGTGCCTGGAGGGGCGCGGCGACGTTGCTTCGCTGCTCGACCCCCTGAACGATCCGGCGACCGCGCGCTGCGTGCAGGCCGAGCGCGGCGTCAGCCGGGCGCTCGGCGGAAGCTGCGCGGTCCCGCTGGGCGCGTACGCCGAGCTGACGGGTGCGGGGCTCAGGCTTCGCGCCCTGGTCGCTTCGCTCGATGGCCAGCGCATCGCGCGTGCCGACTGCCGCGGCACCGATCCCGCCGCGCTCGCCGCCGACGCCGTGACCGAGCTGCGCCGCCACGGCGCGGTCGAAATCCTGTCAGCGCTTGGAACTTAAGCCGCTCCGGGGCCGAGGCATCGTCGTCACTCGTCCGTCGGGGCAGGCGGAGCGGCTCGCTGCGCTCGTGTCCGCGGCCGGCGGACGGCCGTTCCTCTTCCCCGCGCTCGAGATCGAGCGGCTGCCCGAGCGGCCGCTGCCGCGGCTCGAGGAATTCGATCTCGCGGTGTTCGTGAGCCCGACCGCCGCCGAGTGCGCGTTCGAGCGCATCCAGCGCGCGGGCGTCCCGGTGGCGGCGGTCGGCAGCGGCACCCGGCGCGTGCTGGAGGCCCTCGGCGCGCGCGAGGTCCTGGCGCCCGAAAGCGGCGCCGACAGCGAGGCGCTGCTCGCGCTTCCGCAGCTCCACGAAGTCGCCGGCAAGCGGATCCTGATCGTGCGCGGCGAGGGCGGTCGAGAGCTTCTCGCCGACACCCTGGCCGCGCGCGGGGCGCGCACCGAGTATCTCGAGTGCTACCGGCGGATGTTGCCGCACGCCGACATGGCGCCGCTCATCGCGGCGTGGGAACGGGGCGAAATCGATGCGGTCACCGTGTCGTCGTCCGCGAGCCTCGACAACCTCATCACGCTGCTCGGCGTCCCGCGGCTCGCGGCCACGCCGATCTTCGTCAACCATGCCCGCGTCGCGGAGCGGGCGCGCGAAGTCGGCATCCCGGAGCCGATCGTGGCGGGTCCCGGCGACGAGGAAACAGCCGATGCGCTGGTGGCATACTTCGGCTCCCGCGCTATGGGTAACAGTCCGCAAGACAGCCAGGAACACAAGCAGCCGGAAGAGCAGCCGCCGGAGCATCCCCGGCCGCGCCGGCGGACCTCGTGGCTGTTCCTCTGCGCCATCCTCCTCACTGCGGCGCTCGCCACGGTGTTCTGGCTCGACGCGCGCCAGCGCATCGACGCCACCCAGCAGGAGCTGGCGCGCCGGCTGCGCGACATCGAGGCCGACGCGCGCGAGGCGCGCAGCGTGGCGCGCCAGTCGGAGGACGCGCAGCGCGACACTCGCGCCAAGCTGGTCCAGCTCGAGACGCGCGTGGCCGAGTCGCAGAGCCAGCAGCTCGCGCTGGAGTCGCTCTACCAGGAGCTCTCGCGCAACCGCGACGAATGGCAGCTCGCCGAGATCGAGCAGGTGCTCGCCATTGCCTCGCAGCAGCTGCAGCTTGCCGGCAACGTGCGCGCGGCGCTCCTCGCGCTGCAGCTGGCCGAGCAGCGCCTGGCGCGGGCCGACCGGCCGCAGTTCGTGCCGATCCGGCGCGCGCTGGCGCGCGACATCGACCGGCTGAAGACCCTGCCGAGCCTCGACCTGGCCGGCATGAGCATGCGCATCGACCACCTCGCCACGCAGGTCGACACGCTGCCGCTCGCCTTCGACGAGCGCGCCGAGCACAGCCCGCCGGCGAAGCAGTCCGCCGCCGACGAGCGCGGATTCTGGTCGCGGCTTTCCGTCGAGGTGTGGAACGAGCTGCGCCAGCTCGTCGTGGTGCGGCAGGTGGGCAATGCCGAGCCGCCGCTGCTGCCGCCCTCGCAGGCCTACTTCGTGCGCGAGAACCTGAGACTGCGCCTGCTCAATGCGCGGCTTTCGCTGCTCGCGCGCGACGAGACCGGATACCGCGAGGACCTGCGCACGGCGCAGCGCTGGATCCAGCGCTACTTCGATCCGCGCTCGAAGCAGACCGCCGAGGCGCTCAACCAGCTCAAGCAGCTCTCTTCGGGCACGGTCAGCTTCGAGCTGCCGAGCATCACCGAGAGCCTCGAGGCGGTGCGCGGGTACAAGTCACGGCGAGAGCGACAGCCCGGATGAGATGCGCGGGATGAGATGCGCGGGATGAGTAGCCGGGAATGAGATCGCTGTTCTGGCTGCTCGTGGTGTTCGCGGCGGCCGTGGCCCTGGTGATCGTCGGCAGGATCGATTCGGGCTACGTGCTCCTGATCTATCCGCCCTACCGGGTCGAAATCTCGATGCTGTTCTTCGCCATCGCGCTGGTGGCGGGCTTTGCCCTGCTGTATGCGCTGATCCGCCTGCTCGGGCATGCACTGTCGCTTCCGGCGTATGTCCGCGGCTACCGCGCGCGGCGCCGCCGCGAGCGCGCGCACGCCGCGCTCGCAAGCGCGCTCCAGGCCTATTACGAGGGCCGCTACGCGCGCGCGGAGAAGGAGGCGGCGGTCGCATTCGAAGGCGGGTCGGCGCCTGCGCTCGCCGCGCTGCTCGCGGCGCGCTCGGCCCACCAGCTGCGCGACTTTCAGCGCCGCGACCGCTGGCTCGATCGCGCCGACGCCCAGGGAGAGCGCATGCACAGCGCTTCCCTTGCCACCCGCGCCGAGCTCGCGCTCGAGGACCGCGACTTCGCCACTGCACGCGATGCGCTGCGCAACCTGCACAGCGTGCGCCCGAAGCAGATCGCCACCACCCGCATGCTGCTGCGCGCCGAGCGCGGCGCCGGCGCCTGGGACGAGGTGCTGCGCCTCGCGAACCAGCTCGGCAAGCGCGACGCCATCGCGCCGGCGCTCGCCGAGGAATACAAGGTGCAGGCCATGATCGAGCTCCTCGGGCGCTCGGCGGCCGACGAGGGCGCGTTCGAGCGCCGCTGGCGCGGCATCGAGGCGAAAGACCGCATCCATCCGCGCATCGCCGCGGCGGCGGCACGTCACGCCACCGAGCTCGGCAAGGCCGCAATGGCGCGCGAGATCCTGGAGCGCGCGCTGGCGGCGGAATGGTCGCCGCAGCTCCTCGTGCTCTACGCCGAGCTGCCGGGTGAAATGGCAGAGGACGCGAGAACCGCCGAAGCGCGCGAGCGCATCGAGCGCGCGGAGAGCTGGCTCCTCGAGCACGCACGCGACGCCCAGCTGCTCGCGGCGCTCGGCCGCTTGTGCGCGCAGGCCGGGCTTTGGGGCAAGGCGCGCAGCTTCCTCGAGGCGAGCGTCTCGTTCGAGGAGAGCCGCTCGGTGTACCTCGAGCTCGCCCGGCTCGCCGAGCGCCTCGGCCAGCCGAGCGACGCCCAGCTGCACTACCGCCGGGCCGCCGAGATCTCCTGAGCGGCTACTTCGCCGGCCGGCGCTCGGTGGTGGGCCGGAAGTCGTAGGTGAGCTGATACACCAGCGCCGGGACCATCTCCTCGCGCGGGTCGGACTTCGTTATCGAGCCGCTGACGCCGTACTCGGACACGTTTACGCGGCCGATTTGCCGGCGCACCCAGCCGGAGTTGCTCCAGACGCTCGCGCCGCCGGCGGTTTCCACCAGCCGGGCGGAAATGTCGCCCCTCACCTCCGTGCGCACGGCGGCATCCAGCTTGGCGAGGTCGTTCACGCGCACGTCGGTCTTCGGGTCCGAGTAGGCGATCTCGCCGAGGAACAGCGCGTCGACGCCGTACTTCTTGCCGATGCGCTTCGCGGCGTCGGCATCGAGCTGATTTCGGCCGACGGCGGCGAGCACCGTTTCGCGGCTGCCGAGCTCGATGAAGCGCGTACCGGGCTGCGCCGACTGGATCTGCTCCTGGAGCTGCTGCGTGGCACGCGCGCTCCCGAGGCCGGAGTTGGAACTGAACTCGATCACGCCGAGGGTGCCGTAGCCTTTCAGTTCCATCCGCGGCGGCACGGTGACGAGCACCGTGTGGGAGCACCCGCTCACCAAGAAGAGCCCGAGCAGGATTGGTCCGGTGAAGCTGCGCATGCCACCCTCCCTTGTTATTTGCCGCCAGACTACCGGAGGGTGTGAAACGGGTCGGTGATAATTGTCCGCTCAGGCGGGGGACATCAGGCCCAGTCGCGCGCCCTGAGAAAGTCGGTGTAGAGCTTCTCCTCGGGGGAACCGGGCGCGGGCTTCCAGTCGTAGCGCCAGGCGGCGTGGGGCGGCATCGACATGAGAATCGACTCCGCGCGGCCGCCCGACTGAAGGCCGAACAGCGTGCCGCGGTCGTAGACCAGGTTGAACTCGACGTAGCGTCCGCGCCGGTAAAGCTGGAAGCTTCTTTCCCGCTCACCGTACGCTGTTCCTTTCCTTTTCTCCAGAATCGGGAGGTAGGCAGGCAGGAAGGCGTCGCCCACGGAGCGCACCAGGCGGAAGGAAAAATCGAAATCGCGCTCGGCGAAATCGTCGAAGAAGATCCCCCCGATGCCGCGCGGCTCGTCGCGGTGCTTGAGATGAAAGTAGCGGTCGCACCAGGCCTTGAAGCGCGGGTAATAGTCCTGGCCGAACGGGTCGAGCGCCTGCCGGCAGCGGCCGTGGAAGTGGCGCGCGTCCTCCTCGAAGCCGTAGTAGGGCGTGAGATCCATGCCGCCGCCGAACCACCAGGTGTCCTTTGCGGCGAAGAAGCGCACGTTCAGGTGCACCGTCGGGCAGTAGGGATTGAGCGGATGCAGCACGAGCGATACGCCCATCGCCTCCCAGGCCTGCCCGGCGAGCTGCGGCCGCGCCGCGCTCGCCGACGGCGGAAGCTGGCTGCCTTTCACGCGGGAGAAGTTCACTCCGCCGCGCTCGAATAGTGCGCCGTTCTCGATTACGCGAGTGGTTCCGCCCCCGCCCTCGGCGCGTTTCCATTCGTCGGTCCTGAAGGCCTGCCCGTCTGCGGCTTCGAGCGCGGCCGCGATCGACTTCTGCAGGGCGACGAAGTAGTCGCAGACGGCCTCGATTTGCATGACTGCCAGCCTAACTCCGCTTGATCGCGCGGTGGCCGATGTCCTTGCGGTACTGCATGCCGTCGAAGCGGATGCGCTCCACCGCCTCGTACGCGCGCGTGCGCGCCATCTTCACCGAGTCGCCGAGCGCGGTGACGCACAGGACCCGGCCGCCGCTCGTCACCAGCGCCTTGCCGTCGGCGCGGGTCCCGGCGTGGAACACGCGGCAGTCGTCCGCGGCGGGCGGAATCCCCGTGATGGGATCGCCCTTGCGCGGATCGTCGGGATAGCCGTGCGCGGCGATGACGACGCCGAGCGCGGCGCGGCGGTCCCATTCGGCCTCGACCTGCGAAAGGTTGCCGGCGAGCGCACGCTCGACCAGCCCGAGCAAGTCGGATTTGAGCCGCAGCACGATCGGCTGGGTCTCCGGGTCGCCGAGGCGGCAGTTGAACTCGAGCGCCTTGGGATTGCCCGCCCGGTCGATCATCAGGCCGGCGTACAGGAAGCCGCTGTAGGGCACGCCATCCTGCGCCATGCCCTGGATCGCGGGCTGGATGATCTCGCGCATGACGCGGGCGTGGATCTTCGGCGTGACGATCGGGGCCGGCGAGTACGCGCCCATGCCGCCGGTGTTGGGGCCCTCGTCGCCGTCGCGCAGGCGCTTATGGTCCTGGCTGGTGGCGAGCGGCAGCGCGCTCGTGCCGTCGCACATGACGATGAAGCTCGCTTCCTCGCCCTGCAGGAATTCCTCGACCACGACTCGGGCGCCGGCTTCCCCCAGGCTTTTCTCGTTCATCATGCGGTCGATGGCCGTCTGCGCCTCCTCGACGGATGCCGCCACGAACACCCCCTTTCCGGCGGCGAGCCCGTCGGCCTTGACCACGATCGGCGCGCCGCGCTTGGCCACGAACGCCTTGGCGAGATCGGCGCTCTGGAACGTGCGATGCAGCGCAGTGGGGATGTTGTGCCGCACCATGAACGCCTTGGCGAAGTCCTTGGAGGACTCGAGCTGCGCCGCCGCGCGCGTCGGACCGAAGATCTTCAATCCGGCATCGCGAAAGGCGTCCACCACGCCGGCGGCGAGCGCCGCCTCGGGCCCGACCACCGTCAGGTAAACGCTTTCCCTTTTCGCGAACGCAACGAGGTCGGCGACCTCTGAGATGGCTACGTTCTCGAGCCCGTTCTCGCGCGCCGTGCCGCCGTTGCCGGGAGCGACGAAGACCTTCTGCACCTTCGGGCTCTGCGCGAGCTTCCAGGCGATGGCGTGCTCGCGTCCACCCGATCCGATCACGAGGAGCTTCATGTCAGTGGCGGAAGTGCCGCACGCCGGTAAAGATCATGGCGATGCCGCGCTCGTCGGCGGCGGCGATCACTTCGGCGTCGCGCACGCTGCCCCCCGGCTGGATCACCGCGGCGGCGCCCGCTTCGGCGAGCGCGTCCAGCCCGTCGCGGAACGGGAAGAATGCATCCGACGCCACCACCGAGCCTTTGAGCGAGAGGCCGGCGCTCGCCGCCTTCATGGCGGCGATGCGCACGCTGTCGACGCGGCTCATTTGTCCCGCGCCCACGCCGAGCGTCACGCGGTCGCGGCAGAACACGATGGCGTTCGACTTCACGTACTTGGCGACGCACCAGGCGAAGACCAGGTCGGAGCGCTGCGCTTCGCTCGGCACGGCGCGCGTGACGAGCTTGAAGTCCTTGGGGTCGAGCGCACGCGAGTCGCTCGTCTGCACGAGCAGCCCGCCGCCGACGCGCTTGTAGTCGTGCGCCTGCGCGCCGTGGGCCAGCGGCACCTCCAGCACCCGGAGATTTTCCTTCCTGGAAAAGACCTTCTGTGCTTCCGCCTCGACGCGCGGCGCGATCACGACCTCGGCGAATTGCGCGGCGAGCGCCTCGGCGGTCTGCGCGTCGAGCGCGCGGTTGAACGCCAGGATGCCGCCGAAAGCCGACACCGGGTCGGTCTTGAACGCCTTCGCGTAGGCTTCGGCGAGCGTCTCGGCGACGGCGGCGCCGCAGGGGTTGGCGTGCTTGACGATCACGCAGGCCGGGTCGGTGAAGCTCTTGACGCATTCCCATGCGGCGTCCGCATCCGCGATGTTGTTGTAGGAGAGCTCCTTGCCCTGCACCTGCCGGTAGCTGGCGACGCCCCCTGGCACAGCGCGATCGTCACGATAAAACGCGGCGCTCTGGTGCGGGTTCTCGCCGTAGCGCAGGTCCTCGATCTTCCTGAGCTGGAGGTTCAGCACCGCGGGATATTCGCGCCGACGCCGCTCGGCGTCGAGCGACGAAAGATAGTTGGCGATCGCGCCATCGTACGCGGCCGTGTGCGCGAACACCTTGGCTGCCAGCTCGAAGCGCGTCGCCGCCGACACCTCGCCGCCGGAGCGGATCTCGTCCAGCACGCGCGCATAGTCGGCGGGGTCCACCACCACCGCGACCCCGGCGTGGTTCTTGGCCGCCGAGCGCAGCATCGCCGGTCCGCCGATGTCGATGTTCTCGATCGCGTCCTCGAAGCGGCACTCGGGATCGGCGACGGTCGCCTGGAACGGATAGAGGTTCACCACCAGCAGGTCGATGGTGCCGATTCCGGCGCCCTGCAGCGCGGCGACGTGGGCCGGATCGTCGCGCCGGGCGAGCAGCCCGGCGTGGATTTTCGGATGCAGCGTCTTGACGCGCCCGTCGAGCATCTCCGGGAAGCCGGTGTACGACGAGACCTCGCTCGCGGCGATGCCCTCCTTGCGCAGGAGCTTCGCCGTGCCGCCGGTGGACACGAGCTCCACGCCGAGCGCGCCCAGCGCACGCGCAAGCTCGACGATGCCCGACTTGTCGGAGACGCTGAGGAGAGCCCGGCGGACTTTCGACACTACCCTTTGATCCGCAGCTGCTGCATCTTGGTGCGCAGCGTATTGCGGTTGATGCCCAGCATCTGGGCGGCGAGCGTCTGGTTTCCCTTGGCCTGCGCGAGGACCATCTCGATCATGGGCTTCTCCACGTTCTTCAGCACCATGTCGTAGATCGAGGTCGGCTTCTCGCCGTCCATGTCCTTGAAGTAGCGCTCGAGAGATCGCTTGACCGAGTCGGCGAGCTCGTTTTGTCGGTTCATGCGGCCAGCCTGGAGAAATAGTCGTTCACCGCCGAATGCTGTGCAGCCGCGCTTTCGATGCGAACCGCCGCGCAGCGGAACTCGTCGCCGCCGGGCAGGGCGCGCACCGTCCATCCGATGTGCTTGCGCGCCACGCGCGTCCCCTGCTCCTCGCCATAGAGCTGGTACAGCGCTTCGAGATGCTCGAGCAGCACCGCGCGAATCTCGGCAGGTGCCGCGGGCGCCGCCGGCTCTCCAGTCGCGAGGAACTGCGAGATCTCGCGGAACAGCCACGGCCGTCCCTGCGCGGCGCGGCCGATCATGATGCCGTCGGCGCCGGTGGCTTCGAGCACGCGCTTCGCCTCCTCGGGCGTGTCGACGTCGCCGTTGGCGATCACCGGGATGCGCAGCCGCGACTTCACCTCGGCGATGGTCTCGTGCTCGGCGTGGCCGCGGAAGGCGCAGGCCCGGGTGCGGCCGTGGATGGCGAGCATCTGCACGCCGGCCTCCTCCGCGATGCGGGCGACGGAAAGCGCGTTGCGCCGCTCGGGGCTGGGGCCGGTGCGGATCTTGAGCGTCACGGGCACTTCGACCGCCTTCACCACCGCCTCGAGGATGCGCGCGACCAGCGCTTCGTCCTCCAGCAACGCGGAGCCGGCGAGCACGTTGCAGACCTTCTTCGCCGGGCAGCCCATGTTGATGTCGATGATCTGCGCGCCCAGCGCCACGTTGTGGCGCGCCGCGTCGGCCATCATCTGCGGGTCGGCGCCCGCGATCTGCACCGCGATCGGCTCGACCTCGCCCGTATGGTTGGCGCGGCGCATCGTCTTTTCGCTTTTCCACAACTGCGCGTTCGACGCGACCATCTCCGACACTGCATAGCCCGCGCCCAT
>Ga0134124_10003236_pt1 | contig 13100 bp, 11 predicted proteins | sample KB304_FD_96880 | JGI IMG/M metagenome (GOLD analysis project Ga0134124, IMG submission 96880) | Terrestrial soil microbial communities without Nitrogen fertilizer from Kellogg Biological Station, Michigan, USA - KB3-0-4 | ecosystem: Environmental > Terrestrial > Soil > Unclassified ... | reverse complement strand
CTCAATAACCCCTCGTGCCGAAGAGAGTCATCGGGGTCGCGAAGCGACCTCAATCTTTCCTTCCGGATCTATCAGTGCGTGAGCAGGATCTGCCCGCTTGAGTTCGTCCAACGGCGCATCGAATGGCGTTTTCAGGATTCGATGCCAAGTCGCCGGACCCAAGCTGCCGAGTAGACGTCACGACACTTCTCAACGGTCTGCTGAAACCCACCAAGTTTCAGCAGTGCGTCTCGGCGAGCAGCCGACGGGGTCATGCCAAAACGCAGGTTGTCTTTGATCTGCAGTGCAATATGAGCCTCGAGTTCTTGGCAGATCTCGCGATCATGACGCGGTTGGTTAAACGAACGCACGATTCGAAGCAACGAAGCCCGCAGATGTCTCACTTCCTCCGACGTCATCGCTCCCACCCCGCAGTGCGCGAACGAACTCGACAACCGTCATCGAACCTCAGCGCTTAACCGAGATTGCCACTCCGTCGCGAAGCGGCACGATGGACGTAACTAGCGACGGATGGTTATGAATCTGCTCGTTATATGCCGTGATGGCCTCGGCGTCGACAGGATTGCTGTGCTTGTGAGAACCGAATCCAGGAACGACGTCACCGTCCCACAACACGTTATCGGTGACAAGCAGGCCGCCTGGTCGAAGCAGGTCAACGAGGCGATTGAGCATCGGTCCGTACATCCGCTTGTCGCCGTCTTGGAAAATCAAGTCGAATGCCCCGGACATCTCTGCCAGCAGAAGCGGCGCGTCCCCGCTGATCACTTTGACGCGTTCGGACAAGCCGGCGCGTGCGAAGTTGTGGCGGGCTTCCCGCACTCGGTGTTCGTTGACTTCCATCGTCACCAACATGCCACCTTCGGGAAGAACACCGGCCATCCAGATGCCCGAATAGCCGATCGCAGTGCCGATTTCGAGGATGCGTGTTGCGCGCACCGCCATCGCGAGCACGCGGAGCAGCGTGCCGACTTCGGCGTCTACGAGCTGCAGCTTCAGCTTCTGTCCGACGCGTGCGATGTCCTGCAGCACAGAATCGGAAACATGATTGAGCGATGAAAGGTAGCGCTCGACGGCGTCCGGAACGATTTGTCCCATAGTGAATAATCCTACATTCGTCAATATACGAAACACGCGACGCGCAAACAAGAGGTCGAGCTCGATCTCGGCGCAATTGCGAAGAGTCGACCTGCGTTGGCCGTGATTATGTCTGACGAAGCCAAGACGATGAGCCAAGAACGGCTGAAGGAGGCTCGATATACGGCCGTCGACGAGTTCCAACGCTACGTGCTTCAGTATGGCAAGGAGCCGATTGAGGATGAGGACGTCTGGCGTGTCGCGAAATACAAAGCGTCGACAGAGTTTTATATATGGCGAGCGGCGAACCAGGAAAGGCGTTACTTACCAGGCGAAGGAACCGATACTAGATTCGTCGACGTCTTGAAGATGTCGGCCGACACGTTTCTGAGACTTAGAGAAAGTGACGGAAGTCAAATCACCAATCCAGATTGAAAAAGTAGTCGCAGACGGCTCTGCGACTATAGCCCTCACTAGCCTCTCAAGCGATCTCCAGGAATCTCTTTAATTGCGTCTTGTTTAGTCGCCCCTCAGATTAAAGGTGTGTCGGGTCGCACTGCTACAGCACGATTCATTCCCATCTGAGTGCGACCATCGCACTGCGCAGGCGATTGCAGCCCGCGAGACTTATTGCTCCGGCCGATTCGGCCGGTCGGCGGCCCTTCTACAGGTTGCGCAACGCAACAACGAAGCGCTTCAAGGCACGCGATCGCGCGTGCAGGTCTGGCCGCCGCCGCGGGATCGTCGGCAAGCTCGACCGGGGTTACGAGGACTTCGTCAGCGATCGGATTTCTGCAGATTTCTGGACGCGCAAATCGCAGGAATGGGAAGCGGAGCTGCAAGTGGTGGACGCCGAGCGGACCATCATCCAGCAGCCGAAGCCACAGGCCACCGCCTCGGCGGCGAAGATTCTAGAACTCGCTAAACAGGCCGTATTTCTGTATCAGAGGCACGATCCGACAGAACAGCGCCGACGGCTTGAAACGGGTGCTATCGAACTGCTCGTTCGATCGTGGAACCTTATGTCCCACCTGCACTAAGCCGTTCGATCTGTTCGTACAGGAGAACGAAACTGGGATTGGCGGAGAGAGAGGGAGTCTTCGAATTCCCTTTTCGTCCATCTACCGTTATTCGCTGCCGCCTGCTAACTGTTTCTAATTCTACCGCTTAACCGCAATCATGATTTTCGTGGGGTTTCCGTCGTCTTCCACCGTTTTCCGATTTCCTCGGCCCGATGGCACTCGAAATGGAACTCGCGCATCGATCGAGTCACGTGCGTCTTCCAACGAGGGCTTGGGCCACATTCCGCGTCACGCCGGCATGCGACGCAATTGTGTATGAAATGCTTCGGACGTCCCACTTTGAGCGCCATTCTGCCAGCGGACGCGGTCGGCAACCTATGCGCGGCGTCAGCGCGCGATCACAGAATGCGAGATCGGTTATCTCGTGCCTTATCCGACGGCATACAGCTTCGCGTACAGCGCGTCTGCCACGTCGATGATGTTAGTCAGTATCGGAAAGGTCACGAATCCCCCGGAACCCGCGACCACCTGTCGTTCGAGATTCAACCGGTGATCCTCAAATACGAAGATCCATTTCTGAAGAGGAATCTCTCCGTACGCAATCTCGTGCTCCCGGCCATCGGCCGGCACGATTGAAGGCTGGCCTGCACACGCGCGATACTCATCGATCGTCATCAGCCCGGAGGGGAAGAAACAGTCGACCAGATGCGGCTTGTTGTGGCTCCGTGCGAGCTCGCCAACTTCGACCGCCCAGTATTCAGGCGGGAAACCGGGCCACCGGTAGTAGTAGTGCGGCCACACCTCCTTCGAGCGTGACACCATCGGTTCGTTCGGAAACTTCTTGCGGGCCTCGGTCTCTTCGGCTCCGTGTCTCAACCACATATCCGTTCTCCCCTGAAAGAGTCTGGCCAACGCCGGCCGAATGAACCGATAGAAGGCCCAGACTTCGAAGTACGCCGCTTCGTGAGGCAACGGGTCGAAGATCCTGTCCAAATCGATCCACGATTTGTCCTCATACCGCAGTAGCTCGAGCCGATCAGCCTGAACAAGAGGAACGGCGTCTGGAGGATTGCTGTGACTGTACGTTTCCGGAAGGAGGAGCGCGAAGTATGTACGGAGCTCCTGATCGTGGAGCTCCTGCCCCTTGGCGACCCTGGCGTAATCGTGCACAAGACACGACGCCATGAGCCGCTGCACGTCGACATTCTCGAGAAGGGTCGGGATGCGCCATCCAGACGCCAGCTTGACGGCGAAATAGGCGGTGGTGAGGCCATGCAACAGGCCATGCTCCGGATCGAGTCTCCACTTGACGAGATCGGTCTTGGTGAGACGGCAGTTGGGTAGGAGAGACTTGCTCACCGCGTTGTCAGTATGACGATTCTGAAGGCAGTACAGCACTAGCAGGTATTGGTGGAAGAAGTCATGAAAGGACTTCAGGAAGTCCTCCAGCATCGAGAAGCGGTCATCCGTCATCGACTCGACGCTGAAATCACGGAAGTCGGGCTTGGCCCGTGCGCGCGCGGTGGGAACGCTTGCACTCTCTTCAAGCGATTTCCACCACGAATAGACGCCGTCGTCGCGCCGCAGGAAATCTTCGAACCGAACGATGGATCCAAATCCGGTATCCGCGAGAACCGCCTGTGCCGCGCACGATCGCATATGACCGACAGGAATACTCGCGACGCGTTCGGCCAGTTCGAGGTTGTCCTTGAAGCTGGTCAGCAGCGCCTTCGAGTGTTCGGGTAAACATGCGTAGTAGACCCGCCATTCGTCGATCAATCGCACCCGGATGGGCTGCGGCAGGAACTCGCATCGCAGATAGCCGGCCGCCACCTCGTTCCCCTTCATCAGTTTTGCGGTCACCGGCAGCGAATAGGTCAAGGCAAACTCGCAGAACTCCTTCAAGTCGAGCAGCAGCAGCGACGTCAATGTCGGGTCCAGCAGGATCGTCAATCCCGGACATTCCGCGCGAGCGGCTATGAGCGTTTTGAGATTCGATTCGAACTGCTCGAAGTTCAAACCCGCGCGGATGTACTCCGAGACTTCCCGGCTGCCATCGATCGAGCAGGCAATACACGTCGACTTGAAATGGCGCACCCTCGACAGCAGCTTCTCCACCTGCGTCTGATCCAGGCTGAGGTTCGTGTTGTAGTTCAGCTGGATCGCGCGGCATCGGCCGGATTCGATCAGGTAATCCAACACTCGATAGTGCTCCGCAGACATCAGCGGTTCGCCGCCCGCAAAATACATCTCCTCGATCGGATGGTTCCGAACGACGTCGAGAAACTCGCGTTTGTACGGCGACATGCGTAGCGATTTCTCGAGGTCTGACAAATCGGCGCCGAACACGATCGTTCGAAGCTTGCGCTCGTCCTCGTTGCGATATCCGAGCCAGGCGCTGCTGCTCCAGGGGCCGCACGTTCGGCATTTCAAATTACACGTGTGCGCGCGGTAATCGACCGACACGATTCGACTCGAGGTGCTGCCATCCGCGTGTGTGCTCTTGCGAATGTCGTCGAGATGATGTTTGAAGCGCCGATTGAAAGACAGCCGATATACTTCTGTCTTCGTCGGGACTGCACAGCCTTCACACGTTCGTGGCAACACCCCGCCCATCATCTGTCTCCGGATCGCCTTCATGTACGCCGAATTGTGGAACTCGGCGTGGGAGACGCTCGATAACGCCGACGGCGCGGTCGTAGCGACACAACAGAGACGCCGCAGCCCCGCCGGATCCACGTGAGAATGAATCCACGGTGCTGCGCAAAAGGAATCGGCCTGCGTCCAATCACGCCGTCGGAGCCGCATAAGTCTCCTATCGTGGCGCTGCGAAAAACGCGTGGAGCGTGTCGTCGATGAACGTGATATCGCCGTCGGTCAGGTATTGGTGAACGCCGAAATGGAGTCCGGTACGACCGATACGTTCAGCGACGGGAAAATCACCGGCCCTGTGACCTAGGAATCGAAACGCGGCGTGCTGGACGGGAAGGGCCCCGAACAGCGTTTTGCACTGAATCCCGTGGTCCTCGAGATGTTCGTACAGAGGAGCGATCTCCGCGGAAGGGTCGCGCAGCACGATTGGCACCGCGTGCGGGCAGACGACCTCCCCGGGGCCATCGTCGTAGACGTACAGGTGTTCGTCCAGCGCATTCAGATTTGCCCGAATTGCGGCGAGATGCCTACGCCTGATCTCGAAATTCGCGTCGAACTGCTCGAGTCCTTCGAGGCCGATAGCAGCTTCGAGATCGTTCATCTTGCTGTTGAACCCGATCCGATCGAACTGAAAGTAGAGGCCGCCGTCGCGGCGGCCGTGGGTCCGGACCGATCGGCACAGCGTGTTCACGTCGTCGCGACGCGTGACGATCATTCCGCCTTCGCCGCTGCAGATCAGGTGTGCCGCGTAGAAGCTGAAGAGGCCCGCGTCGCCGAACGATCCGACGACCCGCCCGTTCAGCGTGGCGCCGTGCGCCTCGCACGCGTCCTCGATCACGACCAGCCGGTGCGCTCGGGCGATCGCCAGGATCCGTTCCATTCGGCAGGGTTTTCCCATCGTATGGACGACCTGGATCTCGCGGGTCCTGGGGGTGATCGCCGCTTCGATCCTCGCAGGATCGATGTTGAGCGTCTCGAGTTCGACGTCGACGAACCTGGGCACCAGTCCCGCAGCTAGGATGCAGTTGGCCGTCGCCACGAATGCCAGTGCCGGGGTGATGACCTCGTCGCCGCGCTGCGCTCCGAGGTCGTGCAGGGCCGCCATCGCAACGAGGCCTGCGTCGGTGCCGGAGCTGACGGCGACCGCGTGGGGGTACCCGAACCGCTGCGCAAAGCGGCTCTCGAACATCCTGACGTTCGCCCCTTCCGACACCCAGTTGCGCCGCAGGGCCTCGTCGATGAACCTGCGGGCGCACGCGCCGACTTCTACGTGGCCGAACGCAACGCGATACGGTCGCACGACGCGTCGTACTCCTCTTCACGCTCGGCGAGCACGATCCGGCTGCCGCCGAACTCGAATCTGAATGGCACGTGGACGAGCGTCGACAGCTCGAGCCGCACGCGCAGCTGCGCAGGTGGCGGCACGAACAGCAGCAGGAAGCCGCCGCCGCCCGCGCCTACGAGCTTGCCGCCGGTGGCTCCGACACGCCGCGCGCGCCGGTAGATCGCCTCGACCTCGGGATTGGATACGCTCGCGCCAAGTTCGCGCTTAGCGTCCCAGGCCTCGTGCAAGAGGGTGCCGAACCGTTCGATGTCGCGGCCGTCACACACGATGGCGAGCCCTTCATCGACCATTGCGCGAATGGTCTTCATCAGGCCTTCGCGGAGGGTATCCCGCAGGTACGGGACGTAGGTCTCGGCGACGCTCGACGCGGTTCGCGTGATGCCTGTGTAGAAGAGCATCAGATGCGATTCCAGCAGCTCGAGCCGTTCCTTCGCGAGTGCGACGGGACGGACATCGATGTCTCCGGCGCGTGGAAAGGTGAGGTGGTTGAAGCCGCCGTACGCCGCCAGCACCTGATCCTGTGAGCCAACAGTTTCGCGGAGCACCTCCTGCTCGATGTGAATGCTCTCGCGGGCGAGCTGCTCACGGCTCGCCAAATGGCCTTGCAATGCATAACCGGCGTGGAGGAGTCCCACGGTGAACGCGGAGCTCGACCCGATTCCACTTCGCGCGGGCAGATCGGCGTCGTGATGAATCTCGATGCCATGCTCTATGTTGAGGTGACGGAGCACAGCACGAGCGGCGGGATGCTTGATGTCGCTGATCGCCTGACAGTTCTCGATGACCGAATACACCAGGCGGATGCGGTGAGCGAAGAACGGCGGGAGCACACGGCAGGTGATATAGCAGTACTTGTTGATCGCGGTGGCGAGCGTGGCGCCGCCATGCACGCGGTACCACTCGGGATAATCGGTCGCCCCACCGAAGAATGAAATGCGGAACGGCGTTCGACAGATAATCATCGTCAGCCGTTGGAGCAGGGCCGGCGGCCCATGGCGGCGTAACCCTTGAGGAGCTCGACGATCCCATCGTCCAATGTTCGCGAAGCCGCAAAGCCCGCGTCGCGGAGGCGCTGATTCGAGACAATGTAGTTGCGCTTGTCCGGGTCGCTCCCGACAGGCGCGGAATGGACCACGAATCCGGGAACGTGGCGTTGAATGGCGCTGGCGAGCTCTCGCTTCGAGAGGTTCGCGTCGTCCAGGCCGACGTTGTACGTCCTGCCGATCATCGCGTCCGCGTGTTCGATCACGTGCTGGAAGCAGTCAGCGACGTCGCGGACGTGAACGTAGTTGCGCTTGAACTGTTCCTCGAACAGCACCAGATACTTGTCCGTGGCCGCGGCATAGACGAAGTGATTGACGAGCAGGTCCAGCCGCATTCGCGGCGACATCCCGAACACCGTCGCCAATCGCAGCGCGATCGTCCCCTCGCGGTCCAGTACCTCCGCCTCGGCGCACGCCTTCGTCCGCGCGTAGAGCGAGATCGGCTCGAGCGGCGTGTCCTCGGTGCAGTAGGTCTCGCCGCTCTTCGTCCCGTACCCGCTATTGGTCGTAGGAAACACGAGGAGCTGGTTCGCTGAGCGCAGGCCGTTAAGGAGCCGGATCGCTCCCAGATTCACCGATTCCGCCGCGACCGGATCGCAATCGCACGCGGGAGCGCCGACGATGGCCGCAAGTGGAATGATGACGTCGGCCAATCCGACCTGTGCGCGGATGAGCGACTCGTTGCGCGCGTCGCCGAACACAAACGAGAAGTTCGGATTCGCACAGAGGTGGAACACCGTGTGCTGTCCGTACATCAGGTTGTCGAGCGCCGTGACGCGACAGCCCGCGTCGAGCAATCGCTCGCACAGAATGGAGCCGAGGTAGCCGGCGCCGCCGGTCACCAGCACGTGCGTCATCGAACCGGCCGCATTCTACATCCTCGGGCGATCTGGACGCGCCGAACCAGCGCGGGACTCCTGAGGGCGTCGAACATCATGCAAGTCGCGCACGCGGCAATCCCGCGTGTTCCGTGCGATCCTCGAATTGCCTCGTGCATTCCCCTAATCGGCCGCACCGCATGACGATCCTCGCCGCTCAGCGAACAAAAGCGCTCGAGATCCGCTGCGAGATAACCGTGAATCGGAAGAACGGACCATAGAGGCCGGCAAGGCCTCCGGTGAACGTGCCGCCGGCGTCTTCGTGATGTGAAGAAAAGCGGAGATTCACCTCCTGTTGTGCCGCATCGCCTCGAATGTCGACCGGAGGCCCGCGTCAATCGAGCGCGGCGTCCAGTCGATTAGGCGTCTGAGCGCCGTCACGTCGCATTGAAATTTCATCGGACCCGACACAGGCTTGTCGAGTACCTCGATGACACCACCGCTCACGTCCTCCAGGATGTCTTTCACCCGCGCGATCGCCGTCATCGTTCCCGAGCCCAGGTTCAGCGTTCCGATAAAGTCGGTCTCGAGCAGCTTCGCGATCGCGTGCGCTGCGTCGTCTGCATGGATGAAGTCGCGCTCGGGCCGGGTGGTCCAGAGCTGCGCCCGGCCGGTCTCCAACAGGCTGCGGCACACCCCGTTGATGACATCCCAGCGCTTCAGCGGAGTAGGCCCATAGAGATTCGCCAGTCGAACCGTGATGATCGGCATCCGTTTCGAATAGAACTTCGACGCTTCCTCGGCCAGGTACTTGCTCGTCACGTAGCGGGTCTTATACGGATCGGTCGGTGCGCTCTCAGAAACCGGCAACGTGATTCTCTTGTCGTCATAGAGGAAGACCGTCGAGAAATGGACAAACTTCCTGACGGGGTACCGCCTCAATTGCTCCAGCGTCTGCACCAGCGGAGTCACGTGATAGTCGAACGCGGTCGGCTCGCCTGGTGGAATCGTCTCCCTCTCGAGGCTGGCGTGGTTCGTGTTGCCGATGATGTAGATCACCTTGTCGAACGCGACGCATTCGAGACAGCGCAGGTCGGCGAGCGATGGCACCGAGATGTGACGGTTCGGCGTCGGCGGCTTCGTTCGGCCGACGGAAATGATCTCCGGGTATGCGTTGAGGATCGCCGACCCCAGGAATCCACTGCCGCCAAAGAGGATCGTGCCCGCCTGTGTCACGGGCACAACACCTCGCCCGCAAAACCTCTCGCGCGAAGCTTCGGTACGATTTCGTCGTAGTAGTTCCACGCGAACAGGATGGCGGCAGCCGGGGGGCGCGGGTCGTCGAACATGACTTGTTCGTCCACGATCGGAATATGCACACCCGGCAGGAACTTTCCGATCCGGAGCGGATTCACTTCGGTGAGGTACTCGACGAGCGGTGGCCTCAGCGCACAGTAATTACAAACGGTGGACGCCTTCGCCGGCGCGCCGATGCCAATGATCTTCTTGCCGGATGACACGCGGTCGTGGACGGCGGCGGACAGCCGACGTTTCCTCTCGGCAGCGCCGGCGGCGAATCGTTCGAATGTTGACGCGTCGTGCAGGCGCTCACGGTCTTCCAGCGCGACCAGATCGCGCAGCCGCTGCGAGATCGGCCGCGTGCCGCGGTGACAGCTGAACACGCGAATCGACCCTCCCTGGAACGTCGAGCGCTCGACATCGAAAACGTCCATCTCGTAGTCGTCGAACAGCCGGATCAACGGCTTCAGCGAGTAATGGCGGAGATGCTCGTGGAACACGTTGTCGTAATGCAGGTGGCTGACCATGTCCAGCCAGTACTGGTTGTCGCTGACGAACATGCCTCCGTGCTTCAGCAAACGCGTGACGCCACGCATCAGGCCGGAGAGATCCGCGATGTGTGCGAAACAGCCGACCGCCGAAATGGCATCCGCCCGACCGTGCTCCTCGAGGATGCGCTCGGCGGTCTGTTCGTTGAAAAACACACGCCACGTCGGAATACCGTCCCGCATCGCGACGTCGACCGGAAATGCAGCGGGATCGATGCCGAGGACGTTCACGCCGAAAGGCAGGTACCCTTTGAGCAGCGTTCCGTCATTCGAGCCGATGTCGACAACGAATGAGTTGTGATCCAGGCGCAGCAGCTCCACCAACTGGCGGGCGACTCCTTGCAGGTAGTCCGTCGCGGTCCTGGTTGTCCCGCTCACAAAGGGAAAGTCTTTGTAGACGATCGCCGGGTCGACCGTGAAGCCCAGCTGACAGAGGCCGCATTCGAGGCAGTGAAACAGCTGCAGCGGATACGCGGTCTCCGGCTCGTGCAACTGCACTTCGCTGCGTATGTGATCGGCGACAGGCTGATGTCCGAGATCCAGTCCCGGCGTCAGGCGAGACGAGCAGATCTGGCAGTTCGGCAAGAGTCGCGGATGATAGCATACCGGCCGATCGACGGCCGTCATGAGGTCCACCTCCATCGTTATCCCCGTTTTCAATCGCGCGCACCTGGTGCACCGGGCTATCGATAGTGCGCTGGCTCAAACGGCGCCGTGCGAAGTCGTCCTCGTCGATCACGGAAGCACTGATGACATCGGCGCTGTTGTCGCGCGCTACGCGAATCGCATCCGATACGTTCGCCGCGAGCAGGACCGCGGAGCCATCGCGGCGTGGCGGGACGGTATCGAGCAGGCGAACGGTGAGCTCGTGCACATCACGTACGACGACGACTGGATCCAGCCGACGTTCGTCGAGCGATGCGAGCCGCTGCTTCGGAGCGACGTGGCTTTCGTGTATACGAGCGCGACGGTGCACGATCGCGAGGGCGTGCCGATCGAACTCCTCAACCAGCATCTGGATGGGATCCGACCGATAGCCGAAATCGTGGATCGGCTGCTGCAGATGCCGCTCGGAATCAGTCCCGGTTGCGTGTTGTTTCGTCGCAACGACGCACTCCGCAATCTGCTGCCTGGGGTCCCCGGCGCCTGGGACGGCCTGTATGGCAAAGGCTCTGAGTGCGGTGTCGACCTGCTGCTCCTGTTGCTGACGTCGTTGCACTATCCGAAATACGCGCACGTACCGGAACCGCTCGCCGACTTCCTCGCTCATCCCGGCAGCCTAACGATTGGAGCGCATCTCTCTGGACGGATTGAGGAGCTCGCTGCGGCGTATGGCGTTGCGAAGGCCTATTACCTGAAACAGCCGGGCGCGCGGCTCCCGTCGCCGCTGCGTGAGATAGTGGCACGCTCGGCGGTGAGGACGCGTCGTCGCGCGGTACGGCCGCGCGACGGCCGAGTAATCTACTTCAGCACACACCTCCCGTGGCCTCCGGGGCACGGCGCCCACCAACGAATCATCCAGACGCTCCGCTCGATGGCCGAGCGGTACGGCCCGGTGCACCTGGTCGTGGGACGGCAATCGAACGACAACGGGGTACGAGGGATGGTACCGCGCGCGCTGGTCGACAAGATTACGGTCCTCGACGTCGCACCTTCGTCCTCGGAACAATTCATGAGGCGTCACGGCCTCCAATCGATCGCGGACAGGACCACTCGCAGTGCTCGCGACGCTTTTCGCCGCCTGATCGCAAAGGAACGGCCCGCGATCGTGTTCGTCAACTATGTATGGTGGGGACGTCTGGTCCCACGCGAGCGCGATTTCTTCACCATCATCGACACGCACGACATCGTGTCGCACAACGAACACCTCCAGCGGCGACTGCGGGAGATCGCGCGACAGCACGACAGCGATCCATTCGCGGAGTTCCAGCGTGATCCGCCTGCTCTAGACCGCGGCGTCGAGGGCTGCAGGCGCGAGTTGCGGATCCTCGATGCCTCCGATGTTGTCCTCGCCATCTCGCGCGCGGACGAGGCGTTCCTGGCGGATGCGCTTTCACATGCCAAAGTAGTCAAACTGGGCTATCACGTGCGGCCGGCCGATGCGTTGCCGGCGCGCCGCACGTCCGAACGCGCGCGCGGGCTCTGCCCCACTGGGCAGGGACCGAACCTATTCAACGAGTTAGGGTTGCGCGCGCTCGGTCGCGAGTTCGAACGGCTTGGACGCGATCGCGTCTACGTCAGCGTCACCGGCCTTGGCCGACATTCGACGCTCCGCGCCGGACGGTGGTGCGAGATGCGCGGGCTCGTGCCCGATTACGGGCGTGAGCTGGCGGCGCATCAGTTCGGCGTGATGGTGCCGTTTACAGGGACAGGCGCGCAGACCAAGCAGTACGAGTTTGCCCACGCCCGCCTTCCGGTGGTCGGCTACCGGACGAGGATGGATCTCGACCTCTTCACCGCGGGCGTCGACGCCGTGGTGGTCGATGATCCGGGCGAGATGTGTCGCGCGATTGTTCAACTCGTTGACCAGCCCGACTACCTGGCGGCGTTGACGGCGGCCGCGCGCGAGCTGCCCGCGCGGCTGCTCGGGCTCCAGGCTCGCGAGGAATCCGCGCTGCACGAATTGCTGCCATGACGCGCCAATCGCTCGAATACGTCTTGACGCGCTAGCTCCCAGCGACTACAAAGGACATCTTTCCATCACCTCTAGCAGGAGTCTCGAATGGTTACGGATGACGGAGATTTCTTTGGGGTCACTGAGGAAGAGCAATTTCGCGACTGGCTCGACTGGGCGGAGCGGTTGGTTGACGTGATCGCGCTGGCCTCGCAGCGGCTCGGCCTCGCGATTGCGGCCGGCGGTTTTGCCGTCGCCGGCGCCCAAATGGTTGGGAAAGTGGCGATGCTGGGCGAGGCAAGCCTGGTGGCCGCTGGCGTGTTCGGCGTCTGGGTTCTGGTGGCAAGTGCGAGGAGCGTCGCAAAGCGCTGACATCAGCTTCTGCATGATCGTGCGCAACGGCGCCGCCGCGCTGGCGGCGTGCCTGCAATCGGTCGTGCCGTTGTGCGACGAGTTGATCGTCGTCGATACGGGTTCCGACGACGACTCTGCGGACATCGCGAGGTCGTTCGGCGCCACCGTCGTCCACGCACCGTGGCGCGGCGACTTCTCGGCGGCGCGCAACATCTACCTCGATCACGCCCGCTGCCGATGGGTCCTGTCGCTCGATGCGGATGAAGTCCTGGGCCAGATCACGAGGGACGCGTTCACTCGCGCATTGGAGCGTCACCCGAAGACGGCGTTT
>Ga0134124_10003235_pt1 | contig 13103 bp, 10 predicted proteins | sample KB304_FD_96880 | JGI IMG/M metagenome (GOLD analysis project Ga0134124, IMG submission 96880) | Terrestrial soil microbial communities without Nitrogen fertilizer from Kellogg Biological Station, Michigan, USA - KB3-0-4 | ecosystem: Environmental > Terrestrial > Soil > Unclassified ... | reverse complement strand
GGCCGCGTCGGTCGCCGACAGGGCCGGCGGCGCCGCCAGCAGCGTCCCGTCGACCAGGTCGGCGGCGGTCGGCATCACCTGCGGGTAGGCGTGGGCGCGGCGGGCCACTACGACGCCCTCGGGTGGAATTGCCGGTACATCCGCTTGAGGGCGGACGTCGGCAGGTGCGTGTAGATCTGCGTGGTCGAGATGTCGGCGTGGCCGAGCATCGCCTGGACCGAGCGGAGGTCGGCGCCGCCCTCCAGCAGGTGGCTGGCGAAGGAGTGGCGCAGCATGTGGGGCGACACGCGACGTTTGAGACCCGCCGTGGTCGCGGCCCGGCGGACGAGCGTCCACAGCGATTGGCGTGAGAGCGGACCGCCGCGTGGATTGACGAAGAGCCGGCCGCAGTCACGGCGACGCGTCTCCCGCGGGCGGACGTCGCGCAGATAGCGACGCACCCAGGCGAGCGCCTCGGCGCCGACCGGCACCAGCCGTTGCTTGGCGCCCTTGCCGGTGCAGATGACGTAGCCAGCCCCGGCGTTCAGATCCTCCAGCCGGAGTCCGATGCACTCCGAGGCCCGCATGCCCGTGGCGTAGAGCAGCTCGAGGACCGCGCGGTCGCGCACCCCGGCGGGCCGCTGCGTGTCGGGCGCCTCCACCAGCATCGTCGCCGACTCGCGCGAGAGCGCGCGCGGCAGCGGGCGCGACGCCCGCGGCGTGTCGAGATGCTCGGTCGGATCGCGGCGGACGTCGCCCTCGCGCAGCAGGTGACGATAGAAGCCACGCACCGCCGAGAGCCGGCGGGCGATGCTGGCCGGCGCCAGCCCGCGTCCGCGCAGCCGCTCGAGCCAGCTCACGACGTCGTCGGGCTCCACGGCACCCGGCTGCAGGCGGCGCGTGGTGAGGAAGCTCAGGAAGTCGGTGAGGTCGCGTCGATAGGCCGCGAGAGTATTTCGGGACGCTCCCTGTTCGCTCTGGAGGGCCCCGAGATACTCGGCGACCGCTTCCATCAGGGGCGCCGGGTCTCCGGGTGGGAGGGGCGCGGGCGAGCTTCGAACCGCGCGGGATGCCTGGAGTGCACGGCGGATTATATCAACGTGAGCGGGACCACGGCAACATCCCCCACAACGCGAGGCGTTCGTCCGAGCGCAGGAGCGCGCTCGTGACCCAGAACACGACGGCGCCGATGCCGATCGTCACCGCCAGCCAGCCGGCGAGCCGCGTCGTGCTGTGCAAGGACATCCGGTCTGCCAGCTGAAGGGATAGCAGGCACCAGATGAGAAGTGGGATGCAGGCGATCGTGGTCCGCACGAGCGACCGCAGCAGCGCGCGGCCTCCGAGCGGCCCGAAGCGGCGGCGCGCCGCCCACAGCAGTCCCAGGAGGTTCACGTAGGCGCCGAAGGACGAGGCCGCGGCCAGCCCCGCGTGGCCCAGCGGTCCCATCAGGACGACCGCCGCGACGAGGTTGGCGACGATGGACAGCACGCCGAGCTTGACCGCCGTCGCCGGCTCGGCGACCGCGTAGAACGCCTGGGCCGCGATGCGCGCCCCGGCGAAGCCGACGAGCCCCAGCGCGTACCAGACGAGCGCCACGGCGGTGGCCGTGGTGTCGGCCGCGCTGAAGCGGCCGCGCTCGAAGAGCACCCGCGTGATCGGCACGCTGAGAACGACCAGACCCACGGTGGCCGGCACCGAGACGTAGGCCGCCAGCCGCAGTGCGAAGTTCACGGTGCCGGCCACCCCGCGCGTGTCGCCGGCCGCCGCCTGCCGGGCCATGGCCGGCAGCGACGCCGAGGCCAGCGCGATCCCGAACACGCCGAGCGGGAATTCCATCACCCGGTCCGCGTAGTACAGGAACGAGATCGAGCCGGTGGGCAGCAGCGAGGCCAGCAGCGTGTTGACGAACATCATCACCTGCACCGCCGCCAGGCCGAAGACCGCCGGCAACAGCAACCGGGCGACCCGGCTCAACGCGGGATGGCCGAGCTCGCCGGAGGGCGGGACCAGCAGGCCGACGCTGCGCAGGCCGGGGATCTGCACGAGCAGCTGCCCCAGGCCCCCGACGAGCACACCGAGGGCGAGCGAGAGGACGGGAGGATCGACGTGGCCGGCCAGCGCCAGCACCACGACGATCATGCCCAGGTTGAGGACGGCAGGGCCCAGGGCGGCGGCGAAGAAACGGCCCTGCGAGTTCAGCACGCCCATCGCGAAGGCGGCGAGTCCGACGAGCACCAGGTACGGGAACATGACTCGCGTCAGCTGCACGGTCAGGCCGAGCTGTCCGGGGTCGGCGCCGAATCCGGGCGCAATGACCGCTACGATCCACGGCGCTGCCACGACGCCGGTCACGGACGTGACGACCAGCACCAGCAGGGCTGCAGCCAGCACGGCCCGCAGCATCCGGACCAGCTCCTCGCGCGGCCGGCTCACCGCGTACTCGGTGAAGACCGGGATGACGGCCGTGGACAGCGCCCCCTCGGCCAGGAGCCGGCGCAGGATGTTGGGGATCCGGAAGGCCACGAAGAAGGCGTCGGTCACCGGGCCGGCGCCGAAGGCCAGGGCGACGATCATGTCGCGCGCGAAGCCGAGCACTCGACTGGCCAGGGTGGCGACCCCGATGGAGCCGAGGGCGCCGACCACCTGCCGCTCGGACGAGCTCACCTTGAAATGCCCCCGGCCTTCGGGCATGATGCACGACGGTCCGTTGCGCGCCCGGCGTGCACCCGGGCGAGTGTCCAGGTCTCACGAGGAGGAGTCACCGAGTGGCGAATACGAAGTCGGCCATCAAGCGGATCCGTCAGAACGAGCGCCGGCGGCTGCGCAATCGCGCGGTGCGCTCGCAGGTCCGTACCGCCCTCAAGGTGGCGCGCGCCGTCGAGGGGCCCGAGCAGCGCACGACCATCGCGGAGGCGATGCGCTCCCTCGACAAAGCGGTGTCCAAGGGCGTCATCCACCGCAACACCGCCGCTCGCAAGAAGTCCTCGCTCGCCCGTCGCCTCGTCGCACGCTGAGCCCCTCATCGAGCGCCCGCGTCCCGGTCGCATGACGCGCGGACGCTGAGCGGGCGCTGGCCGCGGCCGGCGGCGCTCAGCACGGTCGCCGCCGCCTCCGCGAGACAGTCACCGGTCTGGGGCCCGTAGACGCTGCCACAGCTCACGTACGTCGGCCGATCGTAGTCGGCGGCGGCGATGAGATAGCCCAGGTACTCGTTGGAGAGGCCGGCCACGAGCACATGGCGCAGGCCCGCGGCCCGCTTGATCCCCCGCCCCAGGCTCGTCTGCAGCTCACCCGGGACCGTGACCCAGCCCGTATCGCCGACCGCGACGGCGGTCAGCGTGGTCTCGCGCGGAAACACGGATCCGAGCGGCAGCGTGAGAACGCGAGGCGCCCAGCCTCGCAGGCAGTTGCGCATGGACAGGGCGGCGCCCGGCAGCGCCACGGTCGTGCGCTCGACGGCGAGCATCGGGCGTGGGATCGGTTCGGCCTGCGCCCAGCCCGTCTGGGCCACCGCCGCCAGTTGCGCGCCCGTCTCGGCGGCCGCGCGCTCGCCGTGCCCCGCCGGGCTGACGTCGCCGACGGCGCCGTTCACGAACAGCACCGGCACGCCGAGCTCGCGCTCCAGGCGGGTCGAGGCCTCACCCATCACGTCGCCGGACAGCCGCAGGTTGCGCGGGCCGAGCATCGTGCCGTGGATCGCGTAATTCCACACGAGCGCGACCGGCTCGCCACGCGCAGCCGTCACCTTCACCACGAGCAGCTCCTCGTCGAGCGCCTGGCCCAGACGACTCCGGGTGAGGTTCGGCGCGCTCACGCTCGCCGCGGCCAGCCGGGCGGGACGACGAGCAGCGTCGGCCTGGCGGATGGCGGAGACGGTCGCGTCGACGAGCGCCTCGCGGACGGCCCGATCGAGCCGATCGAGTGCGAGCCAGCCCAGCACGGCTGAATCGACGAAGGCGCCGGGGCCCGAGTGGGTGTGCGACGCGGAGAGGATCAACGTGACCGGCGCCACCCCGGCCGACTCCAGTCGCCGCTCCACCTCGGCGGTGAACGTCCCGTCCACCGCCAGGAGGTCGAGGGCGACCCAGGCCACGCGACGGCCGGCGGACTCCAGCACGAGCGCCCGCGCCGCCAGCGGATCACGCGTGCCGCGTGAGGGCTCGAACCAGAAGGCGTGCGGGAAGCGGCCGAGCACGTCGGGGAACAGCAGGCGGCGGGAGGCGCTGCCGTAGCCCGCCGGGGGCGCGCCGGCCGGCACGTTCAGCGCCACGCGAGCTGCCCCGGCCGCCAGGCAGTCGGCGCAGGGCTGGGCGGCGGCGGGCCCGGCGGCCAGGACGAGGGCGAGCGCCAGGGCGAGCCGGAGGCGGCGCTTCACCTCGCGCCGCACAACTCGGCGACGAGCGCCGTCAGCTCGGCCCGTGGCTGGCCGCCCGACTTGCACCGCCACTCGGCCTCCCAGCAGCGCACGAGCTGCCTCGGGAGCGCGTCGCCACCCACACCGCTCACGCGCGTCATGATGGCCTGGACCACGGGGGCGGGTGTCGGGCGTACGGAGCGCGCGATCTGCTCGGCCGTCTGACCGTCGGCGGCCAGGTCGCGCACGGTCAGCGCGACGCGGACGTTGCGCGTGAGCAGGGCCAGCAGGAACACCGGCTCCTCGGTGGCGAGGAGCCGGTCCAGCGTGGCCAGCGCCTGGCCGAGGTCCCGCCGCTCCACGGCGCGGGTCAGCTCGAACACGTCGCTCACGCGATGCTCGCCCACGACGGCCGTCACCTCGGCGACGCCGACCCTCTTGTGCTCGGGGCCGCCCACCAGCGCGGCCTTCCGGGCCTCGCCGAGCAGCCGGGCCCCGTCCTCGCCCACCCATTGCACGAGCAGGCGCGCCGCCTCGTCGCCGACCGTCAGCCCTTCGGCGGCGGCTCGCTGCTTGAGCCACTCCTCGAGCGCCCGGCCCTTTCGCAGCGGTAGCGTCACCACGGCCGCCGACGGCACCGCCCCCAGCAACCAGTGATCGGTGCGCCGCTCGCGCGAGGCTAGGAGGCTCTCGTCGGCCAGCAGGAGCAGGCAGGTCGTCGGGTTGGGGTCGCGCGCGTAGACCGTCAGCGCCTCTCCGCCCTTGGCCGGCAGGGCCTGGGCGCGCCGCACGACGATCAGCCGCCGCTTGGTCATGAACGGCAGCGTCATCGCCGAGCGCACCACCGTCTCGATCGACACCGCATCGCCCTCCAGCACCTCCCGGCCGAGCGCGCGCTCGGAGGCGTCGGCGAAGAGCCCGTGCGTCACCAGGCCGAGGCCGTCGTCGAGGAGCTGATCGTCGCCGCCGTGCAGCAACGCGAGGGCGGGCGGCTGGCCGCGCTCGGCGGCCTGCAGGAAGGCGGTGTACTCCAAGACGCGGAAGCGCCGGCGGCGCCCCTCAGAACCGGGTGATGGCCAGGCTCACGATGGCGCGGCCGATGTCCACGGCGGCGGCCTGCAGTGCCGTCTCCTCGCGCGAGATCGTCGCCGAGACGGCGTTCTGCACGCGGAAGTCGGCCTGCTCGCGCACGGCGTTCTGCTGGAAGAGCAGGGCCTTCTTGCGCATGTCGCGCATCCGGAGGTTCACCGTCACCACCAACCGGTACTGGCGCACATTGGAGTCTTTATCGAACGCGATGGAGGCGACGCTGTACTCGGTGATCTCGCCGTCGAGGATCGCGTCGGCGTTCCCGCTGCCCACGACCTTGAGCCGCCCGTTCGTCGAGAACGCCTCGACCACCGCCCGCGTGATGAAGCCCTCGATGGCCGGCTCCTGGGTGCGGTTGCGGAAGATCGGAACCGCGACCGTGTTGATGTGGGACGGCAGGGTCCCGTTGACCGTGTAGCCGCACCCGCCGAGCATCGTGCCGAGCAGCAGGAGGGCGGCGCCGACTCTCACGAGCGCGTCACGACGTTGACCAGGCGGTTCGGCACCACCACCACCCGCTCGACCTGCCGTCCCTGCAGCCACGAACGGACCTTGTCGTCGGCGAGCGCGAGGCCCTGGACCCGCTCCTCGGCGGCGTCGATCTCGAGCGTGAGCCGGCTGCGCACCTTGCCGTCCACCTGGAGGACCACGGTCACCTCCTGCCGCGCGAGCGCGGCGGCATCCGGCGTCGGCCACGGCTGCTTGAAGAGGCTCTCGGTGTGGCCGAGGTGTTCCCACAGCTCCTCGGTGACGTGCGGGCTGAACGGCCCGAGCAGCAGCAGCACGGTCTCGATCGCCTCTCGCAGCAGCGCCGCCCGCTCCCCCGCTGCCATCCGATCCGGCGCCGCCGCCTCGAACGCGTAGAGCGCGTTGACGAGCTCCATGACCGCGCTGATCGCGGTGTTGAAGTGGAAGTCGCGCTCGATGTCGTCGGTGACGCGCGCGATCGTCTCGTGAATCGTCCGCCGAAACGCCTTGGCCTCGGCGGTGGCGACGGTCACGACCGGCGCCGCCCGCACGGCCTCCGCGTGCTGCAGCACGAACCGCCAGACCCGGTTGAGAAAGCGGCTGGCGCCCTCCACCCCGTGGTCGTTCCAGTCGAGGTCCTTCTCGGGCGGCGCCGCGAAGAGCGAGAAGAGGCGCGCCGTGTCGGCCCCGAATGTCCGGATGAGGTCGTCGGGATCGACCACGTTGCCCTTCGACTTCGACATCTTGGCGCCGTCCTTGATGACCATGCCCTGCGAGAGCAGCGCCTGGAACGGCTCGTCGACCTTCACGAGGCCGAGGTCCCGCAGCACCTTCGTGTAGAAGCGCGCATAGAGCAGGTGCAGCACGGCGTGCTCGATCCCGCCGATGTACTGGTCGACCGGCATCCAGTAGTCGGCCGCCTGCCGCTCGAACATCCCCCGGTCGTAATGGGGCGAGCAGTACCGCAGGAAGTACCACGAGGACTCGACGAAGGTGTCCATCGTGTCGGTCTCGCGCCGGGCGCGCCCGCCGCACTTCGGGCACGTGGTGTTGACGAACGAGGCCACCTCGGCGAGCGGCGAGCCGCCCTTGCCAGAGAGCTGGACGTCCTCCGGCAGCACGACCGGCAGGTTCTCTTCCTTCTCGGGGACCATGCCGTCGGTCGGGCAGTAGACGACCGGGATCGGCGCGCCCCAGTAACGCTGTCGGCTGATGCCCCAGTCGCGCAGGCGGTAGTTGATCTTGGCGGTGCCGAGCCCTTGCTGCACCAGCCAGTCGATCGCCTTTCGCTTGGCCTCGGCGATCCCGAGACCGTCGAGGAAGCCGGAATTGATCTTCACGCCGTCGCCGGTGTACGCCTCGCCGGTCCACCCCGCCGGGCGCTTCACGGTCTCGACGATCGGCAGCCCGTGCTGACGGGCGAAGTCCCAGTCGCGCTGGTCCTCGCCGGGGACGGCCATGATGGCGCCGGTGCCGTAGGTCATCAGCACGTAGTCGGCGATGAACAGCGGGATGGCGGCGCCATTGAAGGGATTGACGACCTGGGCCTGCAGGCGCAGGCCGCGCTTGGGCCGGTCCTCGGCGGTGCGTTCGAGCTCCGACTGCCGGGCCGCCTCGGCGCGGAACTGCTCGACGGCCGCGCGCTCGCGGGCGTCGGTGAGGAGCGTGTCGACGAGCGGGTGCTCGGGCGCCACCACCGCGTACGTCATGCCGAACGCGGTGTCGGGCCGCGTGGTGAAGATGCGCAGCGTGAGCTCGGGGCGGCCCGCCACCGGGAGATCGAACTCCGCGCCCTCGCTCTTGCCGATCCAGTTGCGCTGCATGGTCATGACGCGCTCGGGCCAGCCCGGCAGCCGATCGCACCACGCCAGCAGCTCCTCGGCGTAGTCGGTGATCTTGAAGAACCAGCCGTCGATGTCGCGCTTGGTCACTTCGGAGTCGCAGCGCCAGCAGCGCCCCGCCTCCACCTGCTCGTTGGCGAGCACGGTCTGACACGACGGGCACCAGTTGACGGTGGAGCGCTTGCGGTAGGCCAGCCCGCGCTCGAGCATGCGGATGAAGATGAGCTGCTCCCACTTGTAGTACTCGGGATCGCAGGTCGTGACCTCGCGGTCCCAGTCGTAGGAGATGCCCATCTTGCGCAGCTGTGCCCGCATGTTGTCGATGTTCTCGTAGGTCCAGATGGCCGGGTGCACGCCGTGCTCGATGGCCGCGTTCTCGGCGGGCAGGCCGAAGGCATCCCAGCCCATCGGATGGAGCACGTTGAAGCCGCGCATCCACTTGTAGCGGGCGAGCAGGTCGCCGATGGCGTAGACGCGCACGTGGCCCATGTGAATCCGGCCGGACGGGTAGGGAAACATCTCCAGGCAGTAGAACTTGGGCCGGCTGGGATCCTCGCCGACGTGAAACTGCTTGCGGCTCTCCCAGACGTGCTGCCACTTCGCTTCGATCTCGCTGAAGGGATAGCGATCGGACGACATGATTAAGCCTGATTTCTACCAGACTTACGGGAGCCAGGCAAGAAACGCGGCGAGGGCGGTTCGCCCCACCCTCGCCGCGCCGGGGGTGTTACTTCTTGAGATCGGCCACAGCCTCGTTGGCCTTGGCCATCGACTCCGTGTGCTTGCCGCTGTCGTGCAGCTTCTGAGCCTCGTCCAGCTTCGCCACGGCGGCCTTCACCTTCGGGTCGTCGGCCTTCATCTTGGCGGCCGCGTCACGGCCCTCCTTGATGATCTTCGGGCAGGAGCTGGCCATCGCCACACCGCCGGTGAACGCGACGCTCACCGCCACGGCCATCGCTACGATTGCCTTCTTCATAGAGTAGTCACCCCTTTTTCGCGCCGGTTTGGGACGCTAGCCGATTGGCGCTCTGCCGGCTAACCCCCAAGGCCTCGCGCCGGTTCCCGCTCCGTTGCTGGACCCGGCCCGGACCCCGGCTCAGTATCCGTGATCTCCGCTTCGGCCGGGTGAAAATACTCGTGAATCTTCTGCGCCAGCTTCGGTGTGACCTTTGGGACCGAGGCCAGCTCGGCGACCGAGGCCTCGCGTACCCGCCGGGCCGAACCCAGCGTCTTCAAGAGGCTGGTCCGAATGGTCGGTCCGACGCCGGGAATCGCGTCGAGCACCGACTGGATCGTCCGCCGGCCCCGCAGCTTCTTGTGGTAGGTGATCGCGAACCGATGGGCCTCGTCGCGAATCTTCTGCAGCGTGTGCAGCGCCGGCGAGGTCGGGTCGAGGGCCAGCGGCTGGGCACTCTCGCCCACGTAGACTTCCTCCTGTTGCTTGGCCAGCGCGATGACCGGGATCCAGTCGAGGCCGAGCTCCTGCATCACCTGCAGCCCCACGTTGAGCTGGCCGCGCCCGCCGTCGATCAAGACGAGATCCGGCAGCACGCTGCCCTGCTCAAGCGCCCGCGCAAACCTGCGGGTGAGCACCTCACGGTGCGACGCGAAGTCGTCGGGGCCGACCACCGTGCGGATGCGGAAGCGCTTGTAGTCGTCCTTCTTCATCCCGCCGTTCTCCCAGACCACCATCGAGCCGACCTGCTCGGTGCCCTGGATGTTGGAGATGTCGTAGCCCTCGATCCGGTTGGGCGCCCCCGCCAGGTTGAGCGCGCGCTGCAGCTCCTCCAGCACGTACTGCTGGCGATCGTCCCGCGAGAGCAGGTGGTTCTGCAGGGCGATGGCGGCGTTCGCCTCCGCCATGGCCACGAACTCGCGCCGGGCGCCGCGCTGCGGCACGACGAGCTGGACCCGGCGCTTGGCCAGGCCCGACAGCCATTCGGTGACCAGCTCGGCGTCGGGGATCTCCTCCGACAAGAGGATCTCCGGCGCCGGCACGATCGACTTGACGTAGAACTGGCGCACGAAGGCCGACAGGATCTCCCCGTCGGCCCAGCCCGAGACCTTGTCGAAGAAGAACGCCTCCTGCCCGACCAGGCGGCCCTTGCGCACGAAGAACAGCTCGACGCAGGCGTCCGGGCCCTGGCGCACGACGCCCAGGATGTCCTGGTCCACCTCCTCGGTGGAGATGATCTTCTGCCGCTCCTGCACCTTCTTGAGCGATTGGATCTGGTCGCGCAGCACAGCCGCCCGCTCGAACTTCTCCTCGCCGGCGGCCGTCTCCATCTCCTCGGTGAGCCGACGCAGCAGCTCGTCGTCCCGGCCCTCGAGGAAGCGCTCGACGTCGCGCACGGTCCTGGCGTAACCCTCGCGCGTCTCCCAGCCCGTGCACGGCGCATTGCAGCGGTGGATCGCGTACTGGATGCACGGGCGCTCCAGCCGCCCGTCGATGGTGATCGAGCAGGTGCGCAGCGGGAACAGCTGGCGGGTCAGCCGCAGCGTCTCGCGCATGGCCGTAGCTGGGTAGACCGGCCCGTAGTCCGTGTCGCCGTCGTTCTGCACGCGCCGGGCGACCAGCAGCCGCGGAAACTCCTCGCTGGTGGTCAGCTTGAGGAACGGGTAGTGCTTGTCGTCGCGGAGGATGATGTTGTAGCGCGGCCGGTGCTTGCGCACCAGGTTCGCCTCCAGCATCAGCGCCTCGAGCTCGTTGTCGGTCACGATGTACTCGAGGTCGGCGATCTGGCGCACCATCGCGTCGGTCTTGGCGTCGTGCGGGCGGGCGTCCTGGAAGTACGAGCGCACGCGGCTGCGCAGCGAGGCCGCCTTGCCGACGTAGATGACCTGGGCCTTGGCGTCGCGATAGATGTAGACGCCGGGGCGATCAGGGACGCGCGAGAGCTTGTCGTCGAGGCTCACGTGATCATTGTAGCGAGCGCGCGCGGCCGCACTATTGTAGCGAGCGCGCCTGCCCGCACTATTGTAGCGAGCGGGCCTGCCCGCGTCGAAGCGTGGGTGGCCTGTCCGAGAAGGTGGTGGCTCCGCTCCCACGGCCCGACGTCGCCAGCTGACGTGTGCTCCAGACGGCCGTGGCCAGGCTCCTCCTGTCTCACGTGACCTGCTGGCGTTTGAGGGCCTTCACGCGGTCGCGGAGATCGGCGGCCTGCTCGAAGTCGAGCCGGCGCGCGGCGTCGCGCATGGCGGCTTCCATCTCGGCGATCCGCTTGGCCATCTCGGCCGGCGACGCGAAGGTCTCGGCGGCGGGCGCCTCCACCTCGACGGTGTAGTAGTCGCGCTCGTACACCGTCTGGAGCAGCTCGCGGATCGACGAGCGGATCGACTCGGGCGTGATGTCGTGCTCCTCGTTGTAGCGAGCCTGGATGGCCCGCCGCCGCTCGGTCTCCCGGAGGGCCGCGGCCATCGAGTCGGTCACCTTGTCCGCGTACATGAACACTTCACCGTTCACGTTGCGAGCGGCGCGGCCCGAGGTCTGAATGAGCGACGTCGCGGACCGCAGATAGCCTTCCTTGTCGGCGTCGAGGATCGCCACCAGCGACACCTCGGGGATGTCGAGGCCCTCGCGCAGCAGGTTGATCCCGATGAGGGCGTCGAACTTGCCCAGGCGCAGGTCGCGGATGACGGCCGTCCGGTCGAGCGTGTCGATGTCGGAGTGCAGGTAGCGCACGCGCAGGCCGAGCTGCTGGTAGTACTCGGTGAGGTCCTCCGCCATCCGCTTGGTGAGCGTGGTGACGAGCACACGCTCCTCGCGCTCGGCCCGGGCCCGGATCTCGTGCAGGAGATCGTCCACCTGGTCGCCGGCCGGCCGCACCGTGATCTTGGGGTCCATCAGCCCGGTCGGCCGGATGACCTGCTCGGCGACCGCGTCACCGGCCAGGTCCAGCTCGTAGCCACCGGGCGTCGCCGACACGTAGACCGTCTGGCCGGTGATCCGCGAGAACTCCTCGAACGTCAGCGGCCGGTTGTCGAAGGCCGAGGGGAGGCGGAAGCCGTACTCGACCAGCGATTCCTTGCGCGAGCGGTCGCCGTAGTACATGCCGCGCACCTGCGGCACCGCCACGTGGCTCTCGTCGATCACGATCAGGGCGTCGTGCGGCAGGTACTCGATCAGCACCGGTGGCGCCTCGCCGGGCCGCCGGCCGGTGAGATGGCGCGAGTAGTTCTCGATGCCGTGGCAGTACCCGAGCTCGCGCAGCATCTCCATGTCGAAGAGCGTGCGCTGCTCCAGCCGCTGGGCCTCCAGCAGGCGGTTCTTCCCGCGCAGGAACGCCAGCCGCTCCCCCAGCTCCTCCTGCACCGTCCCCAGCGCCCGCTCGAGCTGCTCGGCCGGGGTGACGTAGTGACTGGCCGGATAGATGTGGATCTCCTCCAGCCGCTCCTGCACCTGCCCCTTGAGCGGGTCGAGGCGGTGGATGGCGTCGATCACGTCGCCGAACAGCTCGATCCGGATCGCCGTCGACTCCTCGTTGGCCGGGAACACCTCGACCACGTCGCCGCGCACGCGGAACGTGCCCCGGTGAAAGTCGTAGTCGTTGCGCTCGTACTGCACGGCGATCAGCCGCCGGATGATCGCGTCGCGGTCGATGACCTCCCCGTGCCGCAGGGCCAGGTGCATGTCGCGATAGGTCTCGGGGGCGCCGATGCCGTAGATACAGGAGACCGACGCCACCACCACGACGTCGCGGCGCTCCAGCAGCGAGCGGGTGGCCGAGTGGCGCATGCGGTCGATCTCGTCATTGACCAGCGCGTCCTTCTCGATGTACGTGTCCGACTGCGGGATGTACGCCTCGGGCTGGTAGTAGTCGTAGTAGGAGACGAAGTACTCCACCGCATTGTCCGGGAAGAACGCCTTGAACTCGCTGAAGAGCTGGGCGGCCAGCGTCTTGTTGGGCGAGAGCACCAGCGTGGGACGGTTCACATTGGCGATCAGGTTGGCGATCGTGTACGTCTTCCCCGACCCCGTCACGCCGCGCAGCACCGCATGGCGGCGTCCGTCGCGGACGACACGGGTGAGGTCGGCGATCGCCTGCGGCTGGTCGCCGCGGGGCGAATACTCCGACGTCAGGCGGAACATCCCGGGCGTCGCTAGGACAGGGTCGGAACCGCGACGAGGTACTTCCGCCACGAGTCCAGCAGCGAGTGCGCGTGCGGATGTCTGAGCATATGAGTCGAGAACACGAACTTGGGATGCACCGGGTCCCGCGACAGTCGCATCCCCGACTCGTCCAGGAGCCGGTTGCCCTTCTTGAGATTGCAGCGCAGGCAGGCCGCCACCACATTGGTCCAGCTCGTCTCGCCCCCGCGGGAGCGCGGCACGATGTGATCGACGGTCAGCCGCTCACCCCGCCGGTTGCAGT
>Ga0134124_10003234_pt1 | contig 13104 bp, 7 predicted proteins | sample KB304_FD_96880 | JGI IMG/M metagenome (GOLD analysis project Ga0134124, IMG submission 96880) | Terrestrial soil microbial communities without Nitrogen fertilizer from Kellogg Biological Station, Michigan, USA - KB3-0-4 | ecosystem: Environmental > Terrestrial > Soil > Unclassified ... | reverse complement strand
ACGCGGCCGATCGCGTCGCCGACGAACAGGCCCAGTGTCCCGGCGTGGAGGACCCCCATTCCGGTCTGGATGGCTATCTGGCTCCCGACTTGCGTGACCCTGGTCCTCGTAACGTGGGAATAGGCCTTTTGGCGTAGCGCCCAGATACTCAAGGTTTGATATATGCCGGCTCCGCAGATCGCAAAGGGTACCAATCCCACATAAGGCCGTAAGCCTGCTGCGCTGTTTGGCAAAACGCCGTATCGATGAACCGCCCATGCTAGAAACCCGAAGAAAACGCTCATCGCCAGCACCGTGCAAATCGTGACAATAACCAGATTTGCGGCAACTTCTTCTTTCTCCGGGAGGAAGATCGCCTGTTCATAACGCAGGGTGACCGCGAGAGCGGCGAAAGCCATGAAGGCCATGTACATCTGGAAATATCCGAAATCCTCGACCGAATAGAGCCGGGTGAGGACTGGGGAGGCCAAGACCGCCAGCGCCTGAGTGAGCGCCGTCCCTCCCGCGAGAATCGACACCGCGCGCGCAAAAGATCCACGCGGAAGCTTTTTTCGTACCAGCTCTTGTATGTGTCGAATCATCTGGGGAGTAGCGCGCGGCGATATCACCGCTTAGCGCTCATGAAGCAGTGGTGGCTGAAAGAATCATTCCTGATCGGGCCCGGAGTCATGGCGTCTTACAATTCGAGTCCAGACGCTATGGGTCATAGCTTGACTCCGCGAACCGTTCGGGGTGGCCCATGGCATTTTGGAATTGAAGGAAGCGAAAATTTCCCGGGCCAGGACTTTACCCGGATCGGCCGAATCGACCCGCTCCCAGCGAAGGCGGGCAAATATTGAGAGTATGGCACCGGCCAATGCCAGGAAACCGCACATGGCCGCAAGCAGCAGCCGTGGCGGGAACGACTTTCTCTCGGGCACGATCGCCGCATCCAGGACTTTCACACTGGGAAGTTCCTTGGCCTCCTCGACCTTGGACAGTTCGTATTGTTGAGTCAGAGTTTCGTAAACAACTTCCAGGATCTTGTTCCGCCGATAAAGATCGAAATAGGTGACGCCCAGCAGAGGAAGCTGTCGGATCGAAGGATAGATTGAATCGATTGCATCGGATTGGTTGTTTGTGGCCGTGGGCATGGCCGCAGAGCTGCCGCCCAATTTGTCCAGCTGTCGCTGTAATTCCGCGATGCGGGCCTGGACCGATCGTACCCGCACGTTGTTAGAGGTATAGAAGGCCTCCAGGCCCTTTAATTCCGACTCTGCCGCAATCATCTGTCCCTGGACTACCGCGGCCGCTTCTACCATGGCACGGCCCTGCTCTTTAATATCGATCGCAGCAGTCTTACTGGAAAATTGGCTCAAGTCGTGCGCTGCAAGGTCCAACTGCTGCTTGACCTCCTTCAGCCGCCCTTCTAAAAAGATGCGCTCGCGGTGGGCAGCGGAGGTCGAGAGTTCAGCCACCAGTCGGTCCAACTCATCGACATAGGCCTGGGCAATGCCGGCAACCCGCTGTGGATCTCTGTCAGTAACGACAATGGTAACAATTCCACTCTTGCGATCTTCCGACAGAGCAGTGTTCGCCAGCAGTTCTTCACGGGCGTCTTCGTCGAGCTTGGTCCCATAAACTTTCTTTAGATCGAAACGTTGCACCAACCGCTCTGAGACTGTCCGGCTCCGCAGAATTCCGATGAAGAGTGCTCCCGAATTCTTGATTCCCAGAAGATCTCCGGCAATCGCTCCCAGGCCGCCTGCTCCTCCGGCTTTGGACGCCAGCGCCGCGAAGAGCATGCCGGCGTTCGACTGGTTGTCGGGCGGCATCAACTGCACCGAGGCCCGGTACTCTTTTGGAATGGCGAACGCGATCAGCACGCCAACCAGCAAGCCCACCGCCGCTGACTTTGCAAGGAAGGTCCTTTGTTCCCAGATCAGTCGCAGACGTTCGACGGAATTCTCGCGGAAGTCTCTAAACTGGACCTCTCCCAGCGCAACTTCCTGCAGCGGTGGCTGCTCGGAAATATCGGTGCGAGATTTTGTATCTAGCTTGGCCACAGTTTATCCGTCTATCCAGAGTGATCTAACTTAGCCCCGGGTATCGTGAGAGTGAGATCGCTTGCCCTCTCACCTGCGATACACCCCGCCTAAGAGAATACTTCTTCCCACAAGATCTGCACCGTCCGATTCCGCGACGCGAGCCATCTCTTTCAACATGGTAAACCATTGGCGGTCACAGCTTCGCCCTCTCACTCACAGGGCATCCGTGAGCTAGCCTACTCAATGGCCTTACGCCAACTGCAAATCCAGCCCCTGAACGCTTTCGCTTGCTATGCCCAGTTTCTCCGGGATCACAAGCTCAAGGTCGACCGCTGGCACCGTCCGCCGTGCTCGCCGCAGACCGTTGAAATAATTTTTGCGGCTGAAACTGAATTTCCACGGAGGTCGTAACATTACGCGCCGAATTCGACTGGATCACAGGAAACAACCATCGTTCGTACTGGACCGAGGCGCTGAGGCCGAGATTAGGACGTAGCCAATAATCTCCGCGCACACCCACGTCCGTCACGGTGCCCCCGTCGGGCACAAACTGGTGGCTGACTTTCTGATGTCTATAATTAAACTGTAGTCGATTTCGCGAGGTGAACCAATAGTTTGCCGAGCCCTGGGCACCCTGTCCTTGTCGACCGATCCAGCTCGCGAGCAGCTGTCCATTGTTCGTGTAGCCATCCAAATATCGGGTGTTAAAGTAGAAAAACCCGCCGCTGATCTTTCCTCCGGCCGGCACATCGGTGTAGACACCCTCAACGCGCAGATCAAGTTTTGTGATATGTGGCAGATGCGAAAAATAAAGACCTCCGCGGATGGCGGAGCGGTCCCAGTATGCAATAGGGGAAATCTGGTCGTCGGCGAATGCGTCCCCATAGAACGTCACCCAGTCGCGCAACATGGGCACACGGTACGTCCAGTCCATCCCCGACCGCCGGTCCCCGGGGTCGGATGTCGTTCCTGGGACGCCATTTCCCAAACCGAAGAAGCTTTTTCCGAAAGTGTGCAGAGTGAAAGGGACTCCTTGTCCGGCGAAGATCCCGGTCCGCGAGAAACCAAACTCAAAGTTGCGGGTAGGCTTAAAGGTGAATCTCTCGCCGTGGATCGCGGGCTGCGGGTGGATCGTATGAAGAAAGCTCCCTGCAACGCGGCCTTGCCCACCAATAAATTGATGTCCTTCCAGCTGCCCAAGAAAAATCTCCAGACGCAGCGGTCCGAGCCAGCCTAATATGCTGGGCAGCTTGAAGGGAGTTACTCGATTAATGCGGAACATGTTGATCGGAGCAGCATTGTCGCCGAAAATCAGCGGCCCGCCGTCGCCCGGCCCCCACCACAGGCTCTGCCGGCCAAAAGTCAATTGCCAGTTCGAAAATGCCAAACCGACATAGGCATCCAGCACCTGGAACTGACTGACAGCGGGTTGATCCGCGGGCGGCAGCTCGGGAACGTGGTTGATCTGCTGAATGGTCTGTCGCGTCGACAGGGAGAACGCCGGCAAACCTGCTGATGCCTGCCATTCGCCGCGAAAATAACCCACCCAACGGCCCCATGTGGAGTATGTCGAAAAGCCGTTTACCGTGTTCCAACCCTGACCGTAGGGACGCCCGAAATCATTGATCTGGGTCTGAGCAAAGGTGTAGCCATCTCTAAGTGGCAGGCCGGAAACGTACTCGGTGCGCGAATACAAAGACTCTACCCGGAAGGCCCCGCCGTCGTTTTCATCCGTAGGCTGAAGTTCCGGACGAAATTCGCGCTCCAGTTCACTGATAAGACCTTGCGCCTGACCATTCTGGTCTTCCCTCCCGGCCATGAGGTCCTCGCTCTCACTGAGCAACCGCGCGCATTCGCGGCGTGTCCAGGGCCGGTCTCCAGCAAAGGCACTGTCTATCAAGCCAAAACCTGCCAGGCGATCGAGCGCGGGATACACCCAGCTGTCCAGAGGCACGTAAGGCGACCCGCGATTCTCGGGCGCAGCGCTCCCCTGGCGGAACAATTCCCCAATCGAGGGCCACTCGCTGCCGCCCAGTTCTGGATCGTGATGGCGGCTGTAGATCTGCTGTGCCACCAGGCTGCCAATGATGCCGCCAATAAAAGCGTCCGACGGAAAGTGCTGCTGTCCCCGAATCCGGGAGTAGCTGATTAGCGAAGCCAGACCGTAGGAAAACAACTTGGGCAGGGGACCTGGATATTCATGCGCAACGACACCGGCCACCGCCCACGCTGCGGCGCTATGTTCGGACGGAAACGATGTCCCGCCTTGAAAAAAACCTCCGCCGCCCAACCCATCCAACGGACGCTCACGACCCAACCCATACTTGAACACTTCGACCGGAACCAGGCTATTCAGCGCGGCCTCTCCGGCCAACAGGCCAGTCTCACGCCAGTGTTCGTTGTGCGAGGGATAACTCAACAGCCACATTCCGGCGGCGCCGCCAACCAGCGCGCCGATGCCGGCATTCGAAAGCGTGTTGTAGTGGCTGATCGTGCTCGGCACGCGAGACAGGCTTCGGTTGACATCAGTGTCCGTCATGAAAAATCCGGTCGAGATCCCAGCCAGGGGCACCAGCCATTCCGTGTCGGAGAACCGGAGATGACGGGGACTGGTCCAGATTTGTTTTTGGTCCTGCACAAAATCTCTTCCTATGTCCGTGAGACGCAAGTGCGGGGTTCCCATCGACTCCCTATCGCGCGTACTGGAATCTTGTGCGCTTTTTGTCTTGGCATCGCCTTTCGCCTCGGCTATGCCAGCCTTACCCGAAGTTTGCTTCTCCGTGTCCTGTTTTTCGGACCCTCCGGATTGCGGCGCACCCAGTGCCCGTTCGGCGCTTGCCAGGCCGACGACAATCCACACGCACGCCAACACTAGCCCATTGACCCCCATCGCCGGACGCTTCCTCATTACGGCTTGATGTACGCGATGGTCAGCGCGACAGAAGTCGCAATCTGGGCCGCCTGCAGAGCAGTGGTCCAGTTGCGAGGCCCGATCCTTGGCGCCTTTTCCGGAACGACAATTGAATCTCCGGGCTTCAATGCCGCGTTCAGTGGATTTCCGCCCCACCATCCAGAACTGTTGTTCTTAGAAGAAATCACGGACCCATCCGCACGGACCACGAAGACCGCACTCTTATCCGCAACCTGCGTCAATCCTCCCGCCTGACTCAGATACCAGTTAGCGCTTCTACCCGGCCGGTAGCTGATTGCGGTCTGATTGAATACTTGTCCTGACACCATCACATAGTTCTCTTTCTTTGGTATCAGGAGCACATCGCCATCGCGCAAAGCGACATCGGCCGCCGTATCCCGCCAACGAGTGATGTCCGGCTGGATGTGCATCACGACCCGGCCTACGGGCGCGGTCGATTCCAGCTGGGTCAGGGTAGTTTCGGTCTGCGCGATGGCCGTCAGCTTTGCGTTCCTCTGATCAGCATCGGCTTCGGGAAGCGCTCTCAGGTTTACCTGCTCCGCCTTAAGGCGCTGTACCAAGGCCAAATGCGACTTCATTTCAATATCGCGCACTTCACGGCGCATCAACACCGCGCCGTAGGGATAGGCTTGTCCGGAGAATCCTCCGGCGCGTTCGAGAACCGAACTCAGGCGTTCGCCTGGCCGAATGCCGTAGGAGCCAGGGTGCTGCACTTCGCCCCGCACCGTGGCCGAGGCGGCAATGTCGTTCCAGCCCTGGGTCTGGCGAATGGTAAGAACGTCTCCGTCACGCAGTTGCAGGTTGTTGTTTTCGTTTCCACTCAAAGCGGCGGAAAGCTCAACCGGCAAATTCTGGTAGGCAGTACCGGTCTGTGCGCCCAGTGCGTAACGTGTAAGGTCGGCGACCGCCGGGTCGGCGCTTCTTTTCAGACCTCCAGCCACGTTCACCAGGTCGTCCACATGCATGTTGGTGGTCAGCGGATAGCGGCCTGGCTTGGCCACTTCGCCTTTCACATACACGGTCGCGGGCTCCACCTGGGCCGAGTTGCGGTGGATCAGAACGCGATCGCGGGGCTCAAGCAGTATGTTGTCCGTGGCGTTCCCTGCCAGAGCTCCGCCGAGATTTACACTGAAAATTTTCAGCGTGCCGTCGGTCTGGGTGCGGAAGAGCTGAGCGCTGTTCAGTCCAGCGTCAGTCGAAACTCCTCCCGCCAAATAAACCGCATCGCGCAGACGCACCTGCCCCGAGGTGGGATACTTTCCCGGCGCGCGCACTTCGCCACCCACCCAAACCGTGGGCGCGGGTTCGAAATCGAAGCGGCTGAAGATACGCACCGTGTCCAGCGGTTGCAGTTTCGGGGACTCTGCCGGATTGGCCAGGGCCGCAGCCAAGTCGAAACTTTCTACGCTGGGACGGAAGTCGGGCCGGTTGAGGCGCACGATTTCGCCATAGTGGGCTGCAGGTTCTGGCAAAAGATCGCTGTAGGATGCGACCAGGTCCTTCAGGGTCATCCCATCGTGATAGGAATAGCGTCCGGGCCGAAGAACGTGTCCCTGCAGATAAATCGCCTGCTCGTTATACGAGGCAATGGGAAAAATATGGATCTGGTCGCCGTCCTGGACTTTGAAAGTGGCGAGCTGTTTGGTCACACTGTCCGGAGTGCCTTCGGGCGAAAGATCCAAAGTCAGCATCGTGCGCTTCTCGTGCGCCTCAAGACGCTGCACCTCGATATGGCGGAGCGCCGCGGCCGGCAGAATCCCACCCGCCAGATCGAGCACTTCAGCAAGTGAATTTTCTCCGCGCAATTCATAGACTGCAGGGCGCCGCACCATTCCACTCACAGTGACCTGACCGCCCATCGGCGGGACCAGCAAAGAATCGCCATTCTCCAACCGCTTGAGGTCCGAACCCACACCGTGCAGCAACAGGTCGTAGGCATCCACTTCTTCGATCAGTTGCTTGCCACGGTAATGTTTCAGGTTGCGCAGTGAACCGCGCTGGGTAATTCCTCCGGCCGCGAAGAGAGCGTTCAGTGGCGTGGAAAGCGAACTGATATCGTAAGCGCCCGGCTCGGCGACTTCTCCCACCAGATACACGCGAATGGTCCGCAATCGCGAAAGGGAAACATCCGCTGAAACGTCGCGGAACTGGGAGCGCAGCACCTGCTGCACAGATTCCTGGACCTCTCCCAGAGTGCGCCCGCTTACCAGCACCGGCCCGGCTTCGGGCAGAGTGATCCTACCTTCGCGATCCACCGATCGAATCATTCTCTGCGACACGCCGCCCCACAAATTGATCGCCAGACCATCGCCCGGTCCAACTACGTAGTCCGGCCCGACCGGAAGATCCATGGGGATGGCGTCCAGTTCTCTTGTCCCGTTGCGAAACATGTCCATGCCGAAGCGTTCTGGTTCGCGGTCACGGGAAGCAGCCTGCACGTACATGTCGTACAACGATGGGATATCGGCGTAAGGGCTGACCTTGTGCACCATCGCCACCGGCGGAAGGTCCTTTTCCGTCCCCCACACCCCGCGTGGGCCTGGCAACCGCACCGTCCGGTTCATGTCTCTCAACGATGCCGTGTTCACATCCTGGCGGTTTCCTGCAGCGGCAAGGTCATCGAGGTTGCCGCGGCGGAGCAGGCCGTCGAGACCATCCATACCTCCCGCTTGCATGCCATTGGGCATACCTCCGCCCAAGCCCGTACCCATTCCGCCGCCTAGACCTGCGCCTGGGCCGACGTTCTCGTTTGAAGCACCAGAGTAGCGCGTTGTGTCTGAAGCCAAAGTCAGACCCGAACCCGCACTTGAAAATCCACCAGCGTCCGATGGGTCGGCGGAGGACCGCCGCAAAGTCCGCTGCGAACTGGATGGAGACATCTGGTCTGGCATAACCGGCTGGGTCATGTCAGGTATGGTGACGTCACCCTGAAACGATCCTGTTGTTCCTCTTCTTCCCGTTCCCGCCATGCCTAGCCCATTGCAGGTGCTTTGATTTCTAGGATCGCAGGCAGTCCGTTCAACTCTGGCTTGTTCGCGTTGCTCCTTGCGTTCAGCCTCTGCGGCCGCGAGCAGCGCGGCCTGTTCCGAGTCCTGTCGTTGTGCCATTATGTGTGCGCGCTCTTTCAAGATCAGTTCCTGTTGCTTGGCGATCTCCGAATCGGGATTGACCACGGGCAGCAAGTATCCGTAACGCTGCACCATGCGTGTGGCGACTGACCGGAATTCCACATCGCGATCAAGGCGGTCAAAGATGGCCAGGTCAGTCAGTAGAGAATCGTCGACAACCTGTCCATTGTCGGTTGCTTCCTTGGCCACCCAGGCCTTCAGTTCGACCAGGATGCCTGCGTCTCTGGACAGCACGCCCTGGATTTGGGCGGAAGACGCGGCCACCCGTAACATGTTGTCTTTGGAGAGGTCGGACGGTTCAATGGTTCGTTTCTCCGTCGCCGCATTGCGCGGTTCGGACGGTCGATCGTTCTCTTGTCGCTGGGCGCGTGCGGCCACGCAAGCCATCAACGCGAGCAGTGTCGTGAGCAGCGCAAATCTGCCGTAGTCAAGCATAGTCCTGTCCCCGTTCAATTCAGAATCCTCGCGTTGGCCGGCGATTCAGGCTCGCAGTCCACACCAACGCCAACCGCTACGCCGCGAACTGCGTTAAGGAAACCCGCTTCAGAAGGCTCGATGTCGTCGGAGTGAATGTCCAGAGAGGCCCAATAACAAACACCGTAGTTCTGATATGGAGCTACGGCGATGATACGCAGATTCGGATGCTCCTGCAGCAACACGTCACAAAGCGCTGGCCTTTTCCCCGGACCATCAACCGCAATCACCAACAGATCGGGCGATGTTTTGCTCACGCATTCGGGAATGTCGGCGTCATTTGCGACTTCTCCGACGACCTCGATCCAGGGTTGATCCGAGAGCGTCCCCAGAATCGCCTCTCGCATGACCTTGGGACGATTAGCCACGAGAATGCGGACCGCCTTGTTCATCGCCATCTCCTCACCGACAGACAAGTATCGGACGATGCTCGCGAAAATCTAAGGCCCAATGAGGGATGCATTTTGCCTTAAGGGTACGGTGTAAGGGAGTGTCATCACAGTGGCGCGCTAGGTACCAATCGAACCAGATACATGGGCCCGATGGACTAATGGTGACTAGTGCCGACCAACTCGAACTTTAGTCCCGGCATCCATAGCGGTAGAATCAAATCACGGCAAACCGTGTGGGTAGTCGGTCCAGTACGGATCGAAAGAATTTTTTTTCTGAGGGGATTTTGTCTCGTCCTTTTCAACAGATCGAAGTCTTTGATCTGTCGTATCGAAATCTTTATTTTGTTGACACAAAAGGTGGTTACCTCATACGATTTGAAGTATCAGAGAGGTGTTCCCCGTTGTGGTAGCTGCGAATTTTCAACCTTCCTGACGTCAGTCAGGTCTTAAGGGTGGACTGATCTGTGGTGCAAATTAGCAACGACATACCTCCCGCAAGCTTGAATGTTTATCTACTAGCCGAGAATCGCCTGCTTAGGGAAACCCTGGCGCGCCTGCTGCAGAAGCGCGGGGGTATCTCGGTTGTCGGGGTGAGCCGTTACACCGAATCCTCAGTGCAGGAGATCTGCGCCTCGCGCTGCTCCATTCTGCTCATCGACTCCGTTGCCACCACCGAGGACATAATCTTGCTTAGCGACCTCTTCGAGAAGGTACCGGAAGTCAAGGTGGTTCTCTTTGGAATGGACAAAGATGCGGGCGTGTTTCTGAAGTCAGCATATTGCGGCGTAAGTGGTTACCTGCTGAAGGACGCCTCGGCTTCGGAGATCATCGCCGCCGTGCGGGCCGTCGCCCAGGGCGAAGCCGCCTGGCCTCCACAACTGTCCATGGAGTTGGGGCGTCATCTGTCCCACGAATATCGCATGAGGGCGAAGCTGGGCGCAGCACCCGGCAGCGCCAAGTATTGCCTGACTGCTCGGCAACTCGAACTCATGCGCCTGGTGGAGAGAGGTCTGACCAACAAAGAGATTGCAGTGAACCTGAATCTCTCCGAATTCACGGTGAAAAACCACATCCGGCGCGTTATGCGGGAAGTTGACGCCGACGATCGTCACGAAGCTGTGGATGCGATTCGCGCCAGCGGGCTGCTTCCGGTCGCTTAACCCTTCTCTCCGAAGTGTCGTAGCACCAACGTTACCAGCGCGGTCGCCCGAGACCGCATCATAATAACTGCATGCTGCTCAACCCTAAAAGGGTCATAGCCCTGCTGGTTTTGTGCGGACTTGCTCCCTGCCTGTCATTAGCACAACCGCCGCCGAAATCTGCCAGTGCGCTCCCCTTGGGCCGTACAAGTGAGGAGCCGGTAAATTCCGACCGAGCCTCGAGGCACCTCCGAACCTTGACCCCGGATGACGGATTGGCCGTGATTGCGGCTGCACTGGACTCCCGAACCCATCTGGTCCGCGAGCCTGATTGTTCGCATCTGGTTCACGCCATCTATAGTCGCGCTGGCTTTCCCTACACTTACACGCCCTCCTCGGATCTCTTTGCCGGAACCCGTGAATTTCAACGCGTGAGCCGTCCTCAGGTCGGCGACCTGGTGGTATGGCAGGGACACGCGGGAATTGTGGTCAATCCCGCCCAACACGTCTTTTTCAGCGCGCTGCGTTCAGGTTTCGGGACCGACGCTTATGACGCGCCCTACTGGAAAGGCCGAGGGCAGCTTAGGTTCTACCGCTACATTAAAGGCAGTTTCGCCAGCACTCGCAGATAAGGGGTCGCATCGCTTGCCCCACTGATTCATCTAATTCATCATGGACAAAGGATTGGCGGTTTCGGTGCTGGATCTCGTCGGCATGCGGGCCGGCGAGTCCGCCGGGAGCGCCATCGCCCGGTCGGTAAAGCTGGCGCAACACGTCGAGCAGTTGGGATATAAGCGGTACTGGCTGGCCGAGCACCATTCCATCGCGGGACTGGCTTGCGCCGCGACGGCTGTGCTGATTGGGCATGTGGCGGGAGCGACCAAGTCCATTCGAGTGGGCAGCGGCGGAGTGATGCTGCCCAATCATGCGCCGCTGGTGGTGGCGGAACAGTTTGGAACGCTCGAGGCCATGTATCCGGGACGAATCGATCTCGGACTCGGACGCGCTCCCGGCAGTGACGGTCAGACCATGCGGGCCTTGCGGCGAGACTTGCGCCAGACTGGGGAGGAATTCCCTGCTCTGCTGGAGGAACTGCGGACGTACCTGGGGCCGGAGAAGCCGGCACAGACGGTGAAAGCCATTCCCGGGCAAGGCAGCAATGTGCCCATCACATTGCTGGGGTCGAGCGGGTTTAGTGCGCAACTGGCAGGAATGCTCGGTCTGCCGTTTGCCTTCGCGGCGCATTTTGCTCCTGAGTATTTGTACGCCGCGGCACAACTCTATCGCGAGCAATTCCGTCCGAGCGAGGTATTGCGTGAACCGTATCTCATGGTAGCAGTGCAGGTGATTGCGGCAGTGACCGACGAGGCAGCGCGGCGTCTGTTCACCACGCCCCAGCAACGTTTTCTGCGACTGATCCGAAACCAGCCGGTGGAATTATTGCCTCCGGTAGATTCCATGGAGGCGTTCTGGCACGACGACATGGAGCGCGCCGCGGTCGAAAGCCGGTTGCGCGAGGCGATCGTGGGATCGAATGCCACGGTGCAGGCTGGGCTGGAAAAGCTGGTGAATGATACAGGCGCCGACGAGATCATCGTTGTGACCGATACTTACGAGCCTGCCGACCGGCTCAAGTCGTACCAGCGAGTGGCCGAAGTTGCAGCGGCGATGAAGACACGGTAAGACGAACCGAAGATTCGCCTCCTTACGAAGTTTGCACGCGGACATTTTCTTCTGCGTAGGCGCGGTTCGATCGAATGGGAGTCATTGTGCACAGACACTCAAATCCATAACAGATAGTTTGGTGCTGTTCCATCCTGGATGCTCCACCTGTCCTGGCCTCTGCGCTTTTCACCATTTCTCAATCTCTCTTGCGCATCCATAGCGCTTCAGCTCCTCTCCCGTTTGCTATAGTCTCTTTACCTCGATGGCGCAGAGTATCGGTCAAGCCAGTCGTTTTGAATTCCTTCAAGGTTCATCTCTTATATTCCTATCTCTGCTCGTCTCTCTTGCTTTATCCAATCATGCGGAAAGCGCGGCCTCAGGTATTTTGGTTTTTGTCGTCCCGTTCTTTTTCCCGGGTTACCTGTTGTTGACTCTCTCGAGTAGCCTGCGGGGCAGTATCCGGATCTTACTAAGCCCCATCTTCGGCATCGTGACCGTCACCACGGCCTACGATATTTTCGCGCGCTCTTCCATCGCCGCATATTTTCCCAGCTTGATAGCCGCGCTTTCAGTGGCGGGGATGGTTCTCTTCGTTCAGCAGAGCAGACCATTGCGAACCTGGACACACTGGACTCCGAAAGGGTACGAGGCCGCCATGGCAGGTGGCGCCACGGCCTTGAGCGTGGCTGTCCTTTTCTGGAGAAGTGGACGGTTCTCAAATGGCGAGTTCGTTTTCTACGGGCCCGCTGGGCACGATCATCTCTACCACGTGACTCTTCTGCAACGACTCCTGCATCACGTGCCGCCGGACAACTTTATTGTGTCGGGCCTCAGGGCGCCGGTGTACCACTACTTCGACGACCTCGCGCTTGCGCTTCTTCTGCGCGCGCAAAACACGCTGCATCTGGGCGCAACCGACGTGTTCGATATGTACTACCGGTGTTATCCCCTGGTTGTGTATTTCCTTCTCGGCGCCCTGGCCTATCGCACGGGCAGGCAATTGCTGGGATCAGTCAGAGGCGGCATGCTGGGCCTGCTGCTCCTGCTCGGCGGCGGTGGATTGGGCTGGTTCCTCGGTGTTCTTCAGACCGCCGCCCACGCACCGCAATTTGCCGCGATGCGGACGGCGCTCTTCACGGACTGGACGTCCTGGGACGGCATCGATTCCATTCTGCCACTGGTTCATCGCCCCGCCCATTACCACAGCCTTCTCATCTGCCTGGCTGCGATCAACATCCTTTTACGAACAGAGCGCTCCCGGCGCGATTGGCTTCTCGCAGGCTTGTTGTTGGGGCTGATGGCCGGATTCAACTTTACCCTTGCCGCCACATTCGGCGTCGCGGCTGT
>Ga0134124_10003233_pt1 | contig 13107 bp, 14 predicted proteins | sample KB304_FD_96880 | JGI IMG/M metagenome (GOLD analysis project Ga0134124, IMG submission 96880) | Terrestrial soil microbial communities without Nitrogen fertilizer from Kellogg Biological Station, Michigan, USA - KB3-0-4 | ecosystem: Environmental > Terrestrial > Soil > Unclassified ... | reverse complement strand
GTTGAGCGGCTGTTAATTTCTCCAATAGGACGGTTGGGTGATCACGTCTCTCAAAACTCCATGCAACGTGCGAGTTCGGCACTCGTTGAACGAATTACAGTTGCTGCTCGCGAGCGGTTGCCGGTCGCCATCGCGGAATTTGATGTCGGCGGACTAGTACGCAAGAAGGTGTCCGACTATCCAATCGAAAAACTCGAGGAGTTGGTACTGTCAGTAGCTCAACACCATTTAAAAACTATCGAGCTTTTCGGCGCAATTATTGGCTTCTTCATTGGCGTCGGACAAGCTATCTATTTCTGGTTGACCTACGTCCCTGGTCGGTAGGGCAGCACTTCTTTTGAAAATCAAGAGGCCCCTTCGGAAATGGGGCGCCCACGGAGTGGCGCCCCTACAAACTAGAAATGTTGAACTTGGCACGTGCCATGGCCGTTTGTTAGATCGAGTTACTGGTATCCTAGGAGAACTCCAAAATGTACTGTTCGAGCTGCGGCACCCCGGTCACCCCGGGATTAAGCTACTGTAATCGTTGTGGCACTAGTCTGAAGGAGCCTGAGCCAACACCAAGAAACACCGGTGTAATGAGCATCATGGTTATTGCCATGACTCTCGTCGGCCTCGGCGGATTAGGCATTCTATTAGGTGGCGCAGCGGTGCTTAGGACCGGAGCTAACCTGCCACCTGACTTGATCGCCGTGTTCATGCTTTTCTGTTTCTTGATCGTGATAATGACCGAGTTCGCGCTGGTGCGGAACCTTTCGAAGCTGGTGTCTTCATCGTCAGAAAAACAAAAACATCTTCCTGCGGCTAAGTCGGTACCGCCAGACTTACGTTTGCCTCAAGCAACGCCTTTCGGAGAGCCAGTCTCGAGCGTTACTGAAAATACGACGCGAACACTAGAATACTCGCGCCGGCAACAATAGAACTGGAAGGTATGGAGATTGATTATGAAAAGCCTTTACCTGATCCTGGCACTTATCGTGGTTGTCCCGGCCGCCGCTTGTAAGCATGGGATGCATACTGGAGTTAAAGGTTCCGGGAAACGCGAAGTACAGAAGCGAGACATTACCTCTTTCAAATCTATCTCAACCGAAGGCGCATTTACGATAGAGGTGCAATGCCAGAAAGACCTGGCTGTTGAAGTTGAGGCTGATGACAACATTCTGCCACTCGTTTCAACCAAGGTCACTGGCAGCGTGTTGTATCTGAAGAATTCAGACAATTATTCTACCCACGAACCAGTTGTCATCCGAATCTCGGCACCCGACATCGAAGCATTATCTGTTTCGGGAGCTGGCACCATCGACATCTCTGGTGTGAAAAACGAGAAATTTGAGATCGACTCGTCAGGGGCGCCATCAATAAAGGTCTCTGGCGTAACTAAAGTCTTAGACATCGACACGAGCGGTGCGGCCAGGATTGATACGCATAACCTTCACGCATCGCAAGGGGTTATCGAGAGTAAAGGCGTGTCAAAGATTGATGTGGACGTACGCGACCAACTAAATATCAAAATCGCTGGGCCATCCGTAGTTACTTACGAAGGCGACCCCACCGTAAACCAGAGCATTAGTGGTCCAGGAAGACTTCAGAAAAAGGGATCAACTGAAGGAGCATAGCCCTCTCTCTGTGCAACCTTAGTGTCCTTTGTAACTCTGTGGTGATGGTTTTTCTTAGGACTTTGCTCACCACAGAGTCACAAAGGACACTAAGGTTGCACAGAGAAGGTTGAGATGTGCAAAACCTCTTGCTGGATTGTCAGCTTCGCTCTGAATCCACTATTCTCTTAATCTTTCCTTATTTTCTTATTGACATTCGAGTCATTCGTGAATAACTATTTGCGCATTACCGAAAGGAGCTTACTTCCCCAATGACCTATGTAGTTGTTGAGTTGTGCGTCGATTGCAAGTACACCGACTGCGCTGCTGTTTGTCCGGTTGAAGCATTTCATGAGTTAACTGATCGTCTCTATATCAATGCCGACACCTGCATCGACTGCGATGCTTGTGTTCCTGAATGTCCGGTGGAAGCAATCTTCGCCGATACAAACGTGCCTGAACAGTATGGGCATTGGACCCAAATAAATATCGACGAAGCTCCGAAGTATCCAATCATTAGTCAGAAGATTCCGGCTCTACATGGTCCAACCTGCACCGGCCCGGAAGAGTAGATAAATTACGAAATAGAGATTTCTTTAAAGGCCCGCTTTCGCGGGCCTTTGGAGTGCGGCAGCCTGGTGCCGCTTTTTTGGCCAGCGTATTTTTGTCGCGAGCCGAGAAAATAGCTAACAGGTAAATTTTTTGGGCGCGGGCCTTTGGAGTGCGGCAGCCTGGTGCCGCTTTTTTTGGCCGGCGTATTTTTGTCGCGAGCCGAGAAAATAGCTAACAGGTAAAGTTTTGGGGCGCGGGCCTCTATAACAAAGCGCCGCCGGGCCCGAGCGCTCCAAAATCTAGTACAAATTCCCAAGCTTTTTCCGTATAATTCCCGCTCGACTCCCCGTCCTCGTCAATATCCGCGCGAAATAATGTCCAAGCGTCTGCCCATTCTCCTGGCGCTATTTGTTGTTCTCGCTGGCAACACCGCGGCGTTTACAAAAGATAATTGGGTAAGCGTCCGCTCCGATAATTTCTTTGTTCTCAGCAACGGCAGCGAAGAACAGGCGGCGCAGGTTGCCTCTCGGCTTGAGCAGTTTCGCGACGCGATCTCAAGAATGTTTCCAGGCGTTAAAATTAGTTCGCCTGTTCCTACGACAGTAATTGCTTTCAAAAGCGAGGCCTCATATCGGCCGTTCAAGTTAAATGAAAGTAACGCGGGTTATTTTCAACCTGGGCAGGACGTCAATTACATCACTCTAACTACTGAAGTTCACAGCGACCAGGATCCATTCGCAGTAATTTTTCATGAGTACACGCACTTGCTCGTCAACAACACGATCGAGAATGCGCCAACCTGGTTCAATGAAGGACTCGCCGAGTATTACAGCACCTTCAGTATCACAAACGATCAGCAAGTTATCCTGGGGAAGACCATTGGTAGTCACGTGGCATTATTGCGCCAAAAGAAAATGCTGCCGTTACGTACGCTGTTTGCCGTCGACACAAAATCTCCTTACTACAACGAGAGTGATAAGCAGAGTATCTTCTACGCTGAGTCGTGGGCGTTGTTGCATTACCTCATCTTGAATAAGAATACACGACGCGTTTCTCAAGTAACGAAATTTCTTGAATTACTTTCTGCGAAGGTCCCCGTTGAAAAAGCTTTTCCCGATGCCTTTCAAACAACGTTCGAACAGATGGAAGATGAACTGCGCCGCTACGTGGGCCAGGACCGATATCCGATCGTTCGTGGTCACTTTGAACACAGGTTAGAAAACAAGAATGAGCTGACAAGCCGACCAATTTCCGAGGCCGAAGCTCAAGCTTATCTCGGCGACCTGATGGTCCATAGCAATCGCTTGGAAGCCGAGACCTATCTGCAAAATGCCATCAAGCTCAACCCGGACCTCGCTCTAGCTCATGCAGCACTCGGCATGCTGAGGTTTCGTCAAAATAGGCTGGAAGAGGCCCGACTGAGTCTGGAACGCGCGGTGGCTGCAAACTACGAAAATTATCTAATACACTATTACTACGCTCTGGTGCTGGCTCGTCCGAACCAGGACGAAGTTCACCTGGGATCGGGATTTTCTTCTGAAACGGCACAGAAAATTCGAGCAGAGTTAAAGAAAGCGATCGCTCTCCGCCCTGACTTTCCTGAATCCTATAATCTGCTTGCTTTCATTAATCTGGTAACGAACACAGATGTGGACGAATCAATAAGCATGTTGCGGCAGGCACTCCTAATTTCACCGGGCCGCAACGACTTCACTTACATGCTGGGCCAGCTCTACATGAATAAAGACGACTATCGAGCAGCTCGACCGCTCCTTGAGCAAGTGGCCTCGTCTGCGGCCGAGGCGCGGATACGGGAGCACTCGAAGAGGCTGATCGACACCATTGATAAGATCGAAGAGCAGCGTAATAAGCTGGCTCGATCAAAACGAGACAGCCTGTCAGGACGAATTGGAGCACAACAATCACGTGGCAAAGATGTCGAAGACACTCAAACCGAGGATGATCTATCACCATCGACTCTCGCAGACGTTCTGCGAGTGCCTGAGCCCGGCGAACGACAATTACAAGGCACACTGCTGCATGTTGAGTGCCATGCGAATGGCCTTGTGTTTTTGATCAAAACTACTTCGGGTTTATTACGACTAAAGAGCGAAGACTTTAGCAGTGTTCAGCTCACTACCTTCGACACGAGAGTGCGGGGGCACCTGACTTGCGGCACTGTGAAACCGCAAAACTCGGTCGTCGTTTGTTATCTTCCTGAAAAAGATCGAAAGGCCAGTACTGATGGAGTTTTGCGCTCGATCCAGTTTGTTCCGGTCGATTTCCATCTGACTCCAACCTAGAGTTCAAGCATTGAGAGCCTCCTAAAAAGTTTGTTGACCGAATCAGCTGACTGATGCCAACATGTCATTGGACCTCCCTTTTCGGTTCGCGCTCCAGGATTCAAAATCTCAAAATACCTCAAGGAGCTTTTCATGTTTAATGCCGAATCCGTCCACTACCTGCAACTTAAACAAAAGTACAGATCCGGAGTCCATTGGTTTTACTGGATTGCGGCTCTCACAATGGTGACCTCGCTAATGAGCCTTGCTGGCGGGGGCTGGCGATTCTTTTTAAGCCTTGGCGTCACTCAGTTGATTGATGCCATCGCAGTCGAACTCTCAGCTTCACTTGGGAACGCGACCAAGGTCATAGCGATCGTGCTCGATATTTTTGCGGTTGCCGTTTTTGCTGGCGTGGGGTTTCTTGCAGGGAAACAATATCTTTGGGCCTACGTCGTTGGGTTGGTCCTGTTTCTCCTGGATGGTGTTGTGTCTCTCGTATTTGGCGATTGGCTCGGCGTAATAGTCCATGCGGTTGTGCTCTTCGTAATGTTTCGCGCATTTAGGAGCGGATTGGAACTATCAGAGCTCGAGCAACTACGGGTCCAACAGGCTCAAGAACAACCTGCAAGCACGCCAGTATGACACTTCATTGCACATAGAACCCGCGACACTCTGAGTCGAGTAGTGCAGTAGAAAATAGAGAACCTGAACAGCAATCCAGGCCATTCCGCCCTACATAAGAACCCGAGTTACATGTGCCGTCGAGCAGGCGGCGCCATCGCTGTCCGTGTGAGTTCCGTCCAGTGCTTAACTTCTCATACTCGCAATCGTTACTTCGCTGCAACGAGAATTGGGTTCGATACTTTTGATTGAAAGCGGGTTCGCCCATCTGTTTGCATTCAGCATATAGGATGTCGTCAGCAGCTTTTCTTCTCACCACAACGTCCATCATTGTTCTACACTTTTCATGAGTTGGCTGTTCGATGCAATTGATCTGGGTCCTCAGGATGCCAATGGCTGCTGCAGCCGTGTGGCACTTCTTTGCAAGAGCAGTAGGCAGTTGTGACTTCGTGCAGTTTTCTTCATAAAAGGCCGGAGTAAAGTCAAAACGATCGACATCTGGTCCAGCTCCGCGATACATGGCGAGCATGCAACTATCAGTCTGTTCCGAAAAGCAAATTTTGCACTCCTGACCTTTCACACAGGGTCGAGGTGACTCTCGACTACTGGCTGGATCAAATGCGTTACGGGTTCCATTCACTGATGGATGGAAGACTACGTGCGCATCGCAGTTATTTGGGCACGATTTACCGTCATCATAAGTAGTCGGAAACATATTTCTTGCCGGCGTCGCCAAAGTTGACATCGTGGCGGTAAGAACCGACGCAGACAGAAGTGACAAAACAAGAAGTAGAGTTGCAATGAGTTTAAGGGTCATATCCTTAGCTCTAGAGGTGAAGACTGCCGTTTCTTACGAAGAGACACTTCCACGGCACTTTGTCGAGCCGCAACAACAAGAAAACTTCGAGCCTGAACTATCTGCACCATAGTTACTGGTGATTTCGTCGCCTGGTCTTATCGCTCTAATCGCAACATCACAGAAGTCTCGCACTGTGGTGTTGTTATCGCAGCTATGATTAACGAACCGTTCAGGCGATTGAACTAGCAGCGTCGTCGTAGCATCGAAAGGGTGCGTGTAGCGACGCTCTTCGGCTGACAGTGAGCTCAATAGCTCGTTCGGAATGACGTGCGACAAATCCCACCGTAAAACGATTTCGCCCGGTGCAAATTCGCGGCAAGCAAACAGTCCCTGACCGTGAATAGCTGATGGTTTGACTGCAAACGGATTTGACATCAGGTTTACGTGATCTTTTTGCGAGCCAGGTGCGGCAAATGGTCCAATGTCGCTTGCACTTCAGATCATTTTGCGCGGGGTAATGGTCTTTTCCAGTGTTGATTCTTTTCGCCGGACGGTTAATTTGTAGCTTTCCGGCTTTTCCAGCATGTCATTCAAGCGACTCAGCGTTAGCTCCTTTACCGACTGGCCATTGATGCTCTCGATGATGTCATCTTGTTGCAGACCCGCTTCAGACGCAGGCGAGTTCTCTAACAAACTTCTCACACGGAAGCTCCGATAGTCGGCGCCTTCCGCAATCAAGCTCATGCCTGACTGCGCCTGGTCAAAGGGCTGATCAAAATTTTGGTTGGGTTCAAAAATGATTCTATTTCGATCGTAATCAAGGAAGAGTCGAAACTTGCTTGCGATGCGCGCACCAATATTCCCGCTCAAAGTAGGATCAGCAAACGCGCCGGCCTTGTCCTGTGAAAACAGCGTGATGGGCTGGTTTACTTTGAACCGTCCGATACTTATCTCAACAATCCGTCCCACTTGCCCTACAGTTTCTCCACCGGCTCCGGCTCCTCCGAGCGATCGGATCGTCTTGATATTGCCTTGCAGAAGCTGATGACTATTTACAAACGGACTATAAAGGGCCAAGGCCAAGCCGGCTCCCAAGTCCAAAATAAATTTTCCTTTGATGGGTGAATTCGCAGTAGGCAAAACCGTGGCATCAACAATGGGATGTCCGTGTCGAAGTTGTATGGGAACGATTTCACCGGAGCCCGTATATGAGAAACTCTTTTTATCGTGCAACTTCAGCTGACGATTCAAATAGTCAACTTCCACAACGAACTGTTCGATAAAATTTCGACCAAGTATTCCATCGAAGTCCTGGCCAAGTCGCGGCGCAAGCACCCTGATCGGCAGAGCCATCGAGACCGGTTGCGAAAATCCGGGTAACTGCGAAATTGTGAAGGAGGAATTCTTTACAAACGCTCCTGACTGCGTCGTTTCACCGGCGCCACCTACCCGGACGCCGGCTCCTAATTTAAGACCGAGCTTCTTTGCGAGCTCCAAATCCACAATTGCGTATTCATCTCCGGTATCGAGAACAAACGAGAGCTCTCTCGAATTATTGATACTCACCTTGAGGACAATGTGGCGGTTTACCAAATCAAAGGGTATGGTGACTGGCTGCGACGCTGTTACCGAACTTTGATAATTTTCAAATGCCGGTGCGCTTGCACTTTCGACACGAAAACTCGCAAAGGTGAGTAATAATAGGAGGGAGAGAATCGTGCTTAGAATAGTGCTCTTTTTCATAAGGTGTTTGAGGGTGTAGAGTGACGCGCCTTGAATAATCATCACATTTCAGATCCCCAGGCGTAGTTTCTTTCCTGTATCAGAAGCCAAGCCCAATGCCTGACAAAAACGATTTCAAGCACATGCATTTACAGTCTTCGGGTCCAAAACTGGACGCACGCGTCAAACGAACGAAAGTCGCGTTGGGCGAGGCCTTAGTCAAGTTGATGGAGGAGAAGCCATTTGATTCCATTACGGTACAAGACGTCCTTGATAGAGCTCATGTAAGTCGGGCTACCTTCTATACGCATTATAGTGACAAGGACGACCTTTTGATGAGCGACGCGGAAGAGGCCTTTGAAATGATCTCGAACGCGCTGTCAGAACACAAGGACCAAAGCAATCGTGTTTTTCCGGTCAAAGAATTTTTTCACCACGTCAGTCAAATGAGTGCTTTCGTTAGGGCGTTAAGCAGCGCGGGTAAGGTTCAAGACAATTGGGAGCTGGCTCGTGGACAATTTGCACGAGGGATAGAGCGACGTATTGCTGAGCTGCCTTTGGGGCAGACCGTGCCGACTGAAGAGCGACCCGCAATAGCTTTTGCGCATGCGGGTGCTCTACTGTCATTGCTAACCTGGTGGATTGATCGCGGCATGCGCGAGCAGCCGGAAGAAATGGACCAACTCTTTCATCGCATGGTCTGGACCGGCCTCAATGGGAAAGAATAGGCCCTATAAGGAGAATAGCACCAATAATGAGAATAGGACCATTAAGACTAATAGGACCAATACCTCAACCACAATACTTCTTCGCCAATCGATGCACCGTATTTACATTTCGTACCGTGGCCTGAATGCCTAAGACCTTTTCCAACGAAGGGCCATAGAACTTCGATTCGCCAGCCTTCCTCCGGTAAAGCCAGTAGACTTCACGTTCATTGCAGCAAAAGTCGTCGATCTTAGACCGCATCGACATCAGCTTTTCCACGGCTGCCTTATCGGGTTTTTCCGAAATAAAAATTACAAACAGTTGATTGCCATCATTGGCCAATTCAGACTCTGAAAATGGGCTGAAAGCAGAAATCTGAGCTATCTCATCAACCGACCGAACAAAGGCTGCGACTGGATATCCCAGCGAGTCGTGGAGGTGCCGGTCGATTTTTCTTTCAAGCGCGGCTACATTTTTTGACCTGGTGTCGAAAATGACGTTACCGCTCGCAATGAAGGTTTCGACCCTTTCAAACGACAGGGCCTCAAACAGCTCACGAAGTTGGCCCATCTTGACCACATGGCCACCCACGTTAATGGCACGAAGAAAGGCAACGTATTTTGGCATCAGAGTTTGAGCGTGTGTTGGCTATCTAATCAATAAGCACTCTGCTGTTGAATGCTTCGGCCTTTTCTATTGCTGAAAGCAGACGTAGATATTGATTATAGTTTCGACTGCGAGACGTTAGCCTGCCAACCTCTGACTGGCTGAGTTCGCTTCGCAGTAAAAGATCCAGAAAGTCGTAGTAATCACCGGTAGCTGCGAGCGGAAACTCACGGGTATAACTGGTTTTTTCTTGTTCTTCCGAACGAAACCCAGCCAGTAGATCGAAAACGTGATCGGTTGTGATCCAGGCACCCTCGCGCGTCAGCCCAATCGGAACTCTCAACTCAAAGAATCGTAAGCCTTCAGGTGTGACTACTCGCCTCAGTTCCTTTGAGGCTTCACCGTCGAACGGCGATTCAGGATCTACCAGGATTCGTAATAATCGAGGATGGTCCTCCTTATCAAGTGTATCAAGTGAGAGTTGAATCCGATCCGCAAGAAATTTTTCGAACTCGGCCTCGATTGGATAATTGATCCGGCCGAGACATCCTACCGACTCACCATCGCCGGCGTTTTCCACCGGCAAACTCGCCGGACATTGCGCACAAATCTTCGTCGCCTCCTGCAACTCCTCAATTTCATCGGCGGCACGAACGATCCAATTGATCTTATCGCTAGATGGGACCACGTCATCACCGGTGGTCAGACGTGCGTGTAAACTGCTCAAGCGCCCCCACTCTCGCAAATGTTTTTCAGAGTAAGTAGCACGCAGGGGACACGCATATTGTAGGGCAAATTCGATTGACATAACTTGATATGAGCTTAGTTATTTCTGGCGAAAGAGTCCAACGCCTGCGCTTTGCCCTTGTGCTTTGTTGCTTAGCTGATTGTGCTTTGAAATACGGAGGGCAAAGTACGAAGCCAACGAACGAAGTGCAAAGCGCCAGGCTGGAAGTTCAGAGCCCCGCCTCGCCTGTGATAAGCTTCGACAAACTTTCCAATACGAAAGGTCATGCAGATGGCAGTAAGTCAGGAGCTCTTAGAAATACTCGCTTGTCCTGCTTGCAAGGCAAAAGTCGAGGTCAAACCCGATGGTAGTGCGTTGAAGTGCGTCGAGTGCAAACGCGTCTATCCAATTCGTGATGATATCCCTGTAATGTTGATCGATGAGGCCATCATCGAGGCATAGAAATGAACAGCCTGCGCCACATCGTTGAGGAATCACCTGTGCTGCGGGCTGTTGAAACTAACGCCAAATACTTGTCGGGCGGAGAAAGCGTTGCGCAACCTCTGGGCGCGGCCCGTTGGGATTGGACCAGGGTTAAGCGAATCCTGCTGATTCGCTTGAGATCGATTGGCGATACGGTTCTCGCGACGCCCTCGGCAGCAGCTCTTAAGCGATTTGTTCCCAATGCCGAAGTGGACCTACTGGTTGAAGACTGGGTCGCTCCACTGCTCGATCAGCATCCGCATATCAATCAGGTAATTACGGTTGCGCGACATGGAATGTCGGCTCGTACTCGGGTCGCCCGTGAACTCCGGAGGCGACGGTACGACGTCGTTTATAATTTGCACGGCGGTACAACCGCGACATTGTTGACCCGAGCAACCGGGGCTCGGCACCGGGTCGGTTACAAAACGTACCAGTACGCAAGGCTGCACAATCATCAGGCGCCTTCGTCATCAGAATTGTGGGGTCAGCCGCAAACACATTCGGTCGAGCAACAACTAGCTTTGTTGGGTTGGACCGGTGTTCCAGTTTCAGATCGTCCCCGTACTGTGCTTGGTATTTCCGCGGAAGCCTCGCAGAACATTCAAAGGCGTCTCGACACGGCCCAAATTACTGGTCCAATCGCTCTCATTCATCCCGCAGCGGCTTTCTCCACGAAACAATGGAAAACTGACCACTTTGCCGAAGTAGCGGATTATTTAACGACGCGGGGCTTCAGGTGTATTGCCGTGGCAGCTTCCCACGAGCTCGGGATACTACAGGAACTTGCCAGCAAAGCTATCTCCCGCTGCGTGATATTCCATGATCTTCAGCTGCCGGAAATTTCGGCTCTGGCAGGCCGTTCGCAAGTGTTCGTCGGTAATGACAGCGGTATTGCACATATCGCAGCGGCAATGGGTACGCCGGCGGTCGTAATCTTTGGATCGTCCAACATTGCGCACTGGCGACCGTGGAATCAAGCGCCTGCGGAAATTGTTTATGAAGAGCTGCCCTGTCAACCATGTCATGGCTACTTCTGCGAAAAATTTCCTGCTCCGGAATGTATACGTCGTGTACCAGTTAACAGAGTAGTAGCTGCAATTGAGCGGGTTTTGAAGAATTTGCAACCACAGTCCTAGGCATGCAGGTGGTCCATTTGGACCAGGACCAATGAATAAGAAACGAGCTGAACAAATACTGGACGACTTAAAAACCCGTAATATTACTGTCCTGGGCGACGTGATGCTCGACGAGTTTGTTTGGGGAGACGTGACTCGAATCTCGCCGGAAGCGCCAGTGCCCGTTGTTGACGTTCGCAAAGAGTCTCGCCATCTTGGAGGAGCTGCGAATGTACTGGCAAATCTAACGTCACTTGGAGCTTCTGGTTCGGTAGTAGGAGTGGTTGGCAAAGACGCCGCAGGCGAATATCTGCGCTCGAATCTAGCGTCCCTGAGCCCCGGCGCCCTGGAAAACTTGATTACGGACGACTCACGTCCATCTACCACAAAGACCCGTATCGTTGCCCATAATCAACTAGTCGTCAGGGCTGATCGAGAGTCGCGCAAGTCTGTTCACGCTGATATTGAGAATCGCATTATTGAACGACTGAAGACAGCCTTAGCGGAAGCGCACGCGTTGGTAGTTTCAGACTACGACAAAGGTGTCGTAACCCCGCGCATTCTCAATGAGGTCTTGCCGCTGGCCTATGGTCGCATTCCAGTCCTGATCGATCCGAAGCTAAGAAATTTCGATTTTTATAGGCCAGCCACGTTGGTCACTCCGAATCATCATGAAGCCCTTAAGATGAGTAATACCGAAGAAGATTCTGATCATGGACTGCAACGAGCTGCTGAAATAATTCGCGAACGATTAGGTTGCGATTCAGTATTAATTACGAGGGGCGATCGCGGAATGATGTTGCTTAGCAAGGATGGGCACCCGGTTTATGTTAAAACCGCCGCCAGAGAGGTATATGATGTAACCGGCGCCGGAGACACTGTGATAGCTGCACTGGCAGGAGCGCTCGCAACTGGAGCTTCGATGCTCGAGGCCGCCACCTTAGCGAATCATGCCGCCGGAATCGTGGTCGGCAAAGTTGGAACGGCCACCGCCGATTCGACCGAGTTGCTCGAGACGTTTGAATAACATGTAACCCGAAGTTATAAAAAACCGATGGGCGTACAGCTTCTCACAAGCTTCGTAGGCCCTCTTATTTCATCTCACAGCCTTGGGCGCGCCCAAAGTTGATGCCTCAGCAAGCGGAATTACAATGATTGGCAAAACTCTCCGCCATTACCAAATCATCGAGAAACTCGGGGCGGGTGGACAGGGCGCTGTGTATCGGGCGACTGACGCTAAACTGGGCCGCTCAGTTGTCATTAAGGTACTTCCTCCAGAACTCACCGCCAAAGAAGCAAACCTGAAGCGTTTTGAACGCGAGGCCCGACTCGCTTCCGCCTTGGACCATCCGAACATCTGCACGATCTTCGATCTCGATGAAGTTGATGGCGTCCACTTCATCGCGATGCAGCATGTTGAAGGAAAGAATGTGCGACAGTTGGTCGCCGGACGACCGCTGGAGCTAAAGACCGCGGTTTTGATTGGTCTCCAGGTCGCCGAGGCTTTGGCAGCGGCGCATAGTCGAGGGATTATTCATCGAGACGTAAAGTCAGGAAATGTAATGGTCACGCCTTCGGGCCAGGTGAAGGTTCTCGATTTTGGTTTAGCGAAACTGTTAGACGACGAACGCGCGGCGACCAGCGGCATTCATCATACCGAATTAACTGAAGTTGGCATCCCGTATGGAACTGCGACCTACGCCGCTCCAGAGCAAGCTCGTGGTGATCGCGTTGATAAACGCGCCGATATTTTCTCCCTCGGCGTCCTGCTCTATGAGATGTTGACCGGCACCTGGCCCTTTCGCGGCAAGACTACGATTGATGTTCGCCATGCAGTGCTTTATGACGCGGCCCCGCCAATCGAAGAACTGCGAGGGACGCCGATTCCGGC
>Ga0134124_10003230_pt1 | contig 13109 bp, 13 predicted proteins | sample KB304_FD_96880 | JGI IMG/M metagenome (GOLD analysis project Ga0134124, IMG submission 96880) | Terrestrial soil microbial communities without Nitrogen fertilizer from Kellogg Biological Station, Michigan, USA - KB3-0-4 | ecosystem: Environmental > Terrestrial > Soil > Unclassified ... | reverse complement strand
TGTGCGGCATCTTCGGCAACTTCGAAATCGCCGAACTGGCGGATCAGGGTAGCTACAATCCTCCCCCAATCAGAGCGATAAACGGAGTCGACAATTACGTTTGGATTTGGAAGCATATGGCATCATAAAAAATTCTCGCACCTGGTGTCGATTTGGTCAGTTTTCGTTCGATTATCCGATGGAGGAAATTAAAAATGAAGTACATGTTGCTGATTTACCTTGACGAAAACGCATTAAGCGAAGATGAGCGCCAGAAGTGTTACGTTGAATCAATCGAACTGACGCACAAGCTCCGCTCTAATGGGAAGTACATTGGCGCTAATCCGCTTCACCCAACGGCGACGGCGACAAGTGTCCGTGTGCGCGAAGGCAGACGTTTGGTAACTGATGGTCCGTTTGCAGAGACGCGGGAACAATTGGGTGGCTACTTTCTCGTTGACGCAAAAGACCTCGACGAAGCAATCAATATCGCTGAACGCATTCCGATGGCCCGCTCTGGAACAGTGGAAGTACGTCCGGTCGTCGAGTTACCAGGCTTGCCGCAGTGACTATCAAGGCACCTAACCCAAAAGACATAAGGAATTCGCATTTAACTTTAAACGTAAGATACAAATTACGCTGAGAGATGGAGGGGCCGAGTTTATGTCTACAAACGTCGAAGCAATGCAGATCCCCAAGGGTAGTAAATGGGCACGGTATGTCGTCACTGCATTGCCTGTGCTATTTCTGCTCATGGATGGCGTAATGAAACTCTTCAAACCTGCGTTCGTCGTAGACGCGACGACTCAACTTGGATACCAGGAAAACACAATTGTTCCTTTGGGAGTAGTCCTGGTAACGTGCACTATCCTTTATCTGATTCCGACAACATCAGTGCTCGGAGCGATTTTGTTGACCGGTTATTTAGGTGGTGCTGTCGCTACCCATGTTCGGGTTGAAGGAGGAGCATTCCCGATTCTATTTCCAGTCATCTTGGGTGCACTGGTTTGGGGTGGACTTTATTTACGAGACATTAGGTTGCGTGCGTTAATTCCAGTACGTCGATAACGGAGGGACTCATGGCTGACTCAAACAACAAACCAACTATTGGCAACGGGAAAATCTGTTACCTCGAGATTCCTACGCAAGACATTGAACGCTCCATGAAATTCTATGAGGCGGTTTTCGGTTGGAATACGAGAAAACGTGGCGATGGAAACTTTGCATTTGACGACGGCGTAGGTGAGGTTAGCGGAACATGGGTGAAGGGACGCGCACCTTCCAATGCACCTGGGATCTTGATCTACATCATGGTAGATAGCGTCGCCGGGAGTATCGAGAAGATCGAGGCAAATGGTTGTGAGATAGTGCAACCCATTGGCGGTGATGCTCCGGAGATCACCGCAAGATTCCGTGATCCGGGTGGAAACGTGCTGGGGCTTTATCAGGAACCGAGCTAATGGTCGATTTGAAATCGGCGTAACTAGAAAGGATACAAATTCATGAACGCTATCCTCTGGGTGGTCCAGGTAATTCTCTCCGTGCTGTTTCTTTTTGCGGGTGGGACCAAGCTAATCATGTCTACAGAGCAGATGGAAAAAATGTCGCCACCAAACGCCATCCACCTCCCTGGATTGTTATTGAAGTTGATAGGCGTCCTTGAAGTGTTGGGAGCGTTCGGTCTCATTCTGCCGGGTCTCACAAAAATCAAACGCAACTTGACCCCTCTGTCTGCAGTTGGACTATTGATCATTATGATCGGAGCAGTCGTAATTACAGTAATGGGGTTGGGAGTGCGGGACACGATCGTCCCTCTAATTACTGGTTTACTCTGCGCCTTCGTCGCATACGGACGCCGCGACTGGCGGTAGGTGTAGGCTACCAACCAATTACCCTTCTCGGTGCATCCTCTGCGTTCTCTGTGCCTTCTGCGGTTAGGCATTCACCTGAACGCTTCGCAGCTGAGCATCACCGCTTATGCAACTACATGTAGAGAACAAATTGAAACTGAGATTGAACAAGTCGGGAAGGGTGGCTTGCCCCCGCCGGTCTGATCCGATGTGGTCCGTCGTGTTTTACATTAGGCAAGACCAGCGGGGGCAAGCCACCCTTCCCGACTTGTTCAATTTGACTATTGTAGTTTGATCTTAGCTACGGTTTTTTGAGGCTGTTTTAAGAAGCCGCGGAGATTCGCAGAAAGCACCGAGAGTAAGACACAATTGTGCAAACGCCCTGCCTCCTGGCCCTAATTAGAAACCGTCCATCACACAATTACTCCCATTCGTGGATTGTGCATTGCGCTAACACGGACCTGCCTCTAGGATATCGACGCTCTAAACCATCTCGCGAAGAATTCACTCTGGAACGCACGGAGAAAAACTATGAGGATTAGAATCCTTCTATTCGCCTGTTGTTTGTTGCTGATTGCGATCTCGCTTATGACAAACCCCACCCTTTTGGTTAAGGCACAGGAGCCGGACAAGGCCAAAACCTCAGTGGTGTTGCGTAAAGGTTTTCAAGAGGTGAGTACCTGGGTGTGGAAGTCGGCTGATATGGTTCCCGCCGAGAAATATAACTACAAACCAGTCGACACTGTGCGCACGTTTGGTCAGATCATCGGACACATCACAGACTCTTACAACTACTACTGTGCTCAAGGTGCAGGTACCAAAGTTGAGTGGGCCGATCCGGCTGAAAAAGGAAACACTGACAAGGCGACATTGGTTCCGAAGTTAAAAGAAGCACTCGATAAGTGCAATGCGGCTTATGCGGCTGACAATGGTCAATTGCCTCCGTTGATGGAGAACATCGCACACACGAATCTTCACTACGGCAACCTGATCACTTACCTTCGCATGATGGGAATGAAACCTCCATCAAGCTGAGCGAGGCACCTGAGGCGAAGGGTAAACGAAAGGGCTCACTGAGCCCTTTTTGTTTGGGCAATTTGCACCGTCGCTTCAACCCATCTCTTAAACTTTACGCCGTAACAGCAACGTGAAAACTTAGTAATTTGGATCAAAACAAAGCTTTGGATTAGCGACTTCCATTTAATTGGAGATCTCTAAAAACTTGCCTCACATGTGACTAAATCGCTAATCGTAATCTCGACAATCACTCGAAGCCATTTGCACTCGAACCACTGCTCCACAGTTTCCATTCTTTCGTAGAATCTTCAAACTGGCACCTTCATTGCCTCTTCCAATTACGTGCAATCGATCCACTGGTTTGCATTTCGCACCGGACTTCTGCGGCGCTGTTTGTTTGCAAATTAGTTGCTGCGAAACAGCCTCGTGAAATCGATTGCATTCGCCTTGCGATGTGTTCTCCCTGGTGCTCGCAGGGTGCGTTTTCGAAGTGATTCGCTAAAAAGGGAGAGTAAAGATGAGAAAGCTTTGGTCTTTATCAGTAGTGATGTGTCTCAGTCTGGCGGTCTCTTCCGTGCTTGCGCAGGACGTCCTAACAAAGGGATCGATTGGAGGTACGGTCACAGATTCAACCGGTGCGGCAATTCCGGGTGCCAAGGTAACCATCACCGGCCAGACAGGTGGCCGCACAGAAACAACCAATGAGAACGGCACTTTCAAGGTCGATAACCTCATACCTGGTAACTACACAGTAAAGGTAGAGCAAACCGGCTTTAAAACCGCAGTAGCAAACAACGTCACTGTCAATGTTGGCAAAGAGTCGTCATTGAACTTGAAACTCGAAACTGGCGAGATCACCGCAACTGTGGACGTGACAGCAACAGCCGGTGGAATTGATCAGCAAAGCACGGCCTCTGGCCAGAACCTTAACGATCAACTCTTCCAAAACGTCCCAGTGCAACGCGGAGTCTCAAGTCTCTTCTATTTGTCACCGGGCGCAACCGACAGTATCAACGGCGGACGCGACAATCCTTCGATTGCCGGTGGATCAGCGCTGGACAATCTTTACGTAGCTGACGGCGTAAACATCACGAACTCTGCCTTTGGAGGCGTCGGCACTTTCTCGCGTTCCTACGGTGCTTTGGGAACGGGTATCAATACGTCGTTCATTAAAGAAGTCCAGGTAAAAACTGGAGGCTTTGAGCCTCAGTACGGTCAGTCCGAAGGCGGCATTATCAACATCATCACGCAATCAGGTGGCAACGCATATCACTGTGCCGTCTATGGCTTCGCCCGCCCAAGCGCTTTCGAATCAAATCGTCTGCAGGCGGATGACACGCGAGTTAACAAGCAAGGTAAATTGCTTCACGAAGAAAATTATGATGTGGGCGCCGACGTCGGCGGTTATGTGCCGGGGTTGCAGAATCGTCTCTTCTTCTTTGGATCTTTTAACCCAACAATTCGGCGTGAAATTGTGCAGGGTGTTTCTGCTAACGCAAGTGATATTGCGGCCGGAAACGGAGACGCCGTTGATTCAGGTTTGTTCACGCAACGAGGACAGTTTGCGCGCCGTTATCGAACTTATAACTACGCAGGCAAACTCGATTGGGTGCTTAACCCGAACCACCAAATTACCTTTTCGATATTCGGAGATCCGACGAAGACAAATCTGTCGTCATTCTCGGCCCTTAATATCGACAACACAACCGGAGACAGCGTGCTCGACTACGGCACACGCAACTGGGCCGTGCGATATAACGGTTCACTGTCTCCGACGTGGACTCTGAATTCGTCATTCAGCCAGGGTAGAAGCAAATTCGACGAAACAGGCTTCGCCAATCTAAACCTGATTCAGGTTCGCGAACCTATCGATCCAGTCCGCGGCAACTACGTCTCGGAGGGACGAGGCTTTTTCGAACCAACCGAAAGCTCAAACTGGAAGTGGGACGTAAACACCGCGAAAATCTGGAACCGTTGGGGTCAGCACCAGGTTGGCGTCGGCTACACTTACCAACGCTCACTCTACTCAGGTAACAGAGAACGAAGCGGACCTCGGTATACGATTCCGTCTGAAAACGTGATTGGCACTCCGGCGGCCGACCTTGGCATTCCTGACTTCGCCGCTGGTCAACAATTCAACGTGCAGTTCAGACTACGATCACAAGCAGCCAGCTGTACATTGTGCCCGCTCTTCAACGTTCGCGGGGATCTTGTACCGGTATCGCTCCAGGTGTTCCGAGGGGAATTTGGCCCGCCAAACTTTGACACGAGAGGCAACTACAACGCCGGGTACGTACAGGACACGTGGCGTATAAACAAATACATAACCGCGTTGCTGGGACTTCGTATGGAGCAGGAACGAGTCATCGGCAGTCCCAATTCAACAACGGGAGCGAAATACGCTTACAGCTTTACAGATCAGTGGGCGCCGCGCCTTGGTGTTGCTGTGGATCCTACTGGAAAAGGCAACATGAAGGTTTATTACAACTACGGACGTTTCTTTGAATTCCTGCCGCTTGATGCTGCAGAACGTTCATTGTCGCAGGAGTTGGATTTCATCGGTGCTCGCTTCGCTCCGGCATTCACGATAAACAGTGCTGGTCAGAGAATCGTGACGCTTGATTCGTTTGGTTCACCCATTCCAGTCATTGACCCCGCACATCTATTGAGTGGGGCCGCGGCAGCAGGAGGATTGTCCAACGGAATCTCGGTATCTGCTTCTGACCTGAGTGCGATTACCGCAGGCACGAAGTTAGGTTACCAGGATGAACATATTATCGGCGCTGAGTTCCAGCTACCGCACAACTTTGTGCTGTCGGCTCGATACCAATACCGCAACCTTAAACGCATCATCGAAGATATGGCAGTGTTGTCACCCGAAGCAGCAAATGCCGGCGTGGTGCAAACCTTTTTCATTGGAAACCCCAGTACGAAACTCGACGCTGCCACTAACCTGGTTCAATTCGCGTTTCCAATCGGAGGCACTGCACCTGCTGGCTGCACCTCCGGGTTTGAAACTGAAGTTGATGACCCGTTGACTGGGACTCCAATCTCAAACGTCTGTTTTGGTTCAAAGGGAATCGACCCAGTAACAGGTGCTTCCATAAATGTCCCTGACGGAGTTCCCGACGGGTTCCCAGATCCAGTTCGCAAGTACAAAGCTTTCGAACTCGAACTCAACAAACGCTTCTCCGATGGCTGGCAATTACTTTCGAACTTCCGCGTTGCATCTTTGACCGGCAACTACGAAGGCCATCTTCGAAACGACAACGGACAGACTGATCCTGGCATCAGTTCACTCTTTGACTTCACCTCGGGAGACTTCAACCTGCTCGGTGATCAGTTCAAAGTTGGTCCGTTGAATACCGATAGACGTTTCATTTCAAACATCTACGGTAATTACTCGTTGAGCAAAGCGCGATCACTTTTCGGTGGCCGCTACTTGAATGGATTGAATCTCGGAGCCGGGTTCCACATGGAGTCTGGAATTCCAATCAGTGAATACCTGCCCCATCCTGTTTATCTAAACGCCGGGGAGATTCCGGTGGGTGGTCGTGGCAAGCTTGGTCGAACTCCGTTCTTCGCGCAGCTCGACCTGCATGCCGACTATCCATGGGTGATCAATGAAAGGGCGAAAGTAAGCTTCATTGCCGACTTCTTCAACGTCACCAACAATCGACGAGTGAGACTGCCCGACCAATTCCGTCAGTTGGATCTTGGAGAAAACAATCCCGACTTTTTGCAACCGTCGATCATCAATCTGACCTCTGGTTATCATCTGCCGTTCTCAATGCGATTGGGAATGCGGTTCGAATTCTAGTGGTCGAAAATGAAAGGCTGTTTTTTAGGGAGGGATCCATTCCCTCCCTTTTCTTCTTGAAGTAATATCCCTCCGCAGCAGAACTCAACGTCTCTACCCCCAGGAGATTTCATCATGTTCAGCAATAAACTTCGCTTGTTGCTTTCCAGCATCGTTGCAGTAACCATTTGTCACGTCGCCAGCATTGCTCAAGTTCCAACCGGCCCCGCATCGACAGTTGAGATACACGGACAAGTACGTTTCGCAGAGGGCGGTGCACCCGCTGAAAACATTCTGGTGCGCCTGGAAAGCTACGACGGAGGTGGCTCTATTAGTGAAGCCTTTACGGATCGACTTGGAAAGTTTCGATTTCCAGGACTTCAACCCGCACAATACTCAGTCAAAGTACATCAGAGTGGTTATCGCGACGCTCAAGAGACTGTTGATATGCAAACCTCATCCAGCGGTCTGGTATTGCTTCAACTCGCGAAGGACACTTCAAACGTCACTACATCAACTACAGGGACGATAAACGCCGCCGTTCCAACTGCTGCACAGAAAGAATTCGACAAGGGTATGTCTGTGTTAGCTGGCGGTGGAAAAGACAAGATGAACGCGGCGGCACGCTGTTTTGAAAAGGCGATTACGATCTATCCGCAGTTTGTAGAGGCGCGGCTCAAGCTTGGCACTGTCTACATGGATTTGGAGCAGTGGGACAAAGCAAGGAACGCCCTGGAAGAAACACTTCAGTTCGATCCCAAAGCGGCCAATGCTTTCTTTGCGTTGAGCGAGATTTACTTGCGTCAAAACAAATTGTCAGAAGCCGAACAAGTATTGACGAAAGGACTTGAAATTGACGATCGGTCGTTCCTCGGTCATCTAAATCTGGCTCGTGTAAACTGGGAGCAAGCGCGTCAAATCAAGGATCTCAATCAGGCAAAACCAGTGTTAGAGAAGTGCTATCAGGAAGTGAAACAGGCATTGCTGCTCAATCCGAATTTGCCTGGCGCCCATCTGCTGAAGGGAAATCTTTTGTTGCGAGTAGCGCGGACTTCAGAAGCAGTATCGGAGTTTGATGAGTATCTGCGGCTTGAACCCAACGGGCCAATGGCAGCTGAGACGCGAGCACTTGTCGACAAGATCAAGAAGGCTTCATCGAGCAAGAACTTCCGCGGATAGGAACCAAACAAACATCCGCAGATTACACAGATTGCTCAGATTCTTCAGACTGTCGGTAAGTACTCTCTTAAAGAAATCTGCGTAATCTGCGCAATCTGCGGATGATCTTTATCAATTAGCCGGCACGACTGTTACCGACTCTGTATCCCTCCTGGTAACCTTTCGAAAAGCCTGAGCGGTAATCTTCGGCGTAGTTACCAAAGCCAGCGTCCTGATAGAAGTGTGACCGCTCTGGACTGAAGCTCTTGTTCTTCTTTCCATCAGAGTTACCGGTCTTGAAACCGTTCTTGTAACCCTGATTCATCGCCGTCTGACCATTGCCAAAAAAGTACTGTCCATAGTAGTTGCCGTACGGCGACCATGGATAGCCCCACGGACCGTAACCCCAACTATTAAACGGTCCGTAAAACCGGTATGGGTAAGGGCGAACAATAACAATGCGCCGTTGTGCCTGTGCAGAGCCTGGGGAAACAAAAACAATGCCAGCAAGCATCAGCGTGGCTAGCATGAGGCCGCCAATCCTTCGCAGGTATTTTCCTTTCATTTCAAACCTCCTTGTTCCTACTTCTATAGACACCAAAACAAGCAAAATCGTTACCACTACACAGCAAGCGATCTTGTGATTTGCTTACAGATGGGTTGCAGTATGTGGCAGTCCTCACCTTCATCTACACACGGTCGGGAAGGGGGCAAGCGCAGCGCGCCCCCAGGCAATCATGACACTAGAATCAAATTGCGGAGTCACGTCTAATCAAGAATATTAATCCTGCGGGGGCGCGCTGTGCTTGCCCCCTTCCCGACCGTGTGAAGGTAATTACTGAAGTTTCAGTTCTACCCCTCTTTCTTAGTTGAGTGTCAGGACTGTTCAAGATAAAAAATAAGCTATGAAAAGTTATCGGAAGGAACTTTGGTTCAATGTGCCGACGCGGCGAGCTTTCATCAACATCACGCCAGAGGTTGAAGCGTGTTTAAAGGAAAGCGGAGTTTCGGAAGGCCTGGCACTCGTGAACGCGATGCACATAACAGCATCGGTCTTCATCAACGATGATGAAAGCGGTCTCCATCACGACTACGAAGTCTTCCTTGAAAAGCTCGCGCCGCACGAACCCACTACGAACTATCGCCACAATCTGACAGGCGAGGATAATGGTGATGCGCACATCAAACGACAACTTATGGGACGCGAAGTCGTGGTGGCAATAACTAAAGGCAAACTCGACTTTGGACCATGGGAGCAAATCTTCTACGGTGAGTTTGATGGCGGGAGAAAGAAACGAGTGTTGGTGAAGATCATAGGCGAATGATCGGATTGCCGATTGCTGATTGCTGATTGCGGCTTGGTTCTTCGGTCGTCAGACTTTGAGCATTTACCGTAATTCGGCTGCGCTGATGACAATATCGGGCCTGCGTCCCAAGGCCTAAAAACCTAAGGCCCAAACCCAATCAACAATCAGCAATCAGAAATCAGCAATCCCAATGACCCTTTTTGTCCTCCGACTGCGCATATCTGGGTAAGGCGGTTTTTCCGCTGAGACAAAACATTGGAACCTAAGGAGGTGTTCCAATATGAACCACGGATATACCTTTCAATCAACTTTGGCAGCTTCTGATTCAATCCACTGGCGAATCGAAGACATAATCGGCAACGGCAAGCGTCTCGACTTTTCGAAGCCTTTTATGCCCGAAAGCCTGGCCAGAACTCAGTCGCTGTCGTTTCTCGACGCTGATGAAAAGAAGCTACTTAACCAGATCAGGGGAAACACGTATCTCAGTATCTTTGGTCTCGTCGAAGAGTTCATCCTTCCCTTTGTGATGGACGAAGCCCGGCCGCACTTGCAGCCCGATGACTATCGCACGCGCGCTCTGCTGAAGTTCGCCGGCGAAGAAGCCAAACACATCCAGTTGTTTAAGCAGTTCCGCAAGGAATTCGTTGATAGCTTCGGCACGGAGTGCCCGGTTATTGGACCACCGGAGGAAATTGCAAAAGCGATACTGGCGCACGATGAACTCGGCGTGGCGTTGACTACTCTGCATATCGAATGGATGGTGCAGAACCACTACGTCGACAGCGTCAAAGACAATCAGGATCTTGATCCACAATTCAAGAGCCTTCTGAAACATCATTGGATGGAAGAAGTTCAACACGCAAAGATCGACACGTTGATGGTCGAAGCAATCGCGGCGCGTCGAAGTGAAGAACAGATTCTAAGTGGCGTCGAAGAGTACCTGGCGATCGGTGGGTTCATCGACGGCGGTCTGACTCAACAGGTAGAGTTCGACATGGCAAGTTTGATGGACGCCGCAGGCCGATACTTCAACGATGAGCAAAAAGAGGAATTTAGGCGTGTTCAAAAACAAGCGAACCGCTGGACGTACCTGGGTAGTGGTATGACTCATCCAAAGGTACTGGAGACTTTGGAGAGTTTGAGTCCGAAAGCACGACAACGGGTCGAAACAGTTTCTGGCGCATTTTGCTAGTTGCTAGTGTCGGCCGAATTTTGGACCGCAGTCGTTCCTCGCCTGCCACAGTGATTGCTTTATCGTCGCGGCTGTGCAGGCGAGGGCGCATGCGGTTCAAGTTCATCTGGAACACGCTGTTGGCTCCGCTTCAATAGTGCAAGTTGTTATACTGCAAGTCCGTTAGACCATTGGCCACTCTTTCGAGGGAGCTCAAATGGCAGCAACAAGAGCATCGGATGTGACCCGTCTTCTTGTCGATTGGCAAGGCGGAGACAAGCTCGCCCTGGAAGAGTTGATGCCTCTGGTCTATCGGGAGCTCCGAAAAGTCGCTGCTAGTTATATTCGACAGGAACGACGCGACCACACCTTACAACCCACCGCTTTGATTCATGAGAGTTACCTGCGAATGGTCGAACAGGATATGCCGAAGTGGCAAAGTCGAGCTCATTTCTTCGGCATCGCCGCCAGATTGATGCGACAAATCCTGGTCGACTATGCAAGACAGCGAAAAGCGACCAAGCGTGGCGCGGAACAAATACGAGTTCCGTTGGATTCAGCAGCGCATTCAACTTTGTACTCAGATGGTGAGCGCGTACTTACACTCGACGCCGCGCTTACCAAACTAGCTGCGCTCGATCAACGGAAATCTCAGGTGCTCGAAATGCGTGTGTTCGGGGGAATGAAACTCGCCGACATCGCGACTGCGTTAGAAGTTTCTGAACCAACCATCAAACGAGACATGCGTATGGCGAAAGCATGGCTGCGAGTCGAAATCGGCCACTGACCACCAATGTCCGATAAGCTTTAGCTTGTCGGAAGATCTTAGTCTGGGTAACCGTTCCGATACGCTAAAGCTTCCATAAGCATGCTGATACTGGGAGCGCAGGCATCCTCGCCTGCTGATGGCGATTTAGTAACGTTAGTGGTCGTCCAGCTGACGAGGACGCCTTTCGCTCCCAGCACTGCTCAAACACAAAACCTCCACCAAAATTCGCACCACATGTTTTACATACATGTGTGACACGCCGCGCGTATGCTCCCCCCAACAGGAGGAGAATGCGAATGAACGTTACTGAATTCTTGCTCAGCGAGATGAATCGGGAAGTTGAACGCTCTCGACGAGCGTTACAGGAAGTTCCAACCGGCAAGTATGATTGGAAGCCACACGACAAGTCCATGATCTTTGGTTATCTCACCCAAATGGTGGCGACGATTCCGATGTGGATCACCATGCAGATCAAGGACAACGAATTAGATGTCGCTCCTGAAGCCGGCTCGAGAATGAAACGGGAGCCAATAGAAACCAGTGAAGCACTGGTCAAGGCGCTCGACGAGGCTGCGGCGGGTGCGCGTTCTGCTTTTGCTGCTACAACAGATGAGCACTTACAGACAACGTGGAAACTTTTGGCGCATGGGAAAGTGGTAATGGAAGCACCGCGCTACCAGATGATTCAGGACACCATTAATCATTGGTCACATCATCGTGGCCAGATGACTGTCTACCTTCGACTGATGGGAGCGAAGGTTCCGGCACTCTACGGACCATCAGCAGATGACCAACGCTTCCTGTAAAGGAAAATAGTGAACTCCGATTGGCCACACTCGGTCGGGAAGGGGGCAAGCGCAGCGCGCCCCCGCAGGTAATCATGACATTCGTCTCAAAGTTTGAACTCAACATCCAGTCAGAGGTTATTGAACCTGCGGGGGCGCGCTGCGCTTGCCCCCTTCCCGACTGCTTGTAGTTTGTGTGCCATTCTGGTGGGTCGGGCCAACGCTAACGCCACTAGTATTAATCCACTACGATCCACCCTGCTTTTCAATCTGCGACCGCATTCGTTTGTCTCGTTCTCGAACTTCAGGTGTTAGCTCAGCACCAAAATCTTCCACTTCGAAAATCGGTCGAATATCAACATCCGACTCCACATTCATCGGATTCGGGCAACGCTTTACCCATTCGACCGCCTCCTCCATCGACTTAACTTTCCAGATCCAAAAACCAGCGATGAGCTCTCTGGTCTCTGCAAACGGACCGTCAGTGACTATTCGCTTTGGTCCCGAGAATTTTACTCGTTTCGCTTTCGAACTGGGATGCAGCCCCTCGCCGGCAAGCATCACACCTGCGTTTACCAGCTCTTCGTTAAACTTCGTCATTTCAGTAAGCAATTGCTCGCTCGGCATGACACCGGCTTCTGATTCTTCCGTTGCTTTAACAATAACCATTACTCGCATTTCTATTCTCCTCAACGTTTGATTTGGAGCTTGACAACGCGTTTGAGCGTCAGTTTTGGCTCTCTAAATAGGAATCGAACAACCCAAACGCGAATCGACAACTATCGCAAAACTTTTTTCTGAAAATGTTTTCATCAGGAGAGGAGGGGGCATCCGCAGATTACGCGGATTCTAGAAATGCGATCTAAAGTCATAAGCCGCAATCTGCGGCATCTGCGTAATCTGCGGATTTTTGCGGATTTCTTTTCATTACCAATTCCCAGACTTACGGGTTAGCATTCCGCTTCGGTCATCCCTGTAACAGGACCAGTACATAATGATCGTTCACCTAATCGACGGCACTTACGAACTCTTCCGACACTTCTACGGTGTTCGAAGGTTCAAGAAAACTGACCCGCCATTCGGTGCGGTTGCCGGGGTTCTGAGAGGTGTTTTGCAACTAATCAACGATGGCGCCACGCATGTCGGAGTCGCAACCGATCACGTAATCGAGTCGTTCAGAAACAATCTATGGGCCGGCTATAAAACCGGCGCCGGAATAGAACCAGTCTTAAAGTCACAGTTCATCCCACTCGAAGAATCTCTGTTAGCGATGG
>Ga0134124_10003228_pt1 | contig 13114 bp, 9 predicted proteins | sample KB304_FD_96880 | JGI IMG/M metagenome (GOLD analysis project Ga0134124, IMG submission 96880) | Terrestrial soil microbial communities without Nitrogen fertilizer from Kellogg Biological Station, Michigan, USA - KB3-0-4 | ecosystem: Environmental > Terrestrial > Soil > Unclassified ... | reverse complement strand
CGATCCCGGCGAGCAGGGCAAGCTCCTCTTCGTCAGCGACCGGCGCCAGAGCAATCGCCAGGCCTGCCTCGCGATGCGACCGAAAGGCAGCGACGAGAAAAATCTGGCGGCAGCGCTGGAACCGCCGGAGTCGTTGGACGTCATCCTCGCGGATCTAGACAACGTGCGCCTGCCATGGCGGGACCTGTTCCGTGCCTATACCGAGAAATCCCCGGAGGCAACGGCGGAAAAAGGAGGCACTCCGGTCGCAGCGTCGCACGGCCCGAACCGGCTGGTGCGGCAAAAGCATGAAGTCGATGCCGGCTTCAACATCCACCTCACCATTGCGCCGGACGCGCAGCGTGCCGCGCAGGAGACGAGCCGGTGCTATACCGGCGACGCCGCGACCTGCCGCCGCCTCGGGCTTGGCAACGACGCGAAGTTCGCCGAATTCACGGATCTGATGTACGAAAACGCCGCGGTGCGCATGGCCGCGGTCGCGTTGATCGACGTCGCCACCGGCAGGATCGAGGCGCTGGGCAGCGCGCACACGGATTGCTTCCGGCAGGAATACGACGGGCCCGGGCGCAAGGCGCGCGAGTGCCCGGACCTGCCGGGCGCGCCGCACTACGAGCCGGACCGCCTGCTGAATCACGCGCTCTACACGGACGCGCTGCCGGGCTCGCTCGTCAAGCCGGTGATGGCGACAGGCTTCCTGCGCGATGCCGCTTACCGAAAGAAAATCATGGCCGACCGGGTTTCCGGCGAATTCGTCCGGCTGCAGGACGAATTGAAGGGTTCCGACTCGGTTGCGTTCCTCAACCGCATGTTCTGCGCCGACAAGGGCTGGACGAACTGCGATCGGCCGCGCGATATCCAGCTCGCCGCCCTGCAGTTCGGCTGGGACGCGGGCTGCGAGGATGCCTCATTCCGCTGCGGCCGCCTGAACGTGCTGTTCGGCTACCCGGACAGCAGCCGCGTGCGCGACGACATCGCGCGGCTGCCTCTCGGCGCATCGGTGATGTATGGCCGCCTGCTGGTGGAACCCGCGGCGCAGGCAAGGCCGGCGGATCTCCAGCTGATGCGCGATTTTTCGTTCGAGCCCGCGCTGGCCGCGGCGTGCAGCAGCGGCGCCTACTATTCCGGCTCGGGTCCCAACCGGGGCTGGCGCAAATGCAAGCACGGCCACCTGGTCTATATCGAGTCGGAAGGCTGGGGGCAGGGCAACGCACGCGCGACCGCGCTGGGCGCCGCCGGGATGATCGCGCGCCTGGCGGCGGCGGCCAACGGCCAGGCGAGCCAGCGGCTGCCGTATCTCGTCGACAGGATCAGCGACGCCAATGCGCAGACATTCGACCTGGCCGCGCAGCAGTTCCGCCTCGCCGATCCCGTGATGCTGGAAATTCCGCAGCAGGACGCCGTGCTCATCGCTCAAGGCATGGTCAGCCACAAGGGCGCGGGCGCACCCGCGGGCTCGCGAGCCGGCACCGCGCACAGCGCCTGTGCCCGGGTGTTCGACGCCGCCGCCTGCAACCGCATCGACTGGCTTGCGGGCAAGACCGGCACGCCGCCCTATGGCAATGACGGAATGACGCTGAAGGAAATCCGCCAGAAATGCGGCCAGGAGCCGGCTGCAAACGCGTCCTTCGGCGAGCGGCAGGAGTGGTGGACCTCCTGCAGCCGCGAGCAGCCCTACAAGTGGTACGTCGCGGCCTTCAGGACCGATGACGCGCAGGCCGGCTTCAACAAGGTGATTGCGGTGCTTACGGAGCGCAATTGGTACCGGTCAGGGCCTCTGGCCGGCAAGGTGCAGTCGCCGGGCGATCGCGAGATGAACGTCAGCGCCGAGATCGCCTTCCGGATCATGGCGCGCCTGCGCGCGGAACAGGGAGGCTGAGCGGTGGACAGCCAGACCTTTCTATCGCCCTGGCCCGGCGTGCTGCTGGAGATGAAGGATTTCATCGACTTGTGGTTTCTCGCCATGGGCGGCAAGCGGCAGGCGACGGCATTGCGCATATTCATATCGAAGGAACTGGTGACGAAGGCCGAACTGCAGCCCCACGTACGCGAATTCAAGGCGTCGATCGCCCGCATCCCTGGCTGCCAGGTCGAGCTGAAGTCCACCGGGCAAGCCGCGCACAGGATTGAAATCGACTACAGGAGATGAACAAGTGCCCAAGGTGAACGGAAAAGCCGGCTGGTGGAGCCGGATCGGATCGGCTTTCGAACGAACGGACATTGCGACCGCGGCGCCGGACGACATGGCTGACGAGGGCGACATGGTGAGGCCGACCACGACGCGCTACGCGCCCATCCGTGACGCTGTCGAGCGCCGCATCAAGGCGTTCTTGCGCGAGGACGTCGTCTCGCACCTCGAAATCGGCTTCAACGAGGTCTTTCTGCTCCATTACATCGAAATTGCCGCGGACAGCCAGGGCGAGGCCATGCTGGGCCAGTTCCTGCTGGAGTTTCCCGCCGAATCGCGCGCGCAATGGATACGCAAGCTGCTCGGGCCAGCCCTAGGCACGCACGTGAGCATCGACCAGTTCCTCGGGCTGGACAGGGAATTCTCGGCCGATCAGCTCGCTGAGACCGACCCATTCGAAGAACAGCTGAACCAGGCCGCGGTGCCAATGTACCGCGTCATCCTGCACGGCCGCTGGGAAAGCGGTCCTTCCGCGGAGCAGCGGGCCGCGCTGTCTGCATTGTCCGCAGTGCCTGCGGTATCCGCGTACGCAGAACCGGCGGTATCGCCGCCGGCGCCCAGACTTGCGGGCCCGAGCCTGCGCTTGTCAATTCAGGATGCGAAGTCGCCGGACGCGGGCCGGACCGGCGCGCTGCGTGCCGTCGAGATCGAGCAGTACCCGGCGGTCCTCGGCTCTTCCGTGCACGCCGACATTGAAATCAGCGGCTACTACGTTTCCGCGCGGCACTGCACGCTGCACTGGGAAGGGCAGCAACTCTGGCTCGCCGACCATTCCACCAATGGAACCTGGGTCGACGGCGTACGGATGCATCGGGGACGCCGCGTCGCATTGGCGAACGGCGCGGTGCTGGGCTTCGGCCGCGACCGGGGCGATGCCGAGCACGAGCGCTATCCGGCGGTCCAGGCCCAGTTCATGCGCAGGCCGCTGACTTCGGATGCCGGCACGACGCCCGTGCCGCCATCGGGTTCGACGCCCGTCGCGCCCGGCATCGCCGCGCCGGACATTGCGATTTTCGCTGCGGACAGCGCCCCGCTCGCGATGCTCGCCGTCATCGATGCGACCGGCAGCGTGAAGCAAGACGTGCTCAAGCTGCCCTTCGCCATCGGTCGCGGGTCGGCGCAGGACTACGTGGTGCCCGACGCCAACCTGGGCGTATCGCGCGAGCATCTGCTCATCGAATCGATCGGCCTTTCCGGCGCGGTCACGCTCAACCGGGCGGTCGCAAGGAATGGCACGTTTGCCGGCAACCAGGCGCTGCCGGAAAGATTCGTCTGGCGCTTCGGGCAGGAGATCGTGCTCGGCGAGCGCTGGACCAACGCGCCGGTGGTGCGCATCGCGCTGATTTCCCTGGAGCCGTCGCCTTGAACATGGAGACCCCGGTGCAACGGCCGCAGCCGCCCGCAGCCCCGGCCTTCGCTCAGCAATGGCACTGGCAGGGCGGGCTGACCGCGGCGTACGCTTCCGAGGCAGGTAGCGGCCACGCGCGCAACGAGGATTGTTGCAGCCACGTTCCCTCGGCCGAGCACCCGGGCTTCTGCGGCGTGGCCGACGGCGTAGGGGGAGGCGCGCATGGCGAGATCGCGAGCAGCGTCCTGCTGCGGCACTGCGCGCGGGCGCCGAAGGAAATCTACGGCGATCCGGCGAAGCTCCTCGACTGGCTCAATCGCGGCGACAGCAAGGTGCGTGAGGCGATCGCGCGGCGCACCGACCAGACTGGCGCAGCGACGCTCGCCGCGGCGTGGTTTCCGACGCAACGCACGGCGTACCTGCTCAACGTGGGCGATTGCCGCGTCTACCAGCTCAGGCCGCGCAATCGGACACGTGGGCACGGAGGGCGCTACGCGATCGAGCAACTTACCGTTGACCAGACGTATGCCAGCTTCGCGCAACAGCCTCCGCCCAACGGCCAGCCGGACGATCCCGCCCGCATGGTCGGCACCGGCGCGGTCGGCACGCCGCCGGTGGTGAAGGCGCAGTTGCGCGATCAAGAGCTGCTGCTGCTGTGCTCCGACGGCGTGCACCGATTCATTTCCGACGAGGAAATCGCGGACCTCGTTTCGCGCGGCCTGGGCGCCGGCGGATCGCTGGAGGGGGTCTGCGACGCGCTGGTCCGTGCGGCCAGGAGAAACGGCAGCCAGGACGATGCGAGTGCACTGCTGGTGCTGCGCCGCCCATGGTTCGCTTCGCTGCGTTCGATCGCCGGCGGCATCGCGAGAACCTGGCGGGGCCAGGACAGACAACGATGACGCGCCGGGCACTTTTCGTGGCGCTTTGCTGGCTGGCGATGGCCCTGAAGGGAGCCCTCGCCGAGACTACGTCGGTTATCGATCCCACCGAGGGGCTCGAGCCGCAGAGCCCTCCCGCCGCCGCAGCGAATAAGGCGGCGCCAACGGACGCCGCAGTGCAGCGGGCGCGCAGCCGCGCGGAAGAAGAAAAACGCAGGCGCGCCAGGGCCGAAGCGCGCGCACAGGCGGCGGAAAGCGAAGCGGCGAAGTTGCGCGCGCAGGATCAGGCGCGCCGCGTCGAAGAGGCCGCGCGCAAGGCCGCGCAGTCGAAGGCTGCAGCCGCGCGCGCTGCGGCAGCGAACGCGGCATCAGCCAGGCAGGCGAAGTATGCCGCGGAGCGTGCGGCACTCCTGAGGGAGACGGCGGAGAGGGAAACCGCAGCAAGAGAGGCGGCGGCAAGGGAATTGGCGGTTCGCGAAGCCGCAGCGAAGGAGGCAGCCGCGAAGGAGGCGGCCGCGAAGGAAGCGGCGGCGAGAGAGGCTGCCGCCAGGGAAGCGGCGGCGAGAGAGGCAAGCGCCAGGCTTGCCATGGCGCAAGCAGCGACGAGAAAAGAAGTGCGCGCGAACGGATCGGCGCGCGCTGGCACGGTATTCCAGGATTGCCGCGATTGTCCCGAGATGGTCTGGCTGCCGCAGGGGGAGTTCTACATGGGCGACGCCGCGGCGGGCGGCCGGGCCAGGCAGGTGAGCGTCAGCTATTCACTGGCGGTCGGGCGTTTCGAGGTCACCTTTGCGGAATGGGATGCCTGTGTCGCCGCCAACGGTTGCCGTCGTCGCGCGCAGGATTCCGGTTGGGGCCGCGGCTGGCAGCCGGTGATCAACGTCAGTTGGTCGGACGCCCAGCAATACGTCACCTGGCTCACGCGCCGCACCGGCAGACACTATCGTTTGCTGAACGAAGCGGAGTGGGAGTACGCCGCGCGCGCGGGGAGCGAAGCGAGCTACTGGTGGGGGAACCAGACTGGCCGCGGCGACGCGAATTGCGCCGACTGCGGCAGCAAATGGGATGGGCGCCAGGCGGCCCCCGTGGGCAGGTTCGCTCCCAACCCGTTCGGTCTCTACGACATGCATGGCAACGTGTCGGAGTGGGTGGAGGACGCCGTGTCCACCGACAACCGGATCGTGCGAGGCGGCGCCTGGCGCGATTCGGCCAAGGCGGTCCGCTCTACCTGGCGGACCTCGGTGGCTTACGACTACTTCGACAATCGCATCGGCTTCCGCGTCGCGCGGACCGACTAGCGCATGATTCCGAGCCTGCTCCTGCGCGGCAAGCGCGAACTCGACGACGCACTGGAGCGCCGCATCGAGCCGCGCCTCGACGCGCCGCCGCCCGGCGCGAGCGAGGTCTTCGATTCGGGTCGCAAGACAGTCGTCGATTGCGCGCACGTCCGGGTGGAGCGGCTGGACACCCACCCGGTGCTGTTTTCCAAGGTCTTCAAGGAATTCGAGGATCGACAGGGGCAGAAGTACGACTACCGCTACTGGGCGGAGCGGGAGAACTATTTCCTGCGCGAATTTCTCAAGAAACAGAGCGAATTCACTCATGTGGTGCAGGCGCGGCACCTGATCTCGGAAAACGAGGCCGCCAAGCAGGTGCTTACCTGCGACGCGGGCATTACGGTCGCCAACTGGCTACGGGTGAAATCCCGCTATGCCGATACCGCGACGCTGAGCCATCCCTTCCAGCGCTCGGATGCGTTCCTGCGGCTGATCCGCGCCTGCCTGGTGGCGCTCAGGGAGATCCACGAGCACCGCATCGTCCATTGCGACATCAAGGAAGACAACATCTGCATTCCCTTCGCGCCGAACCCTTATCCGGGCGAAGGGCACCGGATCCGGCTCGAATATGAAAAGCTGAAGCTCATCGATTTCGCGTTTTCCGTCGCGCATGCCATTCCGCTTACCCAGATCCTGGTCATCGACCCCGGCGAACGCCTGCCTTATCAGTCTGAGCTGCTGATTTCCGCGTTGCGCGCAGACCGGCGCAGCGGCTCGCCGAACGCGGTGCAGCAGCTCGACTACCGCGTCGACCTGTTCAGCCTCGGCCACATGGCGGAAAAGCTGAGCGCGGGCGGGCTCGATTGTCCTGCCGCGCCCGGCGGCGGCAAGGCGTTGGACGGTATCCAGGAACTGGTGCGCAAGCTCAAGGATTTCGAGAGGACGCCGGCCTCCGATACGCTGCCGCATGCCGGACTGATTGCCGAGATCGATCGCCTGCTCCTGGAGACGGCGCGACTCTCGACCTCGCTCGATTTCGAAGTGGATGGCGAATGGAGCGCGCAGGAGATGGAGCGCGGGCAGGGCGCCCGCCGTAAGACGCCTTCGACGCCGATTGCCGTGGCGCCGCCGACGCCTGTGTCGCCGCCACTCGCGGCCGTGCCGGCGCCGCAGCGACGGCATTCACACAGGCGCATCGCATTGTTCGCAGGATTCGCGGGAGTCGCGCTGGCGCTCGCCGCCGGCAGCGCGTTCCTGGTTCTGGCTCCCGCCCCCGACGCCGGCTCACAGCGGGCAAACGCTTTCGTGGCACCAGCGCCGCGCGATGCGGCCGCTGACGCGGGCAAGCGCATCGCCGCTAAGCTGCATGGCGGCGAAGATGGCGACTTCCGCAACGCGCTCGGCGAGCTGGCCGAACTCAAGAAGAGCGACCAGCCGGCCGCCAAGGCGATCGCCGCTGCTGCGGCAAAGGAATACGGCGATGCGCTGGCGCCCGGTCCACTGCCGGGGCGATCGCTCGCGATGCGCCGGCTCGGCTGGATGGCGCAGGCGGGCGACCAGGGCGCGGTGCAGCGAATCACCGCATTTGAAAAAAGCTACGACGAGCTGAAGCAGACCGTGGCGCGTTCCGCCTGGTGGTTGAGGGGCGAGGATGCGCAACCGGCTGTGGCCGCGCTCTGGATAGAGAACGGCGCCTTGCTGGCCGAAACTGGCGACCGCCCGGCCATGCTGGACGTGGCGTTCGCCATGGCATACGGCCGGGTACTCCAGCGTGACCGCGTCGCTTCGGCGCGAACCTATCTGAATGTCATTGACCATTCCGGCGATGGCGACGCGGCTTCCCTGAAGATCAGGCAGGCGGCGGTGCGCGGACTCGCCTCCCTGCTTAATACCATTGCCGCGCAAGCGGACGAGGAGGCGGCACGCGGCGTGCTGCCAATGCTGCGGGCAAAAGCAGATGCCGGTGCTGCCGACCTTCAATATTATTCCGGCCTGCTAAGCGAATGCGCGCTGCGACCCGCCGATCTTGTCGCGGCGCGGCAGTGGTATGGCAAGGCGGCAGCGGATCCCGTGTGGAAGAGCACGGCCGAGCAAAAGGCGCTCGTGCTGGGCAGCTGGTGTCCCCATTGACCGTTTTCGGGAATGCGAAGATAGTGGCCGGATCGTTACCTGGGAGGGAAACCATGAGAAACACCAAGCTCGTCCTGCCCCTGCTTTTTGTTGCCGCTGCTGCGGCGCCATTCCTGATCAGCGCGCAGCCGGCCGGTTTCAAGCGCATTCCGATCCAGAAAGTGGACCTGAGCGCACCGGGCCGCGAGGCCGTACAGGCGGTGGCGGAATTGCCGGCCGGCATGGCCGTGGGCCGGCATACGCATCCGGGCGAGGAGGTCAGCTACGTCCTCGAGGGCACGGTGCTGCTGCTGATCGACGGCCAGGCACCGCGCGAAGTGAAGGCGGGCGAAGGCTTCTCCATTCCAGCGGGCGTGGTGCACGACGCGAAGGTCGTGGGCGACAAGGGCAGCAAGGTGCTTGCGACCTACATCGTGGAGAAGGGCAAGCCGCTCGCCACGCCGGCGCCCTAGCAAGAGGAGACTGCGATGGCGGAGATTTCGGTCCAGCCCGTCGGCCATGCCTGCGGCGCGCGCGTAACAGGCGTGGATTTAGCCAGGCCGGTTTCGCCCACGGACCTCGCGGCGATCCGCAAGGCATGGGCCGACCACCTGGTGCTGGTGTTCCCGGGGCAGCGGCTCGACCCGAAGTCGCTCGTGATGTTCACGCGCAATTTCGGCGAGCTGGATGACTACGCGACGCAGCCGTTCAACCGGCACCCGGAGATGAACGAGGTTTTCCTCCTCAGCAACAAGAAGAAGGACGGCAAACCCTTTCCGACCTACAACTCCGGCCAGAACTGGCACACCGATCTTTCTTATACGGTGCGCCCGGCCAAGGGCACGGCGGTGTATTGCATGGAGAAGCCGTCCGTTGGCGGCGACACGATGTTCGCCAACATGTATCTCGCCTACGAACGCCTTTCGCCGAAGATGCAGGCGTTCCTCGACGGCCTCGAGGCCGTTCACGACGCGAGCCTGATCGAAGGCCTGGACAAGCGCGGGCCAGAGATCGCGAACGAATTCCGGCGCCTGAATCCGCCGGTGGTGCACCCGGCGGTGCGCGTGCATCCGGACTCAGGGAAGAAGGCGCTCTATATCAATGAGCGCGTGCGTACGTTCCTCGGTCTCTCGGAAGCCGAGAGCAAGCCGATCGTGAAGTTCCTGTGCGAGCACTCGGTGCAACCGCGCCACGTCTACCGGCACTACTGGAATCTCGGCGACCTGGTGATGTGGGACAACCGCTGCCTCGTGCACCTCGCGGTGGGCGACTACGATCCCGCCGAGATCCGCCACATGATCCGCACTTCCGGCATGGGCGACTACTATGGTCGCTACCTGGATCCAGAACAAACTGAAAGTAAAACCCCCAAGGTCTTACAAAAGGCGGTCGCCTCTCTGCACGACTAGTTTGCCTTCAGGCCGATGTCGCGAATCACGCGGCCCCATTTGATCTCTTCGTTGCGGATGTAGGTTGCGGCTTGCTCGGGCGTGCCGCCCATCGGCTCGGCGCCCAGCTCCTGGAAGCGCGCGACGATGGCCGGCTTGACGATCATCTTGTTGATCTCGGCGTTCAGGAACCTCACGACGTCGGGCGGCGTCTTCGCCGGCACCAGAACCGCAAACCAGCCGAGTACCTCGAATCCTTCCAGTCCCATGCCGGTCTCGGCCACGGTCGGCACCTCGGGCAGCAGCGCGGTGCGCCTGGCGCTGGACACCGCCAGCGGCTTGAGCGAGCCCTTGCGGATGTGCGGCATCATGATGGCGACGTTCTCGAACATCATCGGCACGCGGCCGGCGAGCAGGTCCGGCAATAGTGCGCCGCTCCCTTTGTAGGGGACGTGCACCATGTCCACACCGGCCATGCGCTTGACGAGCTCGGCGCCAAGGTGCTGCGCGGTGCCGGGGCTGGAGGATGCGAATTCGTATTTGCCGGGATTCTGCTTCAGCAGCCTTATCAATTCCGCGAAGTTGTTGACCGGGATGCTCGGGTGCACGACGAACACGTAAGGCGTGCTCGCCACGAGCACGACAGGCAGCAGATCGCCTTCGGCGTAAGGCAGGCTCGCGTACAGCGCCGCTGCGGTTCCGTGCGTGCTGGAAACGACCAGGAGGTTGTGGCCGTCGGGCGCTGCCTTGGCGACGACGCCGGAGGCAATGGTGCCGCTCGCGCCGGGGCGATTCTCCACTACGAAGGACTTGCCGGTCTGCGCCGCCAGTTCCTGCGCCACGTGCCGCGCGATCACATCGGTGGTGCCGCCGGGCGGGAAACCCACCATCACCCTGACCGGCTGGGACGGATAGCCCTGCGCAAGCGCCGCAGGCGCGGTACTCAGCAGCGCAAATGCGGCAAAGGCAAGGAATGCGGCGGCGCGCAATTGCAGGGGCATCGATTTCTTCTCCTTTGGGGGGCGAGCATTGTCCCACGCTGGAGGCCGGGTGTAGAGTTTGCGGGCCGCGGCGCGCAACGCGCCCGCGCAACTCCGGGAGGGAGACATGAAAACCGAACGCAGGAAGTTTCTCAAGCAGGCTGGCTTGGCGGGCGCGATGATCGCCACCGCCAGCGCGGTGTCCCTGAAGGCCGGCGAAGCCGGCGCGGTCACGGCCGGCCCGTCGCTCAAGCTGAGCGGAGGGATGCCGAAGGGCATGACGCTGCTGACGATGCGCACGGGCGATCACTACACTCTCGGCATCAAGACGGAGAAAGGAATCCTCGACGTCGCGGCGGCCGCGAAGGCCTACAAGAGCGGCGCGCCGACCACCACCGACGCGCTGTTCGCGGGCGGCGACCAGGGACTGGGCGCGTTGCGCGACAGGGCGCTGGCGGGCAATGCGAAGGGAATCTTTATCGATGAGTCGAAGGTCGAGTACGGCCCCTGCGTGACCAACCCGCAGAAGATCATCTGCGTCGGCCTCAACTACGCAAAGCACGCCCGCGAAACCAACAACCCGATCCCGAAACTGCCGATCCTCTTCAACAAGTTCAATACTGCGCTCAATTCGCACCAGGGCACGGTGCGCGTGTCGTCGCTGCCGGCGACCAACTTCGACTATGAAGCCGAGCTCGTGATCGTGATGGGCCGGCGCGCAACGAACGTCAGTGAAGCAGAGGCGCTGTCCTACGTATTCGGGTATGCGACCGGCAACGATTTCACCGCGCGCGACCTGCAGAGCCGTTCCAGCCAATGGATGATCGGCAAGGCCTGCGACGGCTTCGCGCCGGTCGGACCCTACCTGGTCAGCGCCGACCTGGTGGGCGATCCGCACAACCTCAAGATCGAGTGCCGCGTGAACGGCGAAGTGCGCCAGTCCTCGAACACCAACGACCTGGTGTTCAACTGCGCTCAGATCATCGCGTACGCCTCGAAAATCATGACGCTGGAGCCGGGCGACATGATTTTCACGGGCACCCCGGAGGGCGTGATCTCGGGCTACCCGAAGGAGAAACAGGTCTGGCTCAAGCCCGGCGACAAGCTGACGACGACGATCGAGAAACTGGGGGAACTGCGCTTCTCGCTGGTGTAGTTTCTACTCGCGCACTCGCACCAGTTTTTCGGCTTCGGGCAGGCGCTTGAGCGCGCGCATCACGCGCGCCAGGTGCTGCCGGTTGGCGACTTCAAGCACGAACAGCATCGGCGTGAAGAGCGCGCGGTCCTCTTCCATGCTGATGGAATCGATGTTCGAGCCGGCCAGCGCGATCTCGGAGGCGACCTTGGCGAGGACGCCGCGCTGGTTGGTCACCGTCACGCGCAGCGCAGCCTGGAACAGGCGCGTGATCTTGCGGTCCCATTCGACATCCAGCCACTGCTCGGGTTCGACGCGGCGCGACCGGACGGCGTGCCTGCAGTCGGCGATGTGCACCACCAGCCCCTGGCCTTTCTTCATCGAACCGACAATGTCGTCGCCGGGGATCGGCCGGCAGCAGCTGGCGAGCTGCACCGCCATGCCTTCGGTGCCATGGATGACCACGCTCGCGCCCCTCGGCTGGCCGCCCTTGGCGGCTTCCTCGCGCTCGCTCTTGCGCAGCAGCCGTCGCGCCACCACCGCCGGCAGCCGGCGGCCGAGGCCGATGTCGGCGAGCATTTCCTGCTTTGAGTGCGCCCCGGAGTCGCGTACCGCACGCTCCCAGGTCGGGTCGTCAATCTCCGCCATGCTGTGCTGTCCGGCCGCCTTGAGCGCCTGCTCGAGCAGGCGCTCGCCCAGCGCGGCCGACTCGTCATATTGCATCGTCTTCAGGAAGTGTCGGATGTTGGAGCGCGCCTTGGCGGTCCTCACGTATTGCAGCCAGGTGGGGTTCGGCTTGGCGTAGCCGGTGGTGATGATTTCGATGCGGTCGCCGTTGCGCAGTTCCGTGCGCAGCGGCACCAGCTCGCCGTTCACCTTGGCGGCGACGCACTTGTTGCCGATGTCGGTGTGCACTGCGTAGGCGAAATCCACGGCGGTGGCGCCGCGCGGCAGCGGCAGGATGCGGCCTTTGGGCGTGAAGACGTAGACCTCGTCGGGGAACAGGTCGACCTTCACGTGTTCTAGGAATTCCTGCGAGTCGCCCGACTGGCTCTGGATTTCCAGCAGCGACTGCAGCCACTGGTGCGTCTTCTTCTGCAGTTCCGACAGCGAATCCACGTCGCTCTTGTACATCCAGTGCGAGGCGACGCCCGCTTCGGCAAGGCGGTGCATTTCCTCGGTGCGGATCTGCACCTCCACCGGCACGCCGTAGGGCCCGATCAGCGCGGTGTGCAGCGACTGGTAGCCGTTCGCCTTCGGGATCGCGATGTAGTCCTTGAATTTTCCCGGCACCGGCTTGTACAGGCCGTGCAGCACGCCCAGCGCGAGGTAGCAGGTCGGCGCGTCCTTCACCACCACGCGGATGCCGTAGATGTCGTGCACTTCCGAGAACGACAGATGCTTCTCGATCATCTTGCGGTAGATCGAGTAGATGTGCTTTTCGCGCCCGGTGACCGCGGTGCCCACGCCGGCCTCGACGAGCCTGGCCTTGATCGCCGCCTCGATCTTGCCGACCACCTCGCGCCGGTTGCCGCGTGCGGCGCGCGTCGCCTTGACCAGCACGCGGTAGCGCATCGGGTGGGTGTGCGAGAAGGCGAGCTCCTGCAGCTCGTGGAACAACTCGTTCAGGCCGAGCCGGTTGGCGATCGGCGCGTAGATCTCCATCGTCTCGCGCGCCACGCGCCGGCGTTTGGCCGGCGCCACGGCGGCGAGCGTGCGCATGTTGTGCAGGCGGTCGGCGAGCTTGATCAGGATCACGCGCACGTCGCGCGCCATCGCGAGCAGCATCTTGCGGAAGTTCTCGGCCTGCGCGT
>Ga0134124_10003226_pt1 | contig 13122 bp, 13 predicted proteins | sample KB304_FD_96880 | JGI IMG/M metagenome (GOLD analysis project Ga0134124, IMG submission 96880) | Terrestrial soil microbial communities without Nitrogen fertilizer from Kellogg Biological Station, Michigan, USA - KB3-0-4 | ecosystem: Environmental > Terrestrial > Soil > Unclassified ... | reverse complement strand
TTCCCCGACGGCAATCAGTTTCCCGGACTCATCGGTTATCTCGATAGTCGAGGCGAAGATCCGTCGTCCTTCGGATCTCTTGCGGCCTGTTGCCCTGATGATACCGTTGGAAACAGGGGCAAGAAAGCTGGTGGTAAGCGAAAGAGTTACAGCCTTTCTGCGCTTGCCGGTCTTTTCCGGGAAACATCCAGCGACACCGCCGGCATGGTCGATCATGGTTGCGAGTATTCCGCCATGAACGGAACCGTGACTGTTGAGATGCTCGGGTGAGACGGTCAGCTCCATTACTGCGAGGCCGTCCTGGAGTTCCCTGGCCACAAGGCCGATCAGTTTCCTGAAGCCGACGGGATTGTCCGTGATTTTCGCTTGGGTCTGCGTCGTCATGATATCGACTGTATCTTAAAGTTCCTCGGGTGTAAAGGCGACGACTTCATCTATGGTTTCCGAACCGGTTAAGAACATGACGAGACGATCGATACCCAGGGCGATTCCGGAAGAGGGGGGCATTTCGGAAAGCTCGTCAAGAAACGGCTCCGGCATGGGGTAGATTCTGGCGCCGATCTTCTTCCTGTAGCCGATCTCCTTCATGAATCTTTCACGCTGCATCTCCGGATCGGCAAGTTCTGAAAATGCATTCGCTATCTCCATCCCTGCCAGATACAGCTCGAAACGCTCGGCAACCGACTTGTCGTCTGCTTTAAGTCTGGAGAGCGCCGCTTTTTCGGACGGGTAGTCGAAGATAATGGTCGGACGTTCGTTTCCAAGCCGGGGTTCTATCAAGTCTGTCATGAGAAGGTCAAATTCATCATCTTCAAGGGCCTTTTCCATGGTAGAGCCGGTATATCTGGCAAAAGCATCCCTTACCGAAATAGTTTCAGGCCTGCCGCTTAGGTCAATTTTAAGACCTTTGTAACTGACTGCTCCATCTGTTGACAATGAAGCTGCAAGGTAACGAAGGAGTTCCGTGGCTTCATCCATGAGATCAGTGTAGTCCGAGTCGCTACGATACCATTCGAGCATGGTGAATTCGGGAAGATGGCGGGATCCCCGCTCACTGCTCCGCCAGCAGTGACAGATCTGGAAAATTCTGGGGAATTCTGCCGCAAGAAGCCTTTTCATGCAGAGTTCCGGAGAGGTCTGAAGATACAGGTCACCTGCTTCTACGGCGTCGATATGAGATTCGGGGGCTGGTGCTGGAATAAGAACGGGGGTATCCACTTCAAGATACCCCCTGTCTATGAAAAACTCTCTGATTTTCTGAATGATCTGTGCCCTTGCTGCAAGCCTGGGGGCTTTCCGTGCAAGTTTCCAGTTCATGGGAAGCGGTCAGCCTTTTACGCGGGTTGAGTACTCACCGTTTCGGGTGTCGATAACGATCAGTTCACCTTCTTCAATGAATGGGGGAACACGGAGCACATAACCGGTTTCCACGGTTGCCGGCTTCGAATCGCTCCCTGAAGTGTCCCCCTTTACCCAAGGGTCGGTCTGGACAACGCGGAGGTTGACGAAATTGGGAACGTCTACGGCAATTGCCTTGTCACTGAACAGAAGCAGGTCGACAGGAAGATTGTCAATCAGGTAATTCTTTGCATCTCCAACTGCTTCTTCGCTCATTCGATACTGTTCGTAATTCTGGTTGTCCATGAAAACGAAATGATTATCCTCCCTGTAGAGGAACTGCATCTTTCGGTCTTCAAGGCTTGCCGGTTCGAAAGTCTCTCCGGAACGGTACGTGCGGTCAAGAATGCTTCCGGTAATCATGTTGCGCATTTTTGTCCGGTAGAGAGCCTGGCCCTTGCCCGGCTTTGCAAAGTCAAAAGCTATGACAAGGTACGGATCACCATCAAGGGTGATCTTGAGACCTTTTTTCAGGTCAGCTACGGTATACATCTTGTTACCTCTTTAGTATAAGAATGAAGATTGCAGACGAAATGATGCAATCCGGTGGTCTACTTGTAAAAAGATAAGGTTATTTGACCCGGTAGGTGATTCTTCCGCGAGTAAGGTCGTAAGGGGACAGCTCCACGGTCACCTTGTCGCCAGGAAGAATCTTGATGAAGTACTTGCGCATCTTGCCGGAGATGTGGGCAAGAACGACGTGATTGTTCTCAAGTTTTACCCTGAACATTGCGTTGGGGAGAGGCTCGATAACGGTGCCTTCGACTTCTATTGCTTCTTCTTTGCTCATAGATTACTCTTCATCTTTCGAATTTGATCATTCTCTTAAACCTTTAATACTTTACAGAGTTAGTGAATTAAATGCAAGATGGATTTAATGCTGCATTCTATAAATCTCTTTACATACATAATTGCTGGGGTGTATTTTTATCATTCAATCAGCCTAAGGATACCTCTTGAACAGTCCCGCACCATACTCTGAATTAATCGTGTCAGGCAACAGTATTGTCAGATTTTTTGATCATTCCAGAATTTATTTCGGGGATTATCATCATGTCAGACTTGAGGCAAGGTGTGAATTCGATCTTCCGGGATGCCGAAAAGTCATGTCAGACGGCCTCGCAGATGAAGAGGCTCCTCTGGTCCCTGCCGTATATACCCGGATGCTTGAAAAAATGGCGGTGCCGTCGGCTTCTGTCGAAGAGGTGAAAGCTGCCCTTATTGAAGAGTTCAGAAAGAACACCCTTCCGTACATGTCATCTCCGGACTTCCCTTTGAAAATGCTTTCCAGGAATGTGCCGGGCAAGAGCAGTGTGAGGAGAGAGTACCAAGCGAGTTGATGACAGATGTCGATGATAAATATTGAAAAACTCGCTTTCGGCGGTTCCGGATTCGGAAGGATCGATGGCAAGGCATGTTTTGTACCGTATACTGCTCCAGGTGATGTCGCCGACATATCGATAACAAAGGATAAACGCTCCTATTCGGAAGGGGTTCTGAAGGAGCTCCTGAAAAGTTCCGATTCCCGCGTCTCCCCGCCCTGTCCTGTATTCGGCATCTGTGGAGGTTGCGACTGGCAGCATATAACCTACGAAGAACAGTGCCGGCAAAAAGAGCTGATATTTGCAGATACTCTCTGGAGGATTGGCAGAGTCGAGGAATCGAAGATAAAGCCGCTTCTGAGAGCTTCGTCACCTTTTAATTATCGACAGAGACTCCAGTTGAAAGTGCATGCTGCCGGCGCCAGGCTCTCACTCGGGTTTTTTAGATCCGGATCCCATTATGTTGTCGATATTCCGGAGCGGTGCGAGATTGCCGTTCCTGCACTGAACAAGGCTCTGCCTGAAGTCAGATCTCTGGTCGCATCATGCGGGGAGCCCCATAAAGTTCCGCAAATTGACCTTGCAGCATCTTCAGACGGTCAGGTCTCACTGGTGTTTCATTATATCGGTGATGACAGGGAAAAAATTTCACGTTATCTTGCAGGTGCCGGAAAGAGTCTTCGCACGATACAATCTGTTTCGCTGAAGACCGGAAGGAAAAGCTCTTCGGAAAATGTTTTCGGCTTTGAGAAGGTAGGCTATACGGTTCCTGATTCGGCCGGAGGGGAGATGGAGCTGTATTTCTCACCTGATGGTTTTTCCCAGGTAAACTTCTTTCAGAACAGGGCAATCATAAATTCTATCATCGATTTCTGTGCCGTTTCAGCTCCCAGCTCGGTTCTGGACCTTTTCTGCGGAAACGGGAACTTTTCGCTTCCCCTTGCAAAAACTTCCAGGAGGATAGTCGGCTTTGAGACATTTGAAAAATCGGTTTCTTTTGCAGAGTTTAATGCCAGGTCCAACGGTATAACCAATGCCGCCTATTTCAACAGGGACTCCGCTGCCGGCGTTGATGAGCTTGCCAGTGCCGGCGAGACCTTCGACCTCGTGATTATCGATCCCCCACGGTCCGGGGCTGATGCAATATCCGGAAAGCTGGCCAAGGTCGCGGCATCGCACGTCATATACATTTCCTGCGATCCCCCGACTCTGTCGAGGGATCTGGCAAGTCTGAATAAGTCAGGTTTTGAAGTCATGAGCGTTCAGCCGGTCGACATGTTCCCTCAGACTTATCATCTTGAAAGCATTACATTTCTGAAAAAGAACAAGTAAGGAGAAATCATGTTTTTCAGCAGGTTCTTCAGCAAAAATTCCAGTCAACTGAGAGAGCGGGGCGATCTGCATTTCAAGGAGGAGCGATTTGCGGAAGCTAGACATTTTTACATGGAAGCAGTGGAAAAAATGTCGTCTTCCGGGCAGAATGCCGAGGATATTGCTTACTTACATTCCATGATTTCAAGGTCGTCAAACTCTCTTGCAGAACTCAACATCATTGAGGCGGAGGCTGCCATAAGATCCGGTGATAGCCATAAAGCAGATGATTATCTCAAGCTCTCCCTTGAGCTGGCAGATGACGTATCTATTAGGGAAAAGGCTGATGATTTATATGCCATGATTAACGAGTCTCAATCAATTCCCGCTGCACCCGGCAAATCGGCCGGCGCCCATGGGTGTTCATCCTGCAGTCCGTCACACCACTCCGCTACGGCTCCTGACCCGACTCTGCCCGATCATCTTCAAAGTCATGAACAGTTTCAACTTCTTGTGAATACGCTGCCCGGCGATCTCCCCCGGAGATATGCAGAGCTGGGAGAGAAATTTGCATCAGCATATCTTGTTGCCCATTCTGAAGACCCTGGCAAAGCCCTTGAAATCTTTAAAGAGTTGATGTCTCATGAAGAAAGTGACATACTGATGTACGAAACGGCGCTGCTGCATTTTCGGGGCGGTGATCAGGTAAAGTGCGAGCAGTTTCTCAAAAAGGCGTTGACGGTTAATGACACGAATCCGCTGTGCTGTCTGAGTCTTGCTCAGCTGTATACCGAAACGGAAAGGTTCGATGATGCGATCTCTCTCCTCAATCTGATGTCGGAACGTCAGATTCTGGCTGAGCAGTGTCTGATCATGCTTGCAGATGTTCACGCGATCAAGGGTGATACCCGAAACGCCATCGATATTCTCAGCAGGGCGATCGAGATTCCGGCTCTGAAAAAACCCTCTGCGGAAAGGCTTGTAAGATTGCTTGCTGCCGAGGGGAGAGATGATGAAGCGTCGTTTGTTGCAAAAACATATCTTAAAGGTTGCTGCTAGGAGCCCGTCGGGCTTGACAGACTCCTGGACCGGACATCACTTAACTCGGAGGAGATTATGAACAAATCTGAACTCATTGAGCTGTTATCCCTGAAAAAGGGGATATCCTTCAAGAAATCTGAAGAGATTGTCAACACTATTTTCGAGTCCATGACAAGCGCCATGCTTTCAGGTGACAGGATAGAGATCAGGGGGTTCGGGAGTTTTGTGGTGAACGAGTATAAATCGTATACCGGCCGTAATCCCAAGACCGGCGAGTCGATAGCGGTAAAACCGAAGAAGCTCCCTTTTTTCAAGGTCGGCAAGGAGCTCAAGGAGCGGGTAGCAGGCAATTAACCGCCTGCTTTAGAAAATGAAATTTCGTTTTGCTCTGATCATCATACTGATACTGCTTTCTTGCAGGCAGGTATTGGCAAATCCAACTCAGTTCGGTTCGAGCGGTCTTCTTAACGTTCCGACTGCCGACACCCTGGATTCTGCCAATTTTTGCGTCGGTATATGGGGCAATTGCAGCAGTAAAACCGGATCAGGTCTCAATTCAATCATGCCTGCCACCCTGACTCTTGGTATCAGTACTTTCTGGGAGATATACGGAACTTATCCCAACGTTTACCTTAACAACGATGCTCCGGATTCCGGCCGGGGTACTGCCGATATCGGTACCAAGCTCAGGATGATGGGGGGCAGAAGCGACAAATTCAAGCTTGCCGCTGACTTCCGGCTAGGCAGATACATTGACGATAATCCCGTCTATAACGGTGCAACCGATTTCGGGGGGAAACTCATAGCTTCTCTCCGTTCGGACGTTGTCGGCGCCCATCTTTACAGCGGCTATATGACAAACGGAAAATCGAGGGATGTGATCAATAAGATCAAATCGACTTCCGAATATCCGATCGGTGCCGGAATTGAATATTCTCCCACCACAAGAACCAAGACAACTCTCGAGATCACTGCTGCAGATGCGATGAGTTCGGCTTCACCTGTCGAAGCTTCAGTCGGCTTTCAGTATTTCATAACACCCCACCTTACTTTCAATCTTTCTTATGGAATGGGCATCAACGAGGCCGCACCCGACTGGAGATTTCTGGTCGGTCTCTCCACCTGTCAGGGGGTCGGCGCATACATAAAGCCCATCCCGGTAGTTACAAGAAAAGGAGAGAAGGGTGCCAGGGCGGACGTCATAAGGCCGACCAAAGTGATTCCGTTGTCGCCGTTGCTGATCAGAACGCCCTCCCTGACGACTCCTGTCGCAAAGTTCGAAGTGCAGGTGGATGCCGAAGGCGACGAGATTCTCATCAGGCCCTACGGGAACATTGTCATTGCCCAGAAACCTGCTGCCACCCCGGTTATAACTCCCAGGATTGCCAGTGCCGATCAGGTCCCGGCGGAAGTTTCGGAACCGGCGACAGTCGAGCCTGCGGCCGGGTCTGTTGAAGCCTCCGAATTCTCCCTGACCAGGGTTAGTGGCATTACCCCCTTGTACGGCGTAAAGTTGAAGGGACAGACAGAGGCTATCGTTCCTTCTGTCGAAAAACTTCCCGGACCTGTGACGGTATACAGGAAGTTCCGCCTTCCGGATCAGCTGTTCGAATTTGACAATGCCGAGCTGATCCCCGAAGTACAGAAATCGGTTTCAGAGCTGGCCGAATTCATAAGGAATGACAGCAAGTGGGTTTTCATCCGGATTGACGGCCATACCGATGGTGTCGGCTCGGTAAGGTACAATATGGATCTTTCCTTGAGACGTGCAATCACGGTCGCAAACTACCTCGTTTTAAGAGAAGGGATAGACCCGTCCCGTGTTTTTGTCAGAGGCATGGGCAAATCTGCTCCTATTTCCGACAACAGTTCTGACGAAGGAAGAAAGATCAACAGGCGCTTCGAAATCGTATTCCTGGTGAATAAAGAGAAACAGAAATGAAAATCGGATCTCTTTTGATAGCTCTTGCCCTGGCTTGTTTTCTTGTTTCCACAGCTTTTGCGGAGCCTGCTGCAGATACTTTTATCGGGAAGGTGCAGATTCGTAATGCTGCCAAACTCGACAGCCAGACAAAAAAAGAGCTGGCAGCCATTGCGACCAGGATCACGAAAACTTTCAAGTCCGGGACGGTCAAGCTGGTCGGTGATGTGTCTTCTGCAGGATCTCCCGATGATTACCTGACAAAATCTTTCCTGCTTGCAAGGGTTGTCGAGGCCCACCTCAAGTCTCTTCTGCCCAACCGGTACCAGATTTTTCTGACTGCTTCCCGACAAAACGGAGATCAGAGCGCCGAAAAGGACCAGGTCTCCGTCTTCCTCTATCCTTATGCACTGAAAGCCGAGGGTCTGCGCTTCATCTCTTCCCAGCTCAAATCCCAATTCAGATCGGAAAAATCAGAAATGCCGGCCGAGGATTCCGCTGCAATTCCGGCTCCGCCAGCTGAGCCGGCCCCTGTAGATTCGGCGCTTTCGGCACCTCTTAGATCGGACTACGACAGTAACGACCACAGATCGAAAAAGGAGCGGGCAACAACAACCATTACCGAAGACGCGTTGCAGGCAAACGATCTGGTCAACAGGGCAAAGGCACGTGCAGCTGAAAGAGCAAAGCGAAGAGAAAGTCAGGATTAATCTGATATACTCGAAAAGAGTGATAACAGCCCCAGGAGAAATATCGTGAAAAAATCCATGTCTCTCATAATCCTTGCCTTGACCATACTCGCAGGATGTTCGATCAAGGTTGTCCCCGAACCGGTTGCTGCAGGGACGATAAACGAAAAGGAGAACAGCATCACGCTTTCGAAAGAGGGCACGGTCGTGACGGTGTCCCCGGCCGATCCCGAGATGTTGAATTATAATCTTGAAGGTATGGTTGCCTCTTTCAATGTTGAAATACAGAATAACGGCGAGAAGGAAATTTCCTTCGATCCTGACAGCTTTATCCTTATCGATTCCAATAAAAGGCAGTACTATGCGCTCACCCCTGAAAAAATCCGGCAGATGCTCGCCAAGGACACCTATTACCTTCTCCCCTATCCCTATGTAGGTTTCTACTATCTCGAGGATTATGAGCGCGCAGCATTCAGGAACTCCACCAACACGAATCTTCCCTATTATTTCGAGCTCAGGCCGCAGGATATCTATACAAGAGCCCTTTCTTCGGATGCAATCATTCCTAATTCCCTGATAAAGGGTCTGGTGTATTTCAATGTAGATGTCGGGACACTGAAATCATTCAGGATCAATCTCTACAACAGGGGTGCATCCAAATCATCCGAGCCTGCCTTCATCTTCCCGTTCAAAGTAGTAAAATAATTGATGAATTACCTGTCGATTCTTCCTCTTCAGGCTCTTGCCGAGATCCTGGGGGGAGGCAGCCTCTTTGTCTACGGCATCAATCTCATGTCCGAAGGGCTCCAGAAGTTCGCCGGAAACCGCTTCCGAGCCATTCTCGAAAAGATCCTGTCCAGCCGTATTTCTGCGGCCATGCTAGGAACCTGCCTGGCTTCGCTTCTTCAATCTTCCAGCTCTGCCTCGATTCTCGTCGTCGGATTTCTGAACGCAGGCCTGATATCCCTCTACCAGGCCCTTGCCATATTCCTCGGGACTTCACTCGGAGCAACCGTCGCCGTCCAGTTCATCGCATTTCAGCCGGCAGGACTTGCCCTGCTGGTTGTCTTCCTGGGGGTTTCCCTGAAGTTTTTCTTCAAGAGGAGTTACCTGGTAAATTCCGGAGATCTTCTCCTGGGAGCCGGACTTCTTTTCCTCGGTCTGAAAATTCTGGAATCCGGGCTCTCTCCCATCAGCCACTCGGCAATACTTCAAGGTATCAACGAATACGTATTCGCCTGGCCTATCAGCGCGGTTCTTTTCGGGGCGCTCATAACGCTTCTCGTGCAATCTCCGGCTGCTGCCACCGGAATTGTCATCGCGCTGTGCGGCAGCGGCCTGATCAGTTTCAACGAGTCGATCGGGATGGTCCTGGGATGCAATCTGGGCACCGGCTTTATCGCCGTCATAGCTGCCGCCAGCGGGACCGCCACTGCAAGAAAAGCTGCCTTTGTAAATCTCCTGATCAATTTTATGGCGGTATTGCTGGGAATCATGCTGATCCCGCTGCTAATCAAGTCGGTCGTCTACTTTTCGCCGCTAAAGAACCATTTCACGGCAGAAATAATCGCTGCATCCCGGATTGCTCCTCCCCGGCCATATCTCCCCAGGATGATAGCCAATGCCCATACCATATTCAGCCTGTTCACGGTCTTCATATTCCTCCCCTTGATAGGTTTTCTCGCCAGGGCGATCAAGTCCTCGGGGAAAGCTGATAACCTTTCGGCCCATACCGAATTTCTGGATGCCAGGGTCCTGAATACACCCACAATTGCCCTTCTCCAGGCGAAAAACGAGATCGTGAGAATGTCCTCCATGGCCTCGACCATGTATGACGATCTGGAACATCTGCTGTACAGGTCCGATGCCAGGGGAATACGGAGAATCATGGCCGCCGAGGATGCGCTCGACACGCTGCACAAGCAGATCTCGAATTTTCTAGTACTCCTTTCGCGCAGGGATGTGGATCCCGAGAACTCCGTGAGGATCCCGCTGCTTCTCCAGCTTTCCTCTGAAATCGAACAGTTCGGAGACCTGAACGAAAAATTCCTTGCCGGTTTCCAGAAAAAGAAGGGTGAGAAAATCCATTTTTCGCCCCATGCCATGACCGCTCTCAAACGGCTCGCCGCGGCGGTCGGGGATATTGCCGGAATGCTGAAATCCCTGATGGAAAACCACCAGGACGGGCTGAAGCGGATCGATGATTACCGGTCGACCATCGAAGAAATCAGGGAACAGGCCCTCGAAGGCCATGTGAAAAGGATGAAGACCGGCCACTGCACCGTCGAGTCCGGTTTGCTCTACAACGACATGGTTACAACCCTGGTCAGCATTTCCGAATCTGCATCGAACATCATCCGGACAGGGAGTTCTATTCAATGATTTCCGAAAGAGTCGCATCCATCGATCTCGGCACCAACACCGCCCGGCTCCTCATCGGCAGCTCGAAAAACGGAAGGGTCGAGCGCCATTTCATTTCCAGGAGAATAACGCGCCTCGGCGGCGGCTTTACGAAAGACAGGGGCATCTCTCAGGAGGCGGCAGAGAGGACCATCTCCGCCCTCTCGGATTTTGCCCGGTCCCTCAAGGAGTACGGGGTGGACAGGGTCAGGGCCGTAGCCACGAGCGCCGTGCGCGACGCCGCAAACCGGACCGAATTCTGCGCTAGCGTAAGGGGAGCGACGGGAATCGAACTGGAGGTGATCCCGGGAGACCTGGAAGGCAAACTTACCCTTTCAGGCGTCTTCAGCGGGCTCGATGTCAGGTCAGGCCAGCTTTTTGTCTTCGATGTGGGGGGCGGGAGCACCGAGTATACCGTTTCATCCGGGGAGGATATCCTGTTCACCAGAAGTCTGCCCCTGGGAGTGGTCAGGCTGACCGAAGGGAAAAGGGGCGTTGAGGCAATAACCGCCAAGGTCGACAAAGAACTATCCTTTCTGGCAAAGGAGCTGCATGACGCTTTTTTTTCGGAAGGTCTTGCTTCCTCCACCCTGATCGGCACAGCCGGAACAGCCACCACCCTGGCGGCGATCAGCCTGAAGCTTGCCGACTACGACTACCGGAAGGTCAACAACCATTTGCTGCCGCTGGCCGAGATCAAGTCCATATTCCACAGGCTGCTGCCCCTTACTCCCGAGGAAAGGCTGCAGGTTGCCGGGCTGGAGCAGGGGAGGGAGGACCTTATCATCGCAGGGACGATCCTGACGATCAGGACGATGGAGCTGTTCGGAATTTCTACTCTCAAGGTCAGCGATTACGGCCTCCTCGAAGGAGTGCTGCTGGGACTGGCAGACTGAAAGCATGTTTTCTCGCGACGACGCAACGAAGGGCTTTTTTTGTCCACGAAAGACACGAAATTACAAACCAGTCTAAGTAGCTCCGGGTTTGGCTTTGACAAACAAATGAATACAAGAGATCTTGCTTCCCCAAGATAAGTTTTTCGTGTCCTTTCGTGCGTTTCGTGGACAACGGGTTCTCTCAAAGCGGTTTTCAGGTCTATAGGTTCTCGTCGCGTCGTCGCGTCGTCGCGTCGTTGCGTCGTTGCGTGAGGCCGCTGTTTACAATTGGAGCATTATTCAAGACTGAAGCCGAATTGATACGTGTTGCGCTTTTTATCGAGATCGTATGGTTCTGGGTGTCCGAGAGGCACAAGAAAGTGGCCTGAGTCTGGCCGGTCCCAGGGCTAACAGATTGACAGCATGGCCGGAAAAGGCGTATATTAAAGATGTGGGAAGCGCAATCCTTCCCACCCTGAGGCTCTGGAAAAAAGGGAGTGAAACCCCTGAAAATCTAGGGCCTTTCGTTTTGCCCGCAGCAGTAAAAAGGGTCGTATTTCAATAACAGGCAAAGATTGGCTTTGTGTCCGCATATGAGTGAAACGCCCCAATTTGACATGGTCCTGCGGGAGCAGCAGCGCCTGTCCGAAGTGCTCTCCTCGATAGAGGAGACGGCCAGGCAGAACAGGGCGAAGATCGCCAATCACGATGCCTACACCGCCGAACTGGAGAAGGAGCGTCTTGAGTCGGTGAGCTGGCGTGAAAAGAACGCGCTGGCGTTCAAGCTCATAGAGAATGACAAGTTTGATCCCGCCAGGTATCTCACCTCCTTTCAGATGACCGACAGTCCGTACTTCGGGGTCGTCGGGATCAACGACACCGACAGGCGGATCGGCGCCAAAGAGTATCTCATCGGGAAGCAGGGGTTCGTGTCCCATGACAACCGGGCCTTGATCGTGGACTGGAGAAAGGCCCCGATTTCGCGCTTTTTCTATGACTATGAAGTCGGGGAGGAGTACCTCGAAACCATCCAGGGCAGGGACCGGGAAGGGTCGATAACCCGCCGCGACACGGTGGAGATAGCGAAGCGCCTGCTGCGGCGCATCGAATGCGGCGAAGGCTTGTATGAGCTGGCCGGTGGCAGATGGGTGAAAAAAGAAAAACAGTATCAGTCGACTATTGACACCAAAGTGGCGAACCAGGACCACCGGATGGTGGATATCGTCTCGCTGATCTCTCCTGCCCAGTTCCACATGATTACCTCGGAAGCCACTGACGGCTGTACCCTGATAACCGGCGGCGCCGGCAGCGGCAAGACGGTTGTGAGCCTCCACCGGCTGTCGTGCCTTCAGTTCAACGACCCTGGCAGGTTCACGCCTGACCGCTGCCTGGCCCTCATGTTCAACAAGGTGCTTCGCAACTACGTCAGGCAGACTTCCGCCGAGCTGCTCGGCAGCACGCGGGTGGACACATTCAGCGCCTGGGCCTTGAGCGCCATAACCGCCCTGACAGGGAAGGTCATAAAGCCGGTTGTGGGCGATGACCTGACGTCGCGGAAGAAATCGTCGCAGCTGTCCGGTCTGCTGGCCCGCTATGTCGGGGAGGTGCAGGAGGCTGACCCGATTCAGGATCTGTGGCGATTCTACGGCCAGCCCTACGTTCTGGATGCCATGTTTGCCGAAGGGAAGGGGAAGGAAACTTTTCTGGCCGATCTGCGTCGGCGTTACTCGGCCAGAAGCCAGGCGGTCTCATTTGCCGACCTGAGCGTGCTGCTCAGACTTTGCCAGCTGCGCGAGAAAGACGGTCCGGTCAAGGAGGCCCTAGGCTGGTACGCCCATATCATCGTGGACGAGGGCCAGGATCTGTCGCTCCTGGAGCTCGAGGCAATTCTCGCGGCAACGGACCGGCACCGCAGCATAACCCTCAGCGCAGACAGCAAGCAGAAGATCCTCTCGTGGGTAGATGCGGCCGACTTCGATATCTTCCACCGGAATCTGCAGGAGGTAGGGGTGAGCAACGAGTCCCTGTCTGTTTCCTACCGCTGCCCCAAGGAGATCATGGCGCTGGCTTCAAGGATCAGCAACAGGGAGAGCGAGCAGGTCGGCAGGCATTCCGGCGTCCTCGAGTACCACAGGGCAGCGGATGAGGAGAGCGCACTGGCAACG
>Ga0134124_10003225_pt1 | contig 13123 bp, 13 predicted proteins | sample KB304_FD_96880 | JGI IMG/M metagenome (GOLD analysis project Ga0134124, IMG submission 96880) | Terrestrial soil microbial communities without Nitrogen fertilizer from Kellogg Biological Station, Michigan, USA - KB3-0-4 | ecosystem: Environmental > Terrestrial > Soil > Unclassified ... | reverse complement strand
GTTCCCAACGACCCATGGGGCAAGCCCTATCGTTACCAGGGCCCGGGTCCCAACGGTGCGGTCGAAATTCTCTCATTGGGTGCCGACGGCGCGCCCGGCGGTGAAGGCGAAAATGCCGACATCCGCAACAAGCATTAGCGCGCTCTGAGGCTGCCGTGCGGGAGCAGCGCGGCTTTACCCTCCTCGAGCTGCTGGTCGTCTTCGCGATGGTGGCGCTCCTGACCGGGCTGGTGCCTCTCGCCTACGAGCGCCTGCGCGAATCGGCGCAATACCGCGATGCGGTCCGAAGCGTGCTTTCCGACATCCGCCAGGCCCGCTATCGGGCGCTGGCCGAGGGACGGGACGTGCGGTTCCGGGTCGATCTTGCGAATCGCACCTACGGGATGGAAGGCCGGCCGCCGAAAACGTTGCCGCAGCCCCTGCGCCTGCGCACCACCGTTGCCGACATCGAGCTGAATGCGGGCCAGGTCGCCGGTATCCGCTTCCTGCCCAGTGGGGGCGCCACGGGTGGCACCATCGAGATTTTGAGGCCCGGTGGCGCCGGCGTGCGCTTGAGCGTCGATTGGCTGTCCGGGGCTGTCACGCAATCCCCGGTGCGGCAATGACCGTCTCCTCGCCGCGCGGCCAGCGCGGATTTTCCTTGCTGGAGCTGATGGTGGCATTCGTCGTCATGGCTTTCTCGCTCGGCATGCTCTACCAGGCCAGTGGCGGTACTGTGCGACACCTGGCGGAGACCGATCAGCATCAGCGGGCTTCGATGCTCGCCCAGAGCGTGCTCAATAGCCGTGAAAGCGTTCCGGAGACGGGCTGGAACGAGGCAGGGCAATCCGCGGGGTTGAACTGGCGCGTCACCAGCGCGCCTTTTTCCACGGCTGTCTCCAGCCCCAAGGCACCTGCCTTGCAACAGGTCGTGATCGTGGTTGCGTGGACGGACCGGCGCGGCGCGCGCCAGATCGAGTTGAATACCTTGCTGCCGCAGGCCAAGCCTGCGCCCCCGCGATGAGTTCCGGCGCAGCCCGCGCAGCGCGCAGGATGTCCGGCTTCACGCTGGTCGAAATCCTGGTGGTCATGACGCTGTTGTCAATGGTCATGCTGGCCCTCGGAGCCGCCATGCGGACGATTGCAAAGACCGAGGAGCGGGTGGACCAGCGATTGCAACGCGCTGACGAAATGCGGGTTGCGACCGGCTTTCTCTCCAGCACGCTGGGCCGGATTTCGGCTCGCAAGGCCGCGGCGCCATCCCAAGTCGGCTCGAGCATCTACCTCTTTGCCGGTTCCCAGCGCGCGGTCATGTGGGTGGGCGTGATGCCGGCCCGCTACGGTGCGGGTGGCCGCTATTTTTTCCGGCTGGCCCTCGAGTTCCAGGGGCGCGATCCCGCGCTGGTGATCCGGTTTGCGCCCTGGACCGACAGCGCGGTTTTTCCCGATTGGGCATCCGCCGAGTCCCGGGTGCTGGTGCCGCATGCAACCGGCCTGAACCTCGAATATGCCGACGAGAACGGCCCGAATGTGTCCTGGGCGCCGCAATGGACGGATCCGCAGCGGCTGCCAGCCAGGATCCGGATCTCGCTGCGCACCCCGGCGGGCGACTGGCCAGAACTGATTTTTGCCATGCGACAGCTGCCGGGCGGCGACAGCGGCCGCGGCGGCTTCTCGCTGGGACCCGAGTGATGGCGCGGCAACACTCGCGAACGCGTGGCAACCGCGGCGTGGCACTGGTGGCGGTGCTCTGGATCGTCGCGGCCCTGAGCATCCTGGTCACGGGCATGGTGCAAGCTCAACGCGATGAAATCCGGCTCGTTTCGTCTGCGCGCCAGACGATTCAGGCCAGCGCGATCGGGAACGCCGCGATCCAGTTGGTGCTTCAGGAGATGGCCGCTCGCGACCAGCCCGTGAGTCGCCTCAGTCGACTGGACGTCAGCTACGCGGGACTGAAGATCCCGGTGGAGGTCATTCCGCTCAATGGTTTGATCGACATCAATCGTGCGTTGGAGCCGCTGCTAAGGGCACTGTTCGCCGTTGCGGGCGGCATGGAAGCGGAACGCGCCGACGCTCTCGCCCGTTCCGTGGTTGCCGCGCGGTTGCCGGGCCCCGGCGCCCGCGGTCCCCGTTTCGAAGCCGTGGAGGACCTGTTGCAGGTACCGGGAGCGGACTTGTCCGTCTATGCTAGACTTTCTTCGCTCATCACGACAGACAGCGTGGGAAGCGGCCGCGTCAATCCGATGGCGGCGCCCCCAGGCGTTCTCGTGGTGCTTTCCGAGGGGAAAACCGGGCTTGCCGCGCGAATAGCGGCCGGCAGGGATGACGGAGAGGCTGGCGTCGACACGACCAGCCTCACGGCGCAATTTATTGACACTGCGGTCGCAACGCGCTTCAGGCTTGTAGCCCGGGTCCCTTTGATGGATGGCCGGCGATTGCTCATTACAAGGCTGGTGGACACCGGCAGGGCCGGCTCCGACGGCGTTCCTTGGCGCATCTTCCACGCCGAAGACCAGTTCGAGCCGAAGCCACCAACGATGAACTGAAACGACAAATGTCCGCGACGCATTCTCCAAGCGATCCTGGGTCGGATCTGAAGGAGGCCTGGGCCGGCTCCTGGCTGCCGTGGCTGAAAGGCCGTACGGCATCGCTGCGTGCCCGCCTGTCGGCCCCGGACCCGGTTCTGCTGCTGCGCCCGGACGGCAGCCAGTCGGTCTGCGTGGGCGGCGTCGTTTCCGGGAAACCGGCGGCCACGAAGAAGCCCCGCTTTGTCGCAGTCGAGATCCCCGACGAACTGCTGCTGCGGCGCAGCCTGGTGTTGCCCAAGATGTCCGCGGCCGATACCGAAGAGGCGCTCTTGCTCGATGTGCGCAGCAACAGCCCGTTCGCTGCGGAAGACCTGGCCTGGGGCTGCACCCTGCACGATGTGCGGGGCGGGCAAAGGCGCACCGATATCGCCATCGCCTCTCGCCGCCACATTGCGGACTTCATCCAGGCCAAATGGCCCGATCTTGCCCGCGGCGAGCAGCCTGAAGTGTGGGCAGTGGCCGGCTTTCCGGCGCCCGTCGTCATCGGCGGCTACGGCGAACAGCGACGGCTGCTCCACGCGCAATCGCGCCAACGCTGGGACTTGGTAATGCTGTTCGCGGCCTGTGCCCTGGCTGCGCTGGCGGCAATGACCCCGACAGCGCAACTTCGGCTTCGCTCGCTCGAGGCCGCGGAGGCATTCCAGGCCCTGGTGGGCCGTGCCGCTCCGCTGGTACGCAAGCGGGACGAACTCGTGCAGCTGAACGAGCGGCTGCGGTCTCTCGATACGGCGGTGGCGGATCGCATCGATCCCGCGCAAGTGCTGGAATATCTGACCCAGGTGCTGCCGGACGACACCCACCTGTACGCGCTTGAGATCCGGAACGGCAAGATCACCGCTTCGGGCCATACGGTGGATGCATCGGCACTGCTGCAGAAACTCAGTTCGGATCCGAAATTGAGGGAGGTGCGATCGCCCACCGCAGTGACCCGTGTGCCTGGCGCGGCCAAGGAAGCATTTACCGTTGAATTCACGATGGACATGAAGCAGGCGGCGGTGGCGGGCTCGCCCGTGGCTGCTGCCGCAGGTGGCGTTGCAGATCCCGTCGCCCCGGCTGTTCCCGCGAGCGCCAGCGCCTCGGGACCAGCGGCTTCATCAGCACTCGACGCGCTTGCGGCACCGGCAGCACCCGCCGCTGCTGTGCCGGCCAAGGTGACCTCCAAGCCGGCTGCATCGTCGCCCTTCGTCATCGGGGGGGCTGCCCGATGAATTGGGCTTGGTTCACCTTCGATCGCAAGGTCATTGCGCTGGCGCTGGCAGGTGTTGTCCTGGTTGGCGGCGCTGCGGCCTACGTCGCGACGATTCATGTCAAGGCCGCCGATCAACTGGCGCAGCTGGAGCCGCGATACGCCCGCCTGACCGGCATCGAAGGAAGTGCCGCGGCGCTGGACACCGCCCTGTCCCAGCGGCGAGCACTGCTGACTCGCAATGCCTATCCTTCCTCGCAGGACGTTGCCAAGGCCGGCAGCGACGCGCAACAGCGCGCCAGGGAGATCTTTACCAAGGCAGGTCTCGAGGTGTCCAGCACCCAGATACTGCCGGCCAAGGCGGTGGACGGCTTCGACCGCATCCCCGTCATGCTGCGAATGGACGGCGATCTTTCCGCCCTCCAGAGCGCCCTCGTTGTGCTGCCCAGCCAGGCGCCGTCCTTGTTCGTCGAATTTTTCAACGTGCAGAATACGGGCGTGCCGAAGGCTGACGGCCCGCAGCGGCTCTCCATCCAGGTCAACCTGTTTGTGTTGAAGGTGCGTCAGTGAAGCGCAACTCGACTGCCCTGTTGGCGGCGCTCAATGTGTTGCTGGTCTGCCTGTTGGCCTGGCTGTGGATCGACCCGCGCGGTGGTTTGCGCGAAGTGCATTGGCAGCCACCCGCGGCCATCAGGCCGGACCTGGGCGGCGCATCCGGCACGATCCCGCGCGACGATGCCGACGTTGCACGTTTCATGGTCATACTCGATCGTCCCGTTTTTTCTCCCACGCGCCGGCCGCCGCCCGCCAAAAACGCGGCGTCTGCTCGTGCCGACCCGCTCGATGCCATCCATCTCTACGGCTCCTTCAGCGGTTCGGAAGGCGGCGGCGTGATCGTCAGGGTCGACGGCAAAACTCGCCGCGTCAAGGTCTCCGAAGCGATCGGGGACTGGAATCTCAAGGAGATCCGCAGTGGTGAAGTGATCTTTGCGCGCGGCGCCGAGACTCGCGCGGTGCCCCTCGTGCAAGCCAAGCAAGCCGCAGGAGCTCCGCTACCAGCGCCCCCGGCCAGGCCCATGCTGTCGACGCCGGTGCCCCTGCCCGCGCCCGCAGGCGTGCCGGTGACCCCGGCGAGTGTTCCTTCGCCGGCGGCCGCCGTTGGCGCGCCCCGTCCGCCCGCGGCGACGCCAGGCCCCACTCCTGCACCCGCAGGGTCGAAACCATCCGCGAGCCCCTTTGTCATCGGCGGCTCGCGATAAGCCTCATGAGCCGGGGAATGGACCTCATAAAACAATGATTACTTCACGTTTCACTCTCACGCTCGTCGCGCTTGCCGCTCTCACAGCTTGCCGTCTGGCCAGCGCCCAGGGGGACGCGACCTTCGTGCCCGGAAGCGTCCTTTCCACCGGCGATGGTTTGCCTGCTGCCAGCACGCCTGGCCAAAGCACGACGACCCAGCCGCGAATCATGCTCGGAACCGACCGGGTGATAGCGCCTCCTCCGCCAGCCACGCCTTTGACTGGCTCGGCCAACACGTTCCGCTTCGAGGAGGCCCCGATCCTGGATGTGGTGCATGTCGTGCTGCGCGACATCCTGAAGGTCGACTACATGGTGCACCCGCCTATCAACGGCACGGTCACGCTCGCCACCAAAGGGGCGGTTTCCGCCGACGAGGCCGCCTACCTTCTCGAAGGGGCGCTGCTCGCCAACGGTCTGGTGATGGCGCAGGACAGCCGCGGCACCTACCATGTGGGCCGCCCGGAGGCGATGCGCGGCATCGTTACAACCCCGCGCCAGGCCGGCAACGGCCCATTGGCACCCGGTTATGGCGCCATCGTCATTCCGCTGCAGTTCATCGGCGCTGCCGAGATGGCGACGATCCTGCGACCGATGCTTCCGCCGGAGGCGTTGGTTCGAGTCGATACGGTCCGCAACCTGCTGGTTCTGGCCGGCACTCGCACCCAGGCAGAAGGGTGGCTTAGCCTTGTGGCCACTTTCGACGTGGATCTGCTCAAGGGCATGTCGGTAGGAGTCTTTCCCCTGAAGTACGTCACCGTGCGTGAGGTGGAAGACACGCTGCGCCTGATTTCCGGCGGCCGGCCCGGACCCGGCGCCGCGGCACCCGCGCCGGGCGGACAGGGCGCGCCGGCCGCCGCCGCTATCGAGGCTGCCACCGGCTTTGGCGACACCCCCTTCCTTGGCGCCGTCAAGATCCTGCCGATCGAGCGCCTCAACAGCATCCTGGTGGTCAGCCCTCGCGCCGCCTACCTCGAGGAGGCTAGGCGCTGGATCGAGCGGCTGGACCGGCCCGGCCAGAACCTCACCGAGCGGACCCTGCACGTCTATCCCGTGCAAAACGGCTCCGCCCGCCACTTGTCCGAGGTGTTGAACGGGATTTTCGGCTCTGGCGAATCCAGGCCTGCGGCGCCTGCTTCGGGCGTCGCGCCGGGCTTGACCTCGTCCTCCGCCTCGACCATTGGAATGACCGCGGGCGGCGGCTCGCTGGGCTCCTCGCTGGGCTCGCCGGTGGCCGGCAGCGGCTTGACCGGCGTCTTGCAGGCTGGCCAGCCCTACGGCACGCCAGCGCCAGCCCAGGGCACGACTACGGGCTCCTCGTTCAAGATCGGAGAGCTGCGCGTAGTCGCCGATGAGGCCAATAACGCGATTCTCGTATGGGGCACGGCGCTCGAGTATGAAACCATCAGGACGTCGCTGCAACGCCTGGACCTGCCCCCCACCCAGGTGCTGATCGAGGCCAGCATTGTCGAGGTGACGCTCAACGACGATATGCAGTACGGCCTGCAGTGGACCTTCAACGACGCGCAATCGAACGGCAAGATCGGTACCAGCGTGCTCAGCACCGTGGCTGGTGGAGTCCTGGGAGGGCCGCTGGCCGGATTTTCCTACACCTTGCGCAATTCGGCGGGACAGGTGCGCGCCATCCTGAACGCACTGGCCGACAAATCGCTGGTCAAGGTCATCTCCAGCCCCTCGCTGATGGTGATGGACAACCACACGGCGCAGATCGTCGTCGGCAACCAGCAGCCGATCCAGTCCGGCACGACCGTCACCACGGGCGGGGTCATCACCAGCAGCATCCAGTACAAGGACACGGGCGTCGCCTTGGCGGTCACGCCGTCGGTGAACGCCGGCAACATGGTGACCATGACGATCAACCAGGCTGTGACGGATGTGGGCCAGATCGACGCCGCGACCGGCCAGCGTGCCTTCCTCCAGCGGCAGATCGGCAGCAAGGTGGCCGTGCGCTCGGGTGAGACGCTCGTGCTGGGCGGCCTCATCCGCGACAACAACACCAATTCTTCCTCCGGCATTCCCCTGTTGCACGAAATCCCGGTATTCGGTGCTTTGTTCGGCACCAAGAACAACAACGGCCAGCGCACCGAGCTGCTGGTCATCATCACCCCGCGTGTCGTGCGTTCGGACCAGGACGCGCGCGATGTCAGCGCCGAGATGCGCGATCGCATGAAAAGCTTTATCGGCTACGAGCCGTTCGGCAAGAATGCCCCGGCCGCGCCGGCCCCCGCTTTGCCGCAGGACCCGAACCGCGGCGGCCCCAATGTCCCCTGATTTTTTTTGAAGAAAAGGAGCTTTACAAATGGCAGTTTCAGTTTCATTTACCCGGTCTTGTCGCAGGGCCCTGGCGTTCGGTCTTGCCGCCATCGTGCTGGCGGGTTGCGCCACGATGGTGGCCAGCCCGGAGAAGGTCGTGCAGGAACGAGCGACCGAAAACTGGAAGGCCAGGCAGGCGAATGACTACGACAAGGCCTATGCCTTTACGCCCCCCTCCTATAGGGCGGTAACGTCGCTGGAGAGCTTCAAGCGCGGTTTCGGCGGCGCCGTACAACTGAAGGACGTGCAGGTCGACAAAGTGGTGTGCGAGACGCAGGACAAATGCGTTGCCACCGTAAGGCTCGAAGCCAAGTTCGCCCTGGCCCGTGCAAATACGCCACCAATCGTCACTTACTACGACGAAGTCTGGGTCCGCGAAAACAGTCAGTGGTGGTTATTTCCAACACAGTGACGGATAGGGCTAGCCTTGGCGAACACGCCGTCCTACAATCGCGCCCGATGTGTTGGTTTTCGTCAACATGTCAAGGGTAGCTAGGAAAGAAAATGGGTTGCGCTTGTAGCGCTATGCTACGATTTCCCGGCGTAATCAAACACAGTAGTAGTTGCGCTAACCAACTTTTTTCAATGGAGTGTCTATGAGGAAGAATCTTATTGCGTTGAGTGTCGCCGCGTTCGTCGGCGGACTCGGCATGGCCGGCAGCGCGACTGCGTCTGTGATTGGCGGCGCGCCTGCGACGGCCGACTCTGAGTCGGTGCGTCAAAGCGGCACGGGCCATCAGCTCATCGTCCCGTACTTCAACACGCAAGTCGGCAACGCCACGCTGTTCAACATCGTCAACACCGACGTCACCAACGGCAAGGCGGTCAAGATTCGCTTCCGCGGCGCCTCCAACTCGGACGACGTGTTTGACTTCACGCTGTTGATGTCGCCCGGCGACGTCTGGACGGCCAACATCTCCCAGGGCCCCAATGGCGTTTCCCGCCTGACCACCGTCGACAAGAGCTGCACGCTGCCCGCAGTCGTCAGCGGCAGTGACTTCGTCACGGCCCGCCTGCCCCAGACGCTGACCGGCGACGCGCTGGCCACGCAGACGCGTGAAGGCTATATCGAAGTGTTCAACATGGCGGACATCAACCCCGGGACCGCCCTGTTCACCGCCGTCAAGCACGTCGCTGGTACGCCTCCTTGCAGCACCAATGCTGCCGGCCTGGCGGCTCTGAATGCCCTGCAAGGCAACCCGACCACCACGGCCGCGGCTAACGCGATCGGCTTGTTCAACCCGACGACCGGCTTGATGGCCAACTGGACCATCGTCAACGTGCCGAAGTCCGGTTCAGCCACCGGCGAAGCGACCGCTATCACGGCCACCGTCGCGGCGACCCGTACGCCTGGTGTCGGCAACATCGTGTTCTTCCCGCAGATCGGTGGCGCGGCCCCGACCCCGGACCTGTTCACGGCTGATCCGTCGTTCCGTACCGTTGCCGGCGCTGCTGCCGGGCAAGTCTCGAATGGCGCAGGCGCTGCGTTCGGCGGAACGGTGCCGATGATTGCAGCTCAGTTCTTCGACCTGCCGGACCTGTCCACGCCGTATCTTCTGACGACCCCTGGAACAGTCGCAACGGACCCGGGCACTTACGTCACCCTGTTGCAGAAAGCGCTCGCGACGTCTTCGGTCACGAATGAATTCCTGACCGACACGACCATCAACGCGTTCACCGACTGGACGTTCTCGTCGCCGACACGCCGTTACGGCGTCGTAGTGGACTACCGTCCGCTGACCGCAAGCCCGGCCGGCCCGGCCCTGCGGGCGTTCGATGCGGGCAATATTTTCTGGGACGCGACCAATACGTCAGTTACCGGCTTCCAGGTCTGCACGACCACCGGCGGCGTGACGTTCCGCGATCGTGAAGAAACCACCGCGGCTGGCTCCAGCTTCGTGATTTCGCCCAATCCGCCGACGCCTGCCTTCTCGCTGTGCGGTGAGGTCAGTGTGCTGACGTTCAATTCGGCTGGCTCCTCGGTGCTCGGCGCGGCCGTCGCCCGCACGAACTTCAGCACCATCGCTGGCTCGACCGTTATTCGTGACGGTTGGGCTGTCGTGAGCCTGCCGGGCGCTACCGGGGTTGGCCTGCCGCTCGTCGGCAAGTCCTTCAGCAGCGCAGCCACCGGGACTTTCAACCTGGGCGGCAGCTGGGAGCACCGTTACGTTCCGACATTCCCTTGAACTGTTAGGTTAGCGTGATTGAAAAGGCGGGGATTTATCCCCGCCTTTTCTGCTTTTCCACCGTCCCTTTCCTGCATTGAAAATGAAGTTGTTTTCCTTAGTATTTCGCAGCGCTCTCGCGCTGGCTATCTGCAGCCCGCTGGCTGCCTTTGCGGCCGATGCCGTCCTTGCCGAAACCGGCAAGAGCTCGGTGACCGGCACCGACGTTCAGGGCGATGCCCTTCGAATCCCTACCGACTCCAGAAAATTCGCGCTGACCAAGCCCGAAGCCGTACAGCAGCTCGCAAACAATTTGGTCATCCGCCGCGCTCTCGCTGCTGAAGCCGAAGCTGCCGGACTGGCCAATGATCCGGCGCTCCAGGGCGCCATCCGCATTGCGCGCGACCGGGTCCTGTCCGATGCCCTGTTTGCAAAAATGGACGCGGCCAACAAGCCCACCGTCCAAGTGTTGGAATCGCTTGCGTCGCTGAACTACAAGGCGAATCCCAAACGCTTCGATCTCCCCGAAGAGTTCGGCGCGAGCCATATCCTGATCAAATCGGACACGCCCGATGCGAAGGCAAAGGCCGAGGCTATCCTGGCTGAACTGAAAGCGGGGGCTGACTTCGCCACGTTGGCCAAGAAACACTCAGAGGACACCAGCGCGCATAACGGCGGCAGCCTCGGCTATTTCGCCGTTGGCCAGATGGTTCCCGAATTCGATGCCGCGATCCGGAAGATGCAGAAACCCGGCGAACTGAGCGGCCTGGTCCAAACCCAGTTCGGCTACCACATCATCAAGTTCGAGGGCCGACGGTCCGCCGGCGTGCGCCCGTTTGAACAGGTCAAAGAGGTCCTCATGCGCGAAGCAGAAGCAAAAATTCTGAACGACAAACGGCTCGAAGAGGTCCGGCGCATCCAGGAAAAGGTGAAATTCAACCAGGCCGCCATCGAAGCGTTTGCCGCGTCGAACGATAAGTAGGGTTCGCCCCTTGTGATTTCGGCCGCGTGACGCAGCTGCGGCGCCGGCCATGTTCTTGAATCAATGACCGCGATTGCCGAAGAAGCGCGCGCCGTCTGGCGCGCCCGCTCTCTCGTCTGGGTGCTGACCCGGCGTGAAATCGCCGCGCGCAACGCCGGTTCGGCCGGCGGCTGGCTCTGGTCCTATGCGCAGCCGCTACTCATGGTGGCGGCCTATTACCTGGTGTTCGATGTGGTGTTCGCGATGCGCCTGGGCGACAACGCGCCCACCCGTGCCGTCGGCGCCTTCCTGGTCGTCGGCGCGCTGCCCTGGATGGCGTTTTGCGACACCGTCAGCCGGGCGATGAACAGCCTGATCGATGCCGGCAGCCTGCTGCAGCGCAGTCCCTTGCCGGCGGTGCTCTTTCCGGTGCGCAGCGCACTGGCCAGCACGGTGATCTACGCGCCGATCATGCTGGCGCTGGCGCTGGCCTACACGCCCCTGCACCGCTTCAATCCGGCCCTGGTTGCCATGCTGCCTCTGCTGGTCCTGCAATTGCTGCTGTCGCTCGTGCTGGGCTATTTGCTGGCGATTTTTGCCGCCGCGATGCGCGATACGCTGCAGGTCGTCGCATTCCTGCTTTCGGTCGGGATCTTTCTGTCGCCGGTGCTGTTTCCCGCGACCATGTTTCCGCAGCACTGGCGCTGGGTCCTGTGGCTGAACCCCATGTCGGCGCCGGTGACCGGCTACCAGGCGATCCTGCTGCAGGGCCAATGGCCCGAATGGTCCGCCTGGCTGGTGACGATGGGCTGGCTGGTGCTCCTGATCGCGGTGCTGGGCATCGTGGTGAGCCGCAGCCGCGACCAACTGGCGGACTGGCTGTGAGCGGGCCGGCCGGGGTGCACGGAGCCGTCCTGAGGGCGTCCGACCTGGGCAAGGAATACCGGCTCTATGACTCGCCGCGCCAACGACTGGCCGCGCTGCTGACGGGGCGGGCATCCTACCGCAGCCAATGGGCCCTGCAACGGGTGTCATTCGAGCTCAGGCGAGGCCAATGCATGGGGGTGGTGGGTGACAACGGTGCCGGCAAGAGCACGCTGCTGAAGCTCATTGCGGGGACGCTGAGGCCATCGACGGGTTCGCTCGCCAAGCTCGGCCGCATCACGGCCATCCTGGAGCTCGGCGCCGGCTTTCACCCCGAGTTCAGCGGGCGCGACAACCTCTTTTTCGGTGGCAGCCTGATCGGCATCGGCCAGGCGCAGATGCAGCAGCTGCAGGATTCCATCATTGAATTTTCGGAGCTGGGCGACGCGATCGATCGGCCCGTCAAGACCTATTCCTCGGGTATGGCGGTGCGCCTGGCCTTCGCGCTGGTCACGGCCGTGGAACCCGACGTGCTGATCGTGGACGAGGCGCTGGCCGTCGGCGACCAGCACTTCCAGAAGAAGTGCGTCGAGCGCATCGAAGCGTTCCGCGGCAACGGCTGCACCATCCTGTTCTGCTCGCACAGCCTCTACCATGTCCGGCAGCTGTGCGACGTCGCGCTCTGGCTGCACCAGGGGCAGCAGCGGTCCTGCGGACCTACCGAGCGGGTGCTGGCAGCTTACGAATCGCACGTTCGCGAACAGAATCTCAAGGACGAGGCGCCTCCCGGTTCGGCGGGCGCCGCCGCCAGCAGTTCGCGGCATGCGGCCGTACTCGAACCCCAACGCCGCGGCGCAATCCTTTCCGTTGACGTTCCCAATCTGGGCACCGGGGAGCCGCCGCTGCTCGCAGGACCGGATCTGAAGGTGACGGTGGTGGCCCGCCTGGTGGACGGCGAGCGCCCAAGCATCGGCGTGATGCTGGAACAAAAGCACGGCGTTGGAATCACTGTCGCAGCCACGCACGCCGACGGCGCCTCCGCGGTGCTCGGAAGCGATGGGCTCTGGCGAGCGACGGTCACGTTTCCCGCGCTCCCGCTTCATTCGGGGGAATACGTTCTGAGCGCGTACCTGGCGGACTCGCAGGGCCTGGTGATCTACGACGAGTGGCTTCACTGCACTTTCTTCGCCTGGGAAAATCCGAGCCTCGTGCCCGGGCTGCTCCAGCTGCCTCACCACTGGACCTGAGGCTGGGACGCACTTGAATCGCTGGATCGACCGCACGCGCGTAGAGGCACGTGATCTATTCGAATTGATCCTGCTGCCCGGGCTGGCAGCGCTGCTGCCCTGGAGCCTGGCGTTCCGGTTGCTGCGGCGCATCGGGCGAGCCGTAGCTCCCTACGCGCAGATCACCGAGACTGCCATGGTGCAAGCGCGGGAGCGCGGCTGGCTGGGCGACACCGTCCACTGGTCGCTGGTGCGCAGGATCGTGATGCTGGTGGACCATGCCGACCTGTACCTCGCCCGGACGCGACCGGATGCGTGGATGGCCCGGTACATGGACGTGCAAGGCCACTGGCCGCCGGCCGGCCAACCGGGCCTGATCTGCACTTTTCACTGGGGCGCGGGGATGTGGGGTTTGCGCCATGCGCGGGCGTCGGGCCTGAGGGCGCATGCGCTGGTTGCGCCGCTCGAGGGTGCGCACTTCGCCGGCCGCCGGGTGCTGATGGCCTATGCGCGCGCCAGGACGG
>Ga0134124_10003223_pt1 | contig 13124 bp, 28 predicted proteins | sample KB304_FD_96880 | JGI IMG/M metagenome (GOLD analysis project Ga0134124, IMG submission 96880) | Terrestrial soil microbial communities without Nitrogen fertilizer from Kellogg Biological Station, Michigan, USA - KB3-0-4 | ecosystem: Environmental > Terrestrial > Soil > Unclassified ... | reverse complement strand
GGAGCGTGGCCGGCCCATTGACGGCAACCACCTTCCCTCTGTTGCGAGGCAGCTCTGGGGCTCGGACGTCCACGAGAAGGCGAACCTATCCTCTCGCCCCACTTTTGTCTAGGGGGACTTGCGCGGCGGGGTCAGGCGGGCGGGGTCAGGCGGGCGGGAGCACCGCGCAGCCAGGAAGCGGCGTGTCTAGCAACAGTTGTTCCGGCGTCGCCTCATCGCCCATCATCTCGCGGATGAGCGCCGCTACTTCCTCGGCGCGCTCGCGCGTGGCGATGGGCTCACCGTTCACGGTGGTAACGACGCCTCGCCCAACGACGCGCACGGCCCACCTTGACTCACCCACCTTTGCACCCCCGCTTGTGCTCGCGCAGCCTCATCGCGGCTGGATCAGGCTCTTGGTCCCTAGGGATGCCGAGCGCGTCGCGCGCTATGTCGGCGGCGAGTCCGATTCCGCACCAGTAGTCCGGTGATGCGCTGAAGCCGGGGTTCTCCACCTCGTCGTGCGCGATGATTTTCCGCAGCGCCGCCTCTAGCCTCTCGGTCGCTTCGCTCATCGCGGCGGCGGGCTCGGTCGGTCAAGCGTCAACTCCTGCACCGCGCCTTCGGCTGCGGCGGTCTGATACGCGATCACCATGTATTGCGACCTGTCGCCCGGAAAGTGACGCCCACTTACCCGCACCGTCGCGGTGCCATCGGCGCGAGCGAACGGGCCGACGACCGAGCCCGCCGTACCCTGCGAACCATCGGTAGCGACATACAACCAAGCGACCGTAATCGTGCCCGCAGGATCGGCACCCGTAATCGCGACCACGAGCCCCTCGTCAGTCCACGACACCGTGAACGTGTCCACAAACGGCGCTGCCTGCGGCGCGGTCGCATCGATCAGGCCTGCGCCGCCGACCACCGCGAGCGCGACCAGAAGTACGAGTAGACGTGTCATGCCCTCTCCTTTCCCGAGCCCCACGCTCGGCTTTTGATGTAGGACAGCGTTGCGGGTGACCATCTAGTGATGATCGCGTGGTTTAGCTGCGGCCACCACCGCCACGCGACACCGTGTCGCCTAAGCAACTCCGCGTAGCCTGCTGCAGCGTCGTCGCGGTTCTTACATTGCGCGACCCACTGGTCAAACGTGCTCACACGAGCCTCGGTACGAGGCGGGTAACCAACAGGTAGTAACCGACGCAGGCCCACGCCTCGACCGCGAGACACGCGACCGCCGACCGCCAGACGTGTGGGTAATCGGTAGGCGTGCAGAACGTCACCGGAACAAGTCCAACTGCCCCGGTAGCGGCTTCGTGCTGCCACGCTTCGGGAACGTCGTAAAGGTCAGGCGCGTCGGCTTCGTCGGGCGGTCGCTTCGGAGCGCGGAGCGCGTCCAGCGCCGCCTTCATTCCAGGCGTCGTCACGTCAGGCATACCGCGTGCATCGCTCCGACCGATCTTCGGTGCGGGTCGCTTCGTCACTGTTCGCCGTTCTGCTCGGCAAGGATTTGTCCCACCCGTTGCTTCGTCAATCCGAACCGCGCGCCGATACGGGCGAGCGTCCACCCGCGAGCCCTGGCACGGCGTATCGCCTCGTCACGGCGGCGGCGGTGGTAGGCGGTCGCGCTCACGCGAGTCGCTCGGTGTTGATTCGCAGCAGATAATCCGCCGCGCGAAGGTGCCAACTAGCCGTGCGCGTCGCGGGTAGATACTTGTTGCAGACGTAGCACAACAGTCCGCGTACCTCGCCCGTCCGATGATCGTGGTCCACGTGCAGCCGCCGTGTCTTAGGCGTGTTCGCGCACAACGCGCAATGCCCGCCTTGCGCCGCCAGAAGCCGCTCATATTCCGCGTCGGTGATGCCGAGCTGCTTCGCCCGCTTTGGCTTACGCGGCGTCATGCGTCACCTCCGCGTGCCACGCCTCTAGCTCGGCTGCGCGCTTGACGAGGTACGCCTTGCGCTTAGCGAGCGGCGCGCCTCGCAACGTGCTCGCGCTGTCCACGACGATGCGGTGAACGTCCCAGGTATCGAGCACGGCGTAGCAGTCGCTGGACAGCACGAACCGGGGAAGGTCGGGCGCGCTCACGCCGCATCACCGTCCCGTCCTTCTTCCATCGCGTCACGCTCGACCGAGCCGAGCCGATACGACACCTGATACGTGCGGAGCGTGTACCGGGCAGGACGGCGCGCGTACCCGTCCGCGTAGCCGACCTCGCGCAACCTGCGCTCGACCAGCTTCTGCTTGTTTCGGGTGTTAATGAACGTCATAGACCTTCACTCCGTGTCGCTCCAACTCGGCCCGCAGCAGAGTCACCTGACCTGTGAGCCGCCCAATATCCTTGGTCGCGGCGGTGAGTTGCTCCCACAGCTGCTTGTTGTGTTCGGTGAGGTTGCGAATCACCGCGCGCTGCTGCTCGGCGTCCCTGCGCTTTAGCCAGCTCATGCGGGCTCGCCGTCGACCTCGGGCGGCGCGAGAACCGGGCGTGCTTCCGCCTCGACACTCTCCACACCGCGTACCACACCGTCGTCTGCCTGAACCGCAACGGCGAGGTCGGTGCTCAGCGGAAGCCAGGGACGGGCAAACCGCACACCGGTCTTGCGCCAGTACCAGTCCTCGTTAATGACGGACTTGTCCTTCGCCTTCCGGTGCGCTAGCGCAGTCTCGATGCGCTCGGGCGGACAGTGGAGGCCCATTCGCTCGCCCCCTTCTTTCCACGTCACGAGGACGGCGATGCGGTCTGTGCGTTCCTCCACGAAGGCACCGGGCTTGTGCTTCCAGTGGAGTCCCTTCTCGTTTTCCCACGGCGCTTCGTACTCGTCGTTATCCCACACCACCGTGGCGCGCAAGCCGACCGCGCCACCGCGCCGGCCAAGCTCGATGATCCCGGTGTAGCCGAGACTCCACGTCACCTCGTAGGTTCCCGCCTTCGTGTTGCGCGTCGCCCACAGGTAGACGTGACCGAGCGGCCCGGGCTCGAGCCGAACCTGCGCGGACAGCAGAAGCGCACCGACGAGGGACTCCGGGGTGCATTGCCGCAGTGTCTCGTCGTAGCGGACAGCGTTCGTGTAGTGGCGGGCGAGGATGGCGGCTGCTTCGGGCGAGCCGAGCGAACGCACAAGCTCGGTTTCCATAGAGCCGATCAGGTCGAACACGGTGCGCTTGTCTTGCGGCGCGGCGGCGCGCTCCAGGGCAGCTCCAACGGCGTCAGTCATCACGCCTCCCCGCGATTGTGCAGCCGAATATGAGCGTCGTAGGCGCGCTCTACCGCGCGTAGGTCGCGCTTTAGCTGCTCTACCTCGTCGCGCAGATCGTCCACCGCGCGGGCGAGCATCGCGCCCACGTCCGCGAGCGGCTTCAGCAGCGCAGCAGTCTCATCATCTATGTCGGTCATGCCAGACTCAACCTCCGATTCGGTGTTGTAGTGGTGTACTGCTCCGCGAGGCCAGGGTGCTCCACGCGAAACCGCTTCGTGTCGAAACGCGCCGTGGACGAAGGCGTCCAACGCGCCACCGTTTCATCGTGCAACGAGACAAGCTCGGTCGCGTCGCCCATATGTTGCGTCACGACGCCTTCCAGGTACGCCTTCCGCCGTGACCGCGCGCCGTGCTTCCCGTCCTGCTCGCGCATCACCTTCAACTCTCGCCGCGCATCCCTGACAGCGCGTGTCTCGCGTATCCGCTTGCCCGGTGTCGCGGGGTGTGCCAACTCCAGCGCCGCGCGGTCGTCAGGATGGCCTGTCTGGATCGGCCACTCGTCGGCCCAGACGTACTCCATAAACCGCTCAGCCAGATGCAGGATCAGTTCTATTTGTGTCTCGCTCCGCTCGACCTCGCGCACGTCAACGTGCAGGCCGGCGAGCGTGGCGAGCAGTCCGCCTGCGTACCCGCCGAGATGCATGTAGGTGAGAAGCTGGATCACGGCGGCTACGTCCTCGTGCGTGTATGCCTGCGCTTTCGCCTCGACCACGAGCCCGTCGTGTTCCTCGTAGCCGAACCCGTCGGGATGGCCGATAAGCCACGAGCGCGCGGGATCGCGTAGCTCGTAATCGTTCATCGTCGCGCGGTACTCCATCACGCTCCACCCGTCATCCTCCAACTCCGCGAAGATGACCGGCTGCAACCGCGTCCCGAGGCGCATCGCGCCTGACTCGCGACGCTCAAAACCCGGCTTGCGCGTCAGCTCCCCGAACGTGCGGATAGGCGACTGCCACCCGCAGCCGATGGCGTTCGCAATCGTGCTCCCGCCGAGCGTGACCGGATGCAACTCGGTAACGCTCACAGCTTCACCACCGCGACCACCGCCGCCGTGCGGATCAGGGCTACCGTCGCCGTTTCGCGGTACAGCGGCCCACTCGCAACGATCCAGTCCCGCGACGCCACAACGTCGCGCACGTCCTCGCACACAATGCCGTCCACGCCCCACAACGAGCCGTCGGCCAGACGCACCGCAACAGAGTCCCTCATCGCCAGTTCCGGTTTTCGCGCGACCACAGCAGAAACGCGACCACGAGCACCGTCGTAACCGTCGCGGCGGCGATCATCGCGCGTCCTCGCGCATCATGACCCGCACGCCGTTAGACGTGAGGATGATCCAGCGATCACCGCCGCTGCTATGAACCGGAAACAGCGGCGCGAGTTGCTTGAACACGTCGCGCGGCACGGTGATGGCTACTGCGCCGTTCATCGTGCGACCGGCGTCGGGAGATACTGCACCGCCAAATCACACTGGCCGAGCGCCGACGCTATCCGCTGCTGCGCCGTCAACAGATACGACCGAGCCCGTAGCGTCGCGGCCAAATCGTCGTCGGCCAGGTCTTTCACGAGGTAATCGATAAGCGCGCTCGCGTTGTCCAACTCGCGCGTGATGACTGCGACCTTGTTGAGCGCGGCTAGATGCTCGTCCCTGCCGTACATCACGCCACCGCCGTCGGGCCGACGCCCTCGGCGCACACCGCGCCGCTCGCGTCCGTGATCCGCCAGGGTGTGCCGTGGCGCAGATCGCGCCGCCAACAGGACGTTACGTCCAGTGCCTGCTCGGTGGTCTTGACCTCGTGGAGCGTGATCGTGTGGAAAGCGTCCATCCGCTTTGACCACTGGTACCGAAACGTCGGAGCGGTCATGCCTGACCTCCTACGGTCGTGGTAGCGGGCACCGTGGCGATGAACTTGCCCGCGCGGTACAGATTGACCATGCCCGGTGTGCTGCTCGGGCGCTCGACTGTCCCTTGCTCGGTGTACCACTTGCCAGTGCCCTTCTTCATGCCTGCACTTTACACCACGGTAAAGCGGAAGTCAAGCGAAAGTAAAGCGGACGGCGGGCCGTAACCGCGAAGCTCCGCACCGCCGTCCGCTCGGGCATGACCGTACCGCGCGGAGGTTACTACACCTGCTGCTCGTCGTAAAACGCGCGAACGAGGTTCATGAAGAACTGGCGCGGCCATCCTGCGCCCGGATCGTGATGCGTCCCGCCGAAACAGCGCGTGCATTCCCAGTGTGTCGTGACACCTCGCACGCGAGCCCGAAGCTGCGGCGCGGCCCGGAACACTGGCGGCACGTTGAAGCGCCAGCAGGCGGCGGCGGTCTTCCACGCGGCCCGCTCCAACATCGGCGTATGCCGCAACCACTCCGCCTCCGACCAGTGGGCGAACCCTGCCTGCTCGATATGGAAGCCGTTGGTGTTCGCTCCGGGCGCGGCCCAAGGGACCTGGTCATCGCGTAGGCAGCGGAAGCACGCGCCGTTATCCACCACGAGGTGCGCGCTTCCGGTCGCGTGCGGGTTAGAGAAATACTTGGCGGTGCCCTCGGCGCTCGTGGACTCGGTGCAATGCAGCACGATCCACAGCACGTCCTTTGCGTTGCGCACCCCGGAGTCTCGGGCGGCGGTGTAGCGGCGCGAACAGACGGCGCTCGGCGGCGCAGCCTTCGGCACGGCTCAGGACACGCGGAACAGTTGCACGTTGGTGTAAATCTCGATCTGCCCGAAGTTAGCCGCCGCGCCGAAACCGTTAGTGGCGCGCGTCACCGAACTCCGGTGCTGAATCTCTAGAGCCTTGCTCGCGGCAATCGTGAACCGCCCGATGATTTCCGAGCGGGTCTGCGAACCGTCCGCAGCCGAGACAATCGGCGCGTACTCCGACGTGCCCACGAGAACCGTCGTGCCATCGGTGACGTTTTGCAAGCGGGTCTGATGATCGCTCACGAATACGGCCGGTGCGGACGCGATAATGTCGTAGGTTCCGGCGGTGAGCGTGATCTGGTTCGATGCGAGCGTGCAGTCCGAGTGTGTGTCGAGTACCTCAGTGTTCAGGGTGCGCGTCTGGAACGAGCCTGCGGTGCAAGTCCCGCCCGCCGTGTTCGCTGCTTTCTGGTCTTGCACGACGATGAAGCCGATGTAGCCGCCGCTACTTCCGCCTCCACCGCTTCCGCTTATCAGCGCCATCTCAGAGGTACTGGACGTCGAAAAGGCAGTCTGCCGCACCGATGGTCTTGGTTCCCTGCGTCGTGCTGTTACAGATCACGAGTCCGTTACGGAAGGCGCGCGGGTACGGCAGCCACGAGGCGGACACGAAACTTTGCCCTGCGACGTTGACCGAGAACAGCGGTACCACGCCGTCGGCGGGAAGCGCGGCCAGGTCAAACACCTGCACCCACTGAGCTGCGACGTTCGTACTCGTCACCGTGAATCCGAAAAGGAGTCCTGACGTGGGTTTCACCACGAGCGACCGAGAGAGGGCCGTCGTGGTCGCATTGGGAAGCTTGCGAACCAGCTCGGCCATCGCCTGCGGGTCAACGTGGAAGCTGCCTGGTTCAAATAGGCTCAGGTCGGCGGGGAGCGTGTCTACGCTCTCGGTGAACATCGCGTTAGGCGAGGATGGACGCTGCGACCGTTGCGTTGGCGAACGTCAGCTTGAGAAACCATCCGTTCGGCAGTCGCACCGGCACCACGAAGGTTTGCGCACCGAGGTTGTTAATCGCGGCTGCGATGCTCGTGGTACCCACGGTCGTAAACGTGGAGTTGTCGGCAGACAGCGCGATGATGCACGAGGCGATGGCGTTGGTTCCGCTGGACACGACCTCGACATAGACCGTCACGTCGCGGGTGGTCGGATTCACCTTCGCCGTACCGCTCACCCACGCGCCGGTATTCGGAAGCGTCCCCGATGTGATCGTGCCGACCGGCGAGACTTGGTTCAGGCCCGCGATGGCGGCGGCAGTCGTATCCGTCGTGCGGAGAACGTACTGCTGCTCCACCTCTTTCAGGTCCGGGTTGAGCGCGTCGACCTTGAAATCTGGCATGCGGCGAGTCTAAGCAGACTCTCGCTCCATAGCAAGCAACCGCCGCTGCGCCGCCATGATTGTCCGGCGCTCGCGCCGAGCGGCGAACGGGCCGACCCCTGCCGATATCTGGAGGTTGTTCGCAGCAAGCTTTTCAACCGCGCATTTCTCGCATAACCGAGACCTAGACAGCGGCCCACACTCATCGGCGTGGCGCTCACATTGCTTGCATGTTCGGTAGTCCAGACGGGGCGACACAGACAGCGAGAAGCGTATATCAGCGGCCCGTCAACGACCTAACGCAGGGGAGACCTCCCCCAGACGCTTGGTTGCGCTAGCGGTTCGCGCTCCCTAGCGTGCGGGCCGTGGCGCTTCCCTCCGTTCAGTCCGCAGCCGACAAATACGCCTCCCGCGCATCAAGCGCGTCGGGCGAATGGGTCGCTGGTTCACAGCGGACGGACGTCGATCCGACGCAGCTCGCGGCGGCGGCTATCGCTTCCGGCAAGGCGGCTCAGAACTACGCCGCTGCCGGTCCGCGTATGCAGCGCGGCCTTGCGGCGGCGGGCAAGGGAGGATGGCTCGCGGGTATCCAGCGGCCCGAGGCTGCTTCCGCGTACAGCGGCGGCGTGTCCGGCAAGGGCAAGGACAAGTGGAGCACCGCGATGAACACCTGGTTCCCGATCTTCCAGAGCCTTCAGTCGCAGATTCGCTCGATGCCGAACACGACCACGCAGGACAGCATCAATCGCGCCGCAGCGTGGATCACCGGCACCAAGCAGGCCAAGGCCAACCTTTAGAGGTCTGACATGGGGCTTTGTCTCCAAGTCACGCATGTTCTCAAGCAGAACATCACTGGCGCTGGCGCACGCGACGCGCTGACCGCTGCGACGGGCGACAACCTCAATGTCCCCGCGTTCTCACCGGGCACGCGCGCCGGTCTTGTAGACGTGTGGGGCGGCACGTCAGCTAACGCGGCGGACTTCTTCATCCGCTCACCGAATTTCGCGGATAACCAGTCGGGCCTTCGTATGTCCTACGATTTCAACCCGACACTCTCGGGCGCTGACGGTAACCCGCAGTTCATGACGGGCCGTAACGTGATCCAGCCGCTTTACCCGTCCGACACGCTCGTGGCCGAGGTGCTCGGCACCGCGACCAACAATGTCGGCATGGGCTTCCTCTCGTTCTACAGCGACCTTCCCGGCTGCGATATGCAACTCAAGTCCTGGGGCGAAATCGAGCCGCGCATTGTCAACACGCTCGGGATTCGCGTGTCGGTGACGGCGGGCGCGACGGGCGACTACGGAACCGCGCTCAACTTCACCTCGTCCGACGACCGGCTCGTGGCGAACACGCAGTACGCGATCCTCGGTGCCGCCTCGCAGCTTCCCTGTACCACGCTCGCGCTCGCAGGCCCGGAAACGTCAAACCGCTTCGTCGGGCTCCCGCTCCACTGGGATCAGCGCAACTGCCTCGACTACTTTGTGTACGTGGCGAAGCAGTACAACATTCCGGCGATTCCGACGCTGAACGGCTCCAACAAGGGCCAGTGGCTCATCAAGGCTGCGGACGCCGCGACGAACATCGCCACCGCCGCCACAATCCAACTCGCGGAGCTGCGCTAATGGCCGACGAAACCACCCGCACGTCCAGCGCCAAAAGCGACGACACGTCGGCCGCCTTTAAGCAGACGAAGGATCAGGCGTTGTCGCCCGAGGAGAAGCACAAGAACTACCTCGCGGACGTCAAGCGGCTGCACGAGGAATCGGTGATCGATTCTTCCGGCAAGACCCCGCGCGCCGGGTAGCGCCGTCCCGCGTAGGCTAGCGGTATGGCTAGCGTCCTCGATACCGGCCCGACAGCGGGCTCTAACGTTGTCTCGGGCACGAACGCGAGTTCGCTGACGTTCACGCTGCCCGACTCGCCGCGCTACCTCGTGCAATCGGTCGTAGCGACGATCAATAACGCGGCAGGCGGCGCGACAACCGCGACCCTCACCTACAGCGAAGCCGACGGGACGGTGATAGCAAAGAGGCGACAGAGCGACACCGTGACCGCAGGCGCGACCACGACGGCGACTTGGGCGCTTCGATTAGCCGCTAGTGCCCGCCCGCCCACGACGATGCTTTGGGCTCGCTACCGAGGCGGGCCGACCGCGATTGCGGCTGCGCCGGCGACAACGCTACTGCCGTGGATCTTCGTGGACGGCACCGCGCTGCTCGACCTGACGTCGGCCACGCTTCCGAAAGTGACCCGCAACGGCTTCTACGTTTTCAGCGACAACATCGCCACGACCGCCGCCGTTCCGGGCGCGTTCTTCGCGCAGCTCGGCGCAGGCTCATATCAGCGCGGGAACGCCTCGGTAGTCGTCCACAATGACCCGAACATCAATGCTCAGCTGAACGAGGTGTCCCTTCCTGGCGCGGCGCAGCTTGTGACGACCGAGCAGATTACGACGACCATCTGGCAAAACCTCGGTGCGGGACAGAATTTCTCGCACGTCTGCGACATTCTCTACTTCAACAACACCTGATGGCACTCGACGTTTCCGACTCGCTCCCTGACGTCACGGTGATGCCGAAGCAGACGATCACGGTTACGATGGATGACGCGAACGCGCGCGTGACCAAGCTGAACGTTTACGCGCTGAACCTCGAAACTGGGCAGGTAGAGGTGATCGAGGCCGTGCCGACCGTGCTCCCGTACGTTCCGCAAGACCCGCCATGATGAACACAATGCGGTTCCCGTCCCCCTCAAACGACGAAACCCCGGCTGCGGTAGCCCGAGGTTTCGTCGTGCGTTACCTATGTGGACTGGCATCATCGCCCGTTCTAGCCTTGCTGTCAACCTGCGGACGAACACCGAGGGGCAGTCCGCGTGCAAGCCCTTAACGGTGTCGCGTTCTTCGCTGCAATCGATTGGACGCCCGTGATCGTCGCTGCTCTTACTCTCGTCGGCGTTTGCGTCAACGTCCTAGCAGGGGTCTATATCGCGGTGCACGTTCGCACACCGTCAGGAACCCGCATCGGTAAGCAGGTAGAGGACGCGAACGTAACCGCGATCACGAACCGGCACCTGCTCGTGCGCATCGCGCGCGAAATGGGAATGAAAGCCGACGACCCGCAACTCCGGTCGATTATCGAGGGCGATGACCCAAGGTAACGGCGAAACCCCCGGCATCGGTGGCGTTCCAGGGCTGCCGCCGCCGGCGCGACGCGCTCCGAAAGCATGGAGCGGGATGCTGGAGGCGTTCTTCGTGAAAGTCCCTGCCGAGCTGCAACGGGCGAGGCGGAATAGACTCGCGCTCCGCAAGGTGCGAAGATAGCCGGATGCCGTACGAGGTCGTAGACAGCTTCCGCACCGTCGAGACTTTCGGCGGGCTCGACTCGCGCGACGTGCAACGGGTGATCGTGCGGGCGATCCCGTCGGGTGTCGCGTTCGGCGTTCAGTTCACCGCGAACGAAGCGACGTTTAACGATCCTGCCGCGCTCGGGCGCGCGACCGCCGCCATCGCAGGCCCATATGTCGAGTACGTCAACACGGCGCTAGCGACTCCGGGCGTGACCGGCATCTATTCCTATGACGATTTCAACGCGAGTAACACCGTGGAATCACGGTGGGTCGTGACGATCACGAGCACCGACGGCACGCTGTCCACGCAGCGCGACCTCGCGTTCATCGACATTCGCCCGGAGCGGTTCCCGCAGATCGTGACCGCGACGCAGGCATCGCTCGATCAGTTGCAGGCGAGCGGGCTGTGATCGTGCCGCACGTCCTCGCGGCGGTTCCGGTCGCGCCTGCCGTGCCTGCTGGGGTGCTCGGCGCGCTCGGCATGTTCGCGTTACTCGGCACGCTGCTCGCAATGGGGATGCAGAAGGTTTGGAAGGACACGTTCGGCACGTTCCTGCGGCACCTCGCGGACTGGATCGACGTAGCGATCCACATTCCCGTACACGGCTCGATCCACCCGCTGCGCCGAGTCTCGCACCTGATACGCGCCGCCGACCAGCAGGTAATGAACGCTTTTGGGTGGATCATCGAGCGCGGCGAAACCGCGAGCGCGTGGTGTTTCGCAACAGCGGGGCACATTTTCTGGTCGGTGGTTCACGAGATGGGCGACCTCGCCCACGACCTCGTGGACGCGGTACAGCGCACGACCGTTCAGACCATCCCCGCGTCTATCCGCAAGGCGGAAGCCGCCACGCTCGCCCGGTTGCGCGGAATCGACCACGCCATCGGGCGGCTAGAGGCGCAGGCAAAGGCGCAGCTCAAGCGGCTACAGGTCGGGATCGACCGGATGGGACACCGCCTAGAGTCCTCAATCACACATGCGATCCACGGCGTCGGCGCGCGTGTCGGACGCTTGGAGCGGACGGCGAAGGCGGACGCGAAACACCTGGCGCGGCTCGATGCGAAGTGGCGGACACGCGCTTTCGCTGCGGCGGTCGGTATCGCACTAACGCGGCTCGGACTCAACTGGCTCCGCTGCCCTGCGCTCGGGCGCGCCGGGAAGAAGATCGGCTGTAAAGGCTTCGGGCTGCTTGACGACCTGCTGGCGCTCAGCTTTGACGCGATCCTGCTGTCCGACCTGTGCGCGCTCACGACGCTGATGACGAAGGCCGCGCACGTCGCTGCCCCGGTTATCGACCACCTAGCCGAAGGTATTAGCGGGCTCATCCGGTGCCAGAACGCGAGCCGTCCGCGTGCGCTGTCGGTGCGTTGGTCTGAGCCGCCGCCCGTCGTCACGTCGCTAGAGCTGTAAGGCGGCGCGCGAGCCGTGGCGGTTTGGTCGCGTCTAACCGGGGCGATAGCCGGAATAGGCATCGGGGGCGCTGCTGCCGCCGCCGCCGAACCGGTCTTTGAAGTTCCGAAGCAGAAGGCTTGGCAGTCCGAGCCGAACAAGGTTCTGACCATCGGTGACCTGGCGGCGCTCGTGGCTACCGGACTGCTGGATACCGAGGCGGCAATAGCGGAAGGCTCGCGCACCGGCTACGCCGCGAGCCGTGTCCGCGCACGCATACAGCTCGCGCTCCGCGTCCCCGGTTTGGGCGAACTGGACTCGATGCTAAATCGCGGCACGATCACTATGGATCAATTTCACCACGCGCTCGCAAAGCACGGCCTAGAGGCGCAGTACTGGCCGGCGGTGACCGACCTGCTTTCCGAGAAGCTGTCTCCGGGCGAGCTGGCGGCTGCGATCCATCGCGGCTTGGTGCCTGATCCTGGTCTGTTGCAGGGCGAGCAGCCGGCACCGCCGTTCAGCGTGGACGCCTATCCGGTCTACCCGATAGACCCGTTGAAGGAAGCGCAGGCGGGCGGCTACGACAAGGACAGGCTCGGGGTGCTCGTCGGGTTGCAGGGCTTGCCTATGGGCGTGATCGAGGCGGCGCACGCCTTCTATCGAAAGATCATCACGCACGGCGATTACATTCGCGCCTTCAACACGAGCAACAGCCGTAACGAGTGGGCTGCGGCGGTGCTGGAGTACGCGCGCCAGATTCCGACCGCGCGCGACTTCTTCGAGAACGCGCTGCGCGGCTATCACTCGCTGGAGTGGGCGCAACAGCAGGCTGAGCGGCACGGCATGACCCCCGAGGATTCCCTCGTGATCTACCAGAACCAGGGCCGGCCCATGAACATCCGGCAGATCACGATGGCGCTGTCGCGCGGCGCACGGTTCCACCCCGAGCCCGGCGAGCTAACCGACCCCTACGAGGCCGCGACCGTCGAGGGCAACGTAAAGCCCGGCTACTACGAGCTCTACAAGGCGCTGAAATACACGCTGCCTTCCCCGTTCGTGATGCGCCAGCTAACGCAATCGGGCGTGTGGAACGAGGCGAAATGCGCGCAGCGGCTTAAGGACATTGG
>Ga0134124_10003222_pt1 | contig 13124 bp, 4 predicted proteins | sample KB304_FD_96880 | JGI IMG/M metagenome (GOLD analysis project Ga0134124, IMG submission 96880) | Terrestrial soil microbial communities without Nitrogen fertilizer from Kellogg Biological Station, Michigan, USA - KB3-0-4 | ecosystem: Environmental > Terrestrial > Soil > Unclassified ... | reverse complement strand
GAAGTAGTCGAACAACTGATGAAGCACACGGCCTGCACTCATGAACCCATTCATGACCTTTTGCGGACGCCGGCGATCAAGAAGCATCTGACGCCAGTTGCAAGAAAGTTTGGTCTGATGGGGTTTGACGTACGGACAAAGGAACAGAAAGCGGAAGACGCGCGACGGAAAGACGAAGATCGTCCGCTGGACCATTCGACAGCTTGCGTCTAGGTACGATCGTGAAAAGATCTATGAAGAGATCTGGTCAGAACCGATTCAGCGCGTCGCCAAAAGATATGACATATCCGACGTTGGATTGGCAAAGGTTTGCAAGAAGCTAAACATTCCACGGCCAGGACGTGGTTACTGGGCCATTAAAGCGGCCGGCAAGGCTACTCCAAAACGACCACCACTTCCGGAATTGTTCACGTGAGGGCGAACACGCTTGTCTGTGTCGAGACGTTCAAGGTTGGGTATTCGTGATAAAGTGTCTGAAGCAGGCGCGGTCGAATTGATGATGCGGCGAAAGATCTCTCAGTTGCAGGTAATTAGTGTCCATTTAGTGCCCAACTGAGTGGCGCGAGTTAACTCAATGGACTATATGTGAAACGACAAGTACGCACGAAACGCCTCAATTTCGGAATTCCTCGGCAAATTAAGAGAAGGGAATTAAGCTATCCAAGCCCCCCTTCGGCACCAAGTCCTTTATTTCCAATGCCCGGAAAACCAACGGATAATCCGTTTATCGAATCATTCAACGGCAGCTTTCGCGACGAGTGCTTGAACGTCAATTGGTTCCTCTCGCTCGAGGATGCAAAAGAAAAAATCCGGTTGTTTAAGGAAGAGTATAATGGCTTCAGACCACATAGTTCCTTGTCGGGTCTGACGCCGAACGAGGTGGTCCAACAACACGCTCATGGCCCAACTTTTTCCATTTTAGGTCGGTAGCCGAATTGGGAGAGTCTCACTTACAAATCACGCAGATACTTTTGATTGATGCCGTGGCTTGGTCGAGGAGATTGCGCAACCATAATTGGCAGTATTGGCTTATTTCTGGATGAAGGGACGCTCAGCTTTGCTAAGTAAAGTTTTGTCACCCAAATACGTCGGCAGTTGGTCGTCAGCTCCGATAACCAAAAATCTTGACTTTTTCCAACACTAACTTTAAGGTTCGCAGCCTCGGTTGAATCACTCTGGGGTAAATGCGTTCTTGCACTCCGCACACTCGCCGAATCAGCCGATCTTGAGCAAACTCTGACGCTGACCTGAAATTCTAATGCAAGATCGGCGCTAACCGAGTCTGCGTCGCTACGTCGCTGCGTACAAGAAGCGCCTGACACCACTGTGCTTGTTACGGAGATCTCTAATGGCCACCCCCGTACTCTCTGAAGTCACCTACAGCGGAAAAGAGATCCGCGCGAACTTCACCTACGAAGATAACAATCAAGCGGATTTTGAAATCGCGCTGTTCGAGGGAACAAGCACGACACCGGCGCAGGTCGCATCGTCCGGTCGCATTGTCGCGATGCTGTCCAACCCGCAGTTGAATACGACCTCTGTCTGGTCGGTAGCGATCGCTGCGAAAATTGGCGGAGTTGTTGGTGAGTACAGCAGTCGCAGCGCGGTGATCGTCCATACGCCATCGATCAGCGATGTCGCTTATGACGGCGCGAACGTCACCGGCAGCGTTACTGCGCCGGGCGGTGTCGCCCTCGACTCGCCGACGTTAAAAGTCACGCTTTACGCAAACGAAATTGCCACCGGCGAACCCGTCACCACAACTGACGGAAGATTCACGATCCCGGCGATCACCACCCCAGCCGCAGACCTGACCGTGCGCGCACAACTCACCGGCACGAAGGACAACGTCGCGATCACAGGTCCTTTCTCAGCGCACGTGCCGGTTGCCGCGTCGGAAACTCAGGCCGATTCTGTGTCGGTAAAGACTCCTGTGATCACCTATGCCGCCAGTTCGTCGCCCATCTTGTTGGACATTAAATGGAACCCAGCGTCGTCGCCGGGCAGCATCATTGGTTATCAGCCGTTTTTGCTCTGGAATGAGGGAATTTTTACGTTCGACCCGCTGTTTATTACCGCGCCGCCCTACATCGCCACCCTGACGATTCCATCCGAAGCACCCAACGGCTCCTGGCTCACGCTCGCCGCGATGACTGGCGGGACGTTCGGTCCGAGCAGCCAGTCGGTCGCGTTCGTCCCGACCGCCGCAACGGAACTGGTGGTCAGATACGACGGAGCAACGATCAGCGCTAACTGGAAAGCAGCAACAGACGGTCGTGTCAACGCATACGAGGTGACGTTCACCGTCAAGGATCAACAGCCGCTGATTGAGACGGTGTACACGAATTCATGGTCCAGAGCATTTGTCGGCCAGAACGCTTCGGTCTCCGTCCGGATGCTGGCAGGTGTTTCGAAGAGTCCGCCCACGAAGGCCATCGACGCGATTGTGGGCGCGCCGTCACTAACCAAAGCCGCGTTCAACGGTTCGCAACTGGTGCTCGAGTGGTCCGCAGTCCTGGACGCGGCTGCCAACGCGTATGACATCAACGTAATGAGTGGCGGCAAGTCGATGACACACTTCACGAGCGGCGGCACCACTGCGACCATCCCGTTCGCCGCGAGCGCGGACACCGTTCAGATCCGTGCCACCGGCCCATCAACCAGCGGTCCATCGTCGACTGCTTTCACACCGATCACCGCAACACCAAACGTGACCTCGATCACGTTCGACACTTCGGGGGTGTTAAAGATCGACTGGGACGCGATCAGCGGCGCCGGCAGGTATCGGGTGCAGTTTCTGCTCGCGAATCAAATCGCGCTGACGAACGATCCGACGACAAACAGTCTCACGCTTTCTCCGTCTGAACTGCCGCCGTCCGGCATTTACGACGTTACCGTGCAGGCATTCGCGAGTGCGGCCAACGACGATGTCTCCGGTCCGGTCTCCGCCGCATTACCCGCGGTCGTCCTCGTTCCGCCACACGTTGAAATAGGTTACGACGGCCGTACTGCTCGCGTAACCTGGGAACCGATCGCTTCGCCAGTCATTACGGGATATGGCACGACGATTCTCGATAACTCGACACCCGCCGGCAGCGCGACGACCGTTGGTCCCGCAGCCTCGATCGACGTCGGCTATGAAGCGACCAACAACTACACCATCGTCGTGCAGGCGCTCACGAGCGCCGGCGCCGGACAGCCGTCAACACCTGCTGCTCTCTTCCAGTCAGGCTGGTATCCGTCGACTGCGACGAACGCGTCGTCGTACCTGATTCCAGCAACGGCCGCGGCGATGTCGGGCTACAACATCACGGTCTATCTCCCAAACATATTCACTACGTATGTCGCGACCGGGCTGCCGACGGATCTGCCATTCATCTTCTCGCTCGCCGACGGGCCTTACGCTTACAAGCTGACCATGGCGGCGAACAGCGACGTTTGGAACTTCAACGCCGACGCGATCCGCAGCGGCATCCTAACCGCCTATCAAAACTTATTGACGAAGCTGGTCCAACTGAACGTCACCCCGCTCGGCTGGCGCATGGTGCAGGACGCCATCTCGCGCGCCATGCCGCAGACCTTTGCCGAAACGCTTTATTACGCGTATGCATTCGTGCCCGGCGAGGGTTACATCGATCTCAAACCCGGCATGCTGCTGCGCGCGGATTTCGAGAGCTATCAATATCTCGGCCCGGATCAAACCCTGAGCTCGTTCGTCGACGGCTTCGTCAGTTCCAGCAGCGCGGTGTATGAAGTCAGCTCATACGTGACTGCGAACAATCAGTGGCTCACGGGCTTCGACGCGTTCCTGTCGATGGTGACGCAAACGGGATCGACGGTGCCACCGCCACAGTCGCAGGGATCGACGTCAAGCGGCGGTGGCGGCATCGTCGATCTCTATTACGCGCAGTTGCGCAAACCATATGTGCGGCTGGTCTATCCGCCGCAAGTGCTGCGCGACAACGCCGCCGAAGCGCGCACGTCGTTCAACGTTGCGGTGCTCGCGGCAGACGATTACCCGACTCTCGTCACGGCGACGCAGAACCTTCGCAATGCGCAGCCGCTACCGAGCACGGTGGCCGCGACGTACCTGCGCGGCCGAACGATGATCAGTGCGTGCATTCGCGTCTGGCTTGATGAGCAGCCGCTGGTTGTTCCGGTCGGCACTTCCGTTGGCAATCTCCTCGAGAACATGGGGCGGCGCCCGCCGGTTGTCGTCCCGCAAAGCGGCAACCCGGGCATTCCGCTCAGCGGCATCGTCGTCGAACGTTCGATCGGATACGCCGTCACCGATCCGAACGACTATTCGACGTCGAAAGGGATTCCGATTCGGCTCGATTGGAACCAGGGGATGGCGTACAGTGCAAACACTGACTGGCTCAGTCTGCCGTTGTTGCCAGGCGACCGCATCACGACCCGGGGAAATGAATGACCGTTACAGAACCGCAATTCACGCGCGTGTCTGGAACGGAGCTTTACTGGCTGAATGAGTCCGGGCACACGATTGGGTTCCAGGCCACGCCGGGCATTTCGCTCGGCGATAACCCTACGCTGAGCGAGACCTGGAATTTCGACGCCGGCGGCATCTACTTGTTTCTCGCTGAAGCCCCGACTGGTGCGGATTTCGAGACTTCACTGCGCAGATATCTTGAGTTGCAGGGGTCAGGACAGAAGTTCCTGTGGCTCGAAAATCCGAATGCGCCGGTCGCGCTGTGGCTCGGGCAAACTCTCAACGCACAACAGTCCGGCTCAACCTGGAAAGTCAGCCGTCGCGCTGATTTTCGCTTCATCAACTACACCTTGACCGTCACGTCCGGAAGCGTGATCACGCTCGCGAGTGCGGAACAGGGCTGGGGCTTCGCCTTCACCAACAGCAACATTCCGGTCGCGACCTTCTTTGGTCCAAACACTTCGTACAACGCGAATGACAGCGCGCTCCTGCTGACGTTCAGGGGTACGTCAACCGCATGTTGGCGCCTCGTTATCACACTGTCGAACGGCGATGACTTCCAACAACTCGGCGTCGGCATCCGTTATTTTTATCCGTACCAGGCACTCCCTGCGTCGCGGAACGTCTACATCAAAGCGATCAATCTACCAACGATTCTTCAGCCTGCCGATCCGCTCAATCTCGACGTGTCGCTCGACTCGCTGCATCCGCTCGATCCGTATCGCACGTACTTCTCGCTCATCCCGCTCAATCCCACGGCGCCGAAGTTTGACTCGACGTTCGCTACCGCGCGTGGTTACGGCGTGCGACTCAGTCCGCTCGCCGCCGCAGGTGGAACTCCTGATGCGCGTTTCGTATTCGCCGTGCAACCGCGCTTCATGGGCGCAGACAAAAACGTGCCGAGGGACTTTTATCTCACGCTTCAAGGCGCGTTTTCGATCGAATGGGAAACAGCGGAGGAGCCGTCAACGCTCGACGCCACTGGCGCCCCGATCTTCCGTCTGCTCTGTGGCACGTCGGGACTCGAGTACCTCGGCATGCCCGCGGACGCTTCGAGCAAAATCGAATTCATTCCCGGACAGAACGCGTATGCACCGCTGCTTCCTTCCGAAGCGACTGGCGATCCGCTAACAGATCTCGGGACCACGGCGTGGGTCTGGGCTTCGACAACCGATTTGAGTAAACCGGTCCGCTATTACGCGCAACCGGAAGACGCGCCGTTGTATGAAGCGCCACCGAAAGACAACGCCGCCGCGAGCGAAAATCTCGGCAGCGTCTTTCTCAACTTTCTCGAAGTGCCCGCGCTGTTCCTCACGCAGGCCGACGGCGCGCGTGCGTTTCCGCTCGCTCCGTATCGTCTGCTCGCTGCAAACGAGATCAGGGACGCGAAGAAAATCGAAGCGGCGGCGATCGCGCCGGCTCGCAGACAAACCATTCTCACCGTCGATCCGCAAGCGTGGCTGGCGAAAACCGACGCTCCGACGACGACCGAAAAGATCGGCGTGACACCGCAAGGACTTGCAGTCGGCGTCGCAGCGAACGGCATGGACTGGACCTGGTCCAGCATCGCTAACGACAGCGACTCGACGTCCGATCGTCCCAATCTTATCTTTAGCAAAACAACCGGCGCGTTCCGCCAGGCACTCGAGACCAATCGCTTGTTCATGGTGCTCGCGAACGCAGACATCTTCATGAACGACGCGTCCGTCCAGTACAAACTCACCATTGAAGGAATCGCGCAGATCAGAGCGGAAGATCACGTTCCCGAGACGGTGCTCGGACCGGTAACGACGTATTTCGCGGGCCTCAGATTTCCGACTTTCGAAAACGAGACCGACTTCGATGCGGCTTTAATCGCAGCCACGCCAGCAGCCGCAGATTACAAGTTGATCTTCGAACGGAAGTCGGGACTGCTGGTGCCGCGCATCGCCGACTGGTTCTTCCAGATGTCGCCGCGCAACTGGAACAATCCGCAGCGCGTCGAGCGGCAGCACGCGATGGTGGTTTACAAGTTCTCGGTCGGGCGTTCGCTCGCCGAGCTGACTGCCGATCGGCCGAGCTGGACGTGGCCCGAAGCAGCAGCCTTCTCGATCGGTGGCTCGGCTGCGGACGCGCAAGCGGAGTTGCATTCGATCTATGAGCAGGCGCGGCTTTCACTCGTGCAGACGAGCGGCAGTGGGAAGCAGTCGCCGTATGCGAACTTCATCCAGATCCTCGACGATCCAAACTGGACCGGCATCATCGCTTTCAGCGTCGAGGTGCCGCTCAGCCAGTTGCCCGATCCGCTACAAGCGCTCGCCGCCGGTATCGATACGAAGAAGTTCTACGCACATCACGTCGGTCTCAACGTTACGCCGTATGGCGCGAATCCCGGCACGTTGATTTTCGGGCGCACGTCGATGTTCGGTCTGCTCGATTACCAGGACAATGAAGACCAGTATTTCGAAGAGACGATCTACTACGCCTTCAAGGTGCTGCAACTCACGGTCGGCTTCCGCAACTCGGTGATGACCGACTTCTCGAGCAAGGTCGAGTTGCTCGTCACCCGTTTGTTCGGAAGGCCGGCGCTGCTCTATCCCTCGCAACACGGCAACAACGTGATCCTTGACGGCGTCTACCAGCGCCAGATTGATGCGCAAGGCGTGGAGCACGGCACGTACGTGTTCTCGATGACGGAACAGAACACGTTTTTGACCAACGAGTCGGCCCTGCGCAATGTCGTCCTGCTCTCGACACAACTCGTCACGACACGACCATCCGATCCGTCGCGTCCAGACCAGACGGTCATCTCGCAGTTTCAGATGGGCGGGAACCTTTATTACTACGAGCCCGCGAACGTCGATCTCTTTTCGTTCGGCGCCGATGCAATAGCGCAGGAGAGCGGTGACGTGTCGCTTTCGGCGAGCGCGCTGCGCTTCGGCAATCTCGTCGTGCAGATGGAATTCAAGATGGCGGACCGCACGCCGGTGTTCTCGTTCCTCACCGAAACGCTCTCGTTCGATCTGGTGAATAGCAAGGCGCGCGCGAAGGCGCTTTATGCGAACTTCCCACTGAAGTTGTCGGGCTTTGTCGGTACACCCGATCCGCTGCTTCAGAATCCGCCACTTCCTTTGACCGAAAACACGGCGCAATCTCCCGAGTCGCTCGGTTACGTTTCGATCACTGCGGGACTACAACAGTCGAAGATGATCGATCCATGGTACGGGCTCGTCTTCGATATCGATCTCGGCACGCTCGGTTCACTCGCGGGCAGCGCTGGTCTTACGCTCAAGCTGCTGCTCGCGTGGAGTAGCGGTGGCACGCGTGAAGAGCCTGCGGTCTACGCGGGCGTTCGGCTGCCGGGCGTCAAGGATGCAATCGGTGTCGAGCTACCCTTGCAGGGTGTGATCACGCTCGGGTTTCGAACGATCGAGATGATCGTCAATAACACTGACGCGGGCATGCGCGCATACATGCTGCGGTTGCGAAACTTCACCATGAAGTTTCTGGGTCTCTCTTTTCCGCCCGGTTACAACGATATCTATCTCTTCGGTAACCCGGGCCAGTCGACACCGACAAAGCTCGGCTGGTACGCCGCCTATTCCGCCGAGATGGATGACAAAAAGAAAACGCAGCCCACGGCGGTTGCGCGCGAGGTGAACGCGCGGCGCCTGCCACCGTCGCTGCTCACGAGAGGAGAGAAATAATGGCATCAAAGGTCACCGTAACGGCTCTGTTTTGCGATCAGGGAATGGGTACGCTGGTCCAAATTTTTGAAGGCAAAGGTATCGCTGCTAAGTTGACCAACCTCGCGCTCTTTGATCTCGGATCAACGTCGAAAGAGAAGCGAGGCGGCCGGAAGGCGGTCGACTCTGTGATCGCGGCGTTGAATGACATGGTATTCGACGGCGTCGACCCAGCGATCGATCTGCTCAGCATTTCTCATGGAGACAGCGACCATTTTAACCTGCTGCCCGATCTACAGAAGGACATCATGAAGAGTGACGATCTGAAGGGAACAAAGATCGGAAAGATGGTCTACGGCGGCGGCGATGCATGGTCGGCATCAGGAAAAGAAACGAGAGACAATTTCGCGAAGCATTTCGGAATTCTGGCGACACCGCTGGAGGAAAACGAGTGTCATTACACGCTTCCGCCACCAAAACCGCCGAAGAAAAACTACCTTGCCAAAATCTCGGGCGTGGAGTTTCGTCTCCTACTCTCAACTGTCGGAATCGTAGACAAGGTCACCAAGAGCGTCTTAAGCAATGGCGGCTCCGCAGTCGTCGTAATGCACTTCGGCGGAAAGACCGCAATCATTCCCGGCGATGCCACCGCAGATACACTTGGCTGGATAAACACCAATGTTTTCGCTAAGTGGGACCCGAAAAATCCAATCGACCCTTGCGCCGTTCTCGGGGCGCCTCATCACGGAGCCCGGCGCACAATCGCCGACGACTACGTGCCTAAAAAACGCCGGTTGGGCGAAAACATCGGTGAAAAATTCTCCGGATACGTCAGTGCCAATAACGTCGTTGCCAGCGCCGGCTATATGTCACAGCACCACCACCCCTACAAGTCAGTCATGAAGGAGCTCGGATTTAAAGTCGTCACACGCGAAAAACATGACTGGGTTTGGTGTTTAGACGACAACAACGAATTCGATGCCGAACTCCAACAAACGGACGGCATTTACACCACCATTACCAGCCTTGATGATCCGCCGGATATAGCCGAACCGGAGTTCACCATCACGGCGAAGGGTGAAGTCTCTTTCACGTACGTCTGGCACAAGGCCGAAGACATTCCGCCGTACGAGCGTGCCGATCGGTACGCTGCGACTCCTCACGAGAGATGACGCATGTCGCTTCAAGATATCTACGATGATCTGAATAAGGCGCTGCATGACGGGGTGATCGACCTTTCCGCCGCCACGGTCCGTGATCTCGGTCTCACCCTCGAGGCGATCGGCATCAGGGGAACCGAAACGCTGACGCTGACCAGCGCCGCGCTGACACTCGGTCCGCGTTCCGTCGTGCTCATTGGCACGACCACCTATCGCAATTTTGCCTGGAGCGCGACGCTCACCGGCGAACCAGTCAGGGACAACGGTAATAGCTTCACGCTGGCGCTGCAGGGACAGGATGCCTCGACACCCTGGACATTCGGCACATCGTTTCCGAACCTCCCGCAATCGCGGACGATGGAAGACAACCTCAGCTTGCCAATCGTCGATTCCGTGCTCAGCCCGCTCGTCGTCGAGCAGCCGTTGCTCTCAGTCACTACCCGACCAAATTCGGAAGAGTTATTTAGACCTTCGTTTCAGGGATGGCTTGTGCTCAGCGACAGCGCGCTGGCGGAGTACATCGTCTACTTCGGCGCGCCGAGGCTGTACCTCGCGGGCACGATCGATTTCAGCGACCCCGCGCATCCGGTGTTCGTGTTGAAGGCTGCGGCCCCCGCCGCGAAGATCGATATCCCGATCATCTCGATCAGCGAAGCCGGTATCAAGCTTCAGAGCGACGTCGCCGACACGTATCAACTCGACGAGGGCGCAGTCACCTCCGTGGCTGCGGTGTACGCGGACATCTCGTTTGGCCGTGCGGTGCGGATCAACGCGGAGCTCACCAAACCACTACTGCAAGGAAATCTCTACTGGCAGTTGTTAGCAGTCTTCGACGAACCGATCACCGCCACCACGGGCTTTGCACTCATTCTCGACTTCTTCGGCCAGCCCGTGTCGAATCTCGATCTCTTTCCGTTCCCAATCGCTGACAGTCTGCTGCGTAACTTCGGAATCAAGAGTGTCGGTGTCGGGATTCAGCCGCCGCTGAACGGGCAGAAACTTTCACTCAAAAATGCGTCGATCTCTCTGAATTCAACCGAGGGTTGGAAGCCATCGGTAGCGTTCATCTCCATCACCGATCTCGGCACAGCATGGACCTATCACTGGGAAGAAGGTACGGATAACGACTACGTCACGGGCAGTGTCTGGGGCAAGCTCATTTTCTTCGATGACCCAACGCTTGAAATCCAACCGCTCAACGAGAATTGCAAGTCGAACAGGATCGAGCTCGGCATTACTGCGAGGCTTCCCAATTCGGAGATCAAGGCCCAGAACGAAGGCGATATCTGCGTGCCCCTTGGTGCGGTGTTAAAGCAATTTTTCGGCGGCGCCGGCGGTGTTCCTGACGATCTTCGCATCACGGAAGTCATGCTCGAAGCGATCCCGCTGGAGCAAACCTATCAGGCCTGGCTAATGGTTGAGGGACTCTGGGAAACGCGGGTTCAGAACGTAAACTTCAGTCTCGACAAAGTTATCGGCGAGCTCTATGTCACGCAGAACAAAGTCTTCGGAGCCATGACCGCGATGGTCAGTGTCGTGGTCATTCAAAGCGACACCGAAACTGCAAAGGCTACGTTCAGCGTCAAGGCGGAATACCGCAAGGATGGTATCTGGCATTTCGAAGGGGGTCTCGCAGAGGGCTTACTTTCGCTTTTCGACTTTGCGTTCGCTTTCCTCGGGTTCGAGCCTTCAGTGTCACTGCCTGAAGTGTTGCTCAAAGATCTCTGGATGACGTATGAGACAACGGACGAGAAGTCGTCGAAGACGTCAACGAAAAATCCGTACTCCGCACGCGGCACGCTGGAAGTGCGCTGGAAGCCGGACGCCCTCGGCGTTACGCTTTCCGCCGTCGCCAGCGCCTTCGTCGAGCGTCGTTTAAGAAAGACCGCAACCGACAATCTGATACTGCTCAGCTCTCCCCACCGCGGCGATGCAAACGACCCCGACGTGATCTACGCCGGCGAACTCTCCGGCATCTTCACGATCAATCGTCTTACAGTTCGCATCGGTGTTTCGTTCTACGACAAAGAAGAGGTCTACAACTTCGCAGTCACGTTCGACAAAGTGACCGTGCGCGCGGCTACTCAGTGGGTGAAGAACACGAAGTCGCTGCCGCCCGAAGGCAAACATCAGATACTCGTGATTACGTTGAGCGGCTTCACGCTCGGCGACGTTGTTACGTATCTCGTCAACCTCGCCAATCCGAACGCGAACTATCAACTCGACGCGCCCTGGTCGTTTCTCAACTCGATCGATCTCTCGCGCTTCGAAGCGCGCATCGATCCGACCGAACAGACGATCGCACTCACCTATCGCGTCAACCTCTCGCTCCCATTCCTCAAGCTCGACACCGTCGGTCTGCTGTACGACCGCTCGAGCGGCGAAGGCAAAGTCAATTTCATCCTCACCGGCGATTTCCTCGGTAAGAAGTACGCGAGCGACAAGCCGCTCGCCTGGGATGCGGTCAACGATGCGCCACCCGCAGTTCCGGGTGCAGGTGCTTCGCTGATCGATCTTCGTTACCTCGGCGCAGGCCAACACGTCACGCTTACCGGTCTGACCGAGTTCAACTCAGTTACCGCAGTGCTCACGAAGCTGCGCGAGGAAATGCAGCCGGTCAAGGATCCGAAGAAGAACCCGCTCGAACAAAGCACTTTGCGCTTCGATCCGTCGAGCCAGTGGATGTTTGGCATCGACGTCACCGTGATGCGCACTGTGTCCGTCGGCATCGTGCTCCACGATTCCGATCTGTACGGGCTGGTTTTGTCGCTGGCTGGTCCAAACGCGGGCTCGCTCGCGGGCCTGAGTTTCGAGTTGCTGTACAAGAAAGTGACTAACGACGTCGGCGTGTTTCGCGTGCGTCTTCAGGTACCCGACGCGTTCCGCCAGATCAATCTCGGCTTCGTCTCGATCACGCTCGGCATCATCACCGTCGACATCTTCACGAACGGGAACTTCATGATCGATCTCGGGTTCCCGCATAACCGCGACTTCACAAACTCCTTCGGCCTCGAGGCCGGCATCTTCATCGGCCGCGGCGGTATTTACTTCGGGCTGCTCGACGGCGCGACATCCACGCGCGTGCCGTTGATTACTAACGGCAACTTCTCGCCTGTACTCGAGCTGGGAGTTGGACTCGCGATCGGAGTCGGGCGTACGTTTAATAAAGGTCCGTTGAAGGCCGGACTCTACCTGCAGGTGCTCGCGATCATCGAAGGCGTGCTGGCGTGGTTTCATCCAACCGATCAGTCGCAACCAGATGCGATGTACTACTGGGCGCAGGGTTCGGCGGGACTGATCGGCAAGCTCTACGGTTCGGTCGACTTCAAGGTGATCAAGGTGTCAGTGAGCATCGAGGCGGAGGCCACCGTAACGTTCACCTTCGGCGCGTATCGCGCCACGTTTATCGAGCTCAATGTCCGCGTCCGCGTCAACGCCTCAGTTAAGGTGCTCTTCGTCAGAGTCTCTTACAGTTTTAAGCTCGATCTAAAAGCGTCGTTCACTATCGGGTCGGACAAGCGCACGCCGTGGATCCTCGCGAGCAATCAAAGCGGCCGCTCCACGCTCAGGCTCGCCGGCAACGTGGCCGTGCCGAGCAGACGAAATTCGATTAGCGTCACGGCGTTAACGCGTGAGTCGTACCTGCGCGAGCGATTTGGGAACGATGGTGCAAAAATGCGTTTGAGCGAGGGCGATGCGACGTACGATCTGAATTGGCCCACGAACATCAACGTCTTTCCCGATGGTCAGATTCACGCGGTCCCGATCAAAATGCTGCCCTCGTACACGATCGATGAGGTGGTGGTGCAGTGGCCGGGCCAGGCGCCGCCCGCGAACGCGAATCCAGCG
>Ga0134124_10003221_pt1 | contig 13126 bp, 13 predicted proteins | sample KB304_FD_96880 | JGI IMG/M metagenome (GOLD analysis project Ga0134124, IMG submission 96880) | Terrestrial soil microbial communities without Nitrogen fertilizer from Kellogg Biological Station, Michigan, USA - KB3-0-4 | ecosystem: Environmental > Terrestrial > Soil > Unclassified ... | reverse complement strand
CCGGTCCCCGTGCTGCCGCTGGTGGAACTGGTCCCGTCGCTGCTGACCAGCGAGGCCACAATCCAGGCCGCGACGGCCGTCGTCACCGGGCCGCTGGGCAAGCAGGTCATCACCTCGACCGACCGCGCCGGCTTCATCGTCAACGCGCTGCTCGTCCCGTACCTGCTGTCCGCGATCCGGATGTTCGAGTCCGGCTTCGCCTCGGCCGCCGACATCGACAACGGCATGGTGCTCGGCTGCAGCCACCCGATGGGCCCGCTCGCGCTGTGCGACCTGATCGGCCTCGACACGGTGAAGGCCGTCGCCGAGTCGATGTACCACGAGTTCAAGGAGCCGCTCTACTCGTCGCCGCCGCTGCTGGCCCGGATGGTGGACGCGGGCCTGCTCGGCAAGAAGAGCGGCCGCGGCTTCCACGACTACCGAGGCTGACGGCACGCCCGGACTGAGATATTCCGACGAGCGAGGCAGGAAGAAGGCCCGAAGTGGACACCGGTTTCGATCTCTACCGGCTTCCCGAGGAACACGACGCGCTGCGCGCGGCCGTCCGTGACCTCGTCCAGACGGAGATCGTCCCGCACGCGGCGGACGTCGACGAGAACGAGCGGTTCCCCCAGGAGGCGCTCGACGCGTTGAACCGGGCCGGCTTCTCCGCGGTGCACATTCCGGCCGAGTACGGCGGTGAGGGCGCGGACTCGGTCGCGACGTGCATCGTGATCGAGGAGGTCGCGCGAGGCTGCGCGTCAAGCTCGCTGATCCCCGCGGTGAACAAACTGGGCACGATGCCGATCCTGCTCGCCGGGTCGGACGAGGTGAAGAAGCAGGTGCTGCCGTCGATCGCCAGCGGCGAGGCGATGGCGTCGTACGCGCTGTCCGAGCGGGAGGCCGGCTCGGACACGGCCTCCATGCGGGCCCGGGCCAGCCGCGACGGCTCGGACTGGATCCTCAACGGCACCAAGTGCTGGATCACCAATGCCGGCATCTCCACCTGGTACACCGTCATGGCGGTCACCGACCCGGACGCCGACCGCAAGGTCGACGGCATCTCCGCGTTCGTCGTCCACAAGGACGACCCGGGCTTCGAGGTCGGCTCCAAGGAACGCAAGCTCGGCATCAAGGGCTCGCCGACCCGGGAGATCCACTTCACCGACTGCCGCATCCCCGGCGACCGGATCATCGGCGCTCCCGGCGCCGGCCTGCGCACGGCGCTGGCCACGCTCGACCACACCCGCCCGACGATCGGCGCGCAGGCCGTCGGGATCGCGCAGGGCGCACTGGAGGCGTCGGTCGCCTACACCAAGGAGCGCAAGCAGTTCGGCCGGGCGATCGCCGACAACCAGGCGGTGCAGTTCATGCTGGCCGACATGGCGATGAAGATCGAGGCGGCCCGTCACATGGTCTACGTCGCCGCAGCCCGCGCCGAGCGCGGCGAGCCCAACCTCGGCTTCATCACCGCCGCCGCCAAGTGCTACGCCTCCGACGTCGCGATGTCGGTCACCACCGACGCCGTCCAGCTCTTCGGCGGCGCCGGCTACACCCGCGACTTCCCCGTCGAGCGCATGATGCGCGACGCCAAGATCACCCAGATCTACGAGGGCACCAACCAGATACAGCGAGTAGTGATGTCCCGTCAGCTCCTGAAGGGCTGACCGACTCGCTGTTTCCGCTGGTCAGAGGCCTCATCGGTCGTCAGGGGCCCGGACGGCGTCGAGCGCGTTGGTGACGCTGAGTGTCCGGTTCGATCCGGCTGCCTCTGGGTGTCTCCGGCCGTCTGTGGACTATGCGTGGACACGATCATGGTGCGGTAGTCGCGCGCGGATTCCGCCATGGCCGGGCCCGGTGGGTCGTCCTCGTCTCGCGCCGCCGGGAACGCGGCTGGCCGGTTCGCAGCCGGTTGGCACTCCGACCCCGGCCGATCGCGGTTACGAGGCGAAGCCGGTGCGCGGCGATGTCGGCGCCGGGTGCTGAGGGGCCGATCGGGCCTGCTGTTCGCACTGTTCAGAGACCCCAGGAGCCGTCTGGGAGGTCGGCCGCCGGCAAGGGACCGGCGAGCTCGGGGGTCCGATGTGGATCGGTTGTCTCCGACACTCGCTGGCTGGGCGCGAGTTCCGTGCCTGCTTGGTCGTGGTGGGTTCCGGGATCGGGCGGGGCCGGTTCCGGTAGCTCGTCCTCGTCCCGCTCAGCGGCGAAGGACGCGTCGATGAGTCGGAGCGCGCGTTGTTCCTCGCCGACGATGCACTTGGCGTAGACGGTGAGCAGCACGCGGACGCTGTGCCCGGCCCACTCGGCGACCTGGGTGGGCGGCACGCCGGCGTTCAGCCAGCGGGACACCGCCGCGTGCCGCAGGTCGCCGCGACGTTCCGATCCGACCCGGCGGACCTGGACACGCTGGTCGACTGGCCTCTCATGCGAGCCACCATGTGGGCGAACACCGAAAGCGAACCCGACCGCCGGGAGCGCCGGCTGGCGGAATGCCTTGTACACGACCGGGTACCCTGGGCCGCCTTCACCGAGGTTGCCGTCAAGTCCGCCGACGGCAGGCACAGAGCTCTCGCCGCCCTCGCGAAGACGCGGCCCCAGGTGCCGATTACTGTCCGACCTGGCTGGTACTTCTAGGCCATGGAGCCGAGAGCGATGATCACCGAGGTGGCGGGCAACCTGCTCGACGCCGATGTCGACGCGCTCGTCAACACCGTCAACACCGTCGGTGTCATGGGCAAGGGCCTGGCCCTGCAGTTCCGCCGCGCGTACCCGGCCATGTTCGACGACTACCAGCGGGCGGCCACCGCGGGTCAGCTCCACCTGGGCCAGATGCATGTCTGGCGGACCGGCGCCGTCACCGGACCGGCCTATGTCATCAACTTTCCCACCAAGGGCCACTGGCGGTCGCGATCGAGGATCGACGACATCGACCGGGGGCTGACCGATCTCGCACGGGTGATCCGCGACCTCGGCATCCACTCGATCGCGGTTCCCCCGCTCGGCTGCGGCAACGGCGGCCTCGACTGGACCCAGGTCGAGCCCCGCATCCGCGCCACCCTCGCGGGACTCGACGACGTCCGGATTCTGCTCTACCCGCCCGGGCGTACCCCGTCCGCGGGCGAGGGCTCGTGATCGGGTACCTCCGGGCGCGTGTCATCCTGCCGATCGTGCCGCTCGGGTTCCGACGTACCAGCGGGACCTATGGTTTGGGCGTGGATAGCTCCGCAGGAGGGCCGCTGATCTTCCTCGACGTCGACGGGCCGCTCATTCCCTTCGGCGCCCGGACGGGGACCTATCCGATCTATGGAGCCGGCCGTGGATCAGCGTCAACCGGAGCAAACCCTCTACTCGCGAGGATCAACCCCGGCCACGGGCCCCGGCTGGCGGCCCTGCCGGGTGAACTCGTGTGGGCCACGACCTGGATGGCGGACGCCAACGAGTACGTCTCCCCGTGGCTCGGACTACCCGAAATGGCCGTCGTGACTTGGCCGGACCCCTCCGACCTCGACGGGTACGACGAACGCCGCGGCCTGCACTGGAAAACGCGCGCGCTGGTCAACTGGGCCGCGGGCCGCCCGTTTGCCTGGATCGACGACGAGGTCACCGCCAAAGACCGGACCTGGGTCGCGGCGCACCATCGAGGGCCGGCTCTGCTCCACCGAGTCGATCCCCGCCACGGCCTGAGCGACACCGACTTCAGCACACTCCACCGATGGCTTACCTGGGTAGCGGAGGCACCCCGCGTGGCTGCTGATCTTCAGCCCGACTAGCCGGCTAGCGGTGGCCGCCGCGGGATCAATCGGTGCCCACGTGCCCGCCTCTCCGGGGGCGGAGGCGCGGACCAGGGCGAGTCCCGCAGGCTCATGGTTCCGGGCCTGAAGCCCGCGCCGTGGACAGGACGTGGATTCGCGCGCGAGTACCGACCGTCGGCCGCTTGTTTTCCCAGGTCACAGCGATGTCGATCTACGTTGGCTGAGATCACCCAGATCTACGAGGGCACCAACCAGATCCAGCGCGTAGTCATGTCCCGGCAGCTCATCAAGGGCTGATCGGTAGGCTGTTTTTTCATATCAGGATGCAAGGGGACGATCCCGGAGATCAGCGACGCACCGCCGCGCGCGCCTGGGCGAATGGCACCGCCACTCGGGCTCGCTGCGGAGCCTTGGCATGGGCGTAGCCCCAGGCGGATAGGCCCGTCCTGAGGTGGTTCGTCCATGGTCGGCGAGGGTGGTGGAGCCGCCGCCTGTTCGGCGCTGCCGGAGTGACGACGATGCCCCCATCGTATTTCCAGCCGTCCTTTTGCTGAACGGCCAGGTGAAGAACAGCCACCAGCAGGTAGTGGCCTCGTGAGGGATGGCCAGTTCCGGCGCCGTCGTGCCCTGGATGATCCGAGACGGTCAGGTCGGCGGACTGGCCCGCCCGCAGCTCCAGGGCGAGGGCGGCGGCACGAAGTCCGCCACCACCGGACGAAGACCGCGTACCGTCGAGTGATCGAAGTGCCAGATAGGGGCTCTTATCGCGGGTGATTGCGAGTGTGTGGTGGGCGAGGTTCACGATGCGCAGTGGCAGTTCGGCGGGCTTGCTTAGCACAATGCGTTCGGGTACCTGTGCCCACTCAAGCGCGACGAGGCCCGCGAGTAGGGGCGTTGATACCGGAAGATCATTTGGCACGTCGCTCCTCCAGTCCTGTCGTCAGTATCGCTGCGGCAGCTCGAGGCCGGTGAGCATCCGGTCGCGGTCGTCGCCGCCGCGCTGACCGGCGCCCTTCTCCGACATCGGCGCGAGCACGGCGGCAGCCGACAGCTTCGAGAACGCCATCACCGCCGTGACGCTGCCCTGACCGCCACCTGCGCCGTGCTGGCCGCCCGAGAAGATCATCTAAAGTGACGCTCCGATTGATCTTGGCGACGCGTTGCCTTGCCTCGAGGGGTTACCGTGCTCGCTATTCGGCCGATGGGTATGCGGCGTGACCGGTTCATGGAATGCCGAGTCGCGGCGGTGGGCGTACACGAGGATGTTGGTGTCGACCGAGATCAGGCCCGCTCGCCGCAGCTCGCGGCCAGCAGGTCATCCCAGCCGGCGGCGCGAAACTCACGGGAGTGTCATGTTTACGACTCTGGTGCGCTTTCGGTGGTGACTGGGTGTTAGCCGAGCAGGAAGGGTGCCACGGCTATGCGGCGATCATCACATAGTGCTCGGATCCGCCTTTGACGGTATGAATCGCCACCCGTAGCGTGCGCTGTATGGACCCGTCGACGCCGGATCCGAGCGAAGACCGCCGATGGGCAGCCATGCGGTATCCGTCGGAGAACTCGGCCCACCCGGACGCGGGGGGCGACACGACGTACGAGTTGCGGAACCCGTCCCGCTCGGACACGGCGCGCGGGGGGCAGGAGGCGGCCCGCCCGGCCAGGCGCCACAGGGGTCGGAGGTCGTGGAAGTTCATCACGCTCGTGACGGCCGTGGCCGTGGTCGTCGTGGTCGTCTTGACCGCGACCATCGTGACGGTGGTCGCGCCAGGCAAGAAGAGCCATCCCGTCATTGGGTTCGTGCCGACGGGATCGTCCCCGGAGCAGGACGGCGAGCAGATCACCACCGCGTTCCTGAGTGCCTGGGGCGCCGGCAACGTCGGGCTGGCGGCGAGCTACACCGACAGCCCACAGGCCGCCAAGGCGGCGCTCGCCGCGTACCGCGAGGGCCTCCATCTCCAGACGCTGAGTGGCTCGCCCACCGGCGCCGCCGTGCTGGCCGACAGGGTTCCTACAGGCAGTGCTCCTGCAGGCAGTGCTCCTACAGGCAGTGTGCCGACCGAGACCGCGTCGACGCCGCGGGTCAAGGTCACCATGGCGGTGAACGCCCTGGTCGCGGCCCCGGCAAGCACCGGGATGATCAGCGGTACCTGGAGCTACCACTCGTCGCTGGTCGCCTATCAGAAGCCGGACTCGCCGGCGTGGTCCATCGCGTGGGCACCTGACGACCTCGCGCCGAACCTCACCGCGACCACCCGCCTCGCCGCCGTCCCGGTGGCCCCGACGGCCACGTCCGTCACCGACGCCAGCGGCACCAGCCTCGCCGCGTATCAGGACGCGGGCCTGAATACGATCAGCGGAATACTGAAGGCCAGCCCGCCCAAGGGGCTGGGGCAACCGGGACTCGCCGTCGAGATCCAGTCCGCGGACGGCACGCCGGTCAAGGACAGCCAGGCGACGATCTCCAAGCCGGTCGACGCCACCCTGGCCACCACAATCAGCGCCAAGGCGGAGCGGGCCGCGCGTAGCGCCGTCGCGGAGCACCCGCAAAGCTCGATCGTCGCCATCCAGCCGTCCACCGGCCAGATTCTGGCCATCGCCAACAACAACGGCTTCAACGACTTCGCGCTCACCGCCAGAGTCGCACCGGGCTCGACCGCGAAGATCATCTCGGCCGCGGCGCTGATCAGCCAGGGAGTCGTCACCGCGAGCACCCCGGTCGCCTGCCCCGCCGTCTACACGGTGGAGGGCATCAGCTACCACAACGACAACAACGAGTCCCTGCCGGCGTCGACGCCGCTGTCCTACGACTTCGCCCAGTCCTGCAACAACGCCTTCGCCCAGTGGTGGCAGAAGGAGAGCGGCGGCCGCCTCGCCGCGGTCGCCAAGGAGTACTTCGGCCTCAACCAGCCCTGGGACATCGGCCTCGGCAAGCCGGCCACCTTCTACAACCAGCCGGCAGGCGCCAGCGGCTCCCAGCTGGCCGAGAACATGTTCGGCCAGGGCAGCGTCACCGCGTCTCCGCTCGGGATGGCGTCGGTAGCGGCCACCGTCGCGAACGGGACCTTCAAGCAGCCCATCCTGCTGCCCGGCGCCGCGCAGCTCGCCGTGACACCCCTGCCCGCAGGCGTCGACTCACAGCTGAAAACCATGATGCGCGCGGTGGTCACCGAGGGCACGGCCGCCGGGCTCGGGTTCGGCCCGACCGTCTACGCCAAGACGGGGACCGCGGACGTCGACAACCAGGGCCAGCCCAACAGCTGGATCGTGGCTTTCGACCCGGCCCAGGACATCGCCGTCGCCTGCCTTGTCCTCGACGCCGGGTACGGTGCCCAGTTCGCCGCTCCGGAAGTTCAGCACTTCCTGGCCAGCTACTAGGTCGAGCCGTACTTCCCGCTACCGATTTACTGTTACCTCGCTGGGCCGAACACGGCGGCCAGCGCGTCCAGGGCGCCGGGGACGGGCCGGTAGTAGGCCCAGACGCCGCGTTTGTCGCGGCTGATCAGGCCGGCGTCGACGAGGACCTTCAGGTGGTGGCTGACGGTCGGCTGGGTCAGGCCGAGGGGTTCGGTCAGCTCGCACACACACGCCTCACCACCATCCCGGGCATAGATCATCGACAGCAGCCGCAGCCGGGCCGGCACCGCGATCGCCTTCAGGACGACGGCGAGAGTCTCGGCGTCGGCGGCCGACAGCGGGGCGCGTGCCAGCGGCGCGCAGCACGCCGACAGCGCCCCCGTCTGGCCGGCCGGGGTGTCCGCGTCGGGCTCGCCGGTGACTACCGGCAGCGCGCGCGCCGGCGAGGTCGTGGCCATGACTCCAGCATGCCCGAGGTATTGACAGCCGTCTATGCCTTCCCGCATCGTCGACCCCGTCAGACATAGACCTTCGTCGATGTGAGGTGGTCGTGATGGCCAGGGTGCAGCTCGCGCTGAACGTGTCGGACCTCGATGCGGCGGTGGAGTTCTACGGGAAGCTGTTCGGCGCGGCGCCGGCGAAGCGCCGGACCGGGTATGCGAACTTCGCGATCGACGCGCCGCCGCTGAAGCTCGTGCTCATCGAGAACCCCGACGCCCGTGGCACGGGTGTCGCCGGGGCGCTCAACCACCTGGGCGTGGAGGTCGAAACGACCGACGACGTCAGCGCCGCCACCGCGCGGCTGGCCGCGGCCGGGCTCGCCACCGCCGTCGAGGAGAACTCCGCCTGCTGCTACGCCTTGCAGGACAAGGTCTGGGTCGATGACCCCGACGGCGCGCCCTGGGAGATCTACACCGTGCTCGCAGACCTCACCGACGCGGCGCGCTCCGGATCAACCACCTCGGCCGCGCGGCGCGCCGACGGACCTGGCTCGGCCTGCGACTGCGGACCGGTCTGTGCGCCGGCCGCGGCAGACGACCACGCCGCGCTCGCCGCACCTTCCGCGTCCCTTCCCGCGGACCTCCGCTCGCTTCCCGTCGCGCAGCCGGCCCAGGCCGGCTGCTGCTGACCCCCGTGACGGAGTACCCGGCTGGCCGGCCGCCACTTGGGCGGCGGCTGGCCGCCGAGGCGCTCGGAAGCATTTTGCTCGCGGCGCTGGTCGTCGGCTCCGGGATAGCCGCGCAGCGGCTCAGTCCCGGCCAGGTCGGGCTGCAACTGGTGGAGAACGCCGCGGCGACCGCGGCCGGCCTCTACGCGATCATCCTGATGGTCGCGCCAGTGTCCGGCGCGCACCTCAACCCGGTCGTCACCGCCGTCGATGCCGCGTTCGGCGGGCTGCCCTGGCGCGACGCCGCCGCCTACCTGCCCGCCCAGATCGCCGGCTGCGTCGGCGGCGCGATCCTGGCGAACCTGATGTTCGCCGGCGAGGCGGTGTCGATCTCGACGCACCACCGGGCGACCGGAGCGCACCTGCTCGCCGAGGTCGTCGCGACCAGTGGCCTGACCCTGCTGATCTTCTCGCTGACCCGGTCCGGCCGCGCCGACCGCGCCCCGGCCGCGGTCGGCGCCTACATCGGCGCCGCCTACTGGTTCACCAGCTCGACCAGCTTCGCCAACCCCGCGATCAGCGTCGGCCGGATGTTCTCCGACACGTTCGCCGGGATCGCCCCAGCCTCCGTCCCCGCCTTCATCGCCGCCGAACTCGCCGGCGGGGCCCTCGGCTATGGCCTGGTCCGTCTCCTTTACCCGCCGCGGCCCACGCCTGCACCCCCCGACAAGGCGCTGGCAGCAGACCCTTCAGGTGCCCACGGCGGGTCGATGAACGCCACCGCACCGCCCCTGCCGGCGTCGATCAGCTCCCCACCCGCTGCCCGTCTCTGAGAGGACCACCAGTCCGTGTCCGAAAGACCGTCGGTGCTGTTCGTCTGTGTCCACAACGCCGGCCGCTCCCAGATGGCAGCCGGTTTCCTCACCCACCTCGCCGGCGACCAGATCGAGGTCCGCTCCGCCGGCTCGCTACCTGCTGAGAAGGTCAACCCTGTCGCCGTAGCCGCCATGGCCGAAGTCGGCATCGACATCGCCGCCGAAACCCCGAAGGTTCTCACGACCGGCGCCGTCGAAGCCTCGACCCTGGTCGTGACGATGGGCTGCGGCGACACCTGCCCCGTCTTCCCTGGCATCCGCTACGAAGACTGGCAACTCGACGACCCCGCAGGCAAGGACCTCCGCACCGTCTGCGCGATCCGTGACGCCATCCGCGCCCGCGTCGAGAACCTCATCAGCGAACTCCTGCCCTCAGCCTGACCGAGGCCGGCCAGAAGTCGGCAACAGACCGTCGGCAGGTCCGAAAAACTCGCCAACTTCACGAGTTGCGCGGATGCGGAGTTGGAGGCTGGGCGGGTCCGGCTCCCGGAATCCCCGCCCAGCCTTTCCGTGTTAGCCTCAGGCGCCGCGCGACGAGGTCGCAGACGATCGAGAAAACCGCGGTCGTCGACCACCCTGACACCTGGAACAGCGGAACGCCCGGTCGCGGACGGTATAAGCATCCCCTTTCCATCGGGAAGTGAGGGACCCATCGCATGAACAACGATGTAGAGACCATCGCGGTCCGGGCCAGCCGGCGTGGGCGATGGCTGCCTGTCCGCGAAGAAGTACTCGTGGCTTTTCGACAGAATCTGGCGGAGCGGGCAAAAAAGCGGAAGCCCGGCGTACAGCTCTCGCCCCCCGTGCAGGACCTCGCGTCTCTCGTGAACTCCGATCCTGTCCTGCGCATGTACTTCACCCAGGCGATCGAGCAGGCGCTGGAGGCCGGCTACGACCTCGGCTATACCAACGTCGACGAACTGATGGTCCTGATCGACGAGCTCATGACCTATGCGCCGCCGTTCGACACGACGGAGCTGGTCGGCTGTCCGCTCAACGCGCTGCTCGACTGGCCCATGTGCATGCCAGCCGGGGTTTCCGCTGTTCCGCTCGCCGGAGCTCAACGCGAAGCTCAAGGCCGTGCTGCGGTACTGGTGCGACTTCCTGAGCGGACCCGACTCCCGGAATTACCTCAACACCGGACCCGGGGGATGGTTCTCTCAGGATGCCCTCAGCTACATCCGCATGTCAGAATTCGTCTACGACGACACCAAGCGGTACTGGGGTTTCACGTCGTGGAACGACTTCTTCACCCGGGAGTTCAAGGCCGGTGCCCGGCCGGTGGACGGGCCGACCGACAACACGGTCATCGTCAGCGCCTGCGAGGCCACGCCCTACAACATCCAGTCCAACGTGCAGCTGACGGACCGCTTCTGGATGAAGGCGCAGCCCTACTCCCTGCGGGACATCTTCACCAGCGAACGCCAGGCGCTCGCCGAACGGTTCGTCGGCGGCGACGTCTACCAGGCGTTCCTCAGCGCCTACAACTACCACCGCTGGCACGCACCCGTCAGCGGCACCATCGTCACCACCTACCTGCTGGACGGCACCTACTACTCCGACCTCGAAGCGGAAGGCCTCGACCCGGGCGGCCCCAACGACTCCCAGGGCTACATCAGCCAGGTCGCCACCCGGGCGGTGATCGTGATCGACTGCGACGACAAGAACATGGGCAACGTGGCCTGCGTGTTCGTCGGCATGGCCGAGATCTCCTCCTGTGTTCTCGAAGTCCGCGAGGGGCAACACGTCACCAAGGGCGACGAGATCGGCTACTTCCAATACGGCGGTTCCACGCACTGCCTGATCTTCGAGCCGGGCGTCATCCGGAGCTGGGTGCCCAAGCCACCGTTCGACATCCACACCCCACCGATCAAGATCAATAGGCAGATCGCTACGGCCAACCGCTGAGAACAGACCCCGACCCGGGCGGAGCGGCAGCGGGGACCTCGGCTCCGCTGCCGCGCTGGGAACGATCAGGGAGGTTGCTGCCGCTGATGCCGACGAGCCCGTCTGACGTGGCAGGTCCCACATAGGTGGGTTCGGAAGATCCATCGCGGCTGCGACGATCGACTGATGGGTTGGACGACTGACGACTTCCGCGTCGACTACAGCCAGTACTACCTGTGCGATTACAACGTGATCCCCGAGGGTGCGGGCCTGAGCCAGGCATTTCAGGGGAATTCGCTCGTCGGGGCGGGCGGCGGGCACCTGGCCGTGGTCTGTGGGACCCGATACGGGCGGATCCGGATCACTGTCGAGGTCCGCGAGCACGAGCCCGCCGCTGCCTTCGACGGCTGGCCCATGGCCGTGGACATCAGCCATCACAGCAACACGGGCCGGACCTGGCTCGGCGACCTGGACACGGGCGGGCCGCCCGAGCTGGGGGACCTGACGCCCGGCGGGGCTGGCTGGTACCGGGTCCGCCTGCGGGCGAGGGGACGCGACGCCGCACGGGCCGCCGGCACCGCCTGCCTCGACGCCGACCCACCGATCGAGGAACACGCGGTGAGCATCTGGCCGGCGCCGCCCGCGCCCGAGGTCGTCCACCGCTCCGGCGACGAGATCGCCCGTGGGAGGCGGCCAGCCCCAGGCGGTCCGCTGCCCGCCTTCTACCCGGAATGCCGCGCGGGCTGGGCGCCGCCGCCCGCGAGCGACGAACCCACGGAACTGGTACCGCAATGTGTTGAGAAGATCACCGGCCAGACCATCGCCCACTACCCCGGAGCCCAGCTCGTCGGCGCGCGCCTCGCCGGCCGGGACCTGAGGTTCGCTAACTTCATGGCGGCCCGCCTCACCGGCGCGGACCTCGCTGGCGCGGTACTCACCAGCACGAAGTTCACCGCGACCGACCTCGCCGGGGCCCGCCTGTCCCGGGCCAACCTCGACGGCGCCGGCCTCGCCAACGCCAACCTGACAGGCGCTCGGCTCGACGACGCCGTCCTGACCGGCGCCCATCTCGGCGAGGCCCGCCTGGTCGGCGCGGTCGTCACGCGCGCGAACCTCCACCGGGCCGATCTCGTCGGTGCGGACCTCACCGGCGCCGACCTGACCGGGGCGCGACTCGACGGCGTCCGCTGGTCGCGGTCCCCAGACTGGCCGCAGACGACCCACTGGCCGACTCCAGCCCTGGCCCGGCACATCCGGGCACATTCCGAGGCGTCGCCGATCAGCCCGACCGACTTCACCGTCGGCACGCTTACCCTCTGACAGCCGAGAGCCAGCGCTGGGTCAACAGCTCCCGGCTTGACGTAGACATCCCCGCCCAGCTGGTCGACCTCACCTGCCGCACGCAGACGACTGAGCGTCCTTGTGGAGCGCCTGCCGCGAGAGCCTGGTGAGGCGGAACACGGCGGGCAGGGGGTCTCACAGCCGCTCCTAACTGTTGCCAGCACTGTCATAGCTGTTCGCAGTTAGGCCCACCCGTGACTGGTGCCGAGCCCGATGACGGCACGTCGACCTCGGGTCGGACGCGTGGCATGTGCGGTTTGCCTACTCGACCGACTTCCCCTACCGTCGGCTATGACAGTGTATGACCAGTCAGTTGCTGTGCCGACAGTTCTGCTGTCGACGGGTGCGGGGGTGTGAGCAGTGGTGACCAGGTCGGGCGTGGGCTGTGCCCGTGTCTTGCGTGGCGGGGGTGATCGTGGTGCCGAGCGCGGAGCATGAGGCGCCGATCGTGGGGTTCGCGGACTATCCGGGCACGCTCGTGGGGCTGCTCGACCGGACGTTCAAGATCGGGCTGCCGGAGCACGATGATGCCCGCCGGGGGCCGACAGCGTTCCCGAAGCGTGCCGCGACGACGTACCACGCCGACAACACATTGGTGTTCACGCGGGCCGGCCAGCGGCTCTACGCGGTGGTGCTGGAGGTCCAGCGACGCTGGATCCGGGACAAGTGGCCGACCTGGAAGTTCTACGCGACGTCTCTGGAAAAGGATCTCGACGTCGGCGTGCTGCTGGTGGTCTTCTGCCCGCGCGCCAAGATCGCTGAGCGCTACCGGGGCTTGGCGGCGGCTGAGCGATTCAGCGTGCCGCTGCGGCCGTACATCCTCACGCCTG
>Ga0134124_10003220_pt1 | contig 13126 bp, 9 predicted proteins | sample KB304_FD_96880 | JGI IMG/M metagenome (GOLD analysis project Ga0134124, IMG submission 96880) | Terrestrial soil microbial communities without Nitrogen fertilizer from Kellogg Biological Station, Michigan, USA - KB3-0-4 | ecosystem: Environmental > Terrestrial > Soil > Unclassified ... | reverse complement strand
CTTCGCGTTGAGGAACAAGAGAGAGATCGAGTTCGATGCCGGTTCCGGCGCGCGCCGCCATTTCACAGGACGACGAAGTCAAACCGGCTGCGCCCATGTCCTGTATTCCAGCGATCGCGCCACTCCGCATCGCTTCAAGACAAGCCTCGAGAAGAAGTTTCTCCAGGAATGGATCGCCAACCTGAACTGTTGGGCGTTTTTCCAAAGCCTCTTCGTCAAACTCAGCCGAAGCCATTGTCGCGCCGTGAATTCCGTCGCGACCTGTCTTGGCACCGACATAAAGAACAGGGTTTCCAATTCCGGTGGCCTTACCGAAAAAGATCTGATCGTGCCGAACGAGACCAAGCGCAAATGCGTTCACGAGCGGATTGAATGCATATGCATCGTCAAACGCGACTTCACCGCCGACAGTCGCCACGCCAAACGCGTTACCGTAGTGAGCAATACCATTGACCACGCCCGCAAGCAGGGATCGATTTCGACGTCCGTACTTAGGGTGGTCAAGCGAACCAAAACGCAGACTATTCATTGAAGCAACAGGCCGGGCCCCCATTGTAAAAATGTCGCGGAGAATTCCACCGACACCAGTGGCGGCGCCCTGGAACGGCTCAATGAAGGATGGATGATTGTGTGATTCGATCTTGAATGCCGCACACCAGCCATCACCCAGATCCACAACACCGGCGTTCTCACCAGGAGGAACAATCACGCGGTCACCTGTCGTTGGCAATCGCTTCAAGTGAACACGCGACGATTTGTAGGAGCAGTGCTCCGACCACATGACTGAGAAGATCCCGAGCTCATCCAGAGTCGGTTCTCGACCAAGCAGTTCTGTTATCCGTTGATATTCTTCCTGAGTGAGATTATGTGCTGAGATGACTTCCGGAGTGATCATTAAGAGGTTGCTGAATTTCGGATTTTCAATTTCGGATTTCGGATTCGATGACTTCTTCAATTAGCTTGCGTCAATGGCTTTTGACGAGTTTCGCAATCGCTTCCCTTAGCTCCGCGGAATCAACGCGGCCGAAGTGTTTGAAAACTACCTGGCCCTTTTCGTTGTAAAGAAATGTCGCAGGTAGATCACCCTGCCACTTTGGATCCACTGCGTTAATTGCGGGCTCCGGGTCCTTAACATCGAGCAGATATGTCGGCATGGTTGCTTTCATTTCCGCAAGAAACTTCGGCACGAGGGTCTTGATGTCGCCGACGTCATCCAGAGACACGGTCACAAAATCCAGGTTCTTTGGTCTGAACTCTCCATCAATCTTGACCAGGTCGGGAAACTCGTCGCGGCAGGGAATACACCAGGTGGCCCAAAAGTTAACTAGCAATGGCTTGTCTTTTTGTTTGGTGATCAGCGCCTTCAGGCCAGCGGTATCAATTGTTTCAATGTTGACGCTTACGGTGGTGGGTGGCGCGAGTTTCGCAGTGCCGATCGTCCTTTGAGCCGACACCGCGAAACAAGCGACCAAAATACTCAATCCAACTGGTAGGAATATCTGCGACAAACGCATCGGTTAAGCGCGCTTAATTGTGCAACCGAACGCTTTTGCTTCAGTCTTCTCGATCGGCTTTCCGGCTAACGCTGCATCGAGCGCCGTCCGCAGATCACTTGACTCGATCGCAGCCGGGTTTTGACTGTTGTCGATACGACCGTGATAGAGAAGTTTGTTGTTCCCATCGAGGAAATAGGCTTCCGGGGTTCGGGTCGCGCCCAGCTTGTCCGCGAGCTTATTGCCTGGATCTTTCAGAATCGTAAACGTAAGACCCTTTTCAGTTGCGTGGGCCTTAACTGCGCCGGCATCTTCGGAGGAGTTGGCGTTGACTCCAATCACCGAAATGCCTTTCGACTTATAGTCGGCTGCCAGCTTTTCCATGCGCTCGTTGTAGGCGTTGGAAACGGGACATTGCACAGAGATAAAGATCAGCACTGTTCCGTTTTTGCCTTTGATTGATTTGAGCGAGTGATCGCGGCCATCCACATCAGGAAGTGTAAACTCTTCGATCGTGGCGCCGATAGCCGGCGGAGCGGGAATCTCGCTGCTGTTTCGTCCGCTACCGGCAATGACAGCTCCCGCCATCACTAAGAGTGTTGCCAGCAGAATAGACACATTTCGCTTGGTCATATTTAGTCTCCTTTCAGGCGGCTAGGAAGTGGAACACGAAGATTATCAGCCTCAACCTACGAGTTGCAAGTTAACAACAAAGAGACTCGTCGGTAGAACCCAAATCCAAAAAAGTAGAATGGAGAAGCCGCCTATTTCATAAGCATGTAGGGCATAATCACCGTGTCGACGCGTCAGCGTCGGTTGAATTTAGGCCGGCTTTTCAAAGCCGGTTCCGTAGTTGCATCAGACGGGAGTCGCGTAGCAACGCTTGAATTCATGTCGCTACGCGACGAGGTACAAATCATTTCTTTCACGGCGTTAAAACGCCGGTCTAAATTCTTCTGACGCTCGGTGTCAGAAGTTTGACATCGCCCGTTTGCATCGATCATCTTGTCACAAATGTCAGAAACTCTTACAGACGCGACCCAGGAAACTAAACATGCATGCCGCCTGTGCACTCGCACAGACGGTTCGCCTATTCACTTTGATGACTTGCCTGAAGACCTGCAGAAGCTTGTCGAGGCGAACTCCAAGTCCGACGGCCATGTCTGCGCGAACTGTGTCGGCATCTTTACGCGCGCACAGGAGCAACTCAAGTCGCATCCAAACATCTTCGTGGACGTAGAAGGTGCACTTCCAACACCTTTGCGAATGGACGCTGATGAACGCTTCACAGGTCGCGGCGTAACTATCGCCTTCCTCGATTCCGGGTTCTATGCTCATAAGGACTTAACTGAACCTGCAAATCGGATCGTTGCTTATCACAGCATCTTTGCTCCCGAAGATGATCCAACATTCCTCCAGACACCTGATGTTGCGAGCTGGCATGGGATGATGACGTCCGTAGTCGCTGCAGGAAATGGCTTTTCGTCCGACGGTCTTTATCGCGGAATAGCACCAGATGCGAACGTGGTACTGGTGAAAATCGGCAAGAGCGGTCGAATCCCTGAGAGCAACATTGAAAGCGGTTTACGTTGGGTACTCAAAAACAAAAATCAGTTTGGGATTCGCATCGTCAACATTTCTGCGGGCGGAGACTTCGAACAAACCTATCTGGAGAATTCTCTTTGCGAGCTTGTTGAAGAAGCTGTTAAGGAAGGACTAGTGGTAGTTTGTGCCGTTGGTAATGCAGGACTCGCGCCCGGTCACCCTGTCCTGCCACCCGCCAGCTCTCCATCCTCAATTGCAGTGGGAGGACTGGACGATCAGAACTCGTTAAATCGAGCGCGGCGCGGAATGTATCGTTCGTCCTATGGACCAACAATCGACGGCTTGCAAAAGCCGGAAGTCATTGCACCGGGAATCTGGGTTGCTGCGCCTATTCTTCCGCATACCCCAACCGCCGATGAAGCTCAGCTTTACGCCACTCTCGATTCGGCCCCCGACGATGAACTACGAAATATCCTTGTAGCTAACCGGGGTGTCGACAAGGATATCGATGAATGCCGGGACCTTCCGATTCCTCTATTACGCCAGCTCATCACGATCAAACTCCGCGAAGGCAACGTCATAAACGAACACTACAAGTTTGTTGACGGAACCTCGTTCGCTTCGCCCATTGTGGCTTCAATTGTAGCGTGCATGCTCGAGGCAAACCCGAAACTCAGGCCTCAACAAGTAAAGCGAATTTTGATTGAGACGGCAGAGCGCGTTTCCGGCGTCGAAGTTGATCGGCAGGGATGGGGAGTGGTGTCGCCGAGAAAAGCTGTCGAGATGGCAATTCGAATGGGAACCTGAACGAGGGGACGGTGCAGAGCGAAGCGCACCGTCGGCTTCGCCGTCCGTGTGAGGCGTGGCTTTTGGCTCGACGTATGAGTCGTCTTACCTAATTCCAGGAGGCGTGAACGGCAAGGCAAAGGAATGCCTCACATCAGGTGGCGAAGCCGTAATGAAACCTTGCCTTGCATGCGCTTGCCACTCGTGGAAGCCTGTGCAACAATCCGACCAACTAATAAACAAGTACAGAATGAGTTGAGAGGAGAGTGTTCGAGTTCGTATGTCTGAGAATGAAGCAGCAATAAACAATGGTGCAGCTGAAGGGGTTGCGCCTGAAGCAAGCACTGAGGAAATCACTTACCACGCAGTTGAGAAAGACGGTGTAGTTACGGCTATCTGGGAAATGCAAGGACGCAAACACCTGCGTACTATCGATCCTCGCTCACGCCAGGGACAAGACATTCTTCGCCTTTACACCACCGAACATCACGACGAAGTAGTGGGCGAAGCAGCAGCGTCGTAGCGGGCTCACTTTCGGCTTCCGACAGCCAACCGAGTGCATCCTTACACAACCAAGTTGCGCGGTTCGCCCCGTACAAACGCCTCCAAATTATCCATTAATTGATCGGCGAGCGTCTGCATGGCCTGGCGACTAGCCCAGGCGTTGTGAGGTGTAATGATTAGATTGGGCTGCGCCGCCTTCAGCAAATCATTTCCTTCCTGCGGTGGCTCAATGCGCAATACGTCTACTCCAGCCCCGGCGATCTGACCGGTTCTTAACGCTTCGACCAGCGCCATATCATCCACGAGACCCCCTCGCGCCGTGTTAATTAGAATTGCATCCGGTTTCATCATGAGCAGTTCTTCGGCACCAATCAAATTCTTCGTCTCCTCAGTGAGAGGACAGTGCAACGAAATCACGTCGCTCCGCCGCAGAACCTCCTCGAAGCTGGCTCTGCCTTCGCGCACTCGCTCGACATGTTTGCGCTCAGAAACGATTACCTCCATGCCGATTGCACTCGCCAATTGTGCCATCGACTGTCCCAGCGTTCCGTAGCCGATAATCCCCAAAACCGTTCCACGTAAATCACTGATCGAATGATCGAGTAGACAGAATTGTGATGCCTGGTACCAACGGCCTGCATTCACGTCGTCACGATAAGCAATCAAGTTTCTACGCAACGCAAGCATCAACATCAATGCGTGTTCCGGCAAAGAGTTGATTGCGTATCCGCGTGTATTACAAACAGCAATCCCGTTTGCCCGGCAGAACTCCAGGTCAACGTTATCAACTCCAGTAGCTGCAACAGCAATCAACTTGAGTTCAGGCAAGTGTCGCAACGTTTCAGCACGAAGTGGAAGCTTGTTGCAAATGGCGATAGTCGCATTACACAGTCTCGACACGATTTCACTCTGCAGCGTCTCTTCGTAATCGGTCCAATCATGGAGAAACGCCGGTCGTCGAAACTCAATGTTGAAAGTACTGCGCTCGAGAAAAACAATCGATTCCATTTTGAGTACCATCCAGGAAGGATCATCTACAGATTACGCCAATTACACAGATTTCTTATGGAAAAGGCGCTACTAACCTACCGCCTTAAGTAAATCTGTATAATCGGCGTAATCTGTGGTTGCCATTTTTTCCAATACGTTGGATGAATTCAAAGATCTGAACAAGGAACTGGTTCACATTTCGGGACAATCCTCCATCATTTCGTTCACCTAATACCCTAACCTTAACCATTGAGTTACTTAGACCATCCGCTCAGTACTCTCCGAAAAGTTGGAATGTTTGTTGCCTGTTTAGAGACGTAGCCTTCCTGACTACAGCCTGGGATTTTCGATCCTCAAAGACCGACACACTGAGCGTTCCCTTACGAGCGCTGTTACACAGAAGGAGACTGATATGAAGAAAGCTTTCACGCTCTCGCTGTTCCTCCTGCTACTAATTGTTTCCTCGATAACGCCGACACTTGGTCAAACAACCGGCTCAATCTCCGGAGAAGTAAAAGATGAGAAGCAAGCCGTCATCAACGGTGCCGCGGTCACTGTGCGAAATGTAAAAACCAACGACTCGAGAACAGCGCAAACGGATAGCGATGGTCGTTATCGCTTTACTGGCATGCCGGTTGGTGATTACGAACTCACAGTTGAGTTTACTGGGTTCGCCAAGTATGTACAGACGGGCATCCAGTTACTGCTAAACCAACCAGCGACAGTCGATGTGACAATGAAAGCTGGTGGGGTCACAGAGGTTGTAAACATCGTCGAGAATGCCTCGCTGCTAAATACGACCAACACGGAGGTCGGAACACGTTTCGATAATCGTCGACTCGCCGAATTGCCTATCGCCACAAATCGCAACGTCTACAACATTGCTCTCTCGGCGCCAGGCGTTAGCCAGCTACAGTCGAATCAGTCAGGCTTCACCAACGGTATTAACTATTCCGCAAATGGTGGCCGTCTGCGTTCCAACAACTTTCTGCTTGACGGTCAGGACAATAACGACTTCGGTGTGGCCGGCGCCGTAGTGCAACTCAACAATCCCGACTTGATCCAGGAAGTTCGATTGGTGACTAATCAGTTCAGCGCCGAGTACGGACGAAACAGCAGTTCGGTATTCAACGCCATTACCAAGAGCGGGTCTAACCAGTTTCACGGCTCCGGGTTCTGGTTCCACAACGACAATCACCTGAACGCCTGCAGCAACCTCAATAAGACGGCAGGCTTCTGCAATAAGAACGCAACCGATCCGGCAAAACAATTTGCCCCGTTTCGCCTTGAGAACCAGGCGGGTTTCACCCTTGGTGGACCGCTCTATCTTCCGCGATTCGGTGAAGGCGGTCCGGGCTATATCAGTGGTAAGGATCGAACGTTCTTCTTCTTTGCATTGCAGCGTTGGTGGGATCGAAGATTAGGGCAGGGAGTAACAATCCAGGGAGTGCCAACTGACGCAGGACGTCAGGTCTTGCAAACCCAGGCAGGTAATCGAGCGCAAGTGCAGGCACTTTTGAACTTCCTCCCGGTTGCGCAGGCACCGAATGGCCAGTCACGCCCTTTCACGATTAACGGACAAACATTCAACGTGCCGCTTGGTTCACTAACTGGATCAAGTTCGTTCCTTTTCAATGATTGGCAACAATCCATTCGCGTAGATCATCGTCTCAGCAACAATCACCAGCTAAGCGGACGTTATATTTACCAGGACCAGGATACGGTTGGTGCAGGACAATCAACACCTCCCGGTTATGAGTCAGCAAACGTGTCACGCAATCAAGGCGTGAACATTTCGCTGAACAGCATCTTGAGTCCGCGTGTAGTGAACGAGTTGCGTTTGGCGTATCTTCGCGCAGCCAGCGCAACTGTCGCAGCAGATCTACGAGCTGAGGCAATTCCCTCAATACAAATTACCGACCTCGGAATGACTGGACTTAACGCTGGTGCTACTCGTACGGCAATTGGCCTTGCGGCAAATCTTCCGCAGGAGTCGATTCGAAATACCTACCAGCTCCAGGACAACCTTTCCTACACCTCCGGTAACCATGCCTGGAAGTTTGGTGTGGACATTCATCGCAGCCAACTACACCAACTCTTCAAACCTACGACCCGTGGTCACCTCGTTTATGCAGACCTAAACAGTTTCGTAAACGATGTGGCGAACGTTCAAATCAACCGCGATCTTCCCGGCGTCGCTCGGGTTCTCCATCTCGACTGGCACGATTTCTATCTGTATGGCCAGGACGAGTGGAGGGTCCGTCCGAATTTCACTCTTTCACTCGGCATGCGTTACGAAAACGCCGGACAGCCGATTCAGGATCTGGTTGAGTTTAACGATCCGGTATTCGCAGCGTCAGGAAACGATCCCCGTTATAAGGTTCGCCCCATTCCTGGTCGAGACACGAACAACTGGGAACCTCGGCTGGGTTTTAACTGGAACCTGCACACAAGCAGTGAAGGTTTCCTCGGAGCGATCACCGGCGGCGACAAGCTGGTACTGCGTGGCGGTTATACAAGAACACATGACTACGCTTACACAAACATTGCTCTGAACATCTGGAGCTCTTTCCCGTTTGTGGCAGCCTTCAACCTGACTAATGTTCCAAACGCTTTCGCAACTTACTTAAACCTCCCGGTGAACCCGGCGATTTTTACTCGCACTCAGGTCACAGAGGATTTTCATTCACCGGTCTACGACTCATTTAGCCTCGAAGTACAACGCGAAATTAATCGTGATCTGGTGTTTCGAATTGGTTATGTCGGCTCGAAGGGATCAGGTTTGTTTGAAAGCATCGACGGCAACCCCGTCCGATTCAGAAGTACCATTCCCACCGCGGCCGACCCGGCCATTCGTACCGATGCTCTTACCGGGCCAATTCGCCTTCGCGCCAACTCCGGCTCATCGATTTATCATTCGATGCAGGCAAGTCTCGAGAAGCGACTGAGCCGCGGCTTCAGCGCGGGCGTTCACTTCACCTGGAGTTCCTTCATCGATTCGATGTCGGAGATCTTTAATAACTCAAACTCGGAAATCGCATTGGCCCAGGATCCATACAATCGCGCACTCGATCGCGGGCGTTCATCCTATGACCGGCCTTTGAGACTTGCGGGAAACGTTGTTTACGAGCTTCCCTTCTACCAGGACCAGAAAGGTTTCGCTGGACGTATTCTTGGTGGTTGGCAACTCAACTCCAACTTCAACTTCCAAAGTGGTGCTCCTTTTTCACCACTCAATCCGACGGATATTTCCGGTACGCTGGGTGGTCTCGCTTCAGCTGTCGGCATAGCAACACGTCCAAATGTGAGCACCGCTTTGGATCTCGCCCACATGTCGGTTGAACAAATGTTTGCCCTCAGGGGCAATGTCACTTCCGCCGGCAACGCTCTTTACCTTGCGCTTGTTAACGGACAACGCGTTGGTAATGCCGGTCGCAACTCTCTTCGTGCAGATGGACTCAACAATGTCGATTTCGGATTATTGAAGAACACGAAGATCGGTGAGAACCAACGATTACAACTTCGAGCCGATTTCTTCGATTTCACGAATACGCGTGACTTCGGTACTCCGAATTCTGTGGTGACTTCTCCAGGGTTCCTGAGACAGTGGGACACCGACGGCGGTAATCGCAGAATCATTGTCGGCATCCGTTACGTGTTCTAAACAGATGGCTAGATAAAATAACAGCCGGGATGAGGAAGCTTTCCTCGCCCGGCTTTGATCTTTACCTGGCCTTTCGTGTGTCCGAAGGAGAGTCTCTTGCAAAATCCGAGTTCTCATTTTCCACTGGCTTTAGCCTGGGGATCAGTGCTCGCGTAGAAACTTGGAACCGTTTTAACGGTTTCCGTTGGATTCGAGTGGTTCTTGATAAACCGTTGAGACGCTTAACTATTTTTCCGAGTCGCCCCTAACCCCAAGCTGAAGCTTGGGGAGAATGAGAATTTTGCAAGAGGCTCTTTAGCTTGTAGCTTGGGAGTCTCATTGCGTAGTTAACCAACCGACAAGCTAAAGCTTATCGGACACGCCTTAAGGTAGTATCATGAGCCACACCGTCCTTGAAGGAGTAACAGCTATGAAGTACATGTGCCTGGTCCTCCTGATGGTTATCATTCCCCTAATGTTTGGTGCCGAAGCAATCGCTCAAGAGTCAATGGGCGTTGAAGTCCTGAAGTTCAGTTGGAGCAAGGAGCGTATCGGCTGGGAAGGCGATCCATTCCGTGGCCCAATCGAGGATTTCGACGAGGTTCGCGCACGAACCCGAAATGAAAAAAGAATTGAAGATGCAAAGCGTGGCAACTCTGGTGAGATCGACAAAATTAGGCGCGAAGCCAAAGCCGATGCTGCAAACATCGAGACGCAACACCAAAACACTCCTTCGCGTTACGTCTTTATCTACAAGGCAACGCTAAAGAATGGGAGCGGCAAAACAATCAAGTCGATTGACTGGGACTACATATTCCGCGATCGCGCAACCGAAACTGAACTCAACCGCCAACAATTCACCAGTGACGAGAAAATCGCACCGGGTAAAACCAAAGAACTGACAGTGGTCATCAGGAAACCACCCACCCAAACCGTCAGCGTTACTTCCCTCAACACAAGTGAGCGTGAGAGCTTAAAGGGCGAAGTAATAATCGTCAGGATCGAGTTTACCGACGGCACCAGCTGGCAGCAGGCTCAACCAACTCCATGATCAGAAAAGCTTCTACCGAAAACTCCGAGACACTGACTCAAATCGCGCTTGATGCCAAAAGGCACTGGGGTTACCCGGAGCATTGGATCAAACACTGGGAATCGGATCTCACTATCACTCCGGAATTCATCGCCAATAACCATGTATACGTGGCTGAATTCGACGGCGAGATACGCGGCTTTTACGCCTTGTGCGTGATCGATGATAAAGCTGAGCTGGAGCACATGTGGGTACAACCCGTTTACATTGGAACCGGGATCGGGAAAGACCTTTTTCTCGACGCAATGGAACGAGCGGCGACAATGAATGTTAGTGAAGTTGAGCTGTCAGCAGATCCTAACGCGGCGGGTTTTTATGAACGAATGGGTGCTACCAGGATCGGGGAGCTTGATTCCGAAGTTGATGGCAAGCCACGCAAACTCCCCCGGATGAAAGTTGATATCAGCTGAAACATAGCTGAGATCAATTTGTAGGTCGGGAAGGACCCTGTCCCCGCTCCTTTTTTAGATACGTCTCTAATCAAATAGAATTGCTCACAACGGGGACAGGGTCCCCTTCCTGACCTGCAAATTGAATCCCAGATGTCAGAGTTAGCTCCCTCTCTCAATCAAACCGCGCTTTGTACTCTTCTGAACTGATGAAAGCCTTCACCATCTCTGCAGCGCGATAGTCCCCGCCAAACTGATTCAATTTATTCAGCCAAAAATCATAACCAGTGAAATTCAAATCAGGTGGATCGTCAGGATTCCGCCGCAGATAACCGAAATACTGCATCAACACAAACGCGCGATTGAACTCTGCGTTTCGAAAGTCCACATCCTCGGCGACTTTCCGCAACACAGTGGCACGAGTTTCCTGACCGCCGGTCAATCCATTAACTAAGGCATCGCGTTCTGAGGCTGAGAGCGCACCGCCAGCCAATGTGTTCAAGTTGTCCACATACTGTGCTGGTGTGAGTGAAGCGGGGTAAGCGGTTTGGAACTCCTGGCGCGCGACAAATGAATTGATGAACGCGACCTTGTTTGCCTCGAGCTTGTCTTGCCAACCAGGCTGGCCCACGATCAGACCAGTTCCCATTGTTCGAGAATCAGTAAGTAACTCGTGAAAGCGCGGTAGTCCGCGTGGCCGCGCAGTCGAGGGCGGGAAGGATGTCTTGTACAACCTGTAAGCCAGGAAGCCTGTCTCCTGAAACTCAATCGAAAGGAAGAACGCGGCTGAAGTATCGATTCGTTTGACGTCACGACACTGTTGGTTATTGCCGCATGAATCAATTCCATCAACCCAAAAAGCAAGACCGGATGCATCGGGCTCGCGACTGAGAAAATCCAGGTAGTGCTGGGTAACAAAGTCAATCGTATTGTCGACGTGTTTATTCGACGGTCCAAAACTGATACCGCTCAAGCCAAAATTATCTGAGTCGGCAGTTAAAAAGATTTTTCCATTTTGAAGAAAACCGTCCTGTAGAGGATCTCGGAACGCATCGATACGCGCTGTATCGAGATTCCCTCCCGCGCCGTCAAACTTGGACGTAGCGTCCTCAATCACGTAGATCGTGCCGTTACTGTCAGCGGTCATTCCATGCAGAAAAAGATTGTTGTCGATTGACAATCCTTCAACTGCAACCTCGTCATGATCAGCGCGTCCGTCACCGTTGTCGTCGTAGATCGCCAGAAGCAGTGTGTCGTTTCCTTCAGAGTGAGAAAAAACGACTCCACGAGAATTGACTGCTATATCAAGTGGCGCGTCATCTGAAAACTGATACGAATAGTAAGGTGTGTCGTCGAGAGTGTCCGGCATCCCATCTTTGTTTGTGTCACGAACAATTCTGAGTTCGTCTGACTCAAAATCTGCGATCAGGAGATCGTTATTGGGCATTAGCGCAAGCGCGTTTGCGTTGAACAAGCGATTGTCGCCAATCTGAACCAACGTCTTCGTCAGCGAATCGTCAAGACCTCCAGTGGCTGGATTGCGCACAAACAGAAGAACACCTGGAGAAGGTTCGTTATCCGGATTACTCGGATCCTCGTCATCGAAGAAGCCACTGGAACAGACGACTACAAACTCGCGTCCATTACTGGACGTGCCCGTGACGACTGCAGCAGCAGAAGGAAACATAAAGTCATGACGTAGATCGAATGTCAGCGAGGAATCAGCAACGAAATCGCCGTTGGTGTCATTAGCCATAACAAGTACACCGATCTTGTTGTTATTCAGAGTCGCAGAAAAGACTTCGTACCTCGTGCCCGACCTGCCAACTGCGATATCAAAGGAGCCACCAGCCGAATCGAAAGTTGTTCGATCGTCAGCAATGAGATCGTTGGTTCGGTCTACAAACTGTTCGTCAGTCCCGGCTGACGACGTCATGCTGAGCTGAGATGTGTGAAGAACGCTCGTTAGCGCGGTACCGCCAGTAATTGTTGCAGCTGGCGTCACTATCTCGCTTCGAGCCACACGAGCTAACTGCCTTTCGCCCTGGATCACGGTGCGTGGACGCAAGGAGAGTTGCGAAACGCTTCGAGATGGTTGATATGAATTTTTTCTTGTGTGCGGACCTTTACGTTGTGCCGCTTTCAACGCACGAGTCACATCGGGCTTAATCTGCTTCTCGATCGTCTGCGCTTTTCCGGCGACAGCGAGCAGGTAAGCACTGGCAACCACCAACGCTATGAGTGTGACAAACCCAATGATCAATCTACTGATCTTCATTTCCGTCTCCTGACGTTCGCGTCATTGTAGCCATACCCGGTCCAAATACACCGTAACACGACAGGCAGGTCCCTCCACGAGCGCTCTGGTTGTGACCGCCTGTCGTATCGAGAGTGGTTAGCGAAGCGGCTTATCTGGTTTGCCTGGTCGTCCTGAGTCCGGATCGCTACGAGGTTCTGAGCGCGAAGGTTCCGAACGAGATGGTTCAGACCGTGATTCCGAACGCGATGGTTCAGACCGTGGTGACTCCGAACGTGAAGGCTCGGACCTCGTGGGTTCGGAACGCGATGGTTCAGACCGTGGTGACTCCGAACGTGAAGGCTCGGACCTCGTGGGTTCGGAACGCGATGGTTCAGACCGTGATTCCGAACGCGATGGTTCAGAGCGCGGGGACTCCGAGCGAGAAGG
>Ga0134124_10003219_pt1 | contig 13131 bp, 12 predicted proteins | sample KB304_FD_96880 | JGI IMG/M metagenome (GOLD analysis project Ga0134124, IMG submission 96880) | Terrestrial soil microbial communities without Nitrogen fertilizer from Kellogg Biological Station, Michigan, USA - KB3-0-4 | ecosystem: Environmental > Terrestrial > Soil > Unclassified ... | reverse complement strand
GTAGTCGATGCCGCGCTTTACCGGTGGTGAAGAGACCTCTCCGGCAGCCATGAGAGCCAGAAGCGCCCAGCCGGTCTGGGAAGGGGTGCTCTCTCCGATCCCTGCCAGTGCGGGTTTGTCATAGGATTCGCAGGTCTCTCCCCATCCTCCATCAAGGTTCTGCTTTGACTTGAGCCAGTTCACCGCCCGCTGGATGTAGGGCTGGGAAGGATCCTCGCCGATTGCGACCAGTCCGCCAAGGACAGACCAGGTACCGTAGATGTAGTTTACCCCCCATCTTCCCCACCAGGGTCCGCTTTCCTCCTGCTCCCTCTTTATAAACGAAAGGGCATGCTCTGCCGGAGGGTAACTGCTGCCATAGCCGAAGTTCCCCATGAGCTCGAGCATCCGCCCGGTAAGGTCGGCAGTCGGCGGATCGATCAGCGCTTCGAGGTCGGCAAACGGGATCTTGTTGAGCAGATGTTTGGTATTGTCCTTGTCAAAGGCGCCCCAGCCGCCGTTCCTGCTCTGCATTCCAAGGCACCATGTTATCCCTCGCTTTATGGCTGCGTCACGCAATTTGGGATTCTTGACCTGGATATCCTTGATCGCCATCATGACAAAACCCGAATCATCGACATCCGGATACCAGTCGTTCTTGAATTCGAAAGCCCACCCCCCCGGAGACAGATCCGAAGCCTTCACATTCCAGTCCCCTCTGGTCCTGACTTCGCAATCAAGAAGCCACTGGGCACCCCTGGTCAGGGACGGGTCGGAACTGTTCAGCCCCGAATCGGAAAGAGCCTTGAGTGCCAGGGCGGTATCCCAGACCGGAGAGACGCATGACTGGAGGACCAGGGTGTCGTCAGTCTCTATGGCGAAGTTTGCGAGCGCCTCCAGACCCTTGCGTACAGCAGGATGGTCATTTGCATAGCCGAGGCAGTGCAGGGCAAGCAGCGAGTTGAGCATTGCCGGCTGGATTCCGCCCCAGTCGCCGGTAGGCTCCTGGTGTTCAAGTATCCACTTCTCGGCCGCGGCTATCCCCCGGTTCCTTAACGGCCGGACCGGGCTTTTTTCATAGACCTTGAGAAAATGGTCTACGCCGATAAAGAAATTCTTCCAGGTAAAAAGGCCGTGCTCCTTGGTAAAAGTATAGTCGGTCGGTCTCAGGGGCCTGGGGTGAAGTTCCTGAACAGTCCCATGGGCCGGAATGCTCTTGACCGGCCGCTCGTCCATGACCACGGAGAGCGGGATGATCGTGGCCCTGGACCAGCTGGAAAGTTCGTACATATTGAAATATGCCCATTCCGGGAGGAGCATCAGCTCTATCGGCATCGACGGGACGCCGAACCAGGCGAACTGGCCGAACAGGGCAAGGAAAATCTTGGTGAAGACGCGGCATTTTATGATCCCCCCCTTTTCGATGATGAAGGCTCGTGCCTTTACCATCGAAGGGTGGTCTGCCGGAATCCCCGCGAGTTTGAGGGCGAAATAGGCTTCCACGGTGGTAGAGAGGTCGCCGGGGCCTCCGTAGTAGATGCACCAGAACCCCGCTTCGGTCTGTTTCGAAAGGAGATAGTTGACGATCTTCCGTTCACGTTCGGCATCGACCATCCCGAGCAGATGAAAGAGCATCAGATATTCGGAAGTTATAGTGACATTCGATTCCAGTTCGGCCCACCAGTAACCTTCAGGAAGCTGCTGCTGCAGGAAAAAATCCTGGCTGCTCCTGATGGCCCGGTCCAGGGGCGAGCCGTGATCCTGTTCGGCACGGCTGCGACCCGCCAGCGGGAGATAGTGGACCTTCTCGTTTGATCTGGGTTGGGGAGAAAGGTGCGTATCTTCGGGAAAGGACGTGAGTCCTGTGGAGATTGTTTTTCTGAATGACATGACCGTACATTATTAACACAACTTGGGAAAAAATCAATTTTTACCTCGATCCGGTGCGATTGACTCCGGCCGCTATGTCGTGGTATCAGATCTTCAAGACTCTGTTTGTGCCGGGCGGGAGGGGAAATTGAACTTGAGAGGGCTGTACGGAGCAGTACCGCTGGCGCACTTTTTTCTCCGGGAGCGTGTCAGGACAGGAGATCTGGTGGTCGATGCCACCTGCGGCAACGGTCAGGACACCGTTCTCCTGGCGGAACTTGCCGGTGAGAACGGCAGGGTGCTGGCCTTCGATCTCCAGGAGAGTGCCATTAAAAAGACACTTGAGAGGCTGAAGGACGCCGGGCTTGACAAGCGGGTGGAGCTCGTACTTTCAGGTCATGAACGGATTTCCGGGTTTCTGTCGGAGCCGGCAAAGGCATTTGTCTTCAATCTTGGCTATCTCCCCTCGGGAGACCGCCGGATAAAAACAGTAGCTGGCAGCACCCTGAGAGCGCTTGGACAGGCCCGAGAGCTTCTGCAACCGTCCGGCCTGATCCTGATCTCCGTATATACCGGGCACGATGGCGGTGAAGAGGAGTGGGAAGCGGTGAAAGGATGGTGCGAAACACTACATCCGCATGAGTTCAATGTCTGGCAATCGTGTCAGCTCAACAGGAGTGAAAAAGCGCCGTTTCTGGTCGTGGTGGAGAAAATACCTTAAGAGGCGTCTTCACGCCATCCAAGCCGCTTATTCAGGAAGCTTTTGAGTGTCTGTACGTTGTTGTGCTCCCGATCGTGGGCACTGTAGAGCAGTGTTACAGTCCCCTCCCGGGCCGCTTCCAACAGCGGTTCCAAGGCAGCAGGGTTGCTCTCCAACTCTGCGGCGTAACGCTGCTGGAATTCTTCCCATTTGGCCGGGTCATGGCCGAACCACTGCCGCAGATCATTGCTGGGCGCAACATCCTTCAGCCACCCTTCCATTGCCAGACTTTCCTTCTTCATCCCCCGTGGCCACAACCGTTCCACGAGAAAACGTCTGCCATCGTCTCTGCCCGGTGGCTCGTAGACCCGCTTGAGCCGTATCATACACTCTCCTTTCTAGAGCCGGGCCGCCTTGGGAAAGAGGATGTTGTTCTCAAGGTGGACGTGCTTGTGGAGGTCGTCCTCGAACTCCTTGAGCTTCCGGTAGGTAACCACGAAAGTGTTGCAGACATCTTCCGGAATCGCGTATCTCTTCGAAAGGTCGCGAATCGAGTGGACTGCGTCGCCGATGGCGTCGTGATCCTGGTGGAGCTTCTCAAGACATTCCTTGATCTTATTCAGATCCGCAGCTTCTGGTTCAATACCGTCCTTTCGGGCTGCATCGATGCGCTTGATGGCAGGGAAAAGCACCTCCTCCTCTTCGCGCAGATGGGCCTCCATGTCAGTGGCGATCCGGTCGAAGATCCCTGCGATCTCGATCACTTCGGGATGATGAGCACCGTGGACTTCGGCGATCTTGTTGGCATAGACGGCGATCTGCCTGGTGTTTTCGTTGAGATAGCCATGGTGGGTGTTGACGATATAGTCGGCCAGGAACGGGAGTCCCCAAGACCCGTAGTTTCGGCTCCGATCCTGCGGCTCTTCCTTCGCCGCCTTTATCTCAACCAGAATAGTGGCAGTATCGATGTCACTCTCCCGGCACGCGTCCGAAAGGGTGACCTTTCCGCCGCAGCAAAAGTCGATCCCGTATTTCTCGAAGACGCTGGCGGTCCTGTAGTCGTCGGCAACGAACTCCCCGATGGTCCTGTTACTGTTATCACGTTCCATAGTTTCCGGTGTTTTCATACTGTCTCCTTGCAAAAAAGTTTCAGGATCTTGTCCGCATAGCGCCTGTTCAACCTGTAAAGTTACTATAGCTGATACGGCACACAGTAACCTTGACCTGGGTCATGAAATAAAGGTTTGGACAATGCTGCAGAACTGCTCCTGACAAAAAAAACAGCCGGCATGACAAGAGCCCCGCCTTCAGGTGATGTACGGGGCTCTGTCAATTCCCGGCGCGTGCGGTGTCAGCGGATCTTTTTCGGGAACTGCTTGGCAAGTCCGCCTGCCAGGGCATCGGCAATCACGTATATGTGCGCCTTCATCTCACCACATATCCTGGCCTCTCCGGCATAGTCCTTTGCTGCCAGCGCATCCAGCTGGGCCATATGGTGGCCGCCGTGCGCATACAACAGCCCCGAGAGGGTGCTCTTAGGCAGGTAAGGGTTGGCGCTGCTCAGGAACACCGCGATTTCATCGGCATTCTTGATCAGCTTGTCTTTGGAGGCGTCCTTACCCGCGTTGTCTCCGGTATATGTGGCGGTCATGTACCCCTTTACTGCTCCGTAGTGACCAGCCAGCAAACCGAACAGTTTGTCCGCTGCACCCTTGCCGTAGAACGGTTCGAGAGCTCCGGCGATCGCCTTGGCATTCTCTACGGCCTTGTCCTCGGCCACTTTAGCGGCCTCGCTGTCGCCGTATTTTGTCGCTACAGCCACGTTCCTGACCCAGAAAACATGCCCGAGCCACAGATCCCGCAGGCCCGCCTTGAGGTCTGTCACCTTGGTTACCGTAGTTTCCTGTTTTTTTACATCCTTATGGGAGTACTCCGCTGCAAAGGCCGGAGCAGAACCCTCTGCCATGCCAGCTACAAGCATGGCCAACAGAACAAGCAGCAATTTTTTCATGGATATTTACCCCCCGGATAATTTGTATCCCCATAGAATAAGTATACATCATCTGGTTTTGCCAGTATATATGAAAAATTGAATATGATATATGCCAAGGGAAGTTGGGGTCAGGGGGAAGGAGCGGCCAGCTTCTTCTGCAGATCGACCAGTACCTGCTGGTTCACTTTGAGCAGACCTTCATGGGGTCGGTCGAGGTCGATGATCAGGAGCATGACGGATGAAAAGGCGAGAACGAGCGCGCCGGTGACAAAGTAGTTACGCTTGCCGGTGAGACCGGCCAGGTACCCGACAGAGGCCATTGCCAGGACCGTCACGAAATAAAGGGCGTAAATTATGACCGACGGAATGCGGCTTCGCAGCCCTGCCTGAACCCGGCTGGTGTGAAGGTCGATCAGCTCGTTGAGGGTATTGATGTAGAGGCCGACCACGATGGAGCCGGGGTTCCTTTCTCCCTCGGCGGCCGTCCGGATCCAGAGCTGGTGGTGGATCTCCTCCGACCTGGCGATTGCCGGCCTGGGATCCGGTTGCCGTATCCCTGCCAGCCGCACATCCACGTATTCGCGAAGCAGTCTCTGAATTTCGGTTCGCCTGGGCTCGGAGACGAAATCGGCGCGCAAATAGGCGGTATGTATGGCATTGGCCTCGTCCCGGATCAGCTGACGCCGGGTGTCGTAGCGCGCGGAAGCCATGCCGAAGGTGAACGCCAGCATGAAGGCAAGGAGACCCAGGGTGGCCCCCACCATGGAACCCATCGATGGGTCTTTCGTCTCCTCCTCGCTCCGGATTCTCCTTCGTCCGAAACGGAAGCCCGACTCTTCCGAGGTGAAGACGAGCAGAAACGTCACGAAGAATACCCCCCAGAGGGGAAGCAGATCAAGGATATGCGCAATTGACATAGGTTGCTCCATGTCGCAAGGGGTAAACTACCCCTCGCTTCTGACCTCGATCCGGCCGTTCTGCGCTGCCTCGTAAAGCGTCCGGTAATCCCGCTCGCTCTGGTCGGCATAGGCGACCGAGAACTCCGCGACAGCCTCATCGAACCGGCCGCCTTTTCCCAGGTAGCCACTTATCAGGGCCGGCTGGCCGCTCCTCGCATGGGCGTGGGCCAGTGCCCAGCCGCAAAACTGCGCATACTGGAGGAGCGTGGCAGGTGTGAACTGTTCCACCCGCGGCTTGAGCTTCATGTCGCGCAGCTGGCGGACGTAGAAGTGACGGCCCGGTGCGCCTGCGGTCCAGCCGAGGAAGATGTCGCTGGCGGATTGCATAATGCGCTGGCCGGTGACGATCCTCTCGCCGTGATTGGCAATGGTGCTCTTCTCCGCATACGGTTCAAGCACCGACTTGCGTGCTTCCTTCACCTGGAGGAAGAGGGCATCGCCGGACCCCGCCATCATCAGTAGGACGGAGCACCGCGTGCCGACGCTCCCCACTCCGACGACCTTGATGGCGAAGTCCTGGAGACGGTAGCGGTCCAGGAGCAACCGACGGTCGGCGGACAGCGAGATGCGGTAAGCGGCCAGGGACTTCTCGATCTGCGTGGCGAACTCCGCGCTGCTCGCTTCCGGGGGGTGGTAGATGAGGGGAGGGTTGTCGCGGATTACCGGTTTCCCTACCGTGATGTCGACGAGCCTGGGATATTCGTCGCGCTGCCCGGCTTTTCTGATCCGCTTCTGGATTTGTCGGCGGGTCTCGTCCTCTTTGATCAAAGCCAAAACGTCATCCGACTCGATCCGGGCGTACCACACGTCGAGGCTCCGCATCCCCGCGCACTCGGCCATCCGCTCGCGATAGGAGCGGACGCAGGCGAGCGCGGCCGCGCGGGAGTCGGCCGTGCGGAACCGGTTGCTGCGCCCCGCGACGACGAAACTGGCGGCCAGCCGCTTCACGTCCCACTCCCACGGCGCCGGAAGCGTTTCGTCGAAGTCGTTGATGTCGAAAACCAGCCGGCGTTCGGGAGTGGCGAAGGCGCCGAAGTTGAGCAGGTGGCAGTCGCCGCAGGCCTGGACATGCACACCGGTCGTCGGCGTGCGGGCCAGATCAGCGGCCATGATTGCCGCCGTGCCGCGGTAGAAGGCAAACGGCGACTGGAGCATCCGGCCGTAGCGGATGGGGAGCAGCTCCCGAACTCTCCCCCGGTTGCTCTCCTCGATCAGTTTGAGCGGGTCCGGACGGTCGGCCGGCGGCGTCCAGCCGGCATGGCTAGTTCGCGGACAGCGGTCCCGCAACTCCTTACCCTGAGCGGCCAGGGCTTCGCGCGACAACAGATCCCCGTTTATCCGGATTGTCCCATCTGAACCTGGTATTTTCTTCTTTCCGGCCATTCTCTTCCCCTTACCGCCCTTCGTGCTCTCACGGCTGCCTTCCATACGGAAGTCTAGTGCACCACCCTGTTTTGTCAATGTCCCTGCCCGGCAGATCGTGCTGAAGAATCAAAGGGACGTGCCCCGGCACTCTGTTTTAGTTGACGGATGTGAGCAGTTGCCGGTAAGTTACTAATGAGTTACCGCTGCCTGCAACAGGTGTGTTAAGGAGGATGGAAAAGGACGGTATGAAACATACAGAGTTTAGACGGCCCGAAGCGCAAGGGGCGACCCAGGTGGTAAGAAGCCAGCAAGAGGAACTCCTCTCGACCAGGGAGCTGATCCGGCAACTTCTCAATGCGGTGCCGATGCCGATCCTTGTCATAAACAGGTCATGGCAGGTCGTCTATGCAAATATCGCTGTCATTGACATGCTGGCGACTTCCGGGACAACTGCTATTTCCGGTCTCAGGGAGGGGGAGGAGTTCCACTGTATCCACGGACGGGATGACGCCGGGGAAGATGCGGCGCCTTCGTGCCGTATTTGTGGCGTCGCCAGGGCGGTGGCGGTTGCCCTGAAGGGCGAGGGAACCATCCGTGACTGCCGGCTCACATGCGATCTGGCCGGAGAGGCACATTCACTGGACTTGCGGGCCTGGGCAACGCCGCTTGCCATCGGCGAGGAGACCTTGTCGGTTCTGGTCCTTACGGATATCAGCCATGAAAAACGCCGCGTGCTCCTGGAGAATGTCTATTTCCATGATCTCCTCAACACCCTGACCGGTATCCGCGGATTGCTGGATGTCCTGTCGCACTCGGATGTCACGGAGCGCCCCAAGATCTGTGGCTCCCTTGACAGGATGACGCTGCGCTCGATAGAAGAGATTGATGCCCTCAGGCTCCTTACCCAGGCCGAAGATTGCACGCTTCAGGTGGTCTGGGCAGATCTCAGTACCGGCTCTTTGCTGGAGGAGATTGTGGCCACTCTCTGCTGCCATCCGTCGGCAAGGGGGAAGAGGGTTATCCTCGATCCGGAAATGATCGATGTAACTTTCCGTTCCGACAGGCGACTTTTGCGGCGGGTGGTGGAGAATATGCTTCTGAATGCACTGGAAGCTACGGATAGTGGGGGGATTGTTTCTCTGGGGTGCTGGCAGATTTCAGGTCATGTGAACTTCTGGGTGCATAATGACACCTGGATGCCGGACGAGATCCAGCTCCAGGTCTTCCAGCGCTCTTTCTCTACCAAGGGCCGGCAGCGGGGGATCGGCACCTACAGCATCAAGCTCCTGAGCTCGCACATACTCGGCAGCGTGAACTTTACCAGTTCGCCGGAGAGAGGCACGGTATTTCAGGCGTCATTCCCGCTAAAACCTCAGCTGTAGAGGGGGGGGATGTCCCTTATTTAATTGATGTATTCTGCTTCTCTTTGCGTTGTTTTTCGAGTTCCTCAAATAATCTATGAGACGTGAGAGTCACCGCCGATGTGTCTATATCCCTTACAAATCGATCAACCCTCAACATGCCGAGCTGATCTGCCAGCTTGCAGTTCACTTGATTGTACGATTTTCCCGCAGGACTGGTGACCGTACTGTCGGTGCATTTAAGTTCGGGATTTTGGGAAATGACTGCCTTGCGCACTTCGTTGAAGCTTTTAGAGGAGAAGAAAAACATGAGTTCGTCCAGTTTACCCTCGTAAAACTCTAGTCTGACGGGAAATTTACCCGGCACATCTGCGATCGTGAAATTATTTATGGGTAATTTCCCGAATTTCTTCTCTATTTCGGTTTTCGTCATGCCGAGGCGCAGCCCTTTAATTTCAATTCCTTGTGCAAAAGCAGTGGCTGAATAGATTGTTGCCAATAATGTCAATGAAGTGATGATTGCTTTTTTCTTCATGAATCACCTCCGTTTTTTACGCAATTCCAGAAGAATTTGTACATCGAGAATACCACGATATATTTAAAGCGCAATATCCCTCACCCGAACTTGATCAGGAACGCTCCGGCCAGGATAAGCAGGGCTGAAGCAAAACGTATCCGGCCGTATGATTCTCCCAGGAATATCATGCCGAGCAGTACCCCTGCCATAATGCTCACCTGTCTCACCGGTACGGCATAGCTGACCGGCGACATCTTAAGCCCGTAGCGGAAAGCAAGGAAGGATGCCATGAGGACCGGCCCGCTCATGAGGATCAGTTTCCAGTTCAGTCTCCATTCGGCAATTACCTTTCCATTGTAGCGACTGCGGAAAAGGTTCAGAGACATGAGGACAAACATCACGAAAACCATCAGCCAGGTAAAGTAAAGCGGTGAATAGCGCTGTACCCCTGCCTTGTCGAACATCACTCCGAACGAATAGACGAATCCGGCTGCAAGTGCTGCTCTGACCGCCGGTTCCCCCAGGTTCCTGAAAGGGCGCAGAAGTTCATCAAGAGTAAATTTCTGCAGCTGAACCGAATACGCGCCCAGCGCCACCAGGGCTATGCCGCTTCCCCCGATCAGGGAGAGCCGTTCATTTATGAGCATCATCCCCCAGAGCGGGACATAGAGCATGGATGTCTGGCAGAGCGGGTAGGTGAGGGAGATGTCGCCGCTGCTGTATGCCCGCCCGGTCAGAAGGTGGTAGAGGGCAAAGCATCCCCCTCCTCCGAGCGCCATCAGAAATACGTTATAGTCAGGGAACGGTACCGGCTGACGTATCAGGAGCAGAAGAAGGGAGAACATGAGTCCGGAGCTGACGAACATCCACCAGATGAAGACGGTCTTCTGCCTGCTTTTTTTGACGAGGAGATTCCAGATGGCGTGCATTACGGAGGAGAGGAGTATAAGTGTGAAGGCCAGGTTGCTCATTGAACCGACTATAGCGAAAAGATAAATTTTTAGCGAGAATAAAATTATTACAGTTTCAGGCGTCCATGAAAGGTGCAGCAGCCGATTCGACCGGTCAGGCGCTTATCCTTTGTTCAAGTGAAGAATAGTGGTATGGTAATGATTATCATTAACAATCCATCAAGCAACGGGAACAGCCGACATGCCCGAATCGACGCATCCTTTTCAGACCCTGACGCCCAGCTTTATCATGGATGCCGTGGAAAGCCAGGGGTTCAGCTGCGACTGCCGCACCTTCGCCCTCAACAGCTACGAGAACCGCGTCTACCAGGTGGGGATCGAAGACGGTCACCCCCTCATCGCCAAGTTTTACCGCCCGAACCGCTGGAGCGACGAGCAGATCATCGAGGAGCACAACTTCTGCTTCGAGCTGCAGGAGCACGAGCTGCCGGTGGTGGCCCCTTTGGTCAATGCCCGGGGAGAGAGCCTGTTTCACCACGGTATCTTCCGCTTTGCCCTCTACCCGCGCCAGGGCGGCCACGCCCCGGAGTTCGACAATCTCGACAACCTGCTGATCCTCGGCCGGATGCTCGGCCGGATCCATGCCATAGGAGCGGTTCGGCCGTTTGCTCATCGTCCCGTCCTTGACCTTCAAAGTTTCGGTTATGCCAGTGTGGCCCTGATCAGGGAACGCTTTATCCCGGCCGAGTACCGGGAGAGTTATACGGCCCTGACCGATCAGCTACTGGCAGCCATCGAAGCCATTCTGGCCGGGGCCGGCCCGGTCCGCTATATCCGGACTCATGGCGACTGTCACGCCGGCAACATCCTCTGGAGGGACGGGGCGCCTCATTTCGTAGATTTCGACGATGCCCGGATGGCTCCGGCGGTGCAGGATCTCTGGATGATGCTCTCCGGAGAACGGCCGCGCCAGACCGCCCAGCTGGCCGAACTGATCGAAGGCTACAGAGAGTTCTGCGATTTCAATCCCCGCGAGCTCCAGCTTGTCGGCGCTTTGCGTGCCCTGCGGATGCTCCACTACAGTGCCTGGCTCGCCCGGCGCTGGGAAGATCCGATCTTCCCCCGCACCTTTCCCTGGTTCAACACCATCCGTTACTGGGGCGAACAGATCCTGGAACTGCGGGAACAGCTGGCAGCCTTGAGCGAGCCGTCGCTGGAGCTGCCATAAAGCGGAAGAGGCTGGTTCTCCTCACGCAAAGGCGCAACCAAAAGTAGGCGCTTCTAAGAGAGGTCGCAAAGAAATTCAAATGCCTGAGGAGATAGAAACCATACCTACCTAGTGAAATTCGTGAGCCCGATGACCGTTTGTTTTTCTTTGCGTTCTTTGCGTGCTTTGCGCGAGACTGCCTTTCCTTTAATTGATTATCGTATTACATATTTTCTCGGAAAAATGGTATTGTTGACAGCAATGAAGCGAATCGTACTCTCCACAATCATGATTGCTGCCATCATCTGCAGCAACGAAGGGCAGGCGGACATCTACCGTTTTGACGGCGATGACGAGGTCGTCTCCTTTACCGATACCCCCAAGGACAAGAGCTACCAGCTGGTCATGAAAGAGCAGCAGCCCCGCAGCACCGGCAGAGTCAAAGGAAAGTCCCCGACCGCTTCAAAAAGAGAGGAAAGCAGGCCCTCTCAGCCGCTTGAGCAAGAGGGTGATCTTGCCAAAACCCTGCCGATACAGGGGATTATCACTTCACAGACCGGACTCAGAGCCGATCCGTTCGATGGCAAGCTGAAACACCATAACGGTCTCGACATCGCCGCACCCAGCGGTACGCCGGTCAAGCCGGTGGCGCCAGGAACGGTCATTTACAGCGGCTGGAAAAGCGGCTACGGCAACACGGTAATCCTGGAGCACAGCGACGGCATGAAAACGGTTTATGCCCACCACTCAAGCAACAGCGTCACTGCCGGAGAGGCGGTCGACACGAATACTGTTATCGCTTACTCCGGTTCGACCGGACGCTCGACCGGTCCTCATCTCCACTTCGAAGCCTGGCAGGGCGACACCAACATAACCCAGGAGTTCATGCCGGGCAGTAATTCCGGCGGTCACCCCACAACGCTCGCAAACGCCCCCATCCGCCGACTTCTCCAGGAGGACGGCACCATTCTCTTTACCAACCTGCGCTGAGGTCTGACATAACCGCGCTCATGGAGTGTGGATCTCAACGTCGCATAACGTTACATAAAGGCATAATGGTATGAAAAAAATAATAATTGTTGCTTTAATCATCATTACTGTGACCACGGCCGGATTTGGTGCGTGGTATTTCCTGACTTCCCGAAATAGTTATGGTGGCAAGACAGCGTCAATTTCCATCGCGGCGATCCCCTATGAAAAAAATGCATTGATTTACATTGCTGATGACCAGAATTTCTTTGCTGCTAACGGTCTCGATGTCACCTTCAGGGACTATGACACAGGGGTTGCCGCTGTGGAGGCAATGATGGCGGGCAAGATTGACATTGCTGCCGCTTCGGAATTCGTTGTTGTCGGTAGATCACTGAAGAACCATAAAGTACGCATTTTCGCTTCGATTGCGAAGACCCAGGATGATTATGTTTTCGGCCGTACTGACAAAGGGATTCACAATGTTTCAGACCTTAAAGGGAAACGGATCGGCCTTGCAAAGCAAACAGCAGCCGAATTCTATTTAGGCAGGTTCCTAGATAGGCAAGGCATGAATATCCAGCAGGTTAAGCTTGTTGATGTCAGTCCGGCAAAATCGGCAGAGATGTTCACTGACGGGAATCTTGATGCGATTGTCGCCTGGCAGCCCTATGCCTATCGAATACGAAAGCAAGAAGCGAATAAAATCGTCTCATGGTCGGCGCAGAATGGTCAATTGATGTACTGGAATCTGGTCGCTACAGATGCCTGGATATCAGGCAATCCGGAACTGATGAAGAGGCTATTGAAATCACTTGCGCAAGCGGAGCGCTATCTGATGCTGCATCCGAGTGAAGCAAAGGCCATAGTTCAAAGACGGCTCGGATATGATGACGCTTGCATAACGGCAATATGGCCCGATACCCAGTTCACCATGTCGCTCGACCAGTCGCTGGTAGTTGCCATGGAAGATGAGGCACGGTGGCTGATTGCCAATAACTTAACCCGTGAAAAAAAAATACCCAATTATCTTGATTATATCCACCAGAACGGCCTCAGTGAAGTACGCTCTGAAGCCGTGAATATCATCCGTTGATCCGACCATGAAGATCAGAACTCAATATAATTTAACTCTTGTTGTTTTCGGGGCGACTCTCTTCATCATATTAGCTTCGATGGTCGCCACGCATCTGAAGATCGAGCGACTGCAAAAGCAAGCTGATCTTGTAACAAAAATAGAAAAAAATATCCGCGACATCACATATCTATCAAATGAATATCTAGTCTACCATGAAAGCCAG
>Ga0134124_10003217_pt1 | contig 13137 bp, 10 predicted proteins | sample KB304_FD_96880 | JGI IMG/M metagenome (GOLD analysis project Ga0134124, IMG submission 96880) | Terrestrial soil microbial communities without Nitrogen fertilizer from Kellogg Biological Station, Michigan, USA - KB3-0-4 | ecosystem: Environmental > Terrestrial > Soil > Unclassified ... | reverse complement strand
TACTCGAGCTCGTGGAGCGACTCAGCTCCGGCAGCGATTGGCGACAAACTCCCGGCATCGCATATCTCAAGGGTGATGAAATCGTTGAGACTACGCCACGCGCACTGGTCCAGGATCTCGACTCGCTACCGTTTCCATACCGGCCGTATGAAGCCGGACACATCGGCGGCTTCGCAACTCTTCCTCTACTCGCAAGCCGAGGTTGCGTGCGCCGTTGCTCCTTCTGCTCGATTCACACTTTCTACAGGACTGCTCCAGGTAAGGTCGTTCGCGTTCGCAAGCCCGCCAAAATCATCGAAGAGATGCAGCTCTTGCACGACGAGTTCAACGTAAGAATCTATCTCTTCCAGGATGACGACTTCCCGCTCTGGGGTCGTGTGGGCCGAGAGTGGGCCGACGAGCTGGTTGGCAGAATGCATGACAGTGGTCTGGCGGATCATACGGTGTGGAAGATCAGTTGTCGTGGCGAATACGTGGATATGGAGTTGTTCACGAAGTTGCGTGACGCTGGTCTATTCCTCGTTTACATGGGAATCGAGTCGGGCGATGAAGAAGGATTGAAGGTGCTCAACAAGGAGATGACTGTTGAGCAGAACCTCGAAGCCGTGCGAATGCTCAAGGAGCTCGGAATACTTGTTTCGTATGGCTTCATGCTTTTCGATCCGTCGAGCACGTTCGATTCGGTGCGAGGAAATGTAGCCTTCCTGCGCAAGATGGTTGGCGATGGCCGTGCCGCAGCGGTGTTTTCGCGGATGTTGCCTTATGGCGGCACTCCGATTCGAGACCAATTGAGGAAGGAAGGACGTCTCAGAGGAGACCTTACCAGTCCGGATTACGTTTTTCTCGATACGCGTCTCAATGAATATCACAGCTTGCTCACGACCGCAGTGCGCCCGTGGATACATAAGACAGGTCTGTCGTACCAGTTGAATTATGCCTGGGATGAATTCGAGAGCATAAAACGACTCGCTCCCGCTGTTTGGGGCGCCGATGAATATCAAGCGAGGCTGCGTTCGCTGACCGCGGAGAGTAACGAGCAGCTATTCCGCCTGGTTGAGGAATCGTCGCGAGGGTTTGAAGAAGGCGATCTGTCATTCCTCGAGCCGTTCGCCATACGAGAGTATTGCGAGAACAATCAAAAACGGCTGCTTACGATTCGCGATAATTTCGTTGCTGAAAACATCGATCTGTTGATGGAAGCGATCAATCCAAATTGCGCTAGTGGGCCAGTAATCTCGCCTCAAGTCCATTAACGGAAGCGGATGTCACATCGCGATCCGAATCGTTTCGCGCCTCTCTTCGTGCTCTGTACGGCCCGATCATATTCGTCTGTGGTGACGACTATGATCGGGCAGCACCCCGAGCTCGCCGGACTTCCCGAGTTAAAGCTGTTCTGCTGCGCTACTGTCGGAGAGTTGGAAGACTCGCTTCCTGAATACTGGATCCGGCGTGGTGTGACTCACCGCAGCCCGGGCCTTGTTCGAGCAATTGCCCAGCTTGAATTCGGCGACCAAACACTCCAGTCATTATCGTCAGCGCGGTTGTGGCTTGAAGCACGCCGGCAATGGTCGGGAGCGGAAGTTCTTGATGCTGTGCAAACACGATTGAGCCCGCTTACGATCGTAGAAAAGTCTCCTGATAACGTGTTGAGCGATGAAGCGCTGGAACGCATGTCGTCGGCGTATCCGCGGGCCAGGTACTTACATTTGACTCGTCACCCGTTGACCACGCAACGCTCCATACAAGAACATCGCGCCCGAACCGTCCCCGAACATCCGCAGCACGACGAACCGATGTATAGCATTGCTTCGTGGTATAGCATTCACAGACGCATCTTGCATTTTGGTGCGGAACTGCCGCCGCAGCGGTATATGCGTGTGAGGGCGGAGGATGTTCTTAACGACAGTGAGCGGCAGTTGCGCGCGATTGCTGAGTGGTTGAGAGTTAGCACCGATGCAAGCGCGATTGAAGCGATGAAGCATCCGGAGGCTTCGCCGTTTGCAAGTTTTGGAGCTGTTGGGAGTGGGGCGACTGGTGGGAATGATCCGGGTTTTCTGAATAATCCAATCCCGCGTGCGGCAGAGCTCCCGTCATCGCTTGATTCCCCAGAAGGCTGGGTGGCGGAGCCGGAGGTTTGGGAGATGGTGAAGGATTTAGCGTCGTTATTGGATTACGGTGCGCGCAAGGAACCAGTAGATACCCGCCAGAGTGAGTAATAGAGAGAGTGCGGGCACGTGTTTCAGCATGAACGCGGGCCGATGCTGTAATCGCCATATCAATGGTAGAGTGACAGCGGCGATTGAGAGTTGTGCAACTTCGACGCCGAGATTGAATGATAGGAGTGGAATGGCGCCTCGTGTTCCCATCGCGCCGATGCCCAAGTCTTGAAGGATCGACGCGAAGCCGAGTCCGTGAATCAGGCCAAAACCAAACGTCACCAGCCAACGCCTCGCCAGTTGACGGTGGAGCAGATTCTCGATACCGACGAAGACAATTGACGCGGCGATCAGTGGTTCGACGATGGTCGCTGGGAGAGTGACGACGCCGAAGGTCGCGAGCGCGAGGGTTAAGGAGTGTGCGATTGTGAATGAGGTGATGATTCGCGCGTTGCTAGATAGTGCGCCGCCGGTGAGAAGCACGGCCAGGAGGAATGCGAGGTGATCGTAACCAGTCAGGATGTGCTCGATCCCGAGGACGAGAAAACGGAAGAAACGTTCGCTGCGCGATCCGGAGTTGCTGTGTAGAGTGATCGTGAGGTCTCTCGATTCAGCGCTCAGCATTCGCTCAGTAAGTATTTTGCCTTCACTGTCTCGCACCGAGAGAAACTGCTTGTGACCACGAGGCAGGTGATCGAATGCGATTGCGGTGAGATGCAATTCGGTGGCGGAAGAGATTGGGAATTCCAGGGTGAAATGGATGCTGGTTGCATCAGGCGTCTGAACATCAAAATGTCTTAACCCCAGTCCTTTGATCTCCAGCAGACGCTCGCCAAGCTTTGGATCAAAATCGACACGAGCAAAACTAACCTCCGCCACAATTCGATCAGGCAGAATGCGAACCTCAGCCGCACTCAACCCCGGATCATGCGCCAGCGCAGTGCCATTAAACAGCAGGACCAGCATCACCAATTTCAGAAAATATTTCGTCATTTTGGGTTTCAACTGTAGGGGTGGCCCTCTGTGGCCACCCGTCTGGTAATTGCCGCGAACGGGTGGCCACGGAGGGCCACCCCTACAATTGCTCAATTATGGGTGTTGGTGGTTGCGGCCGTTTTGGGGGGTTGATTCGTAGGGGAACACTTTATTGAAAGCCATGTCGTTACGATCGACACCGTCACCTGCCGGACCACGAATGATCAGGTTATTGGGATCTCGGAGATCGCTGATCAGCGCCGTGACAGCGATATCCACAACATCGTCTCCAAAGCGACGACCGTTGGGCCATCCGCCCGGAACGAACCCGCCATTCTTGAACGGATCCTGAATGTTGCTCTTCAGCACGTCGCCGCCAAAAATACTCAATCGCGAGAAACCAACATCGTCAGGATTCGCGGGGCTGCCGCCGGCAAGACGCGCTCTACTCGTCGAGAGATCAACCTTGATCAGATCCGGAATGTAAATCCCGGCAATGTCTGTGCGGTTAGTCTCCGGCGCAACCGGCGACTTAAACACGAGCAGATTGATCAAGCGCGCGAGCTCCGGGATTTCAGCATACTTCCTGAAAAGCTCACCATCATTGCTCGGACTCGTGCGGCTGTACAGATCCTTATCCGCAATCGCAACCAATCCTTCGTTGAAGAGGGGATTCCCCTGACGTGCTACCTGTACGAACGGGCCATTGTTCTTCGGCGAATGCTTCTCATTCAACACTCTTACCGACTGTCTGCTGGTCGTCGCATAAACACCTGCGATCTGCTGGTCGCCGCCGAGTTCTGCAATCGGCACCTCGAGCGCCATCAAATGAAGATTGAACCCACCCTGCGAATCCTTGCCGGGATTGCGTAGTTTGAGCAGATCGAATATCGACTGAATATCCGCGTAAAACCCGTCATCACGCTGGCCGGCGAACGCGATGTAGCCATTCGACAATTCCGCGATGGACTCGCGTGTATATCGATCGAGCTCGGCCTCCGTAGCGACTCCATCTCGCGCACGGTTCTCGCCATCGTTTCCCTGATTGTAAAACGGCGTCGCGTTGCCCTGATTGTTAGGCGGAACCACTCCCGCGCCGAGCACCGTCTCGCGATGCGAGCGGTGGTCCACCTTAGTAACCGTGTAGGTTTGCGTCAGGTTCTGATTCGCATCGTCCACGTGCTGAACAACGCCAAGATACGATTGCAGTATCGTGTTTTGGTTTTTGAAGCTGGTGGTGAAACGAAATTGGTAACTCAGTGTGGCGCGCCCGGCGGCGACGTCAGGACCGAGCGCCACGTGAATCTCATACAAAACATTGTCATCGAAGTTGTACTTGTTGGGACCGATTCCCGGCTCCTGATGCGGGTACACACCAAGCGCGAGCACGAGAGACTTTTGCGGTCCGTCCTGATCGACGAAGGCATAAACGTCCGTGGTATTGGCCGCCGGATCGAGAATGATCAGCGGCGCGTCCATGTGACTAGAAGCGAGAACGTTTGCCGGTAGAATTAGCGCGAGCATAAGTATCGCGACTAACTGTTTCAAGACCTGTGTAGACATAGTTACTCCTTGTTGTAATTTAATTTGTGGTTGCGCCGGAAGATCTCAAGTTGTTTTCGCTCACTCGGCAACAGCATCTGCTGAATCGCGAAAGCTTGTTGCAGCCGTCGCTTTGCTTGGGCGCTGTCGTTGTTGAGTGCGGCGATGATGCCGGCGTGCAGGAACAAGCGGGCGTCAATTGTTCCTTCTGATAAAGCTTGCGTCGCGTGTTGTTGTGCTTCCGTGGTGCGTCCGGCTACGGCGAGCGCAAACGCGAGTGCATCGTGCGTGAAGACGTCTCCGCGGTTGGTTAATTCCTGCTGGGCCATCCGGACGGCCTGATCGACGTTCTCACCTCGAGTGGCGAGAAAGAGTGATAAGGCTCGCGGATCTTCCGTAGCGCCACGCTCGACGATCTGTGATTCGACTTGCTTCGCGCGCTCGCGATCGCCTGTTAGCGCGAGAGCGTCTGCCAATGCCCATTGATATTCCGGCAGTGGATTCAACTTCGCCGCGTGTTGCAGCTCGACAACTGCATCGCCAGCTCGATGCAACGCGAGCAGTATCCGACCTCGCGCCAGCAGTGCGGGTGCGTAGTCGGGTTGCAGGACCAGTCCCGCACTGCACGATTCGAGCGCTTGTTTCGTTGCGCCTTGCTGCAATTGATAGAGTGACAGTCGTGTGTAAGCCCAGGCCGCTGCCTCAGCATCGTTAGGACTGCTGCCGCTGACAGCCAATCTCATCAATTCGATCGCGCCGTTCAGATCCCCAGTCAACCAGCGTACGTGGGCGGCACGCACGTACGATTGCAGATCAGGCCGGAGATCGACCATCTTCTGATAGGCCGCTGCTCCTTCACGAACCTTGCCCTGATCGACTAACACGTCTCCGAGAACGCCGTAATCGAATGGCCGTTCACGCGTGTTCACGAGCTCGCGCGCCACGGCTTCCGCCTCATGGAAACGATGCAGGCTTTGCAATGCATGCGCGCTCAACAGCAGCGTATCCGGGCCTTTCGCACCGATTGCTTCCATGCACTGAGCGCATTGATCGGCGAGGTTGTAGTAGCTTGCGTCGAAGGTGAGTCGGGCTTTTTTGACGAACATCCATCCGAGACGTTCCAATCCGGCTGTCGATCCATTGCGGATGAGCGCTTGTTGCTGCGCGATCTCTTCATCGATGGGCGCAGTGCCATTCAATGACGCCAACACAAAACGGCAGGGAGCGCTCTTCGGTGAACTGTCTTCCGCCTCAGCCCGAAGAAATGTCTTACGAGTTGCAATCAGTGCGAAGACAAGAATCAACGCCCCCAGAACAGCGAGTGCCCGTTTGTTTGTCATATCGCAATTTACGGATGGAAGTGAGGTATTGGATTTCTCTCTGCGTAAATCTCTGCGTCCTCTGCGCCTCTGCGGTAAAAGAAAACGAAAACGCATGTAAACCGCAGAGGCGCAGAGGACGCAGAGACTACGCAGAGTTGAAGCTTGACTTTTTCTGGTGCTCCAATAGAGTGAGAACTGATGAGTAACAGCGTCGCCGCTAATCTGCCGAAAGAGATGCAGTCGCATCACTACCCGATTCTCTACCAGGTCGAGGACTCTCACTGGTGGTATGTCGGTCGACGCCGGATCATCCAATCGCTCGTCGAGAAAATTTCCGCAACGCTGAAGACTCAGAGAATCCTCGACGTCGGCTGCGGCACGGGCGCGAATCTCAAGATGCTTGCCGCTTACGGGAAAGCAGAAGGCGTCGACATTTCGCCGCAAGCCGTCGACTTCTGCCACGAGCGCGGTTTGGACTCCGTGAAGCTCGGAGCTGTGGAGCAGCTACCATACGAAAGCGATTCTTTCGAGCTCGTCACCGCACTCGACGTCATCGAACACCTCGACGACGACATTGCCGGACTGCGCGAGATGAGACGCGTCTTACGTCCCGACGGGTGCATCCTCGTCTTTGTTCCAGCGTTCATGTTTCTTTGGGGCGTTCAGGATGATGTGAGCAATCATCGACGCCGTTACACGTTGCCGAGTTTGTTGAAAGCAGTCGAAGAGGCGGGGTTCTCCGTCGAGTGGTCCAGCTACGCAAACATCAGCTTTTTTTTACCCGTGCTTGTCGTGCGTTCCGTGATGCGCTGGCTCGGTCTGCGCGCGGATACGGAATACGGCATCAACATTTCGCTAATGAATGGGCCATTCAGCTCGTTGTTCGCCGCTGAGCGTCACGTTTTTAGACGTGGAAGACTTCCGTTTGGCGTTTCAGCCGTCTGTATCGCCCGGCGAGTAGATTAGGGTTTTTCCACGGCGGAGCGGGGGAGCGAGCCGGGTTTTGCGTGATGCCTGGGTGAGAACCTGTACTTCAGGAGATTCGAAGTAAACTCGAGGATCGCTTTCGGCTTTACGAACGAACCCCTGTTGTCGTTGATCTTAAAATGAACCGGCGTTTCGCCGATCTTCAGCCCGAGCTCGCGCGCGCGGATCACGATCTCCGCATCGGCAAACCAATCGTCTGACTGGAGGTGTAGCAGCTCATACTTATCGCGCCGCATGATTTTAGGCTTCGAGTTGATGTCGCGGACTTTGAATCCGAAAAGCAAACTGAAGATTGCGTTGTACACCGCTGAGATCAATCGTCGATACAAACCATCGTCGCGTATGACGCGGTACGTTTTAGTTAGATCGAGATCCTCCAGCTCACATTTCAGCAGACACGCGATTATCGACTCGGGTGGAAACTGCCCGTCGCCATCGATCACGCCGATGTATGTACCGCGCGCGGCGTCGAGGCCCATGCGCATGTCCCATCCCATCATGCCCTGCTTGGGGCGAATTACGGTGCGGATATTTGGTGACTCTTCGGCCAGTTTTTTGACTACTTGAGGTGTTTCGTCGTCGCTTCCCTCGATATAGTTTCCGACGAGCACGAGCTCCCACGAGAAATTGCAGAGCGACAGCGTTCGCTGCAAACGCTCAACGAATGGAATAATACTCTGTCCGCTTCGATAGCAGAGTACTACGAGTGAAAAATGGGGCTCTGGCACGACGCGATGTTATTACGTATTTCACTCTGGCTGCAACGACGCAAATGATGCGAATCCTTGTCACCGGCGCCTCGTCGCCTCTCGCAGTTGGCGTAATGCGTCAGTTGCTTTTGAATAGCGACCTTGAGCTCTGGGCCGGCCGTCATCGAAAAGCCATTCCGCTCTCCGATCCGCGGTTGCACGCGATCGATCTGGATCTCGAAAAATCCGACTTAACCGAGACTTTATCTCGGACGCCGGTGGATATGGTGATTCACTTCGCAGGAGTGACGCACGCCTCCGATGAACAGCAATACTGGAAAGTTAATTTCGAAGGAACACGCCGGCTGGCGCAGGCAGCACACGAAAACGGCTGTCGTCGTTTCGTCTACATCAGCACACGCTGCGCGACTCACGGCAGCGGAGCGTATGGCGAATCGAAACTTGCAGCCGAACAGGAGCTTCAAAAGCTCGATTGGAATAGTCTACTGATCATTCGTCCCGCCGAGATCTATGGCGGTGGAGGCCAGGAAGGAATCGATCGAATGTTAACTGTGGCGCGCAGATGGCGCGTCATTCCGGCGCTGTTCGGTAACACGAATCTACAATTCGCCCCGATGCATGTTGACGACTTCACCCGTCTCGCCGTCAAACTAATTCAACAACACAATACCGGCGTCAGAATCGAAACCATCTGCGGTCCTGAGGATCTAAACGGAATCGAGCTCGCCGGGCGTATTTTCAAACACTATCGCGCCCTGCCATTACCACTTTGGTGGCCTGCAGTGTCTATCAGTCTCAAGACGTTGCAAAAACTCGGCTGGGCGATCGTCAAACCCGATCAGTTGACTCGCTTAACCGGTGACAAGACAGGAAACGCTGCGAGCCGAGCTCTCACCTCCGAAGAATTGCGGCGTTTTCCTGCGAACTGATCCTCCTGAAACAAAATCGCAGGAATATTCATTACAGTTAGAAATAAGAACAGGTGGCTCCACACACCTCATCGTCTACAACTGATTCGGAGTTTACGTCGAATCATGATCAGTCAACCTAATCTGCTGGAAACACACTCCCCCGGCGGACCAGTCATCAAGGAGAAGGAGCACGATGGCAAACTGGAAAGATCTTTTAAAAACCGCAAACATTGCGCAATCGCTGCAAAGGGCGCGCACTGGATTGGAAGAGACCACCACCTATGTCCTGGGCCAGGGTGGCTTCGACCCCACAAAAATGTTAACGAAGAAATGTGACTGCTCAGGCTTTGTCGCCTGGGCCATCGGCATACCCAGGGAATTTCCACCAGGATCTAATCGTTGGCTCGACACCGACGCTTACTGGAATGGTGGCGGCGCTGCTGCAAAGGCGGCCGGATTTCCACTGCTTAAAAACGTTGCCGCCGCGGATGCCGAACCGGGCGACCTCATCGTTTATCCGGACCACGGAGGGATGCAGGGCCACATCGGGATGATCTCCGGAATGGATAGTCACGGCGAGCTCAAAGTCATTCATTGTTCCAAGGGGAATTTTAGAAAATTCGGCGACGCGACCAGGGAAACTGATTCTGCAGTCTGGAAAATCCAGGCAAAGACCAGATTCATGAGAATCGATTTTGACGCAATGCGACGCTATGCAGGAATTACCGGTGACACACCTGTCATCGATCCTATCGAGGTAGTAGCCGGCGGTGCGCTTCATCATTCCTTACTGGCGACGGATGCAACGCTGCAACTGGTCTCCAAAGGGAAACTGGAGTTGACCCGTACCGGAATGAGAGTTTCGGGCATCTCTGCCGTGCAGCAGGCGATGAACATTCTCGCTCGCGAACACGAAGCTTATGCTATCGATCTCGGCGTCAATGAAGCCAGTATCGGTATCTTCGGTCCTCGCACTGAAACGGCGCTGGAAGCGCTTCAGGCAGATTTATCTTTGCCGCAAACGGGCGCGCTGGACGCGGCCACGCTGCTTGCCATGGATGAGCTGCTGGTGAAAGCGTCGGAGAATGTCGAGGCCCCGGATACCAGCGACATATCATTACCCACTTCGGGGTCAACTGAAATAGGCAATCAGCCACTCGTGTTTCAGCTCATTCGTGAACACTCCACCTGGTTTGCATCCACGCAGGGTGAACGCTTTTTCGTTGGCAATCGAGTGCCTTTTCAGGGGCGTGTGGGTCTGATGAATTTGCGCGATCAATCCTCACCGATTTATGACCCGGCCGAATACGCGAATACCTTCGACCATTGGGCGCATTTCATTGCTCCGACCGTCAAGGCAGAAAGCAGAGGCCATTTCAACTGTCTCAATACTTATGACAGGGCCGGCTTTACTTTCGGCTTTCTCCAGTTCGCGGCGCATGTTGCCGATGGCGACTTCGTGAAGTTTTTCAGAGCCCTTCTTCAACTCGATGAGCGCAAGGCGTATTTCCCCGACCTGGAGCTGCGAGATGGTCGCATCGTGCAGCCGACAGAGAATGGCGTGGTGCGTCTGGAAACAGCCGCGTCGTCTGATCCGCTTAAAAGGTATCTGAATCCTTCGGGCGGTGAGGTCGAGAACAGGGAAGTGCTTTCAGCCGCGCGATTCGTTCATTGGTGCGCGCATAGTAAGGCGCATCGCGAGCTTCAGGTGAAGGTGGGAATTGACACCATCAGACAGAAACTTCGCACCGCGCATAACAAGATCAATCTTGAAGGGCGTGGTGATAAGGTTTGCTTCGTTGTCGCGGACATCCTGCACCAGGGACGTGGCACTTTCGTGATGATGAAACAGATCATCCATAACAACAACGACGCAGCCGCGTATGAAAAACTCCTGACCATTGGCGCGTCAAGCTTCCCGGAGAGAATTCAAACGATTCGAGCAGAGGTAGCGAAGCTCGAAGCCGCCGGGCACTTCGGAACGAGGAAATACTCGAGCGCCAGCAACGACCTGATTTAGAAACTGGCGAAGTTTTCACTGCGGCCCTCGGCGTATCTGTGCGTTTTCTGCGTTAGAATTTGTCCTTAACGTAGAGAACGCACAGATACGCCGAGGGCCGCAAAGACTATGGATTCAAAAACACTTCCAATCATCACTACTCCACGCATAGTCCTGCGTTGGATTTCCGAAGACGACGTCGACAGTCTCTACGAGATCTTTTCCAACCCGCAGGTGATGCGATACTGGAGCACAGTTCCACTCCCGAATCGAGAAGCCGCTGTCGCGTTGCAACGCGAGATCGCTGGAGGCAACGAGAGCGAAACGATGTTCAAGTGGGGAATTGCTTTGCGCGACTCCAACAAAATCATCGGCACGACGACGCTCTTCAATCTCAACCTCGACAACGGCCGCGCCGAGATTGGGTACGCAATGGCCCATGCTTACTGGGGCAAAGGCTACATGAACGAAGCGCTGAAGGCGTTGGTCTCACACGTCTTTGAAGTGATGGAGCTGCGCCGGCTCGAAGCCGACGTGGATCCACGCAATGTCGCCTCCATTCGCACGCTCGAAAGATTGGGTTTTCAACGGGAAGGTTTTCTTCGTGAGCGCTGGCATGTGAACGGTGAGATTCAGGACGCGCTGTTCTACGGACTCCTGCGACACGAGTGGCTGAAAGAATAGAATGAAGCGACGCGAGCTCTCCACAGCCCGCGCCGCTTCTTTCCGGCGATCAGTTAAACCGTGATGGTAACTGGGCCAGGGTTGAAGGTCAGGCCGGCAGGCCCGTTTGGATTAAACGTAAGCTCGTACGATGAGCCGTTTAAACTGACATTGAACTGTGATGGGCCTCCCCAGTTAACGCCGAGCATCAGAATGCTGTACGTGCCCGCCGGGACAGTTTGGTTAATAGTCTGCTTGAGAGGCTGATTCACCCCATTCAACACGATGGTATTTTGATAGGCGCCCGGCTGAATGCCGAGCGTTACGTTGACAGGTTGATTGTTGCCGCTCAGGATTTGGCATAGTTCGAAACTTGCGCTCGGCGTATATGCCATGATGACGAGCTCGTTATCGCACGCAGTTATAGTCATTGAGTTTGCCATGTCGTCTTTCTCCTTAATTGAGTTTGAGTATGTTCGATCCTCTAGCTAATAACGCGAGAACTTCTTCGGAAAACCACCACGGCTATGAAATATAAAATCGAAGGCCGCCGGAATTGACTCCAGGCGGCCTCGATAAGTTAATGGCTCAAACCAGGATCTATGGTGCGGGCCAGTTGCCAGTTGGGCTATTTGCCGTAGCGCCTTCCACGCCATCGACGTGTGCGCCAAGATCCTTACCGTCGCTGGCTGCGCTCTTCCACGTCGTTCCGCTGGCAACACGGTAGTTGCCGTCTCGGCCGCTGTTGAAGTTAAGTAACATTGACGACCATGATGTGGCCCATATCTGCGTTCCGGGCCAGTTAGACGCTGCTCCTCCAGTGCGCATGATCCCGTTGTTGGTCACATCAAACCCGGTAAACTGATTAGCGAGCGCGTTGTTAGCGTGATTAATCGCGCCGGAACCGGAGATGCCACAACCGCGATAATCAATGACATTGTCTTTGAAGACAAAGCCACTCCATTTTGGTGTGACGGGATCGCCTACAAGGATAAGCGAGCCATCGCTGAAAACACTGTTACACGAACTGGCTTGCGTAGGATTCGCGTTGATGATTGTGTTGTGGACGATTTGCAGGTTCTGAGTGCCGCCCAAAAACCATCCCGTCGCTCCCCAGTCACCTGACGCAGCGTTCGGCTCAGGATCCCAAACCTCGGCATCCATCTCAAACACATTGTCCCTGAAGAGCACTCGATCAGGAGTTACTCCGCAGTTGATGGCGCCGTCAATCGTATGGCCCACCACCGCTGTTCCAGCGTGGACGTTCTTCATAAAGTTCTTGTACCAGATGATGTCTGACATCTGGTCGAGCGTACCGGAGACGCTAGCTGTCGCTGCGGCCCCAGTGCCACCGCCACCCGAAAAGCTGACTGTCGGCGCCAGACAGTAGCCCATGCCAGGATTTGTAATGCTTACACTCGTTACCTGTCCGCCGCTAACGTTTGCTGTCGCCGTCACGCACTGACCCTGCACGCAGCCTGGTGTGTGAGTGAAGGACACGGTCGGCGCTGAGGTGTAGCCGCTGCCACCGTTCGTTACGGTGACGTTAGTGACTCGGCTTGAGTCCTGTTCCAGCTTCAGGTTTATTGCCAGCGACTGCGCGTCGGGCCAAAAACCTCCCTGAGCATCGGCGGTGCCGCCAAAATAGTTACCGAAGACGAGTAACTTTGCACACGTCTTACACTCGAACAGGTTTTTCTCAGCGATCCAGTCAGTCGTAAAGGTATCGCCGCAACCACCATCAGGTTTCCACTTGCAAGGCACGTACATGTGATTGCGCAAAAACTCCAGTTGACCGATTACGTAATTGTCAATGCGCAGGCCGTCGCCGCCCCACATAAAGTTCTCGCCAACCCCGATCAGAGTGTTGTT
>Ga0134124_10003215_pt1 | contig 13142 bp, 9 predicted proteins | sample KB304_FD_96880 | JGI IMG/M metagenome (GOLD analysis project Ga0134124, IMG submission 96880) | Terrestrial soil microbial communities without Nitrogen fertilizer from Kellogg Biological Station, Michigan, USA - KB3-0-4 | ecosystem: Environmental > Terrestrial > Soil > Unclassified ... | reverse complement strand
CTTGACACCGTTTGCAGCCAGCATGGCGTTGAGTTGGCCACTGGGCTTGTCGCTGAGCTGGAGGATTACTTTTACTAAGCTACCGCTGTTTTTGCCGGCGAGCATTTCGCTGAGGTTAGAGGCGACCTTGATCGGCTTTGCACCCTGGCTTCCGCGGGACTCATTGCCTTTAGCATAGGCGGTAAAGACGTTGCCGCCCAGCAGGCTTGGTCCCGGTGTGAGGCTTGCCAGCAAGGCCAGCACCAGGAAGCGTTTTGTCTTTTGAATCGATGTCACTTTTCGTTTTCTCCGTACTGAGGTTTGCCAGTTCTGGACAAACAACTGGCGGAACCACCTGTGCAGGGGCTGTGCCACGCTCGCGAAAGTGGCGCATGGCCTTGCGTAACAATGACTTAACTGCTTTGTCCTGAAAATCGGCCATGGACCAGACGCTGACCGATCTGCTCAGGTTGACTGGTCCGCTAGTTCACTTTGATAGAATCGGTCCCATGCTTCCTGAGGAGATCGAGGTCCATCGCGATCGCATGTGGCGACGCGATCCTGAAAACCGTGTCGACGACGTTTACACCGCCGAGCGCTTCATTGAAGACGTCGGATTCTGTGAGACTCTGACTGACGCGCGGCGTCCCGGACCGTCGCTTTACGTCGCTGTTTGTGGCCGGCGCGACGCGCACATGCCGCGCAACGTGCAGAAGGATCCGGAGAGTCGTCTGGCGTGGAGCATCAAGGACGACGTAATGCGACGGGGCAAGTGCTTTTACGGAAAGTTGCTGCGCGGTCGCTCGACGTTTATCGCGCCGCGTTTGCTTCCGTTCTTCAATGCGCTTTGGGGAATGCCGCACAAGCTGGAGAAGAAGATGTTGTCGGCCGAGGCCCAGTCGATACTCAAGATCATGCGGCGTGAGTGGGAAATGGCCTCGCGCGACTTGCGTGAGGAGAGTGGGATTCGCGAGCGAGCGCGTTTTGATAAGGCGATGACTGAGCTACAGCGGTCGTTGAAGTTAATACCGACGGAAGTGCTGTATGAGCCGACTTTTACTTACATCTGGTCGATTCCCGAGGCGCGTTTTGCGGACCAGCTTAAAGAGAATGTGGGAAGGGATGAGGCGCTGAAAGAGATCGCGCGGTCCTATCTGGTCGGAGCAGGGATGACGTTGCGTGGCGAACTGGCCCGCGTCACCGGCCTCCGCTCACCTGAAGCTGGATTAGGAAATTGGGCGCTCGTTGATGAAGGCTTCGCGGATCGCCTCGCGCCCGGCGTTTACCGTTTACGTAACCACGGATTAGGCGGATCAAAGCCGCGGATTTAATCCGATTTTATCCGTGGCTTTGATCTGTTCAATCCGTGGTTACTGCTTTAGATTCAGCACTCGCTTCCCGGAGTGCTTGTTGCTCAAGTTGAGCAATCTCCAGGACCAATGGCAACTGGTCCTGCGCACTCCCCAGGCGCTGCATCATGATGTCTGTTTCACCCTCAGTCAGCGTGCGCCGCGCCGTCGCCTCGATCGTCTGGAGCCGCGTCTTTGCCTTCGCGAGGTGATCGGTAGCTTGTTGTTTCAGGTGTTGCAGCCGCTCATGGTCGTCCGCTAACTCCTTCTGTAGCGAAGCAGATTCCGGCGTGTGAAGCGTCCGCGCCCGGTTAATCTGCCGCTCCACTCGCAGCATTTCCCGCTTAGACCGCGAAATAACGCGGGACGCCATCAGCCGATTAGCCAGTGTTTCGAGGTAAGCATCCGCCAGGAGCGGGTTACTCTGCTCGATTTCGGCCAGCGCCGCCCGCTCAGCCGACGTCAATTCCGAACGGAACCATACAACCTCACTCGCCGTGATTCCATCCGAAGCTAATCGGTCTCGTAATTTTGAGAGCCATCGCTTGCGATAAAGGAACAGAAGCAAGGCGATTACTAGTCCCAGCGCAAACCCAAGTGTCAAAGAGAGACCGGCCAGCAAGAGATAGACGGCGGCCGTATCTGTGGCCGTCGCGCTAAGAAATAGGACAAGGAACACCAGCGGGGCCGGAAGCGAAGTCGCCGCCACGGCAATCCAGGGCGCAACTTTCAGCAATCGAGCCGTCGTGGCATCTTTGCCGGAAAGTTTCCCTTTCGACTGGCTCGTCACAAGCGCTTCCTTCATAACATCAGTATAATGTCGCTCGTACCATAGAGGAAATTCAATGAAGACGCTCCGACGACTCCACCTGACCGTTTTGCAGTTGTCCATCATCGTTGGCTTTGTCGTGTTCACCTCGTCGGCCTTTGGTCAGCCCCAAAGCATTACGGGCGGCGACGGCGCCACGCACGGTCCCGGCAAACCAGTCACCGTTCCGGTTACGATCCGGGTTAAAGAGGAAACTGAATTACAGAATATCGATTTATCGATTCACGAGGACGGCGAGCCGCAAACGATCATCTCGCTCAGAGGTATCGGCACGAATTCACCAATCACCCTCGTGGTGTTGATTCAGGAAGACCTCGTGCCTTCGGTCGGAAACGAGATCAAGGATCTGGCAAAGTTCATTCGTGATCTGCCGAAGGGTTCGCGAGTGATGGTGGGTTACCTGCGCACCGGGAGTCTTCAAGTCAAACAGCGGTTTACGACCGATCTCGAGAAAGCCGCGAGCGCTTTGCGACCACCGACGGGTTTCGCCAGTAACAGTCCATACAATCCTTATGTTGAAGTTATTGAAGCATTGAAACGATTTGAAGGGCAGCCACTCGGCCGGCGGGCGATACTGCTCGTGTCTGATGGTTTGGACATCTCGCGTGGCGTTGAGTCGTCGTCGCCTACGCAGAGTGTTGATTTGCAGCGGGCAGTGAATGAGTCGCAGCGACGCGGCGTTGCGATCTACAGCTTCTACGCGCCATCCATTGTGGCGGCGGCGCACCCGGAGCTTGTTCTTAATGCGCAGAGTTCGTTGCAGCGCTTGTCGGATGAGACTGGCGGAATTCCTTTCTTCCAGGGCACGGGCGCGCCCGTGAGTTTTGTGCCTTTCATCCGTGAGTTGGACACCTCATTACAGAAACAGGCCGCACTGACTTTTCTTTCGACACATCTCGGCAAGGGTTTCCATAAACTCGAGGTGAAATCCTCGACTTCGGGTGTGCGCGTCGCGTATCCGTCAGGATACGTGAGGTAGCGTTACTGTACGGTCGCAGCCAGCAGCGATCCACGACGATCGCTTGCAGTAGCCCAGCCGTCAGCCAACTGTCCAATCATGCCGTGAAAGTGGATCTCACTGCCGCTTAGCACCACGACCACATCGCCCGCGTGGTAACGCGGATCGTCGAGCCGGAAACGAATCACCGTCGCCTGCCCGTTTGCTTGTTCCATTGTTTCAAATTGAAAAGTGTCGGCGTCAGCGACGTACGTTTGTGAATTATTAGCGACTCTTTGCTCGTCCGGCATTGATTGATCCTCTCGTTAATAACTGTAGGGGCGGCCCTCCGTGGCCGCCCGTTCGACGAGCAATGGATTTCTCGAACAGCGGGCGGCCACGGAGGGCCGCCCCTACAGTTGCTCTTTCGCTGCATTAAATAACGCCGCGCCTCTCCTTCGCAAGTTGACCGGTCAAAATCAGTTTGACCTGCCAGCGTGACTTCACAAGCTAAGTACCTCTCAAAACACACAGAAAACCGTGCTTCAGTTTCCGGCACAGGCCATGCACTTCGGCTTGAATGTCAGTTTACGTCTTTCCATCTCGAGCTGAGGGTTTAAGGAGAATGAAACATCTGAAGTCATGGCTAGCCGCCTCACTGCTGATTGTCGGCGGCTTGATTTATTCGCTTTGCCTGAGCGGCCTTGTGACGAATCGCGTTAGCGCTGAATCGAACATGCCGCAACGGTCGAGCGCAAACTCGCGAGGTAAAGACGAAAAGATCTCAGACACGCTCCGCGGCCGCGCCACCAGCAGCGAGAACATTCAAGTCATCATTCAACTCAACTCATCACCTACTGGTCGCTTGAACGCACTCTTGCAACGTAACGGCGTTCACATCAAAGACGACTTCAAACAGCTCAATTCGTTCTCAGTCGATTTGCCGCTCAGTGTCGTGAGCGAGCTGGCGGATTTCAGCGAAGTCCACTTTATTTCCGAAGATAGAGAAGTCCAGATGACCGGCCACGTCGAGAAAACTACCGGCGCGGCATTCATGCGCGCACAGTCCGGCAACAGCGGATTGAAAGGCAAGGACGTGAATATCGCGGTGCTGGATTCCGGCATCGACAAGGACCACCACCAGATCGGAAGTGTTGACGCGCAATTCGATTTCACGGGCGAGGGCAGAGTTGACGATCCCTACGGTCACGGCACACACGTAGCATCGTTGGCCGCCGGTCTGAATCACGTCGCGAACGGCGCTTATACAGGTATCGCTCCCGAAGCAAAGATAATTAATCTGCGTGTGCTGAACTCGCGCGGCGTCGGTGCGGTGTCAAATGTTTTGAAAGCGCTGAACTGGATCCTCGCTCCAACTGATCCAACCAAACCGCTCGGCGAGAAAAATTATCAGAAGTACAAGTTCAGAGTTGTAAATATGAGTCTCGGCGCGCCGGCTGTGGATTCGTACAAGGACGATCCATTGTGCCTGGCCGCGCGTCGTCTGGTTAATGCCGGACTCGTTGTGGTCGCGGCGGCTGGTAACGACGGCACCGACGCCACCGGACGCAAAATCTACGGGCGCATTCACGCTCCCGGAAACGATCCTTCAGTGATCACGGTGGGCGCAGTGAACTCTTTCGACACCGATGTGCGTGCTGACGATGTCGTCACGACTTACAGCTCGCGTGGCCCAACGCGCAGCTATCGCACCGTTAACGGCGTCAAGTACTACGACAACATCATCAAACCCGAGCTCGTGGCGCCCGGTAACAAACTCATCGCTGCCGAAGGGCGGTCCAATCGTCTCATCACCGACTATCCGCAGCTTGAGTGCACTCCTTCGAGCAACAGCAATCACAAGATGATGAGAATGAGCGGCACGTCGATGGCGACGCCACTCGTTTCCGGCGCCGCTTCGCTAATCCTGCAGGCGAATCCAAAGCTCACGCCAAACCTCGTCAAGATGATCCTGATGTACACGTCACAGCCGCTTAACGGGTACAACATGCTCGAACAGGGCGCCGGTGAGCTCAATATTGAAGGCGCGATCCGCCTCGCGAGGTTGGTCCGCACCGACCTCTCAAACTCGACTTTGGCGGGCTCAAACCTGCTGATCACGATAGTTCCTCCGACACCTTCTACGACGCTTGATGGTTACACCTTCCCATGGGCGCAGGGCATTCTCCTGAATCGTGGCTATGCGACGGGTCTCAATCTGATCACGAAGTACCAACGCATTTACGATCTCGGTGTGGCGATCGGAGATGGAGTCGCAATCGGTGATGGTGTGGCGATTGGTGATGGCATTGCCATCGGTGACGGTGTCGCGATTGGCGACAACATTCTGACGAGCACCGGCGTGGCGATCGGTGATGGCTACATCTTCCTGCTCGGCTCGAGTCTGTCGACTGGTGTCGCGATCGGCGACGGCGTTGCGATCGGTGATGGAATTGTGTTTTCAGACGGCGTCGCGATCGGAGATGGAGTCGCTATCGGAGACAGTGGTCCAATCTGGGCGCTGTCGGTTCTCACGAATGGTGACGATGGTAACGACATGGGCGCCGTGCAGGACGACGGCGCCGTGCAGTAGTGCATGACAATACAGCGGGGGCAAGCCCCTCTTCCTGACCTGTTCGGTGTCGAAGCGCTAAATACCATCAACGAACAAGTCAAAGGAACAAGTCAGGAAGAGGGGCTTGCCCCCGCCGATGGATGGACGAAAATCATGGCCAGCGTAGCATGTAAATTCGACAATACTTGTATCCCGCAGCAAACCGAGATCGTTTCGTCGTGGCGGCGCGATTCGCTTGAATTTGCGCCGGCAGCAGAGGGGACGGAAGAAGAGATCCTTTCCGCGCTTGCCGTACCCACGCTAACCAATGTCGTGATGGCTGGTTTTATTCGCGACAACGGTTTCGCTAGCGCACAAAATCGCGGCCGCTTCTACGTGTGTCGCAACCAGGCTGACAAGCTCGAAGGCGTTGCGCTCATCGGGCATTCAATTCTGTTTGAGGCATCCAGCGAAAGCGCCATCGAGGGCTTCGCTTCGGTTGCGCGTCGCGACCCGTCACCTCATTTGCTGATGGGCGAGCACAACGCCGTGCAGCGCTTCTGGAGCTACTACTCGAATGACGAACAAGCGCCGCGACACGTTTGTCCAGTGCTTTTCCTGCGGCGCGGTGAACAGTTTCAGTTACGACAAGACGTTCCTGAACTTCGTCTCGCTCGTCCCGAAGATCTGGAACCCATCGTTCGCGCTCAAGCCGCGATGGCGGTCGAAACCAGCGGCGTCGATCCACTGCGAAAAGATCCGATCGGATTTCGTCAGCGTTACCTGCGCCGCATCGACAAGAATCGGGTGTGGGTGCTGATGCAGAACCATCGACTGATCTTCAAATTAGACGTGATCACCGAAACGCCTGACGCCACTTACATCGAGGGTGTGTATGTCACCCGTGAAGAAAGAGGCAAGGGCGTGGGCCAAAATTGTCTGGCGGCGGTCGGTCGCAAGTTGCTCGAGCGGACAAAGGCGGTTCATCTGTTCGTCGAGCACGAGAACACGCGGACGATAGCGTTCTATCTAAAACTCGGCTTCGACATCGCCGGGCAATACGATCTCCTTTACTTCTAAACCCCCAAAACACTCACTCACTCGTAATCGCAATGGGCAAACAGAGGTTTATCAATCATTACATGTGGCTGGTGGTCGTCGCCGGTGTGGCGATATTCTTCCATTCACTTTGTACGCTGCCCTTCGCGAGACTCGACTTCCGCTTTTGCCTGTTGTTTCTACTAACAGTCGTCATCAGCTCACGTATCGCGATCAAAGTCCCGCGCGTGAACACGACGATCACCGTCGCGGACAGCTTCGTCTTCCTGACGCTTCTTCTTTATGGACCTGAAGCAGCGGTAATAGTCGCCGCGGCCGATGGCCTGAGCGCCGGACGGCACATTAGTAAGCGCTGGATCACGGTTCTGTTCAACGCCACCGCAGCAGGTTCCGCGGCTTTCATCACCGGCGCGATCGCCCGTCTGCTCTTCGGGGCGGATTTTCACGTCGACACGCAATCGTTATCGACATCTCTGATACTCCTGAGCACGGTCGCTTTCTGCCAGTATGCGGCGCACACGTGGATCGTGGCGATCTGTCTCGCCTGTAAGTCCGATCGGCCACTCTGGCCGACGTGGTCCAAACATTACCTTTGGTCATCACTGACTTACTTCATCGGCGCGTTTGTGGCAGGCGGTATTATCAAACTCGAAGGCACGATCAGTTTTTACGCCGTGCTGGCGCCGCTGCCGATCATCTCAATCATCTACTTCACCTACGAAAAATATCTCGAAGACATCCGCGCAACTGCTGCGCAAGCCGAGCGCGCGGAGCGTGAACGCGCCGAGGCGGAGCATGCGCGGGCCGAAGCCGAGCGATTGCGAGCTGAACAAGCCGAGCGACACGTTGAAGAGCTCAATCGTTACGTCGAGAAACTGGAGAGTGCGGGCAGGGAACTGGAGGAGAGTCGTGAACACTTTCGCCACGCTGCTTTTCACGACGCCCTAACCGGATTGCCGAATCGTTCTTTGTTTACAGATCACCTGCGTGTCGCTTTGCGGCGTGCGCACCAGAATGAGAAGTACCTATTTGGCGTGCTGTTCCTGGACCTCGATCGTTTCAAAAACATCAACGACAGTCTGGGCCATCCGTGCGGTGATGAGTTGCTAAAACTCGTCGCGCGTCGCCTTGAAATGTGTATCAGACAAACTGACATGGTTGCGCGTTTCGGTGGAGACGAGTTTGCAATCCTGCTCGACGCGATTCAGGATGCGTCAGACGCCGTGCGCGTCGCGGAAAAGGTGCAGCAGGTGATCTCCGAGCCATTCAAGCTTGTCAGTCACGAAGCGATCACGACGGCCAGCATCGGCGTCGCGCTCAGCACGTCGGGTTATACAGAAGCGGAAGACATTATTCGCGACGCGGACACTGCGATGTATCGCGCGAAAGATCGTGGCAAAGCGCGCTGCGAGATCTTTGATACCGCGATGCACACACGCGCCGTCACCCTCTTGCGCCTTGAGAGCGACCTGCGGCGCGCGCTCGAGAAGGACGAATTGTGTGTTTATTACCAGCCGATCGTCTCGCTTGCGAGTGGCGAGCTGCACGGCTTCGAAGCGCTCGTGCGCTGGCAACATCCCGAACGCGAGCTCGTTTCACCAGACGACTTCATCCCGCTCGCAGAAGAGACCGGACTGATCTTGCCGATCGGTCTGCTTGTATTGCGGGATGCTTGCAACCAGTTGCGGAAGTGGCAGCAGTACTCGTTGTCAAACCGCGACTTGATCATGAGCGTGAATCTCTCCGGCAAGCAGCTCATGCAGCCCGATCTGATCGAACGAATTGAAGAAGTGTTACACGAATCTCAGATCAATCCGTGGCACTTGAAGCTGGAGATTACAGAGACGGTGGTGATGGAGAATCCGGAGCTCGCTGCGGTTACGCTCGCGAGACTTCGCAGTCTCGGCGTTCGCTTGAGCATCGACGATTTCGGCACTGGATATTCTTCGTTGAGTTATCTCAATCGTTTTCCGGTTGATACTTTGAAGATCGATCGCTCGTTTGTTACGAGTATGAATGCGGCTGATGAGAACCTTCAGATCGTGAAAACGATTGTTACGCTCGCAGGCAATCTCGGTATGCAGGTTGTTGCTGAAGGTGTCGAGACTGAGGAACAACTCGAACAACTTAGATCGTTGAAGTGCCAGTACGGTCAGGGCTTTTTGTTCTCTAAACCTCTCGCCGTTACCGACGCCGATCTCTTCGTGCTCAACAGCGTACGTGCCGACTCACTCGGCATAACTGATCTCGCCGTCGTCGATTTTGCCATGTAGATAAAAAGAACAAGTCAGGAAGAGGGGCTTGCCCCCGCTGCTTAAGTCCATCGATCAGCGGGGGCAAGCCCTTCTTCCTGACTTGTTCTTTCTTCTGACTGGTCTGGTCCAAAGGTCGCCGTCTACCTGCATCGCAATAAATCCTCATTATTCCCACAAGAACACTACAAGGAGTTCTCTACCTTTTCGAAGAGATTGCGTGACTGGTCCGTTACGCCTTGCCTTTAAATCACGTTCTGCAATTCCACGTACCCGGCGCCCGTACCCCCATAGCGGTAAAACGTAGGAGCTCCCGACGATACGACGAACGATAGTTGTCGTGGCTCCGTTTTAAGCGAGGAAAAGCAGATGGCTCACCAAAATTCCCGGCTCCAAAGAAATATTTTATTCAATTGGCGCGCTCTGATAGCGACTGGTTTTATTCTCGCGCTGATTACATTTGCGTTGCCTGGCTTCTATAGCACACACGCATCTAACCCGACCGGCGGAACCATCAATCCGACGGCCACCACACCGCTTACCTGGACCGGTACGGCCGTCGCAGGTGGAGCTCTCAATGCACCGTTGGTTATCGGTAGCGAGGATTTGTGCCAGGAAGGTCTAACCTGCGACACGTTCAACCTGACAGTCGGTGGAACAACGGCAGACTGGGCCGGAAAGCTGATTCACATAAAGATCGAATGGCAGCTTCCAGTCACGGATTATGATCTCTACATTCACAAAGACTCGAACTCCGGACCTGTGGTCGCCAGCTCCGGACGTGGCGCGACATCGCCAACTGACCCGCTTACGTGGGAAGACACGACGATCGATCCATCGGTAAGCGGCACCGGCGTCTACACGGTTCACGCCGTTTACTATTTAGCGACAGCAGCCGATCAGTATCACGGCAGTGCGACGATCGAGAACAAACCCGCGCCGCAGCCAACACCGACACCATCAACGGAGATTGCGCCACATTACACGAGCTACGCGGCGCCAGCCGCAATGGGTAACTCGGCAGGTGAGCCGACAATCGGCGTGAACTGGAACACGGGCGCGGCGATGTTTGTCGCGTCGCTGCAGACTTTGCGTATCAAGTGGGACGACACGGCGTCACCAGCGCCGGCCACGTGGGAAGATGTCAGCGCGCCAACGACTTCGCTGACCTCACTTGATCCAATCCTTTTCACTGACAGCGATGCAGGACCAAACCGCACTAATCGCACGTTTGTTTCTCAACTGCTCGGTAAAGCTAGTGCCACCGCCTTCACCGATAACGACGGTGCAAGCTGGACCGTCAGTCAAGGCTCCGGCGTCAACTCAGGCGTCGACCACCAGACGATTGGCGGTGGTCCTTACGCGAAGAATCCTGACGGCTCACTCAAAGGCGGTGCGGTCCAGCTACCCGGCTTAAACGGACAGCTCTATCCGAACGCGATCTATTACGCTTCGCAGGACGTCGGTCTCGCGGAGATCGCGCGCAGCGACAATGGTGGTTTGACATTCGGTGTTGCGATTCCGATGTGGACGCTCGTGCAATGCGATGGACTGCACGGTCATATCAAAGTCGCGCCCGACGGCACTGTTTACGTGCCGAACAAATCCTGCGGCGGCAAACAAGGCGTCGCTGTTTCCGAAGACAACGGTCTCTCGTGGACCATTCGGACGGTCGAGGGAAGCACCGCGGGCGACTCTGATCCTTCAGTCGGCATCGGCGCGGACGGCACAGTCTATTTCGGCTACGCTGATGGCGATGGACATGCTCGCGTTGCCGTGTCACACGATCGCGGCGCGACGTGGCAAAACGTGCAGGACGTCGGCGCTTCGCAGGGCGTTCAGAACACTGTCTTCCCGGCGGCGGTTGGCGGCGATAGCAATCGCGCTGCTTTCTTCTTCCTCGGTTCAACCACTTCCGGCGCGAATGGGAGAGGAACTGATCTGGCGTTTCCCGGCGCGTGGTACGGTTACATCGCCACGACATACGACGGTGGCGTGACCTGGGTCACAGCTAATGCGACGCCAAACGATCCGGTGCAGCGCGGCGTTGTTTGCACCAATGGCACGAGCTGCCCATCAGGCACGCGCAATCTCCTCGACTTCAACGATGTCACTGTCGACAAACAGGGCCGCGTGCTCGCGGCGTTCGCTGACGGCTGTGTGACTGCCGAATGTATTCGCGGAGTCGATCGCAACAGCGACGGCAAGATCGATAGCCTCGACAACGACGGCACAGACAAAGCGACTATCATTCGACTGACCGGCGGCAAGCGTTTGTACGCAGCATATGATCCGCCTGCGAACGCGAGTCCGGAGCCGCCGCTGCTGGTCGCGACGAGAGACGGCGATGCAGTCGATCTGGCGTGGTCGATACCGGAGGATGGTGGCGCGGCCGTAACGGGTTATCGTCTGTATCGCGGTGTTGAAGGTGGCGCGGAGAGTTTGTTGTCGAGTTTTGGCGCTGACGTTAACTCTTACATCGACAACGATGCAGGAAGCGGAAACTTTTACTACCGTGTGACCGCGTCGAACGCGAATGGCGAAGGCGCATCGTCACTTCATGTAACACCGGCAACGAACGAAAGCCCATGCAATGGTCTGGGTGTCACCATCATGACCGACCCGGCGGGAGACGCGTTGGACCAAATCGGCGGGCACGACATTCGCTCGCTGCAAATCGCAGAGCCTTATTCAGCAGACGGTTCGCGGAAGCTCGTTTTCAGTTTGAAGATGGGCGATCTCGCGGATCCGCTTACTCCAAACACGCAGTGGCGTGTGTACTTTACCGGCGCTGACAACAATGGATACTTTGTCGACATGAGAACTGACCTGCTCGGAGCAGTCACGTTCAAGTACGGCACTTACATCCACAATGCAGACAACAGTGCCGGCACGGCGACGACGGTCGGCAATCTCGACACGGGCAGTAACTACAACACGCAGACAGACACGATCACGCTCGTCGTATCGAATAACAAGATCGGCAACCCGCAAGCAGGTGGCAGGCTATCGCGCATGTTTGTGCGTGTGCCGGTGGTTGCGTTGGTGCCGGACAATGCGAACTATGGCAGTCCGAGCACAACAGTTGGTTACACGTTGATCGGCAATGCGGCGTGCCAGTCGCGTCCGGCAGCGCCGTCGTCGCTGGCTGTGACGAGCGGTGGCAAAGGCTCGGCCAGTTTGAGCTGGGCTGACAACTCGAACAACGAGGAGAGCTTTGCGATCGAGCGCTCGACGTCGATGTCCGGAGGTTATATCCAGGTAGCCACTGTCGCAGCGAACGTGCGGAGCTACACTGACAACACTCTGTTTAGAAAGACCACCTACTTCTACCGCGTCCGGGCAGCGAACAGCGGTGGCAAGTCTGGTTATTCCAACGTTGCGAGTGTGAAGACTAAGTAGCCATGAAAAGTCTATTGAGTCTTTCGCTGTTGCTTGTGATCGGTGTTCTCGTGAGCGTGGCCGCTGCCCGGCCGCGCCCCGAGATCATGGGCATCAGTCTCGACATGAAACGCGACGACGCTGTTGCTCGTCTGAAATCAATTGGCAGCCTGGAGAGGGAGACGCGAAAGCGACAGGAAGTTTGGGCCGTGAAGGATGTGCGGATTTCACACCTGCTTGTCGGTTACGACGCGGACAACCGTGTGCGCTACGTGACGGCGATCGCGCGCACGGATGGGCCACGCATTCGTTATCAGGAAGTTGCCGATATGAAGTCAGCTCAGCGGAGCGTCACTCCAGGCAATCACAAATTCACGTGGGAGATTGAGGGACGTCGCGGCCACTCCGGATACATTCTCATCGCCCGTGGTCACGACGCTCAATATCTCGACACGTACTCGATAAAGAAAAACGATCAGGAAGAAGAGGAAATAGATTAAAGCCGCCGCCGCAAAAGGCACATAAAACACAAGATGTCTTTTCTTAATTCATTTTGTGTTTTTGTGCCTTTTTGTGGCTAGATTTTCTTTGGTGATGTGGGGCGGCATGTGGGTCTCGAACCCACGACCTCCAGATCCACAATCTGGCGCTCTAACCTACTGAGCTAATGCCGCCACAAAACTGGTATGTAAGTGCCCCCGGCAGGACTCGAACCTGCGGCCCTCTGCTTAGCTTCCAGCATCAGGCTTTCCCTGACCGCCCGTCAAAGCTGGGGTTGCTGGCTGGACTATATCTTGGACGT
>Ga0134124_10003214_pt1 | contig 13148 bp, 10 predicted proteins | sample KB304_FD_96880 | JGI IMG/M metagenome (GOLD analysis project Ga0134124, IMG submission 96880) | Terrestrial soil microbial communities without Nitrogen fertilizer from Kellogg Biological Station, Michigan, USA - KB3-0-4 | ecosystem: Environmental > Terrestrial > Soil > Unclassified ... | reverse complement strand
CATCGGGATGACCAATGCGTCTGATTTTCCGGAGCTGATAAAGCTATTGCGCATCGCGCGTCTGAGCGAGGGCCCAACCGAGATACAGATGCGCATGGTGGCGCGCGAAGTGCTGTCGGGACGTCTGGTGTTATAGACGGATGAACCGAACCCCGTCATGGTGAAAGTATTGGTCTGCCTGAAGAGAAAGGAAGGAACGACTGCGGATGAGTTCCACAGCTACTGGCGCGAACGCCACGGCCCCCTCTTCCTCGGCATTCCCGCAATTTCCCGCAACGTCAGAAAGTACGTTCAGTCGCATTCAATCCACGGGCCGCTGCCGGGCTTCCCTGGCGCCGAGTCTGCGTTCGATGGATTCGCGGAGATCTGGTTCGATGACCTGATAGATCTTGAAAAGACGTTCACGGATCCGGGCTACATCGGCACCATCCGCCAGGATGAGATGAAGTTCCTGGACCTGAAGAAATGCCGGCTGTCCATCGTGGAGGAAACGGTGATGTACACTGAATAGCCGAGACGGTGACTGCAGAGGGGTGGTTACCGCTTCACCGACCCGTGCAACCTAAGCAACGCGTGGCCGGCTAAACGAACGAGGAGGATTGGCGCCGGGGGTTCAGCATACGATCACCTTTAGCAAGGAGGCCCATAACAGGGTCATGACGCATTGGGCAAATATCGTCCGTTTCTTCGTCGAAAGTCCGGACAACGGCCTCCACGCTTTGATCGTCGCAATCACTGCATCCCCCGAATCGCCCATCGGCTTATGAAGAATGCGAAAATGCTGGGAGCGGCGATTCGGTCGTACCGGTTGCGCAAGCGCCAGGCGCACAACGAAAAGCCGTGGACGCTGGAGGACCTCGCTGTTGCAACGAATGACGACAAAAGCCATCTGTCGCGCGTTGAGCGGGGCCGAGTATCTCCAACTCATGCGACGCTACTGCGTTTGGCGTCAGCTTTGGACCTCACGCGCCCTGAAGCCGACTATTTGTTGCGCTTGGGCGGCTTCCAGCCGATTATCGACCTTCCCTGCCAAGAGGACGCGGCCAAAGCCATTCGATGGATGACGCAGAGATCGCGCAATCATCTCAACCCGCTCGCCTTGGTGTCTGTTGACTTGCGGGTTTGGTATTGCAACGCATTGTGGCTGCGGCTCATGGGTATAAGTCCGGCACAATTCCGGCATTGTTTCCAGGGGCGCCACTTCGCACGTAACTTCTACCTGGAACAATGCAGCACGATGGCTGTTTTAAAGGATCGATACAGCAACCGCGACGAAATGCTGCAACGAACCGCGTTGCGCTTTCGAGGCGCCTTGATTGACGGCCTTTTTCCGCAAGGCACACTTGACCAGTTGTTGGATCACGACACATTTCGAAGTCTCTGGGAAGCCGTGAAGTCACGACTGCCCCAAAGCAGCCTGACGGGCGAACAGTCGTTCTCTGAATTGAAATATCCTGGGCGGGGCATCCTGCGCTTTGATACATGGTGGTGCCCATTGGAAATCGATCACCGATTCATGGTGATGCTGCAGATGCCCCATGATGCACAGACACGCGACGCCCTCCTGTGCATACGGTCCGATCCACGCCCAGGTCCAGGAGCACCCTGCTTGATTCACGGGTACATGTGCAAACGGGACGGAAGACAGCTTGATCCGCAGCTGGAGACGATTCGTTCGGATCACGGGTTGGCCGAGCAGTCCCTGAGCTTGGCCGCGAAGAGCCGGGCCGGCCTGTCGGCGTTGCCTCCGGCCTGATAGGGAACAACAAGGGCCAAGCGCTTTGCGGGAAAGTCCTGATCGCCGGCAAGCGTGGGGAACGCTATGGCTGAGGTAAGCGAATTGTCTTGAGAACGGCGTCAACTCCCATGCGGCTTGCCCTTGGAACACGGCCGCACGGGAGATATCAGGACCCGCCGCAGCGACGAAGCGAGGAACGGTGCATCATTGCGGCTTGATACTCAGTCGATTCGCGATCTCTACGTACTTGTTGTACATCGCCTCCACCTGAGCCTTGTATTGATTCGGCTCTGAGGTAACTACGTCAAAACCCATGCTTGTCAGCTTGCCGCTCACTTCGGGCCTTTTTGCGACCGCAACGATATCCCGCGCTATCCGCGTGGCAAGTGCGTCGGATATCCCAGCCGGCGCGAAGTAGCCGAATCCAAAGCCTCGCACGTAGTCGAAGCCGCTTTCGCGCACCGTGGGCACGTTAGGCATCCGTGAGTAGCGCTCCGCGCTCGTTACAGCAAGCGGTGTCAGCTTCCCGTCGGCTATGTATGAAGCCAGTCCAAAAGCCGCCCCAAAGTAGATTTGCACGTCGTTTCGCAGAACCGCCGTGGTCGCCGCCGCCGCCCCCGGGTACGGGACCGACACCATATTGCCCAGACCCGCTTTCTGAAAGAACTCCGTCTGATCGAGGTGATAGTTGGAATTCTCGATGGTTGCCCAGTTCATCTGCGCCGCACGCCCTTTTGCGTATGCGATGAACTCTTTCAGCGACTTTACCGGCACCTGCGGGGGGGCAACGATGAGGTAGGGGGTGGACGTCACGCTGGTCAACGGCTTGGAATCTCGCGCAAGGTTGAAGGTGGCCTCCCTGACGAACAGCACCGTCGCCACGGTGCCCTCGCCCGTAAACAACAGCGTGTGGCCATCCGGGTTCGCGCGCCCCATATGGGCCGCGCCTATCGAGCCCGCGGCGCCCGGATGGTAGTCGAGCACAATCGACTGACCCCAAAGCTCCTCCAGACCCGGGGCCATCAGGCGCGGGATCAAATCGGTCGGGCCGCCGGGCGGGAACGGAATGATCACCGTGACGCGCTGCGAGGGAAAGGTTTGCGCGAGCGCCTGAGGCGGTGCCAGGGCTGCGCAAATCGAGAGGAGCACGGCAAATGCGAGGTAACGAAGCATGGCTCTTATTTCCTGGAAAGATATGGATGGACCCGGTATCGGTGAACTAGCGGGTCGGGCTGAACGGCGCGGTGACCATGAAACGATCATTCCAGTCATCCCGCAGCGCATGTCCCATGGTCATCCACAGCTGCAGCCTTTCGTCGTTCAGGTAGTCCTTGTTCTTCCCGAGCACCGCCAGATCGTTCGCGCCCCAATCTCCCGATCCCCACCCCCAAATGTTGATGGCTCGACGGTTGTGCCAGGGAGACCACAGCAGTCCGAGCAGCGAGCGTCCACCGTCGCGCGCAACCGGCCACCACATCTTGTAGATCGCGTCGAGATAATCCAGACCGCGCGAAGGCTTGCACTCGACCGTCTCGTGAATGCACATCTTCGCGTGGACATTGGCCTTCTTCAGCTCTGCAATGGTCGGATGGTTGGGATGCGCCATGCACAGCATGCCGTCGCTGCTTTCGATCCATTCCTCGCTTCGGTGAAACCATTCGCGTATGGCCGGGTCACCGCGCTCGCCATGAGCGGCGGCAAGAAAGCGCCCGTAGGTGTCGAACGACTCCATCTCCCATAGCAGGAGCATTTCCGGCGCCGGTCCCGATCCTAGGCTCGACTCCCAGCATCCGTGCACATGCAGACCGTACTTCGCGAACAGCGGAATGCAGTGCCGCTCCATCGCCTCGAACAACGGCCCCGTCTTCGATGTGCGAAGCTTGTTGGTCTGGTGAATGTAGACGGGCCGCTGGATATCCATTTGATATGCCATGTCTTTTCCTCCTTTATGCGCAACCAATTTGTAATGGGCGGTTATGAACCGTCACTGGAAAACACCGCCTGTCGGTTTCAGGGCTCGGGATGTTCTGTGGCCTTTTCCGAAGGCGTCACTGAAGGCCAGCACCGATGCCGCTGGATTCGGAGCTTAATAGAAAGACCACGTCAGGCCGTTGCCCTGCGTTACCACAACAGGGCCTTGTTTTCTTAAGTCTTTGGATAAACGCGCAAAAAAGGGAGCGGATCTGCGGTTTCGAGACGACAAGAACCAGGCCGCCGCCCCCCCCAACTGGGCGGCTGAATGGGGCTGAATCGACCGTCCGAAGGACTCAGCCTTCCGGCATTCCCGGGCTATTGCAAACCGCTCAGGGGCTTTTCGATGGGCACCAAGAAGAATTGCCCAAAAAGGAAAAGCCGATTTCCCTTGAAATATTGGGAAATCGGCTTTTCCTGGACTACGCTGGACAGGTATTTGGTGCGACTGCCAGCATCAAACAAGACCTCTACCCGTGCAACCGGAGTGCGCACGCCGCCGCGAGATCACCGCCAGCGCTGTCGCCCCGTACCGCTCTCTTTGCAGGTCCTCTCCCGTCTCCTCTACAGGCCCGCCGAGGTTCCAGGAGGGAACTTGGCTTGACGTTTGTCCAGAAATGCCTGAATTCCTTCCTTGCCTTCAGGCCCGCCGAACCCGATGAACTCCATGGCGAGCGACGCATCGAAGCTTGGGCCCGCCATGCGCAACCAGTTGTTCAGACAGTGTTTTGTCCAGCGTATCGCCCCTTGTGCGCCCTCCGCGAGCTGTGTTGCTATCGCCAGCGCTTTGCCCTCAACGTCCGCGTCGGGGACCGTCAGCGAAACCAGGCCCAGGCGCTCGGCCTCGATTCCGTCGAGGCGATCGCAGCAGAGAAGGTAGTACTTCGCCTTGGCCATGCCGACCAGAAGCGGCCATGCAATGAGCGCGTGGTCTCCTGCCGCCACCCCTATCTTGGTGTGACCGTCCATGAACATTGCATCGTTCGCCGCGATCGAGACGTCCGCCAGCAGGGCGCAGGCAATGCCGGCGCCGACCGCCCAGCCTCGAATGGCGCTTACGATCGGCTTGGGACAGTTGATCATGCCGTAGACGAGATTTCTCGCTTCACGCATCGTTTGCATGCGCATTTCATAGTCGTCAGCGAGCTTTATTTCATGGGTCAAATCACCGCCTGCCGAAAAACTCTTGCCATTTCCGGTGACGATGATGGCATTGACCGTCTCGTCGGCTTCCAGGTCTTTCCAAATCTCGGACACCTCGCGGTGCATCTCACCCGTCATGGCTCCCATTTTAAGGGGCGAGTTGAAGGTCACTCGCATGACGCGCGGATGCGGCCGGTCGAAGTGCAGGCTTGTGTAGCGGGCGTAGCGTTGGTCCATGGAGAATTGTATTTCCGGAAGTTTGTGGGCTATCTGGCGCGTTCGCGCAAAGGGTGACGAACCGGGAAGAAAAACGCGCTAAGCGAACCGGTAATCCGCAAATCGCGGATGGCGCATCTCGTTTTCAAACCGCTCCCAGTCCCACGGCCAGACGATAGGCTGGCCGTGTTTGTCGAGATACCAGCTGTTGCAGCCGCTTGCCCATACCGTCCCGGCCATGGCCTTCCTTATGTCTTCTATGAATCTCCGGGTCGCCTCCCGGGTCGGTTCGATTTCCCGGGCGCCTGACTGCTGAGCATGTGAAATGAGCTGCATCACGTAATCGAGCTGCCTCTCGGAGATCACGATGATCGAGAAATTTCCAATGGGGCTGTAAGGCCCTCCACCAAGCACGAACAGGTTTGGAAACCCCGGCACGGCCACCGATCGGTATGCCTCCAGAGACTGATTCCAGACGTCCTGCAGGTTTGAACCGTGCAGGCCGCGAATCTCTATGGGTGCGGTGTATGCGTGCGCATCGAACCCGGTGGCCATCGCGATGACGTCAAGCTCGTGCAGCCCGCCATCGGCGGTGCGTATGCCGCGCGCTTCAACGCGCGAAATCGGCTCGGTTACCAGGGCGACGTTCGGCTTTTGAATGTCGTCATAGAAGCGATGGCTCATGACCAATCGCTTGCAACCGACCTTGTACGACGGCGTCAGCTTTGCGCGCAGGACAGGGTCGCGCACCGTTGACAAGTATTCCTTGCATGACTTTTCAATTGCGTCGAATTGTTCCTGGTTGCCGATCAGGGCCTGCGCGAACGTGGTCGTGAACCTGCGGTGGTACTTTTGGTAGGTCGCCTCCATGAGGGCGGGGCTGGTTCGGAACGCCTCCTTTTCATCCATGCTGTAGGCCGGATTGGGAACCGGCCACACCCACTGGGGCGTCCGCTGGAAGACTTCGACTTTTCCCGCTTCGTCCACTATTCCCGCCAGGACCTGGACCGCGGTTGAGCCGGTACCGATGATGCCGACGCGCTTGCCTCGAAGCGCAACGCCGTGGTCCCAGCGCGCCGTGTGGAAGCAAGCCCCCTGGAACAGGCCGAGCCCCTCCACGTCCGGGTATTTGGGGTGATGCAGGAAGCCGGTCGCCGCCAGAACGATGTCGAACTTCTCCGGAGAGCCGTCCTTGGTTTTGAGCTCCCAGTGAGGAGCGGTGTAAGTCAGCCTCGAGACCTCCTCGCCAAAACGAATGTGGCGCTTCACGCCCCACTTGTCGGCGGTACGGTCGAAATAGCGCCAGATCTCCTCCCCCGGGGCCTGATAGCGCGTCCAGTCCGGATTCGGTTCAAAGGAATAGCGATAAAGATGCGACGGGACGTCGCACGTCAATCCCGGGTAGGTATTTTCGCGCCACGTTCCGCCAATCCGGTCAGCCTTCTCGAATATGGTGAAGTTGCTGTTTCCGGCCTGGAGCAGGCGCACACCGGCCAGGATGCCGGTCATCCCAGCGCCTATGATCGCCACTCGGGGAGCCCATGATTTTTCCCCTGCGCTGGGGGATTGGTTCTCGATGCCAGCCATTACAGTTGATCCTTTAGTCTGCTCTTGCGTGCGGCCGCCAAACGGGAGACCTCCACAAATACACCGGGATCTTCGATCCCGTCCACGTTCCCAGGCTGCTCACCCAGCCAGGCGCTGCGGGCAAGCCTGCGCACTGTCTTTCCGTTGCGCGTCTTGGGCAATCGCTGCACGGCCATCACCGCCTTGGGCGCAAATGCCTTCCCCAGGCGGGTCTTCAGCAGGTCGCTGGTGCGCTCTTCCAGCCCCGCTGCTTCGGCGCCCTCCTTGGGGACAATCATCAGCACAATCGCCTCGCCCTGGGTCTGGTCCGGAACGCCAAACGCCAGCGCTTCATCGATCGATTGACCGTCAACGACGATTGCCTCTATCTCCGACGGCCCAATGCGCTTGCCGGCTATTTTGAGGACATCGTCACTGCGGCCGAGCAGCGTTATCTGGCCGTCTTCTTCCTCGATCGCCAGATCTCCGTGCACCCAGATGCCGGGTACACGCGACCAGTACGATTCGATGTACCGGTCAGGAGCGTTCCAGAAGCCGGCCGTCATGCCCACGAACGGCTCAAAGATCGCCAGTTCGCCCGGCACCCCGACAACACGATGGCCGTCCGAATCGATGACCCCGGCGCTCATGCCGGGAGCCACGCTGTTGAACGCCGACGGCCGGATGGGACGCATTACGCAGTTGCTCAGGATTGCCCCGGAAACCTCCGTACCGCCGGTGTAGTTGATCACCGGCAGTCGCCCCGCGCCAAACCGCTGGTGATACCAGTGGAACGCGCCGCCATCTATGATTTCCCCGGCCGTGATCAGTATCCGCAGCGAGTCGGCGTCGGCAGCCAGTGCGTCCGCTTCATTTGACGCAAGCGCGCGAATGGCGGTCGGCGAGGCGCCGAAATGAGTCACCTTGTGTCGCCCGGCGATGTCACGCAAGCGGCCGAAGCTCGGGCGATCGGGCGCCCCGTCGTACAGCACCAACGTACCCTTGAGTATGAGACTTGCGATGATCGAGAACGGCCCAACCATCCAGCCCATATCGCTCATCCAGAACAAGCGGTCTGCGGCGTGAAAATCGAAAAGATAGGCCGCATCCTGTGAAACCCGGAGCGGAAAACCGCCGTGCACATGCACGGTGCCCTTCGGTTTCCCGGTTGTCCCAGACGTATAAATCACCATGCAAGGGTCCGCAGCGGCAGTATCGGCCGGCGGCCCGCTTTCAGCGTTTTCTGCTTCGATTTCGGCCCATGGCGTGTGGGCGCAGGTCAAAGTGGCGTCGCCCAGAACACTTACGACGGCCAGATACTTCAGTGTTTCCACCCCGTTCAGCAGCGCTCCGGCGGTGCCGGCCAGTTCGACCCGCTTTCCCCTGCGAATGAATCCATCCGCCGCGATCAGGCAACTGGCGCCCGCGTCCTGAAGCCTCGTCGCCGCGGCGTCGTACCCGAAACCGCTGTATAACGGCACTACAATCGCGCCCAGGCAACCCACAGCCAAGAACGCGATAACGGCCTCGGGCACATTGGGCATAAGGAGCCCTACCCTGTCTCCACGGCGGACGCCAAGGCGTCGCAATCCCGCAGTGGCCCGCAGTGTGCGCTCAGCCAGTTCCTCATAACTCAGCGACTGTTGCCGCCCGGCCTCGTTTTCCCAGATAACGGCCGGCTGGCGCGCCCCAGCCGGCCCCTTGGGCGGCCGCAGGCAAGCGCGCGCAAAATTGAAATGGCCGCCGTCAAAAAACTTCGCCCACTCCTTCCCGGCTGAGACGTCGACGAACTTCGTCCACGGACGCTCGAACTCGATGCCCAGATGCTCGAGCGAAGCCCTCCAGAAACGCTCGGGATTTGCTACCGCCAACTCAAGGAGGGCGTCATAGGTCGGAGACCCGGTCCTTCGCATGAGCTCCGCGAGGTTGGAATGCTCAAGATATTCGCGCGAAGGACTCCAGACAGCGTTCTCGGCCATGGATGATCTACCCTCGGGCTCGTGAACTATTTTTTGAGCACACCAAGGAGGCTCCGTAGCCTCGTCTTGTGGTCATCGGTGCGGAAGAGGTAGCTTTGGACATAGGCCTCGTACGATAGGCAAGTCTCGAAGTCGGCGTCTTCACCCCTGGTCAGCGCCAGCTTGGTGGCGGAGCCGGCCCGCCTTGGGGTGGCGCGCGCGATCTGGCGGCCCATCTCCAGCGCGGCGGGAATGAGTGCGTCACCGGCCACCACGTCAATGACCAGGCCGAGTTGCAACGCCTGTTCAGCCGACACTGTCGCCCCGGTCAGCAACAGGTGCCGGGCGCGCATTGCACCGACACAGCGCGGGAGCAGATAAGCGCAGCCCATGTCGCCTGAGCATGCGCCTACCCTGCCGAAGGCAAACATGTATCGGGCCTCCCGACTGGCGATGGAAATGTCGCAGGCCAGCGCCAGGGCGGCCCCTCCGCCGACCGCCGTCCCGTTTACGGCGGCAATCACGGGCAAATCAAGTTCGCGGATGCGGTGGACCACGCGATTGTAGCCGCGGACCAGCCCAAACTGCCATTCCATGTCAAGATCGTCGGGACTCACAATCTTCCCGAGATCGGCGCCAGCGCAGAAGCTGGCGCCCTTTCCGGTCAGGACGACGGCCGATACGGACTGGTCTTCCTCCAGCCGGTCGAGCACGGCCAGCATGCGCTGGCTGAAATGTATGCCCAGGGGATTGCGTTCCGCGGGACGATTCAGGGATACCAGGGCAACGCCGTCGGATATCTCGACTAATATCTCATCAGCTTCCATGTATGAACTCGCAAGGGGGGAAAAGCCGGAAAAAGACAGGAATTTCTAATTAATGTTATATAGAATATCGGCTGGGCGCTGTCCGGTCAACAGCGCGGTCAACCGCCCGGTCATCGCGAGCCGGAGCGCAATATTAGCAGGAGCCAGAAGATGATTTCGCCGTTCTTTTCCGAAGAGCATGAGATGCTGCGAACGCAGGTGAGGCGTTTCGTGGCCGAAGAGATCAAGCCCTATGGGGATCAATGGGAACAGGACGGCATGACGCCACGCAGCCTGTTGCGCAAGATGGGGGCGCTTGGGCTGCTGGGCCTGCGTTTCCCGCAAGCGCACGGCGGTGCGGGAATGGACGTGCTGGGGTGGATCGTCCTTGCCGAGGAACTGGGGCGCTCGACATACGGGGGGGTGACCGTGACTGTCATGGTGCACACCGCAATGGCTTCCCCCCACCTGGTCAACGCCGGCAACCAGGAGCAGCTCCGTCGTTACGCCCCGGGTATCGTCAGCGGCGATTTGCTCTGTGCTATCGCGGTCACGGAGCCCGATGCCGGTTCGGACGTGGGTGCCTTGCGCACCTCGGCCCGGAGGTCGGGAGACGACTGGTTGATCAATGGCACCAAAATGTACATCACCAACGGTGCGAACGCCGACATAGTTTTCGTCGCGGCGCGCACCGACCCCTCGGCCAAGGGCTCAAAGGGGATCAGCATGTTCATCGTGGAAAAAGGAACCCCAGGCTTCAGGGTGGCGCGACGCCTCAACAAGATGGGGGATCATTGCAACGACACGGCGGAACTGGTGTTTGAGAATTGCCGGGTGCCCGGGGCCAATCTCCTCGGCGAAGAAGGACGCGGGTTCCATGCCGCCATGAAGAATTTCCAGGGCGAGCGTCTTGTGCTTGGCGCAATGGCGATGGGCGAAGCCGCGACCGCGCTCAAGCTCACCCTGGATTACGCGCGCATCAGGAAGACCTTTGGACGTCCTCTCATCGAACATCAGGCTATTCGGCAAAAACTCGCGATGCTTCATGCGAAAATCGAAAGCGGTCGGCAGATGCTCTTCAGCGCCGCCTGGAGCGAGGCGCGCGGTCTCAATCCGGTGCGCGAAGTGTCGATGGTCAAGGCACTGTGTCCGGAAATAGCGAACGAGGTCATGTACGCCTGCCAGCAGTTCCACGGCGGGTATGGATATATCCGCGACAGTGCGATCGAGCGGATGGTCCGCGACGCGCGCTTGCACGCTATTGGGGGGGGGCCGACGGAAGTCATGCTCGAGGAGATCGCGAAGCGATGGGACGACGTGCCTTACTGGCAATAGTGCTCTTGTCGCGCCCTCACCCGCAGGGCCGCGCTCCAGGCCGCTACGCTCATATCGTTTTTTAACCAATATTCATTAGATCGGTCTTCCAAAATGAAACTTGGTGTCATGCTTTTTTATTCGGGTGCCGAGATAGATATTCCCATGCGGCGCATCCTTCGAGCCGAAGAATTGGGGTTCGATTCGGTGTGGACTGCCGAGGCATATGGATCCGACGCCCTGACGCCGCTGGCCTATATCGGAGCGTTGACCAAGAAAATCCGCCTCGGAACCGCGGTTTGCCAGATGGCGGCGCGAACGCCCGCCAACTTCGCCATGTCCATTCAGACCCTGGACGCGCTTGCGGGCCGTGGCCGCGTGCTTGCCGGCCTGGGCGCTTCAGGGCCGCAGATCGTTGAGGGATGGTACGGCCAGCCCTGGGGAAAACCGAACTTCCGTCTGCGCGATTACGTCGCAATCGTCAAAAAGATTCTGCAACGCCAGGGGCCTGTCGTTCATGAGGGACGCGAGATCTCTCTGCCTTATCGCGGGCCGGGGGCAACCGGACTGGGTAAGCCCCTGAAAAGCATCCTGCATGGCAATCCCGACATTCCCATCCTTCTGGGAACGTTCACCGACGTCAATATTCGCATGACGGCCGAGGTGGCCGACGGCTGGCTTGCCGACAGCAAATGGATGCCCTCCACCGCCAAACGGTTCTCGGGCTTGATCCAGGAAGGCCTGTCCCGACGGTCGGATGGCAAGACCCTTGCGGATTTTGAAATCCACGGCGTCCTGACGGTGACCATTGCCAGTGACGTCAAGCAGGCTCTGTCGACCCTGAAGCCGCAGATTGCCCTTTATGTAGGAGGAATGGGCGCAAAAGACCGGAATTTTCACAAAGACCAGATGATTGCCTGCGGATATCCCGCGGAAGCCGATCGAATCCAGGAATTGTTTCTTGCCGGCAGAAAGGAAGAGGCTGCCGCCGCGGTCCCGGACGAATTTGTCGACCAACAGGCCTTGATCGGTCCACCCGATCGCATCCGGACTCGATGGAAAGCGTGGGCTGATACGGCCTCCTGGGGCTTGAAGGGATTGATGCTCAACCGGCCCACGGATGAGGCCATGGAACTCATGGCCAAATTGGCCGCCGGGTGAAGCAAATTGCGCGTCCCACCGAACTAGGGCGTTGTTAATGGTGGCCTGCCCCATTCGGAATGCAATTGCGAGGGCCTATTCTTCTATATATCCTTAGTTAGATTTTTCGTTGTGTGCCTGGCTGGGTCCGGTGAGCCCCTTTGGGGTGCGCCTCATTTCCGTGGAAAAAGGAGGATTAAATGCATATTAGTCATTCGCGAAGAAACGTCATCAAGCAGATTCTAGGCGGCGTTGCCGTCGCCGCCGTTGGACGTACCGGCGCTGCCTACGCTCAATCGGAGACTCTAAGAATCGCCTGCATCTATCCCCTCAGCGGAGCCATCGGCATGATGGGGAATGCCATGCTGGCGGGAGCAAAAATCGCCGCCGATGAGATCAACCGATCGGGAGGAGTGCTGAACAAAAAGATCGAGCTGGTCATCCGCGACGACAAGGCGAGTCCGGCGGAAGCCGCCCTGGTGGCGAGGGAAACTCTGGGCAGCGGCATCAAGTTCGTTTTGGGCGGACTTCTGACGGCGCCCTCCATGGCGGTCAATGGACTGCTGCAGGAAAACAACGCCGTGTTCTTGCAAACCGGCGCCCAAGTGATGGGACTGACTCATGAAAACTTCAATCCAAACGCGTTCCGGTTAAACGTAAACGCGTACATGGCCCAGTCAGCCGGAGCAATGGCTATGCCGCTCGGCAATCCCAACGTCGTGAAATGGGGCAGCATCATTCCCGATAATCAGTTCGGCCACGATAACAGCCGCCTTTTCACCACGGCGCTGAGAAAAGCCTATAAGACGAAGCTCAACAAGGACATTGAAGTCATGGACCCTATAGCGGTCCCGTTTCCGGCAACGGATTTCAAAGTGGCCATTTCTCGCCTGATGGCCAGTGACATTGAAGGGCTCTATCTGGCGATCGTCGGGACGGACATGTTCACCTTCATGGCGCAAGCGAAACAGCTTGGCCTCTTTAACAAGATCAAGGTTTTCGTCGATTCCGGTACCGGTGTGCAAGTTGCCGACGGTCTCGGGGCCAATCTGCCCAAAGACAGCTTGTGGACGTGGGCGACTTGGTTTCCATACGACAAGGACATGAACGCCGTCGGCAAGCAGCTGGTGAAAGAGTGGGCTGACACAAGCAAGGCCCCTGTCGACGGCCAGTTGTGGCATGGACACACCGGAATGCTGGCTCTGGCAAACGCCATCAGAAACGCCAAGAGTCAGGACCCCGCCGCGGTGCGAACGGCGTTGGAGTCGGTTCAATTCGAATCGGCAAACGGCCCTT